>Ga0105106_10002884_pt1 | contig 12340 bp, 10 predicted proteins | sample PPLLaktember2015_5_FD_79109 | JGI IMG/M metagenome (GOLD analysis project Ga0105106, IMG submission 79109) | Freshwater sediment microbial communities from Prairie Pothole Lake near Jamestown, North Dakota, USA - PPLs Lake P8 Core (1) Depth... | ecosystem: Environmental > Aquatic > Freshwater >...
AACCCAATACACCGCTGTCTACAAGCTTTTTAAGAGGTTTCACATCGGTTCCCAGACCATAGAACTGATCCTTAAACCTGAACCATGTATTCAGCCGGAATATGCGGCCATGCTTCTGAACAGCTTCAACAACCTTAATTCCTTCGCCAATTGTCCTTGTCATCGGTTTTTCGCACCAGATATCCTTTCCGGCTTCGGCAGCAGTTTTTGCCATAATACCATGCCAGTGGGGGGGAGTGGCAATATGGATAATGTCGATGTCGTCTCTGGCAATCAGCTCACGGAAATCGTTGTAACCTGTTACATTTCCGCCAGCCTGGGTTATGGCCTGTTTCAGGTGATTTTTATCAACATCGCATACCGCCAGAAGACGGGTTCCTTCATAACCAATATGACCGCGTCCCATCCCGCCGACTCCTATTATACCTTTTGTAAGCTGGTCGCTTGGAGGTGTATATCCCTTACCTCCAAGAACATACCTGGGTACGATTGTAAATGCAAAAGTTGCAGCTGTGCTCTTTTTCAGAAAATCACGTCTGCCGATCTTTTTATGTTTCATGAGTTATGTGAATTAGTCAAAAATTTCAAATATTATATCATTAGGCTTCGGACTTCGGACTTCGGACTTCGGACTTCGGACTTCGGACATAAGGATCCATTTTCCCTGCAATATGCAAGTTTTATGGGCAAAATACAATAGAGGAAGGTGTATTACTTTACCCTGTGCATAGAAAAAAATGTAAAAAAATTTAGTTGAACGACGGGAATTTATTTATAAACTCTGTCAGAATTGACGGAAGGATCCCAAGAAAGAATATCCCGGCGGCCAGAATCGCCAGAACAATATTGGTGGAAAATGATAACGGAAAACTTTTCTTTGTCTCTGCGACGGTAAACATTGTTTTAATAATCCGCAGATAGTAATATAAACTTATAACGCTGTTAATTATAAGGCTGAAAGCAAGTAACCATAATCCTGATTTAACACCGGCAAGGACCAGAAAGAATTTTGATATAAAGCCTGCTGTGAGGGGGATGCCGGCAAGGGAAAGCAATGCCAGGGTAAGTACGGATGCAATCCACGGATTGGACCAGAAGAGCCCTTTCAGATCTTCCGGCTGGTCTGCATCACGTTCCTGTCCTGATAAGACAGAAATTACAGCAAAGGCGCCAAGGGTGGTAATCATGTATGCAACAATATAAAATATTGCGGCTTTAATTCCGCTGTCTGTTCCTGCCAGTAGTGTTATCAGAAGATAACCCATGTGAGCAATTGATGAATAGGCAAGCAGCCTTTTCATATTTGTCTGCCTGAGTGCAAGCAGGTTTCCGGTAAACATGGACAGGATTGAAATAGCAGATAAAATTATAAATAGAGCATTATTATCAAAACCCCGGATAGTGAAAAACAATCTTAAAGCCAGAGCCATAACCGCTCCCTTGGAGATAGTCGCTACGAAAGCAGTGACAGGTACGGGAGCACCCTGGTAAATATCAGGGGTCCACATATGAAATGGGACTACCGCCAGTTTGAATCCTATCCCTGCCAGGATAAGCCCGAATCCTGTAAGCATAAGCGGTGATATACCTGCTGATTTCCCGGTGACCGGAATGAACTCCCGAAAGCTCATTGCTCCGGTTTCAGCATAGATGAGTCCCATTCCGAATAAAAGAAAGGCCGTAGCCAGGGATGCAATTACCAGGAACTTCACCCCGGCTTCGATAGTGTAATCACGCTTTTTAAGATAGGCGATCAGTAAATAAAGTGAAATGCTAAGGGTCTCAAGTCCAAGAAAAAAGGAGATAAAATGTTCTGCAACAACAAGAACTGATGCTCCAAGCACTGCTACAAAAAGTATAATGAAATACTCTTCCCTTTCACCTGTGTGGTTTTTTAAATAATCATAGGAAAGGATTGATATCAGAATAGCGGCAAAATATATAATTCCGAGAAAAAGAATGCCGTAACTGTCGATTATGAGCAGAGGATCAAGACTATGAGGCGCATGGGACATTATTATAAAAAGAGATAAAAAGGCAGCAACGAACATTACAAGTGAAAGACCATAAACGATTTTGAAATTCCTTGACAGGGTTACCACCAGCATAATGATTACCGGAGCGCCTGCAATTATCAGGAAGGGCAAAAGACATAAAAAATCAAGTCTTGTCATAAACTGTTAATTATTCAATCCCTTCAGTTTCTCAGGTAAAGTCTCAATATAGATTACAGCTCCGGATTGTCTTCCGGGTTCAGACCTTCCCTGATTTTCCTTTGCCCCGATTATATTGCTGATGGCCGGGGCCACTGTATCTGTCACAGGTTTTGGATAGAGTCCGGTAAAAAGTATCGTAATAACCATTACACCCATAACCACTGCTTCACGTACCGACAGATCATTTGTTACATATTCTGATTCCTTCCTTCCAAAAAATATTTTCTGTACAATCCTCAGTGAATATACAGTTGCTGCAATAAGGCCAAGGCTGGCAAGGGTTGCAAACAATATGCTGGTTTGAAAAGTACCTGCAAGTGTGAGGAACTCGGCAATGAAATTTCCAAGTCCCGGCAGTCCGAGAGACGCCATCGAGAACAGCAGCCCCATAGAGCCCAGAGCTGGCATTTGTTCCCATAAACCACCCATCCTGTTAAGGTCGCGGGTATGCAATCTCTCATAAATTTGTCCGGCAATTATGAATAATGCGCCTGTGCTTATGGCATGTACAATCATCTGCATCACAACTCCCTGGTAAGCCAGTTCATTGAAAGCATAAACTCCGAGAATTATAAATCCCATATGGCTTACACTTGTGTATGCAACAAGTCTTTTAAGATCTGTTTGCGCGTATGTAAGCTTTGCTCCATACAAAATTCCGGTCACGCCCAGGATCATTCCCACGGGTGCAAAGGCCGCGGAGGCATCAGGAAACAAAGGCACAGCAAAGCGAATAAGCCCATAAGCACCGGTTTTCAGCATCAGTGCCGCGAGGATAAGACTTCCTGCAGTTGGTGCCTCAGTATGTGCATCAGGCAACCAGTTATGGAATGGTACTGCAGGCAGTTTTACAAGGAAGGCAGCAAGGAACCCGGCCATCAGAAGCCACTCCATGGCCGGTGAAATAGTTGTTCCCAAAAGCTGCTGATAATTAAAGGTATAATTACCTGTATTGTTCCCGTGCACCAGGTAAAGTCCAAGAATTGCCAGAAACATGAGTAATCCGCTGGCCTGGGTAAAAATGAAAAATTTGTAGGAAGCATAAATGCGGTTTTCATGTCCCCAGATTCCGATAAGAAAATACATCGGAACAAGCATCAACTCCCAGAAAAAATAAAACAGGAATAGATCAAGTGAAAGGAACACTCCGGTAATACCGGCGAGTATCCATAATAAATTGAAATGAAAAAAACCAGTGTTTGAAGTGATCTCCTTCCACGATACCAATATGGCCAGTATGCCTATGAAGAATGTAAGAATCAGCATCAGCAGGCTCAGACCATCCAGCGCAAGGTGAATACCTATCCCAAACTGTGGTATCCAGAGGGCTGTGAATTCCTCCATCCACTGTTTCTGACCATATTCTCCCTGATTAATTAACAGAATCAGGACAAGGATGAAGTCTGTTACGACTGTGATCAACGAAATAAAACGGGTAGCAATGGGACTCCATTTCCCTGCGATCCAGGCAATTATTCCACCGGCCAGAAGAATCAATATCAAGTGTTGCAGTATCACAGGCTGATCATAAAAGTTAAAATAACCACGATACCGATTGTCAGAACCAGAACATACCATCTTAACTTTCCGTTCTGAGTCCTGCTGACAATCAAATTAAAGTAAACTGTTACACCGGCAATATTTTTGTAAATCAGATCAATAAAATCCTTTTTATCGATCTCTGATAACCATGCTGTGGGTCTGACAAATAACAGGGCGTATAACCTGTCAAATCCCCATCCCGAGTAGAAAAACTTGTTTATACGACTCTCCTTATAACGTATGGCAAAAGCCGACTTCTTATAGAACAACCTGTATGCCAGCCATATACCCCCGAAAGTAACCACTCCGGAAAGTATCTGGAGAATTAATTCGTGGTTTCCTCTCTCATTTAATATGACATCAGGCAGGAATCCGTCAAATAGTCCGGAGAACAAATGCATCGGTCCGATATTTTCAGGCATCTCTATGAATCCGCCAACCAGCGATAATACGGCAAGCACAATCAGGGGAATTGTCATTATCAGCCCGGATTTGTGAGCCGGTTCCGTTTTAGTTTCACCGAAAAATGTAATAAATATCATCCTGAATGTGTATAATGACGTCAGCAAAGCTCCGGTGATACCTGCCAGCCATAACCAGTGACTGCTGATTACCGATGACCAGCCAAACCATAATATCTGATCCTTGCTGTAGAATCCTGCAGTTATAAGTGGGAGTGCTGAGAGCGAAGCTCCGCCAATAAGAAATGTAATGTAGATAACCGGTAATTTCTTTCGCAGACCTCCCATCCTGAAAATGTCATGCTCGTGGTTAAGAAGGTGAATCACAGCACCGGCAGAAAGAAAAAGAAGTGCTTTAAAGAATGCATGTATCATAAAATGAAATACACCTGCCGACCATGCTCCTATTCCCATTGCCAGGAACATATATCCGATCTGGCTTATTGTTGAATAAGCCAGTACCCGTTTCAGATCGGTCTGCGCCAGAGCACTGAAACCAGCCACCAGAAGCGTGACAGCACCGATTATTGCAATGGCAGTCATTACAACGGGTGCAAGCATAAACAGAACATGAGTTCTGGTAATCAGATAGACACCGGCTGTGACCATTGTTGCAGCATGTATCAGCGCGCTCACGGGCGACGGACCTGCCATGGCATCCGGAAGCCAGGTCTGCAGCGGCAGCTGGGCTGATTTTCCCAGTGCTCCTCCGAGCAACAGCAGGGTAGATATTACAGCAAGCGGTGATCCGGTGACCCATTTTTCAGATGCATCCTGCATCAGATCACTGATATCAAGCGTCCCGAAACTGACGAACAACAAAAAGAGACCCAGAATCATGGCAGTGTCACCAATCCGGGTAACTATAAATGCCTTTCTTGCGGCATAGCCGTTATCAGGTTCCTTATACCAGAAACCGATAAGTAGGTAGCTGCACAAGCCCACACCTTCCCAGCCCATATATAGCAGGAGCAGATTGTCGGCCAGTACCAGAATCAGCATTGTGCCGACAAACAGGTTCATATATGCAAAAAACCGTGAAAATCCGTCATCATCACTCATAAATTCAATGGAATAGAAATGGATCAGAGCTCCGACGAAGGTTATCACAAAACAAAATACCAGCGCCAGCGGATCAAACAGAAAAGCAATCTGTGCAGTAAATCCAGCTGTATCGATCCATGTATAGATCTTTGATAAAATGACTCCTTCAGGAGGCGGTGATGAAAGAAAACCAATACCTGCAACGATAGTTAAAACTGCTGAAAGGGTAACCGAACCAACACCCAGCATAGCCACGGCTTTCTTCGGAAGAAGTCTGCCAAAGAGAGCAATTATCAGAAAGCTCAGCAATGGAAGGACAGGTATAAGCCAGATAAGTGTTGTCATCTCCGGTCAGAATATTTACTAATCACGCAGTTTTTTAAGCGCATCTGCATCCAGGGTCTTAAAATGATGATACATCTGAAGTATAAGTGCGAGCCCGACAGACACCTCAGCAGCTGATACGGTAAGGATAAAAATGAACATCACCTGACCGTCGGTCTGCATCCAGTGAGAGCCGGCGATTACAAACACCAGGGCTGCACTGTTAAGCATGATCTCAATCGACATCAGCATAAATATTATATTTCTACGGACCAGGAAGCCGACCAGCCCGGTCAGAAAAAGCAGTCCGGCAAATAATATTTGCATTTCCATCGAAACTGTTACCATAAATTATGCACCCTTACTTCATAAATATTATTTCGAATATTTTTATGTAACCTCTTTTTTGTCTGATCCGTCCTTTACAAGAAATCTGTGGATCACTTTTTTCTGCTGCCTGCCAAGATGATAAGCTCCTACGATTCCTGCAAGTAACAGGACACCTGCTATTTCAACAGCAATTAGATATGTTGTAAACAGCGAAACTCCTACATCCTTCGGACTTATGATTTCAGTGCCGGTCGTTTCAGTGTGAAACACTTTCAGCACATATATAAAAATTCCCATCAATATGGCCGCCAGGATTGCCGGAACTATCCACATCTTTGGTGTAAGCCATCCTTTTTCTATCTCCTCTTCCATCCCTATATTAAGCATCATAACAACGAAAATGAACAGGACCATAATTGCTCCCGCATATACTATTACTTCGAGAGCGGCAATCAGGGGAGCCCCGAGTATATAAAAAACCACTGAGACTGACAGCAGCGAGATTATAAGGTAAAGAAGGGCATGTATGGCATTACGGTTTGTGATCGCCATTACCGAGGATAGTACTGCCACTGATGCAGCTATATAAAAAATAGAATTCATTAATATCTTATACTTAATGAATTAAGTTTTTAATGTCAACAGGCGGTTCTTCATTATCACCTTTTCCGGTTTTCTTTACCCCGATCTCCACGCCTGCAACCTTATAAAAGTTATAACCATGATATTTCCCTTCCCCGTTTATAAGCAGATTTCCCTTTTCATAAACCATATTCTTTCTATCGTATTCCCCCATTTCAAAATCGGGTATCAGCTGGATTGCATAGGTCGGGCAGGCCTCTTCGCAAAAACCGCAAAAGATGCATCTCGAAAAGTTGATCCGGAAAAACCCGGGATATCGCCGTCCGTTACTGTCACTGGTTGCCTGCAACGCAATGCAGTCAACAGGACAGGCAACTGCACACAGGTAGCAGGCGACACATCGTTCCTGTCCGTCAGGATCACGTGACAGGATGATCCTTCCCCTGTAACGCGGTGGCAGGTAAGGTTTTTTCTCAGGATATCCCAGTGTTTCCCGCTTATGAAATGAATGGAGAAAGGTGAGCCATATGCTTCGGAGAATGCTGATCATTTAAGTCTGATTGTTCGATTGTTCATTGAATTTGAATTTATTATACTATAATGTGCCGGTATAAATTATTGCAGCCCCGGTTATCAGAATATTCAGAAGTACCAGAGGTAATAGTATCTTCCAGCCTGCTTCCATAAGCTGATCGTAGCGTAACCGTGGCAATGAAGCCCGGATCAGAATGAACAGGAAGATAAAAAATGCAGTCTTAAAGAAAAACCAGAATGCCGGAGGAAGAAACGCCGGACCCAGCCAGCCTCCGAAAAAGAGTGTGACTATGAGTGAGGAAATGAGCGTGACACCAAGGTATTCTCCAACGAAAAACATTCCGAATTTCATTCCGGAGTATTCAGTGTGGTATCCTGCCACCAGTTCTCCTTCGGCTTCAGGTATGTCAAATGGAGTCCGGTGAGTTTCCGCAATTCCGGCAATAAAAAATATCACGAATGCCACAAACTGAGGAATAAAGAACCAGCTTCCCCGCTGAGCCTCAACGATCTCGCGAAGACTGAAGCTGTCAGCCATCATCACCACACCGACCAGCGATAATCCCATAAAGACTTCATAGGTCAGCATCTGGGCTGATGCCCTGATAGATCCCAACAGAGAATATTTGTTATTGGATGCCCAGCCTCCGAGTACGATACTGTATACCCCAAGAGAAGAGTTACCAAGAAAGAAAAGAATTCCGATGTTTGAATCCAGAACCAAAAAGTTATCCGTAAACGGGATGACCGCAAATGTAAGCAGTATGGTGATGATCAGAATACCAGGAGCGAGAACAAATACAGCTTTGTCAGCAAAGGGAGGGATCCAGTCTTCCTTAAAAAAAATCTTAACCACATCAGCCACCACCTGCAACAGACCTGCAGGTCCCACGCGATTTGGACCGTACCTGTCCTGGAAAAGCGCAAGAAGCCTTCGCTCGCCCCAGATCAGCCCGGCAGCGATGGTAAGGGGAATAAGCAGAACTCCGGCTATTATGAAAACATACTTCATTATTCTGTCTTATAATATTCTGCCATACGGCCATTCTTATTATCGAAAAGAAGAACCCCGGGATTGCCTCCTGCAGGAGTCCCGGCAGGTTCATCCATATATTTATTCATTGCCTGGACCGAATTCCATCCGGACGACCAGTACCAGGGCACCAGGCTGGAGGGTGGTACTCCTTTAAATCCTTCCATACTGAAATTCAGCGGCGAATCTTCATCCTCAGGGGGCCCGGGTTCGCTTACCGAAACATCTGAATTAATTGCTGTCCTTCCACTGAACCTGGGTGTCTGCCTGGCAATTTTTCCGTTGAAAATCCTGAATCCGGAATCAGGTAAGATCTCCCTGATCCTGCCTAATGATGGATATGCATCAGTCATTGAGGCAACTAAATTATCAAAATACTTCCATTTACTGCTATTCTTTTTCCCTGTCAGGTCAATTATCCCGGAAATATACCTCCAGCTGTCCATTATCTGCCCGTTAGCCGGCAATACACGGTAATACCTCTGAGCCCGGCCTTCATTACTGACGATTGTTCCTGTCGATTCAGCAAAAGTACCGGCGGGTAAAAGTATACCAGCCTTTTTTACTGTATCATTCATCAGGTAGTCAAGAACAATAACATTTTCACAATTATTCAGAAGATTATCAATCCTCTCCTTATCGAAGCGTTTGTACAGATCATTTTCAAGGATAATCAGTGTTTCAACATCCCTCATTCCGGCAGGTTCAATCAGTTCTTCCAGTGGCTTTCCGTCCATTAAACCGAGGCCCAGACTGTTACATTCAGGGAAGATGATTGAAAGTGATGCTTTCTTCCCCATCCGTACCAGCGCCCTGGAGATATTTGCAGCAGCATATAGAATTTTTACGTTGTTGTAATGTAAACCAGTGATAATAACCGGGTTATCAGCATTTTTTAATGTTTCTGCAATTTTTTTCGCCGTTCCGCCGGGAGATTTTCCGGAATCTTTAGGTTTTGGCGCAGCTTCGTCTATCAAGGATGCAATTTCGAATCCCAGTCCGGCAATTTCATCTGCTGAGACATTGTAAATCTCCTCAGCCAGATCATCGAGTCTGGTTTTGTCAGATGCTGCTATAAAAACAGGACTTTTAATTTTCTGAGCCAGTTCTCTTACAACAGCATCGTTCCAAATTGGTACTCCCGATCCGGCAGCTATTTCAAATGATCTGTTCCTGGATGCCTGTCTTATTGAAAGGGCTAACATCGGAGCGCTTTCCATGGGATCTTCTCCGAGGATAAGCAAAGCATCAGATTTCTCTATCTCTTTAAGTGAGGGTGAATGTGCAGGTCCCTCTTTTAATATCTGAACAGCGGTTTTTATAAGGGTGAATGTTTTGTCCGGAATGCCATGATAAAAATTTTCTTTGCCAACCAGTTTCTCAAGAGCAAAATTGGATTCAAGGGATGCCACAGGTGAACCGATCCCTGCCAGCTTTTTTCCTTTAACTGCAGAGAGAATTACAGACCGGCGATCCTCATCAGGAATTTCTTCAAGGAATTCTTTATCCCTGACCCTGGCCATAACCTTCCTGGTTCTTTCAGGATGATTAATGAACTCATAACCAAACCTTCCCCTGTCGCATAGAAAGTAGCCGTTCACTGCTCCGTTATACCTGCTCAGAATGCGCCTTACCAGTCCATACCTTTCGCCCACAAGTATGTTGCATCCAACGCTGCATTGAGTACAAACCGATGGTGAACTGGTCAGGTCCCATTTACGGGTATAGTGTTCCCTGAGGGTTTTATCAGTGAAAACACCTGTCGGACAAACCTCAATAAGGTTCCCGCTGAATTCACTTTCAAGAGCTCCTTCCTTCTGGCGGCCGAAGTAGACACGATCAGACGACCCAAAAACATTCAGGTCTGTTCCGCCGGCATACTCTTTATAAAACCTTACACACCTGTAACACTGGATGCACCGGTTCATCTCATGGTGAATATAGGGTCCCAGATCCTGATTGTTATGGGTTCGTTTTCTGAAGGCAAATCGTCTGTAGTTGTGCCCGGTCATAACAGTCATGTCCTGGAGGTGACATTCGCCACCTTCATCACAAACCGGGCAGTCATGCGGGTGATTTTGCATAAGACTTTCAATCACAGCTGCTCTGAAAACTTTTATTTCAGGATCGTCAGTTGAAATAATGAGTCCCATACTGACCGGTTCCATGCACGACATTACGATCTTTCCGGTTTTATCGTCGGTACCGGAGAATTTTTTTACCGCACACTGCCGGCACGCACCTACGGAACCCAATGCCGGGTGAAAGCAGAAATAAGGTATGTCAAATCCCAGGGCAAGGCAGGTATGGAGCAGGTTTTTGCCCGGTTCAACCTCGTATTCAGTTCCGTTTATGTGAATCTTAACTTTAATCATTTCCAGGGACAATGTTTCTCTTCAATATGTCTTAAAAAATCTTTGCGGAAGTACCTCAGACCACTCTGTAAAGGTTCCACAGCACCCGGTGCATGAGCACAGAAAGTATTTCCTGGCGCCATGTACCGGGAAAGGAACTCAAGGATGCCTATATCCTCTTCTTTTGCCGTACCTTTCTCGAATGAGTCTAGTAATTTTACTGCCCAGGGAAGTCCTTCACGGCATGGAGTGCACCATCCACAACTTTCATCGGCAAAGAATTTAATCATATTACGAATAAAAGCTACAGGACAGGTTTTATCATCAAGGATGATCATGGTCCCTGTTCCAAGTCTGCTGCCGGTAGACCTGACCGACTCAAAATCCATTTTTGTATCAAGGTGATTCTCTGTCATAAAATCGGTAGATGCTCCTCCCGGGATCACTCCTCTCAGCTTATAGCCATCCTGCATACCACCCGCATGATCATAAATAATCTCACGCAATGAAGTACCCATTGGCAGTTCCCAGAGCCCCGGACTTTTAACCCTTCCGGAAACTCCATATAATTTTGTTCCTCCTTCGCCTGTCAGGCTAAGTTGCCTGAACCAGTCCGAACCTTTTGCGACAATATGAGGAATCCAGCATAGAGTTTCGACATTATTTACAATAGTAGGCCGACCGAATAATCCGCTTACGGCAGGGAAGGGAGGTTTTGTCCTGGGAATACCTCTTTTCCCTTCAAGCGAATTCAGGAGAGCTGTCTCTTCACCACAGATATAACGACCGGCGCTGCTGTGAATATAAAGATCGAGGTTATATCCGGTCCCGAGAATATTTTCGCCGAGATATCCTGCTTCATAAGCTTCTGCGATGGCTTTCCTGATTATGATTTCAGCTTTTTTATATGCCCAGCGAATGAATATATAACTTTTCTGTGCCTGGATCGCATATGATGCAATAATCATCCCTGCTATCAGCTGATGCGGATTGCCCTCAAGCAGGTATCTGTCTTTGAACGTTCCGGGTTCCATTTCATCAGCGTTGGTAACGAGATATTTAAACCCTTTCACTTCTGTTTTTTCAGGAACAAAACTCCACTTCATACCTGTTGGAAAACCTGCTCCTCCCCTTCCGGTTAATCCGGATGATTTTACGAGCGCAGTTATTTCGGCTGGTTTCATCTCCTTCAACGCCCTTTGTACACCATCATAACCTCCGGCCTTTTCATATTCCTTTATTCCGGGCGGAGGAGTACCAGGTTTAATATATTGTGTCAAAGGAGTCTCCATTTTCATTTACCGGTATTTGGCCAGTATCTCATCAATAGTGTCATGTGTCAGATCGTTGTAGTGATCGTTATTTATCATTAAAGCCGGAGCATGATCGCAGTCTCCCAGGCAAGAAACGGGCAATAGTGTGAAGCGCCCGTCTGGCGTGGTCTCTCCGAATTTCACATTCAATTTTCCGGAAATCTTTTCATAAACAGATTCATATCCCATTATCATACAGCTTATTCCCTCACAAACAAGAATAATATTCCTGCCAACAGGTTTGCGATAGATCCTTGTATAGAAAGTAGCAATACTGTCAACCTCAGCAGGTGACATTTCAAGTTCGGAAGCAATGTCGTTTACTGCTTCATCAGATATCCAACCGCGATGATCCTGAACAATCTTAAGGGCGTCGATACAGACAGCTTCCACATAAGGATATAGTTTTATTTCCTCCCGGATCTCTTTCCTTTCTTCGTCAGTCAGCATATCTTAATTTATTGATAATATTACAGTAATATTAATATATTTTATGACTATCGGCAATCAATAATAATATTAATAAAAAAAGATTAAAAAGGTGTTATAATGTTAATATACAAATACTTAATTATTATTCCAAATTACCCCCTTTCCCGTTTCCCCC
>Ga0105106_10002885_pt1 | contig 12340 bp, 15 predicted proteins | sample PPLLaktember2015_5_FD_79109 | JGI IMG/M metagenome (GOLD analysis project Ga0105106, IMG submission 79109) | Freshwater sediment microbial communities from Prairie Pothole Lake near Jamestown, North Dakota, USA - PPLs Lake P8 Core (1) Depth... | ecosystem: Environmental > Aquatic > Freshwater >...
CGACATCTCGAACTGCACGCCGAGGCGATTGCGCCACCATCCGCGGAAGGTGGCTCCAAAGCCAGGCGCGGTCTCGCTCATCCGGCCGCCCAATCCGACGATGTGACGGGGCAGCGAGACATACACCGAGTTGCTCGAGCCGGCGCGGTCCGAGATCGCAATCTGCTCGGCCGGCGAAACGGCGCCGAGCGGCGTCTGGGATGCGGCCGTCGGCGATGACGGCGTCTGCGGCGCACCGGCACTGAGCCGCGGATCCGGCATGGCTCCGCGAGTAATCGTCCCGGCGTTCACGTGGATGTACCCCACGCCTTTTTCGCCCTCGGTCCATGGCACCTCGATCCACGACCCGAGGTTGCGCTTGACTTCCAGAACAGTGCCGCGAGGTGCGGTGCCAACAACGGCGCTCGCCACCGTCGGAGACTTGTGAATACTCGCCGCGGTCTTGACAGTAAGCGCAGTGCTTTGCGGTTCGGTGGTCTGAGCCGACACCCGCGTTACACTCAAGCAGAGCGCAACAGCGATGGCTGCAGCATGACGCTTCATCGGACAACCTCCATGGGTCAAAAGACGATCGTGACCCGTCGATCACAGTTTCGTTACGGCGACGCGCCGTATCTCGCTGAATTCAGGCCGTGACGGCCCCTTGAGGGTTCACCAAAGCAAAGCGTGTGCTTCGCGCGCGAACGGTCTGAAAAACCGTGCAGCCTGAAGTGCAGTGAAAGGTGGATTCAAGTGCGACATGCATTTCGGAGGCTGAGGAAGAGCCCGGGCTTTACCACCGTCGCCGTGTTGACGCTGGCGCTGGGCATCGGTGGCGCCACCGCGATATTCAGCGTTGCTGATGCGGTGGTACTGCGGCCGCTGCCCTATCACGATCCCGATCGCATCGTCGTCATCTGGCAGGAGGATCGCGATCGCAATCAGCCGTTTGTCGAGTTTTCGTATCCTGCCTTCCGCGAATGGCGCGATCGAAGCCGCCTATTCGAGTCGCTCGCGGCGATGTCGGCGATCAACGACGAAGTCATCCTGACCGGGCGCGGCGATCCGACGCCGCACGAAGGCCGGTGGGTGACGGGCGACTTCTTTTCTGTACTCGGCGTTGCGCCCGCATTCGGTCGCGCGCTTCGGTCCGACGATGACAGGCCGGGCGCGCCAGATGTGGTGGTCGTCAGCCACCAGTTCTGGCGCGATCGGTTGTCGGGCAATCGTGACGTGATTGGTCACTCGATTACGCTCGACGGCAGACCCCGCGCGATCGTCGGGGTAATGCCTGCGGGATTCGCGTATCCGAAGGACGCCCAGTTCTGGATTCCCGCCGGCCCTGCTGCGGGCGCGCTCGCCGAGAACCGCAACGTCTTCTGGATGATTGGCGTCGGCCGGTTGCAGCGTGACGCCTCGCTCGAAGCCGCTCGAAGCGAGTTGACCGGCATCTGGCGACAGGCGCACCGCCCCTACATCAAGGTGGACGGTTATAGCTCTGCCCTCACGCCACTATCTGACGCAGTTCTCGGCTCTACGCGGATCGCGCTCGTCGGCGTCCTGGCTGCCGTTGGGCTCGTCCTTATCATGGCGTGCGCGAATGTCTCGGGCCTGCTGCTCGTTCGCGCAACGCGACGGCAGTCAGACCTCGCTATCCGGCGAGCGTTAGGGGCGAGCAGCAAGCGACTGGCGCTCGATGCGCTTGCCGAGACAGCCCTGCTGGCGCTCGCAGGCGGCATTGGAGGTCTCGTCGTGGCGGTCACCGTAACGCCGTTGGTCGTTGCCTTCTCCCCCGCAGACGTGCCCCGGCTCGAATCGGTGGCCGTGAATGCCCGCGCGTTCGGGTTTGCCGCCGGCATTTCGGCGCTTGTCGCGCTGGTGTCGAGCCTTGCGCCGATTTCGCTGGCCGGCCGGACCTCGCCGGCGGGGCTGCCGGAACGCGCCGCACAGCGTGTGGTTTCGGGGCGTACGCATGTCGGCACCGCGCTCGTGGTGGCCGAGATCGCGATTGCGGTGATCGTGATGGTTTCCGCAGGGCTCGTCGGCCGCAGTTTCGTGAAGCTGCGCCAGGTTCCACTCGGTTTTGAAACCAATCGATTGCTCACCGTCAGGATCATGCCGAGGGGAGAGCAGTACAAGGCCAGCAGCCGCGTCAGCGCCTTCTATCAACAGTTGCTCGAGCGTGTCCGCAACGAGCCGGGCGTGGAATCGGCTGGAGCGATCACCATTCGTCCGCTGTGGAGCACCGTCGGGTACGACTGGCCGTTTACGATCGAAGGACAGTCGCAGGAGGAATCGCGCCGCAATCCGCTTTTGAATCTCATGGCGGTCAGCGCCGACTACTTCCGCACGATGGAAATTCCTCTACGGCGCGGCCGGGTGTTCACCGACCGCGACGCCGACCGACAGCCCGGCGTCGTCGTCGTTGGAGAGTCGATGGCGGCACGCATCTGGCCAGGCCAGGATCCGGTCGGAAAGCGGATAAAGATTCCGCTGGGCGACTCGCCGTATCACAACACCTGGTTCACCGTGGTCGGAGTCGTGGGTGACGCGCGGTATCGCGAGCTGCGCGCGACCCGGCTCGACTTCTACATGTCGCACCTGCAGGCAAACGTTCCGCTCGGCTACCTCGTGGTCCGCGCGACGGGCGAGCCGACGGCGCTGACGCCTGCGATTCGCGCGATCGTGCGAGAGCTCGACCGAAACGTTCCAGTCACAGAAGTTGCGTCGATGGATCAGGTGGTTTCCCAGGCGCTGGGCAGCCAGAGATTTGCCGCAAGCGCGTTCGGTGTGTTTGGCTTGATGGCGCTCGGGTTGGCCGCGCTTGGCGTCTACCAGCTGCTGGCCTATTCGGTGGCGTGCCGCACGCAGGAGATTGGCCTGCGAATGGCGCTCGGCGCAACGGTGATGGACGTGCTTCGAAGCGTCCTCGGCCACACGATGCTCTCAACAGTGGCAGGCCTCACCATCGGTCTCTTGTCGGCCGCTGTGTTGGTGCGGCTGATCGAAGGCTTGTTGTTTGGGGTGGGCGCGTCGGATCCGCTCACGTTCGCGGCGGCTGCGGCCGTACTTGCCCTCACAGCGCTTCTTGCGTGCCTCGCGCCGGCAGTCCGCGCCGTTCGCGTCAATCCGCTCGTGGCGCTCAAATATGAGTAAGCACGTGTGCTATTCGGCACAGTGCCCCTCGGCGGTCTCGGGTAGTCTGAGTAAATGACACTGACATTGATTGTCGTCGCACTGCTCACTTCGACCGTCGGCTGGCTTCAGTGGGGAGCCGGGCGCGTACGCCGCAAGACCGCGCTGGGCTCGGTCAGCCAGCAATGGCTGGCGGAGTATCGACAGGATCACGGCTGGTAGCGCAGGTTGTGCTGTTCAGCACAGCCTGCGGCGCGCGATGCGTGTATCGTCGTTCAATGACGTACAAGCACCGCCTGCTGATCCTCTGCACGTGCTGGCTCCTGTTTCTTGCCCACACCGTTGCAGCCCAATCACAGTCATTCGACCGGTATCGTGAGTTTGCGCTCGGCAGCAGCCTCGCGTCGATTGCGAAAGCCACAGGTGCCGATCCGGTTACCGCGAAGGTCGTCCATCGCCGGCCCGCGGTAATGACCGATCTCGAGTGGCGGCCGCGATATCACTCCGGTGGTGTGCTGACGACCGACCCCGTCGACGTGATGGTCTTCCGGTTCTACGAAGACCAGCTGTTCACGATTGTCGTCGACTACGACCGGCGTCGCACCGAGGGGATGACGAGCGCAGACATGATCGACGCGATCAGCGCGAGCTACGGCGTCTCCCGCGTGCCGTCGAGTGCTGTCCGGGCTCGGGAAGGGGAGTATGAATCTCCCGATACAGTGCTCGGAATCTGGGGAGATGAGGAGCACTCGATTTCCCTGCTGCGTGCCGCCTATCCGGAGACATTCAGGCTGGTGGTGACCTCCACGCGTCTCGCGCTTCTCGCCAGCGCTGCCAGCGCCACAGCGGTGCGTCTGGACGCGCAGGAAGCCCCGCAGCGAGAGTTGGATCGGCAGAAGAAGGCTGACGAAGATTCGAACGCGGCGCGCGAAAAGGCGAGAATCGACAACAAGGGACTCTTCAAACCTTGAACGAGGGCGCCGTGCTTGCTCGCCGTGGCCAATCGCCGATAGACCGTTGACCTAACGGCGTACGACGTACCAGTTGTTCTGGACGTCGTGCGCCAGTCGGTTCACGTTGATCGATCGGAAGCCGGCCCGCCGCAGATATTCCTGCGTTTTCTCCTCGCCCCACATCGCGCCAAGACCCTCGCCGCCCTGCGCAAGCGAGACCGTCATGCAATGCATGCACGAGACCGTGTAGAGCAGCGTGCCGAGCGGATGCTCGACATCCTTGTGCACGTGGCTCGACCCTGAGATGTCCTGCATCAGGTAAACGCCGTCCGGACGAAGCGTCCGGCGAATGCCTTTCAGGACGTTCAGCGGTTTGGCCTGGTCGTGAATGGCATCGAACGTTGTGACGAGGTCGAATGCATCGGGCTCAGCGGTGCGATCGAAGTCGCTGAGGTCGCGCGCGACATACTCGATGTTGCCGAGGCCCACCGCTTGCGTGCGCGCATAAGCCGTCGCTTCCTCCGAGAGGTCCATGCCGACGAAACGGCTGTTTGGATAGCTAACCGCCAGGCGCTGCAGGATTCGTCCTCGGCCGCAACCCAGGTCGAGCACCCGGATGCCTTGTTCGAGCCGCTCCGTCAGTCCTGGAACCAGAGGCAGAATGTGAGACTCGAGGCACGAGAGCACCGACTGTCCGCTGTCTTCGGCCATCACTTCGTGGAATCGCGTGAACTTCTCGTAGGGGACGCCTCCGCCCTTCCTGAAGCATTCGACGATGTCACCCTCGACCCGCCCGAGCTCGCCTATGTACTGAGCAAACACCGCCATGTTGTCGGCGGCGGCAGCTCGAGTGAGCGACGCAGCGTGCTCCGCCGGCAGCCGGTAGCGGCCGGTCTCTGGGTCGTATTCCACAACCCTTCCCGTCACCATGGCACCGAGCCACTCCCGCACGTAGCGCGGCTGCAGCCCGGCCTCGGCCGCAATCTCGTCGCTCGTTGCAGGGGCGAGCCGGCTCATCGTGTCGAAGAGCGCCGTGCGGTGACCGATGGAGACCATCAGGCAGAGCGCGCCGTCGTTCAGCGCGCGAAGCAAACGTTCCGCAAAGGGCATGCGAAATTCCTCCCGTAACAAAGCGTAGTTCCATCGCGCGCCAATGGGCTAGAGTCGAACAGGTCACTTTACGGACGGATGTGCCATGCCCGAGCCATTGGAACCCCTCGTTGTCGCGATTCTCGAGTCGCCCGGCCGCGACTGGAGCCTTTTGACGACCGGTACGCCCGGCCGGCCTCGCATCCGCCCGATCATTGCGGCGGCACGCGAGGGAGCATTTCGCGCTCCCAACGGTTTGTGGATCGAGCCGGGATGCACCCTCGCCGACTGCCCGGCGCCGCACGTCGTCGCGATTCCCGACTTGATGATTGCGCCAGACGACGATCTCTCGGGCAGGTATGCCGCCGAATCGCAATGGCTTCGCGATCGGTATGCGGAGGGCGCCACGCTGGCGACGGCGTGCACCGGCGCCTGGATTCTTGCCGAGGCTGGGCTCCTCGATGGCCAGGACGCGACGACCCATTGGGCTTACTGCGATGCCCTGGGCGCGAGATATCCGTCGGTACGCCTGCATCCCAACCGTGCGCTCGTCGTCTCGGGTGCGGGACGGCTCATCATGGGCGGAGGCGGCTCATCGTGGCACGACCTCGCGTTGTTTCTCATCGCGAGGTTCGTTGGCGCCGAGGAAGCGATGCGCGTGGCGCGCCTGCAACTGCTCGACTGGCACGATGTCGGCCAGCAGCCGTTCGCCTCGTTGATGCGCAGCCGGCAGGTGAACGACGCCGTCATCGCGCGATGTCTGGAGTGGATTGCGCGGCACTACAAGAAAGACTCGCCGGTTGCGGCGATGGCGCAATTGAGCGGGCTGGCAGAGCGGTCGTTCAAGCGGCGCTTCGCGCAGGCTCTTGGCATGCCGCCAATCGAGTACGTGCACGCCCTTCGGCTCGAGGAGTCGAAGCGCCTGCTCGAGACCAGCGCGCTTCCGCTCGACGAGATCGCGTCGCGCGTCGGGTACGAGGACGCCACGTTCCTGGGCCGGCTCTTCCGGCGCAAGGTCGGCCTCACGCCGGCTCATATCGGAAGCGGTTCCGCGCGCTGCGCAACGCGCTCGACGGCAGCGCGCACATGCCCGACTAGTCCCGCAGCCGTCAGCCCGGTAGCCGTTCTTCGGGAATACCCAGTGCAACGGCGATCTTGCGCAGAGACTGCTGCACCATCTGCGCGTTTCGCGGCCCGAAGCGGAGAAGATGCTTCTGACCGGGCGTCAGCTTCTCGAGTCGCGGATCTTCGAAGGCGTACACAATCCCATGAGGCACGATCGGCACCGGATCTTTGAGGATCGGCGTGTTCAGAAGGGTCACGATGGCGCGTTCGAGCGTCGCGTCAAATGACGTGTTGCCATATCCCAGATCGCGATGGGATTGTTCGATGAGCGGCTTGAGCGTCGCGTACAGCCGGGCGGTGCCCTGAGGATCGAGCGCCGCCACTGCCGACGCGAGCGGCGTGTAACGTTCGTAACTGCGTGGATCGATGGTCATCTCGCCGTTTCGCTCGAGCACCCGGAAACGCGCGGAGGGCCGAAGTTTCGAAACATGCACGCCCGGAGGCTCTCCATCGGCGATGTTCGCGGCCACGACCGTGAAGTTGCGGATGAGGTTGTCGGTGGCCAGCCACGCCGCCACCGAGGGGTGCGATGAGAGCGCGGAGACGAGCTTGCGGACGAGCTCGTCGCTCTGATCGATCGTCGGCAGCGTAATCGCCATCGGGTCGTTCCCGAGAGCCGTGCGCGGTGGTGTGGCCGGGGCGGCCGGTTTTTGCGTACTCTGGCCAGGAGAGCTGGCTGGCCGCGCCATGTTCAGCACATAGACGGCAATGCCAACAGCCGCAACCAGCAACGCGGCAATGATCCACAGCCTCGACAGTTTCGACCGCTCTGGCGGCAGCGTGTCCGGTGATGGCCGGAGTTCGTAATCGAGAGGATTTTCTGCCATCCCCCTTTGTATCACCGTACGGCGGGAATGTGGGTCTTCAATGCGCCGAGCCACTGGTCGAGGGCCTCGGCCGATTGCGGCGTGTTCGCCTGCCCGTCGAGCACTATCTGGCGCGTCCGGAATCGCTGGCCGTAGAACTCCTCGTTCGAGTCGCGATCCTCGCGGATGGACGAGCCGTTCAGGCTGACGCCGGCGAACAAGCCGCGCGACCTCGAATAGCTGAGGATTTCGGCGCGGAGCTGTACGTCGGTCGCTGCTTCGGCCGTGCGACCCACCGGGCCGACGGCAACCGACGCGTCGCCGCCGATCTTGAACTGGTTTCGCAGCAGGTTTTCGAGCCCGCGCCGGTTCATGATCACCAGCACGACGTCGACCGCCTGCCCGCCGATCTGCGCTCCGAAGCTCGCACCTGTCAGCGTCAGGAAGGCCGGAGGCGACCACGCGCCCGACTGCCGGTCTCTCACGCTGAGCACTCCACGCCCGCGATGTCCTGCGACGATGAAGCCGCCCTTGATCGTGGATGGGAAAATCGCAATGGCTTCCGCCTTTTCCAGGACGGACGAGGGGACGGCGCGGTCGGGCGCCTTCATGATTTCGTCGAAGACGGTTCGTGCTTCGCGAATGCGATCGGCCTGGTCGGACTGTGCGTGCGCCGGAGGCGCCAGCAACATCAGGGTGAGGGCGACGAACGCGAGCGGCGTAATTTGTGCCATCACCGCACCATATCACGCTGCGCCCGTGCGGCGATCGCGCTTGTATCGTGCATCCTTGCGTTGGGCTAAGGCTTGAGAACGGCCGATGCGATCGATTCCGAGACGGTCTGCACGAGCGGCGTGAGGAGATCTTCGCCGTCGGCCGACGCCTTCGCTTTCTCCTCTTTCTGCTTCATGACGACGCGGCCGTCTGTTGCGACGAGCCTGTATTGCACGCGCACCTCGTCCTTGGCCCTGGTGTTTGACGCGATTTCCGACGCGGCCTGTGCTCCGGCGATGGCGGCGCTTCTTGCGACCGCCGCCCCGACACTGCCGACCGGCGCATACCAGGCGGCCGTACTGCCTGCCTGTCCGAGAGCCCTTCCGAGCCCCCCGCGGCCGCCCCGCTTTTGCGTGACCGACGCGACGAGCACGTTATCGCACGATTTCTGCTTCGCCTCTTCGTTGGCCTGCATCGAGAGCCGCGCATCGAGCGCCACGACCTTGATCGACGGCCCCTGCAGGTAGCTCGTGAAGAGATCGCGGACTGCCGTTGCGACATCCGTGGCGTTGCCCTCGGCGCCCTTGACGGCAGGCAGCGCAATGGCGATGCACGTCCCGGGCGACGGCGTGGCCGGCGCGGGAGACACGTCCTGCGCGCTCGCAGCAAATGGAGCGATGAGCGAGAATCCAGCGAACGCCAGACGCGGCAGCAGGGAAGTCATGCTTGTTCCTCCTTGTTCGGCAGAGAGCTTCCGCGAAGCCTCTGCCTATCTTACGCGGCCGGCACACCGGTATTCCCGGAAAATTTCGCGTGTACCTTTCGGAACAGCCTTACTGCTGGATCGGTGTCATGCTTTTCTTGTCACAGGAGGTTCCATGACGAATGCGAGAGGCGATTCCAAGCCGTGCGTCCACGCCGGGTGCACCGGGCGGATGCACTTCAAAAGGCAGGCGGAGAGCGAGTTGCGCTGGGTGTGCGACAAGGACTCACAACATTGAATGGAGGCCGGTGCAACCGGCTTCGTGAGGTGCCGCAAGGATGCCGTCAGTGCACGGAGGCGAGCGGACGCTCGGCGCGGAACGTTTCCAGGTACTCGAGCGTCGTCAGTTGGTCGGACGAGTACCAGAGGTCGCCGCCCTTGCCCGCGGCCAGCCTCGCGCCCTTGGCAACGGCATATTGAACATTCCAGCCGTCGCCGCGGTATACGAGCGACACCTCGTCGTCCGGCATCGCTGTCACGATTAACAGGTGGTGTCCGTCGTCAGCTTTCGACACCACGATGTCATTCAGTTTCAGGTTGGTTCGATTCGCCAAGCGCAGCCTCCTTACACGTCGCCGGGTGTTCAGCACTATGCCAGCCTGACGTTCTCGCCTCTCGGGCCCTTCGCACCCTGGCCGACGTCGAAAGTCACTGCCTGATTTTCGCGGAGCTGGTCGAATGAGGTCTGCACGCAGGCAGACTGGTGGAAGAAGTATTCAGTGCCGTCTGCTGCGGCGATGAATCCGAACCCTTTGTCGCTGACGAGTCGTTTGATGATTCCGTTCATACATTCCTTTGTGTGCGTTGATTCGCGAGATTGCGGTTGCGCCCGACCACTACAGCCACCACACGCCGGTCAGGATAGCCCCCGACAGCATGAGAAGGGCTGCGACGACGAACAGTCTGTATTTGGTAGTGCGGTCGTGTGCGGCGCCGCGCGCCTTCCACGCCGCCCAACGCTCTTCGAAGCCGTCGTCGACGAATGGTTCCGATGACATGGTTGTACTGTAGCCGGTTCGCCATATGGCGTCTGTGCTGTTCAGCACAGCGCTTCTCGCCGGACTGCTCCAGAGTGGGTATATGTACAGACTGATTCCGACAATGAGACGCGGCTCGGCGACCGCTTTGCCGCAGGCATCGACCGACTATCCGTCAATCGAGGCGGCGCGTGCGGGCGCCGGCGAGCTGATGCGCGAAGATCGAATTCTCAAAGTCATGATTGTGCGCGGTGACGCTCCGGGCGGCTATGTGGAGTGGGTCGATCGTTAAGTGGCCGCGATGCGCACCATGGCAGAGCCGAGCTCGTAGAAATCAGATACGCCGCAGCTCGGGCAGGTGACGCGCCAGCCGCGTGTCGAGCGCTCGCCGGCCCTGGAACCGTTATTCGACCGATGCCGGGCCAGGGGCGCGCCGCAGTCGCGGCACAGAAAACCAACCCACGTCTGGTCGTTCGCATCCTCGCTGCCTTTGTTCAGCGTCGCTGGCTTATTGAGCATTTTTCCCCCCGCGTGCAAGCGTTCGACTGTGGCTGTCGTGATAGTCCTCGATGATGCTCCTGATCGAAGGGACGGGCCTTGTGTGCTCGTTCCCTCTGACGGCTGCGTCTCGCCCAATCCACGAAGCGAATGCATTGCACGGTCCGCCCGGGGATTGCCGCCGCGGCCAGAAGAAGAACGATGGCGGAAATCGAAGCATTGAACAAGTGTCTCCCGGGCCGGCCCACCGGCGATGTATCGGATCGCACACCTGACGCACCGACGTTCTCCTAGTCGTGGAGGACCACGCTGAGGAGAGCGGCGTTGATTTTCAGACCGCCGTTGTACTCGATGAACCCCAGTTTGCGAAATTTGTTCATGAAGAAGTTCACCCGCGATCGCGTGGTGCCGATCATCTCTGCCAGCGTCTCCTGAGACAGATGAGGCAGCACGCCTTGTGGCCGGTCTTCCATGCCGTAGCGAGCCAGCAGCATCAGCGTGCGGGCCAGCCGCTTCTCGCTCGAGTTGAAGAGCTGGTCCACAAGGTCTTCTTCGATACGGATGTTCCGCGACAGCATGAACGTGATGAACCGGTTCGAGAAGTCGGGTTCGTCGTGCAGTAGTTGCGTCATCTGATTCTTGGGCACGACGAGGACCGTGGTGGACGACACCGCCGTTGCCGTGGCCATGCGCACCCGCTGGCCCGCCAGGGCGCCCTCGCCGAGGAAATCACCGCGTCCCAGCATGGCGACAATCGCTTCCTTGCCGCCGCGCGATACGAGCGAGAGCCTGACGGCCCCTTTCTGGATGTACAAGACGCTGTCGGCCGGATCGCCTTGCGCAAAGATCACGGCCAACGGACGGTACTCGACGATTTTCTTGGTGATGCCTGCCGCGTCGAGAAACGCCTGGGCGTCAAACTCGGGCGCATCAGGAGCTGCGCCCTGCTTCTTTCTGGACCGCCGCATATGTCGGAGATGTTATCCCAGAGAGCGCTGGCCGGTCACAGTTGCCTGCACTTCGAGCGCAACTCCGCGAATTGCAGCTGAATCTCCGCAAGGCGCGTCAAATGGCTGTCGAGCTGCAGATAAATGTCGTCAATCTCGCGGCGGAGGTGTGACGCCAGCCGTGTCTGCCGACGCAGGTCTGTCCGGCGCGCGTTCTTCATTCGCTTGGCTGGGGGCGATGCGGTTTGATCTTTCATAGGGCAAGTTCAACTGTATCGCCTGGAGAACGCCCGATCTGTCCTGTTCAGCACAGCCCGCAGATCTGGTGTCCTGAGACCGCAACCTAACGTTCGACGAACGTGCGCAGCACATGGACGCCAGTGAACAGGTTCGTCGCAAACGTCGATCGGGCATCGACAACAGTGTGGCTCTCGGCCCGACCGAACGGCGCGCGAACATCGATTCCTCCCGTGCCCGATGAGCGATGCGACGTGACATCGACGTTCTTGTCGAAGACGCTCGCGAAGATCGCCAACGTTGTACGCAAACGAAAAATGCGAAACGCACGCGCGACGCGCGGAGTGCGAGTTTGCTGAGGGTTCTTCTCGCACGCCACGCGATCCGCGGCGTGGCACGTCGGTTGCTCTGCCGACGCGCGAGGCGGAATCCTCAAGGAGGTCCTTCATGTTGCGCACATCTCTTCTCGCCGTATCGATGCTGCTGTCGGCAGTGGCAGCAATCGCCCAAACAACCAGTGCCACGACCGCCACTATGACGGGAACCGTCACCGACGAGCAGGGCGCCGTGCTTCCTGGTGTGTCGGTCACGCTGTCAGGTCCGAGCATGATGGGTGTGCAGACGCAGGTGACCGACCCAATCGGGCTCTATCGGTTCGTTTCGATTCCGCCCGGCGAGTACAGGCTGCTGTTCGAGTTGTCGGGGTTCGCCACCCTCACGCGCGAGGGCGTTCGGCTGACCGCCGGCTTCACCGCCACGATCAGCCCGAAGATGGGCGTCGCGGCCATTACGGAAAACGTGCTCGTCTCGGGTGTCTCGCCCATCGTCGACACGCAGTCCACGGCGATCAACACGACCTTCGACAAGGAGACGATGGCGAATCTCCCGAGCGCTCGCGACTACTGGGCGATATTGTCTGAGGCGCCGGGCGTCAAGCTCGCGCGCATCGACGTCGGAGGCAGTGCGTCGGGCACGCAGACAAACTATTTCGTGTACGGCACGACCGGACAGAACCGGCCGATGGTCGAAGGCATCAACTCGACCGAAGGCACAGACGCCTTCGGCAACTATGTCGATTACGGATCCTTTCAGGAAGTCTCGATCGGCAGCGGCGCCA
>Ga0105106_10002886_pt1 | contig 12336 bp, 11 predicted proteins | sample PPLLaktember2015_5_FD_79109 | JGI IMG/M metagenome (GOLD analysis project Ga0105106, IMG submission 79109) | Freshwater sediment microbial communities from Prairie Pothole Lake near Jamestown, North Dakota, USA - PPLs Lake P8 Core (1) Depth... | ecosystem: Environmental > Aquatic > Freshwater >...
CCTGACTCATCCCCTGTCACTCAGATACCGGGTTCCGAACTTTAGACGCCAGGTTTGCCTACATCGGAAATGAACCTTTAAACGTCATCAAAACTTCTTGGATTTTTCTTCATCATGGTTCATATCCAGATACACCTTCACGTCTGAAGTCTGTAGTCTAGTGTCTGAAGTACTGGATCCACCCCATCCACGGGATGACTTTCTTGGTTTCGAGTCGCGCCGACTTCCCATAATTTCTTATCGACCGCCAAGAAGAACTTCTGAAGACTTTCCGGGCGAAAGGCGGAGATGGAGACGCCGCCATACTTTTGGCAAATGGCTTCTCCCTCCTCTGGGCTCAACTTGTCTTCTTTATTAAAGACCCGTAACCTCGGGATATGATCCAGTTTCAATTCAAACAGAATTCTTTCAACAGACTCGATATGTTCCGGAAAACGAGGATAGCTGATGTCAACCAGATGGATCAACAACGTTGATTCTCTTAGCTCATCAAACGTCGGTCGAAAGGCCCCCATCAGGTCTTTTGGCAAGTCTTTGATCAACCCAACGGTATCGGTTATCACCACTTTCTGGATCTTAGGAAATCTTAATCTCCTGGTCGCCGTATCAAGAGTGGAAAAAAGTCTATCCTCGACACGAAACTGACTCCGGGTGAGAAGGTTGAAAAGGGTGGATTTTCCCGCATTGGTATATCCGATGATGGAAAGAATAGGGATTCCTGTTTTCGTTCTACGGGATCTTCTCTGCTCCCTCCGCCTGCTCAATTTCTCTATTTCCTTCTCCAAGAGATGGATTCGGTCCCCGACTCGACGTCGATCGATCTCCAGTTTTGTCTCCCCCGGGCCCCGTCCTCCAATCCCGCCCGTCAACCGGGAAAGGGCCAGTGTCTTTCTTGCCAGTCGAGGAAGCAAATATTTCAGTTGCGCCAATTCAACCTGGATCTTTCCATCTACAGTGTTTGCCCGCTGGGCAAAAATATCTAAGATCAGTTGGGTTCGATCAAGGACTCTCAGTTCAGTCAAATCAGAAATGGTCGCCATCTGTCCCGGAGATAAATTCTGGTCAAATATAATCAAATCAACCCCTAATTGCATGCATTTGACCAACAATTCTTTCAGCTTCCCTTCTCCCATCAGAGTCGTTGGTGAAATATTTTGAGGTCGCTGGATAATGGAATCCACAATAAACACCCGGCTCGATTCAGCCAGTTCCTGCAATTCCTCCATTGAATTTTCTAATTTCTCCCTGCTTTCCTTGCTGACACTGATGAGGATGGCTTTCTCTTTTGCTCCCTTGAGAGGAATCGATCTTTGTCCTCTTTGAAATTCATCTTCGAGGGATTGAATCCAGTTCAAGAAATCGACGTCCACGTCATCTATGGATGAAGGAGGATTAATTTCCCAGACCTTTTTATCCGGATTATCGGGGAGGAGGTGCGCGGAATGGAACCACCCCGAGGAGCCCTTCCCGTCTCCATTAAGTGCCACCATCATGTCCAGTCTCAGAAGAGCAAGATCTGTCAAGTCCTCTCCGGTCAACGGTTCTCCCTGCAGGTGAGTATGGATGAGACGAAGGCCTCTCAGCCTGAGGATTCCTGATCTGAAATGCGACAGGTCAGGAATCGTAATCCCCCTCTGGTCTCCCACGATGACAAATTCGATGGACCCTCTGCGACCCACAAGGATACCAATTTGCCGTCTTATTTCGTTTGAGAGTTCAATGAGGAGTCGGGCGACTTCGGGCGTAACAACTTTTTGAGGAGGGATTTTTCTTCGATAAATATGCTCAATTCTTCTGATCTGATTCGGCTTTAGACCGAAGATATTACCGTAAACTCTGTTGATTTATTCCCCCTTTTTTAACCCATTCTAATATGCCGGGAGGATGAAGTCAAGTATTTCTATTCATTGAGAAATTCAACTCTCCCTCTCGCTCCCGTTTCTCCTTCTCTCAAAATTTTCACATCCAAGAAGTGCCGGATAACCCATAGATTGGTGAGAAAGTGTTCCGTGATCCGTGTGGTAGTGAAGGAAGAATTCCCTCTTGCCAGAGCCATGAAAGGGACAACCTGGTCCGCTAAATAAGGGTCGATACAACCATCCGATACTAGATAATCCTTCAAGCAATCTACGGCTTCATCAGCCACTTTCTCGGCTGGTCTTCCTCTATCCCCTAAAGAAGAAAAACCCGCAAGTCCCCTTTCGTATTCGGCTAAAAGAAAAAGGAAAGAACCTGTCCCGTTCGATGGGACATGATCGAGGATGACTATTTCCCCCTCAATCTGCAGCTCACTTTGAATTCTTTTTAGGGCTTGCTCCTTCTGTCTGTCTGCCACATGTCTGGGAAGGTTTGAGATAGCCGAAATCCCACGGATCCTCTTCAGTATCCCCCTGTCAACCAACGAGATCGGTTTCAAGTCACGAACAGGATTGATTGTCAGTTGAATTCTTCCACCCCCGTTGGGATAGAACCCCCACTTCTCAATGATAGCCCGGGCAGAAACACTGATCCTCTCTAGGATGGGCAACAGAACTTCGGAAAAATAATGAAATGAAGGACTCCACCGGACGTGAGTGCCGCCGACCAAAGTCACCGTCGAAATTCCCTTTGAGAGGCAAAGGGGCAAGAAAATCGCCTGAAGGAGAAGGGTGACAGACCCTGCTGTCTTTATTTCAAATTGATACATTCCCGAACGGATCTCTTGGGGAATAAAAATAATTCTTTGCGATCCAAATTCAACCCCCTCCGTTTGAGCTTCTGTGATCCGAACCAAAGCCTCCACGGCTGCCAGATGTTGGGCTTGAAGACCGGGATTCTTTCTCTTCGATCTGATGTGGGAGAGCGCGAAAGGTTTTCTCAGGATAGCCGAGAGGGCAAGGGCCGTCCTCAAGATCTGCCCTCCCCCTTCCCCATAAGATCCATCAATTTCGATCAAATCTCTCTGATAAGATTCCATTGGTTAAGGATGATTGGAAAGAAGTATTCTGTCAACAAGAACAGTCAATAGAATTTGCTTGTTACTAACCTCGTCCTCTCCATGGAAGGACAATTTTTATCCAGATGGCACTCTTTGTTACTATCAGAGTGCAGTAGAAAGATTTTTGAACAGAAACAAGAAATATTTATCAAGAAATTTCAATATGTTACACCATATCATTTTGGGTTATCAATTGGCAGAAAAATTGCAGTCCTAATGCAGGTGATGGAAGGGACCAGCTATGATAGTCTCATCCTTCGGAATTGGAAACTTCGCCTTGCCATAACGCTGACCCTATGACGAAGTCTACAAATAAAATAGCCGTGGCCGTTTGACAAATCTGTCTAATTCTGATAGGTTATATTTAAATAAGTAAGTCATAAAGGAGGAACTTGTCATGAAAGGACTCAAAAAGATTCTTCTGTTATCCTTGACTCTATCATTGGTCATGGCCAGTTTCTGTTCGACAGGATGGGCATCAGATTACTTCGGGAAGGATGATCCTGTTGCACAGGGATGGAGCGCCGTGGATTTACTTATTGCCAGACCTCTTGGGGTTGCTGCCGCAGTTATTGGTAGTGGAGTTTTTGTTGTAGCACTCCCCTTTACGGCGACCATCGATATTATCTCTGCCAGCTCGGGCTCCCCGGCACACGCAATAGGTGACTCGGCTAGAATGTTTATCCTAAGCCCTCTGAAATTCTCCTTTGTCCGGGAGTTCCCGGATGAGAATATTTAATATCCGTCAGCTGACAAGGGAAACTGTTTTAAGGCTAGTCGATCAGTCCTACCCTGTTTAACAAAAAGAGGTGGTTTTCGCCTGTTTTGAACCATCTCTTTTTTATTTTTCTTTTTACCAAATTTCCTTTGCCTTAGATTCCCCCTTTAATTTTCGATGACAAAAGGGACAGGCCCTCCCCTCTTGCATAAGGACTTCTTTCATCATCTCGATCAATTCGCTATCGTCAAGAATCTGTTTGACGATATGGGGATGCGGCTTTCGATCATATTTGCGGTAAGGAAAACTGCTTTTCCCACTCATTTTTTTACTCCTTCAAAAATACCTATAAGATGTTTTTACCCTTTTAGCAAGGAGACGTCCCCTTAAAGCCAAGCCCCCAATCCCGAAGAGCCGAACCCATCTCTTCCGATACTCCGATGGAATCCTAATAAAAACCGCCTGGAGGAATACTGCTTTGCTATGTCAGGGTTCTTACCTTCCGTCAAAGAGAATGCAAAAACAGCCTGTCGCATTGGGGACTTGGTCCGTACGGGCTATAATTTCAATCAACCTCTCATCCCTTTTTCAGATGGGTTGAAGTCAAGATAAAGTTTTGGGCAGAAGCTCTTGAAAAGGCACCCTTCACACCATGGTTGGACAGGGAAACAATGTCCTCCTTGTTCTTCTGCTCCCCCCATCGAGGCCATCGGTTTTTCCACTTTTGCGGGATGATGAGGGAAAGCCGTTATGGCAAAAGACTGAATTCTAGTATCCCCCATGGAATTCCCACTCTCATAATAGTCAAGGTAAGGATTGACAATACCAAGCCGCGAGGCAACTCTGTAAAGGCCTTCTCCAATGGCGACCCGAGTGTGAGAAAAATCAACTCCCACAGTCTCCGGGATTAATTCGTTGATCCATCGGATGGCCATCCGGCTATTTTGGTGCCCCATTTGAGGAATTACTTGAATCATCCGTTCCAGATCCAAAGCGTCCCACGCCTTTTTTTCGAGAAAGGCATTTCCAACTTGGTGGACCTTAGGAAGTGCCCGCTGAAATAGGTCTCTCCACACTTCTCCAGATACAAAGGACGTCCCCTCCAGGGGCGGGACTTGGTCAAGAAGAAGATCCGGTTGAACGATCCATTGGAACAATTGTTGGGTGTTTTTCAATGCCTTGGTTGATTCGCTCTCTTGATGGAACCTGGAATGTACCAGTATGGTCAAGAGCCCGTGAAAAGAGTTCTTCAAATCACCCTTCTTCCGGCATTCCTCGAACCAAACCGAAAAAGCATCACGGGAGGTTTGATAAAAAGTTTCCACCGCTTCTCTAAAAAATCCTATCCAAGAGAAGGAAGGATCCATCTTCTCTTCGACCGCTTCTTCTCTGGGGCTTCCGGAGATCTCCTTCAGCAATTGAGTGGCTTCTCGAAATACCGAGGCGCCCACGTGGGATTCTTCACCCCCTTGGTCTTCACAAGAAGCTTGTTCTACCCTATCCAAAGCCGCTTCGACTTCTCCTCCTGATTCTTCAAGTGAGGTCTCACGCCCCAAAGTCCTTTGTGATTCCTCTCCTCCAGGGCGGCTCCTCCCCTTGACCAAAATCGAGGAGGATTCCAAGATTTCTTCAACAGGTTTAACGGGCAGCAAAGGGGGTTCCTCGGAGATTCTCTCTACATCTCCCCGCAGTTCTCTTACCTCCTGACGTAAGGTTGGCTCCATTTCCTGTTCCAATGGGACGGGGATGGCTTCTGAAATCTCTTTCTCTTTTTCTCGGAGCATTACCTCCAGAGGTCCTGTGAACTCAATGGCCTCAGACTTCTCTTCAACCACGGGCGACATCCGGAGAGAGGAGAGGGTCCGTTCCTCTTCCTTATCGGTTCTTACTCGCTCCCTTTTCTTCCTTTTATCTACTGCTGGGATGGGTTGTCCTGAAGCATTCTTAAAGGCGATCGAAATTTTTGTAATCGAAAGATCTCCTTCAAGAATCACCTTAAAGGGAGAGGTTTGTCCCGAAGGGAGAGGGTTAATCGGGAGTGGCGCTTCTTCAAAGGCAATGAACTCTTCAAAATCTTCAAAAAGTTGAATAAGCACCCACGTATCATTCAACGTCCCATCCGATATATTTCTGGCCCTTCCCGTGACGCTCCAGGTTCCTCTTTGGGACTTCTGAACATAAGAGGACTCTAGGGCCAACTGATGTGGGGCCAATTCCTGAAATTCGAGGGAGACGCGTGGAATTTGTCTTTTTTCCTCGATAGAGACCGATCCACCGAAAGACGTGAAAGCTTTTGCGATTAACTCAGCTTTTCTTAAAGAGAGATTCTTTTTGAGGATGACAGGACAACGGTCAACAATCTTTCTTACATCAGCAAAAGGGATACGGTAACCCTTGGAAATGTTCTGACAAAAAGAGTCCTTTTCTTCTTCCGAGTTATTTCCCACACCAATGAGGAGGACGCTAAATCTCCCTTCTTGCTGCTCTAGTGCAACCATGATGTTCCTTTTATGCCGAAAGGTGTTTGTTCAAACCACCCTATAAGGGAGATCCTTAGTTGCCTTCTGCGGGATGAAAAATCTAAGGTCCCCTCCCGGCAATAACCGGACAGGACATATTCATCTTTTCCTCATCATTTGTAAACAATTTCTTAAGATAGTTCAAGATATTTTTTATCCGGCTCACTATCCTCCAGGGAAGGAAATTTTTTCGTCGCAGGGCTTTCCTTAATTTCCCACCTCTTTCAACAAGGTTGATAATCGACTAAAATCGTTTTGATCAATATATTGAAACTGCAATCCATATCGGTGTTCGCCCCAGCTTTCTCTAGCAGCCAAATCACACCAAACGACCTTGGCTACCGTTCTAATTGTGTCTAGTTCCAGGCCTCTCACATAGAAAATTTCAATTTTCAACAAACCTCCTATCTCGATTCTTTCTGGCAGATAGACCAGGAGTCCCCCTTCGCTTGCATTGGCGACCATCCCCCCGAGTGTGTCTTTGCGCTCAGCACGGGAATAATTGAGTGGCAATTCAACGCTAAACCTTGGATACTTCCTCTTTTCAATAGAGAGAATACCCATCTTCGTCTGCGAAACCGAGGGACTATTTCTATTCATCTTGTCCATTTTTGATCAGCCTCTTAAGGTCAAAGTCGACTAAAAACGCATTTCTTGTGGCATTTCTGCCCTTATGGATTGTAGGCCCCGCCTCTTTCCAGCTTCTGGTCAATCTTTATCGTCTCTAGTTAATATTTGTACAATAGAGCTTGAAGGCAAAGACGATATCAAGAGAACTTTTTTCTGGGCTCCTTTACAAAATGTCCGACTATTTTATTAGACCAAAGATATTGAGAAAGGAAAAAGCAAATTTGTCTTTTTATAAAAGGAGGTTACCACTTCTAAAATCAATACTTATTGTATAGATACTTTTTTTAGAGACTATGAAATCTTTTCACCGTTTTACCCATTCTGGCTTCGCTTTATAAAGTTCAGCTTCTTCCGGAATCTTCTTCTCCAGCATCTCCCGTGCCTCTTCAATTTGCGCCTTACATTGATCTATTTCGCTCTTCAGTTGGTCTCTTTCCCTGCGGATTTCCGTTCTTACTGCGATGCTTTTTGAGTCGTTATGCCTCTCTGTCAATCCATTATATTTGGTTCTCAAGACTTCAAACTTATCTTGCAGTTCTCTTAATTTCTTTCTCCATTCCTCAACACGCCCTTTCCAATAATCTTCCCCCCTCCCCAATCGATCCTTGGAAGCGTCTTCTTTTTTCGCGGGCCCTATTTCCCCTTCAACTTTCGCGTCTTCTTTCTCTTGCGGCGTTTCAACGCTCTCAGTTCTAGGTCGGTATTTTTCTGGAACCTGGGTCATATCGTCCGTAAGGTGGGTTACTCCTTTTTCGTCGACCCATTTGTAAACCTGCGCGAAAGAGACCTGAGAAATTAGAAAGATAAGTAGAATAATAAAGAGTCTTTGTTTCATTGTCGTCGTTTCATCAAAATAAAGCAAATTTTATGCCAAAAACAGTTTGGTTATTGATTTTATCAGCACAATGTATTACTTTATTAGTAACTGGCGCATCAAATCGTATCACCTCCTTGTTTCACCCCCAGTTGATGTGCCAGTAGGGATCAGTTATAGCCCTCCTCTAACTGATCCCTTTTAAATTATTATATTATATCAATAGCTTATACGTTTGAAAAAGTTTTTTCTGAGTACGGTGTCTAAAAATCTTGTCGTTTAGGTCAAATACCGTGCCTTCAGAGCACTTTTGGGTAAATGGCAAACCTTTGATCACCATAATGCTTTTGGCAACAAGCCCACCCGCTTTCACTTTCGCACCACTCAGGAATTGAAAGGAAAGAATCAAGAGTTTTTCACATGACTTGGATTAAAATAATCCCTTATGCTTCCAAGGACGATATGGGGGATATCTTCTGTCCGTTTCACGGTATAGATACTGATGTTTTTTCTTCTCTCAAAGGCCTTTTCAAATCGGGCCGCATAAGGATTGTCCCCGATGTGAACAGCCGTCACCCGGTTTTGGATCTGTCCAAATAATCCGATCAACGCCTCCAGGTTGGTAATTTTCATATCCGTAATGATGAAGAGATCCAATTTTTTCTTCCCCTGGATTAAAGGCATCAAATCCTCCAAGTCCAATGCCGTTCCACCACCAAAATACTTGCAAAGGACTCTGTAGATATCCTCGCGTCGGTCTGTATAATTCAAAATGTCTTTTCCACCCATGGGAGCGTCACTGAAGTTATAGACGGCCACCTTCGAATCATTATGAAGGTAGGCATTGGTAGCGCAAGCTGCTCCCAGGACAGCATAGGAGAGGCTCTTTCGAGGATTGATCATGCTTCCTGAGGAATCGATTACGATTAAGCAATCTGGAATGCCTTCAATTTCTCCTCTTCCCTTCCCCTCTCTTTTTGTCCATATCTGGGTGATGCCTGGCATGATTTTCCCAAAACTGGTCCATATATCCACATCTTGAAAGGGTCCCCCAATCTCCCATGGGCAATGAGAATGGGGATGAAGGGATCCCTTCTCTTCCAAAGGAAATTTCTTTATCGGGATCGAATAATTTTCCGCCAATTTCATGTAGAAGAGCACGTCTGCATCGACGGGATTCCCCTGTCCTCTTCCCATCCCCCTTTCCATACCGTAACCTGCCCCGATAAGTTCATCCGAAAAATCCTCTACGACATCCTTAAATTCGGATAGAGTCATGGTTTGCCTTGCATAATCTCTTAACCCCTGATCGATCTCTTCGGACGAATAATGGTTTAAATCGTGCTCACCCTGTGGATTGCGTTCCCCTTTCCCACCCTGGCCTCCTTGTTCCTTCTGGTCTTCAATCAAGAGGGGTTTGAGGGTGCGCGCAAACTTCTGGATGCTCTCTCCCCATCGTGATCGATCCAGATAGGGGATTCGTGCAAGGCGTCGAACAATGTCGGTACGCCCTTTCACGCCCTTCTCTGAGGGGGGGATTCCCAAATCCATTCCCCAAATCTTTTGGTAGAGAGAAGCGATGACTTCTTCGACGGCCCCTTTTCTCAAGTTCCGGTGCAATTCCGGGATCTCCGTGGACCTCTTCTTCACACAATGAGTATCTGCAATGACATCGATGAAGTGATTGGATACCTGCTTTGCCAATTCTTTATCACCCACCACTTTCTTGGCCGCCGCGTAAAGTCTGAGATGTGTATGAAAATCCCATGGACAGAAAGTGTAGTGCGTAATCCCATGATCGAGAAGAGCTTCGATGACCCGTTCCTCGGGCATCTTGTCTTTCATTTGGGAAACAAAAGCACCATTGATGGTCAATTGCTTCTGTTTCATCTCCAACCCAACGTCTTCGTCCTTTTCAGACTCGCCCTTTCCCTGCTTGGAGGCCTCCCTGACCTTGGGTATTGGAATTTCAGGGTAGAGATGTTTTTTCTTCAGCTTGGGCCAAATCGCTTCTATGATCGACTGTAAGTTATGCTCTTCCATGCTTAATCACCAGGGTCCGTCCGCATCGTTTTTTTAGACCTCAATAATAGGAATTGGGATACCGCACTTTTCCCGGATAAAGCAGTTTTTCCCTCTCGTAGACCTTCCCCTCGACAATATTTCCCAACCCTCTAACTCTTCCTCCCACATAAATTTCTCCCCCCATCATCCACTCACCCGTATGCAGACCAATGTTCTTCTTGATTAAAATCTTTCCTCCTCTCATCCCTGCCCCCGTCCAGTTCTTTGCATTCCCATCGATGACCAATTCCCCACCTTCGAGGCCAATCCCGGTAAAATCGCCGGTATCTCCTTCGATCATCAACCGCTTCCCTTTCGGGAGTCGAAATCCAATCAGATTGATTTCTGTCTTCAGATCGGAAAGTTTGAGGACGATTTCTTCTTCTGTCGTATAATTACATAACGCAGAAATGTAAACGCCGGCGGGACCGGGGATGAGATATGGGATCCGTTGGCTGTTCTCCAAGGCGAAGCAGAAGTCCTCAATATCCTCGGCCGTATAATCTAGTTCCTTGACATATTTTTCTGCTACTTCATAAGCCTTGATAATCGTATTGTATTGGACCATCCAGACAAGTTCCTTCGCCTCTTGTTCCAAAAGTTTCTCGTATCCCAAGCGGATCCGATCCATGACTGCCTCGGTGGATTGGACGATCTGATCCATGGGCAGATCAGGAGCGGAAACGCTAAACATCTTAAATTCTTCAAAGGGATTTTGGGCTGTCCAGTTCTCTTTGTTCGGTGGGACAATGGAATTCTTATGGGGCGGGGAGGAGGATTTCATCTTTAAACCTAACCCCTCAACGACAGAATAAAAAAGATACTCTCGCTCTAGCTTCTCCGGGCATCGGTGTCTTTTTTGACTTCCACATAGATGGGATGATCTCCTTCCACCGGCTCCAGATCACCTCCCATAAAGATTTTCGATCCGGCTGCCAGGGCATCTTTCAGATGTTCGCTCTGTTCTCGATATCTTTGAGAAACAGCTTTCACCGCCTCTTTAGCGAGGAATATGGGGAAAGGGTCATCTCTTTTCGATCTCTCCTTCTGTGAAAGGATCTCATCCTTCCACTGGATCCGATGGCCCAATGCATAAGGGACGACCGCAGAGATATGTTCGATATCGATCTCAGAATCTCCCAGCAGCCATGCCAAACCCTGCGCATATTGCTTAATGGAGGAAGGGAGTCGATTAGAAGCACAGTTTTTGATTTGACGGCAAAGATAGCCTGTGTAGTGGCATCCCTCCTCACAGTTTTCAACAATTCGCTTCTGCCCATACCATTCACAAAAAGACAGTTCGGCAAGAAGCATTCGAGTAAAGGCACTGGCATCCAGGTCTAGTTCCAAGCTTTCCATTTCTGTGCGAATTTGATCGCGATCCTGCCTCCGGAAGGACTTCACTCCTGTTGCCTCATCAAGATATTCCCCGTAGGCATTACAAACTTCTTCGATTTTGGCTCCCTTCTTCTCATACGGGGTCTTAGATTTCAAAACATGATAGAGATCCTTTTCGTACTTGGGATGTCTTAAGACTTGATCCTTTCGCTTATCTTTCCCGACGAGAAAAGAAAGGTTGGCCCCAGGGTGCCTCGACTCTACCATGACATCGAATCGATCCACCAGAGGTGCGATGATGGTATTCGTCCCTCCATCTTGGTAATTGGCAGTGGCAAAAAGACAGTATTCTTCGTTAATGATCATTTCGTTGAGGTATTCCCAATTTCCTCGGTCCACGCCGTCCAGGATCATGCTTTGCTTGGTTTCTGGAAGGCGGTTGATCTCATCGACAATTTTCACTGGGATTTGGGCAAAGTTGGTCCAAACCACATCCTCTTCGCCTCGGTTCAACTTGCCCAGATCCGGCCTGCCGATAATTTTTTCTTCCGTTTGTTCCGGGTGGCCTGAAACCTCACTTCCCCAGATGACACCCAATGGGAATTGGTAGATGAGCGAACAAACGTATTCAGCAGAAGTTGTTTTTCCTAGCCCTGGTTCTCCAATGATCAATTCCTTTCCTTTCTTCAACCCGGTAAGAAGGCTCAGGAGGGTCGCGGAATTAAATCGCTCCCCCTTAACGACCATATCCGGACGGTTGAAGTAAAGATGTTCACTGATAAATCGGTAAATCCCCATCGCTTGTTCTTGATATCCGTTCTTTCCCACGCCCACAATTCCTTTCTTTCTTCTTCAAAAATGCATCTAATTAGCACGGTGGGAGGTTCGCTCGTCGCCCGAAGTCCTCCCCTCGTGCAATCATCCGCTACAAGCCGTTCTAGAAACGAATTCTTCTCGTTCCGGAACAAACTATACCAAATAGTTTAACACGATCCATCACCTAAGACAAGGCGCCTCCGCCCAGCAAAAAGGCTGGACAATTTAGCCGGAATCTTGTATCTTAAAATAGAAAGGGTTTCCCGTATGGTTCAACGTTCAGGGAATTCGGGGAGTAGCGCAGCCTGGTAGCGCGCTTGGTTCGGGACCAAGAAGCCGGCGGTTCAAATCCGCTCTCCCCGACCACTCAAATCGTTGTTATAAATTAAGATAAGGCGTTTATTCTGTATTTCACACCACCCTGGTTCCGCTACCTTATTATTCCTCATTCTGGCCTTTA
>Ga0105106_10002889_pt1 | contig 12326 bp, 14 predicted proteins | sample PPLLaktember2015_5_FD_79109 | JGI IMG/M metagenome (GOLD analysis project Ga0105106, IMG submission 79109) | Freshwater sediment microbial communities from Prairie Pothole Lake near Jamestown, North Dakota, USA - PPLs Lake P8 Core (1) Depth... | ecosystem: Environmental > Aquatic > Freshwater >...
CTACAACTGGTAGCTCGGATCTTCGCGGTCGAGCTTGCGCTTCAATGCGGACCACAGGAGCTTCCCACCCGCGCCGCGGCCGTTCGAGCTGAGGGAGCGTCCCTGCCGGGCCGTATAGTCGATGATCTCCTGCGGGATCGGATTGGGTTCCGCGCCGCCGGAAAGCGCCGCGATCTGGAAGCGGCACGCGCGCTCGATGCGATTCATGCGCGCGAAAGCTTCACCCACGGTCGCGCCGACGGTGAGCGTGCCGTGATTGCGCAGCAGCATCATCGTGCCGTCACCGAGATCCTCGACGATGCGCGTGCGCTCGTCCTCGTTGTCGGCGACGCCTTCGTAGTCGTGGTAGCGCAGCTCTCCCCACACCGTCAGCGCCATCTGCGTGATCGGCAGCAGGCCCTGGCGCTGCGTCGCCACGCCCACGCCGGTCGTGGTGTGGCAGTGCATGACGCAATGGGCGTCGTGCGCGCCCATGTGGACCGCGCTGTGGATGACGAAACCGGCGCGGTTCACTTCGTAGGGCGAGTCGGAAAGCTTGCTGCCTTCGGTATCGACCTTGATGAGCGAGGAGGCGGTGATCTCTTCGAAAAGGAGACCGTAGGGATTGATGAGGAACTGGTCTTCGGTCCCCGGAACGCGCAGCGAGAAATGCGTGCCCAGCATGTCGGTCCAGCCGAGGTCCGCCGCAATGCGAAATGCGGCGGCAAGCTCGCAGCGCGCTTCCCATTCGGCGGCGCTGATGCCGCGCGGCGCTCGCGTGGGCCGTATGCGGGTCACGGTCGATTTCCGGGTCGAGATTTTCATGTTTGTCCTGGGCGTGGGTGAAGGGATTGCTAGAGGAGGGAATTGGCCCCGGAAGCGTAATCTGATCGCGCCCGCGTGGCAACGCCCGATGGACTCTGTTGTGAGCACGATGCAGGCGCGTCTTTTCCTCGTTCTCCTGATCGTTGCCGCGAGTGCCGGCGCCTATGCCCTGCGCGAGGGGTATGTGGTCGTTCCCGAGCGCTGGAACCCGTGGGCGCCGGTGCGTATCGACGAGCCGGTGCACTGGCTCACCCGCTTCAAGCTCGAGCGTTTGAAGGACGACGGGATGTGTCTCACTGTCCTCGGCGAGGCGCAAATGCGCTACGAGCCGGTCGCGGATCGTGAAACCGGGCCGGGCTGCGGTTTCGATAACGCGGTGCGTGTCCTGCGAACCAGCGCGAACGTGGGCACGCCGTTCACGCTGTCATGCCGCAGCGCCGTCGCGCTCGCGATGTGGGAACGCCACGCCGTGCAGCCGGCAGCGCGCTCGCACTTCGGTTCCAGCGTCGCAAGGATCGAGCACTTCGGCTCCTACGCGTGCCGCAACGTCTACGATCGCAAGGATGCACCGGTGAGCCGCCATGCGACGGCGGACGCGCTCGATGTCGCCGGCTTCGTATTCGCGAACGGGCGGCAGGTCCGCGTGGAGCGCGACTGGGGCAGCAATGATCGCGGCGGCGCTTTCCTGCGCGAAGTGCGAGACGGCGCGTGCCGCGTTTTCGACAGCGTGCTCGGCCCCGACTACAACGCCGCCCACCGCGACCACTTCCACCTCGATCGCGGCGGTTGGCGATCCTGCCGTTAAAGCCGCTAGCGCGGCCCGTAAACGGTGCCGCTCGGGGCCGGGCCCGTCACGCCGACGTCGCTGCGCAGCAACGGATCGGATTCGGCGCGCGAGAGGAACCCGTCGCGGTTGCCGTCGTAACGATCGAAAGTCGGCGGATTTGCGGCGGGCGCCGCTTCCGCGCGCGAGAGGAATCCGTCGCGGTCGGTGTCGAGCGCGTCGAACGTGTACAGCGGCGTGCTCGCGTAGCCTCCGCCCGGCAGTTGCGCACTGCGCAGCACCGGCTCGGCTTCCGCGCGGGACAGGAAACCGTCGCGGTTCGCATCCAGGGTCTCGAACGACGTCCCCGCGGGGAGGTTGCGGGTGGCGAGCCAGCGCAGGTGCGGCGAGGCCTCGGTGAGATTGAGAAAGCCGTCGCGGTCGGCGTCCGAGGCGTCGAAAGAGGCGCCCGGGATGCCGGCGAGCGTGGCGTCGGCTTCGCCGTGCGAGAGAAAACCGTCCCCGTTCGCGTCCAGGCGGTGAAACGACGACGTTACGCTCTCCGTAGACACCGCATGCGAGCGCACTCCCATGGGCCCGGCTTCGGCGCGGGAGAGGAAACCATCGCGGTTGGCATCGAGCCGGTCGAACGTCAGCGCGTGGGCATCGACGACCGGCGCATTGCCGTAGACGGGGTCTGCGGGCGGATAGGGCGCGCACGCGGCGAGCAGCGTGGCGCAGGCGGCGGGCACTAAGGCCAGCCGAAGAGCTCTCCTCGGATCAGCGTTCTTCATCAGGATGCACTCCTTCTTAGGGTTACCGGGAAGCGCAGGGCAAGGGAACCCGGCGCGCGTACCTTCCCAATCCAAGAATCGTGCCTGAAATCTAGTGGTGCACGCCCCGCGGAACGTCGATCTCGATCACGTTGCGGTCGCCCCGGCGCTCGTAGTTGCGGCTGGAGGAAAGCTCTATCAGGAGCACGATTCCCAGCCCGCCGATCGGCCGGTGCTCGAGATCGCCCTGGGTATTGCCCGCGGTCACCTCCGCGAAGGGGTCGTAGGGCGGCGCGCAGTCTTCGTAGACGAGCGTGCAGCTGTCGTCTCCGACCTGCAGGCTCAACCACACCGGCTGGTCAGAATCGCCGCCATAACCGTGGTTCACGCTGTTTGCGAAAAGCTCCTCGACCAGCAGGACGATGCGCAGGCGCTCCTCCTCCCTCAAGGTCGCGCACGCCGTTTCGATGAAATCCGAGATCGTATCGAACTCGGCGTGGCGTGCATTGAAGCGCTGCGTGGCTCGACTATCCACCCCTGGAGGCTCCTTTTTTTGTCCGGCTAGTATAGCGGCGGTCTCTTACGCCGTATAAGCTTTGTGGTCCCCGTTGCGAAGGAAAGCGCATGGTGCGATCTCACATATTGGCCGGCGTCGCCGCCACGCTCGCGCTGCTCATGAACGATGCGGCTGCGATGGATGTCGCGCGCATAAAGTCCTCATCCGGCCGCGTTCACCTCGAGCGGGGCGGCGCACGTCTGCCGGCCGGCGTGGGCACGGGCTTGCAGGCGAGCGACACGGTCATCACCGGAGCAAACGGTTCGGTGGGCATCACGTTCACCGACGATTCGCGCATGGCCGCAGGACCCAACAGCGCCTTCGTCATCAATGCTCATCGGATTGAGCGGCGGTAGCCGTTTGAGCTCCGTTTCAAAATGCTCCGTTTCAAAATGCCCTGCGAAGCAGGAAGCAACGTAGATCTTTATCCGGAGCCTCTCCACGAGAAGAGCAGCAGCGTCTGATCGTCGGATGGCTCGGCGCCGGCTTCGAAAGTCTTGATCGCGGCGAGTATCTCGCTGCCGAGTATCGTCACGTCGACGTCGCGCCGGGAAGGCAGCTCGACCAGCGCTTTCAGGCGTGCCCGGCCGTAGAGCGCACCGGTGCGGTTCATCGCTTCCGTGATGCCGTCGGAGGCGAGTGTCAGCATGTCGCGCGGCTCGAGCGCGACGCGCCCCGCTTCGTACGGGTAGTCGTCGACGACGCACAGCGGGGGGCCGCCGCCGTCGTCGAGGATCAATGTCTCGCCCGAGCGGCGGACCAGGATCGGCGGCTCGTGGCCCGCATTGCAGTATTCGACCTCGCCCGTGCGCAAGTCTGCGATCAGCGCGAAGAGCGTGACGAAAAGCTGCTCCGGATTCTCGCGCGAGATCTCCGAGTTGAACATCGTCATGAGCGCCGCCGCGTCCACGGGCGTGCGCAGCGCGCAGCTCCTGACGAGCGCCTTGCTCACCGCCATGAACATGGCGGCCGGCAGCCCCTTGTCCGACACGTCGCCCACGATCACGACGAACCTGTCTCCGGGCAGCGGAAAGAAATCGTAGAGATCCCCGCCGACCTCGCGAGCGGCCTTCATGTGCGCGAAGATCTCGATGCGCCGCTCGTTGCGCAGGACCGATTCGCGCTTGGGCAGCATGCCGGTCTGGATGCGCTGCGCCGCCTCGAGCTCGCCGGTGACGCGCGCGGCGGCTTCGCGCTCGGCGGCGAGGTGCGCGCTCAACTGGCGGCGGTGGCGGTCGCTCGCGACGAGCGTCGCCGAGAGCATGAGGCCGAAGAGCAGCGTCATCCCGGCGATCGGCGTCGTGGGATCGAAAAGCGTACGCGTGAACGCGTAGGCAGCGACGCCGGCTGTGATAAGGAGCACCCAGCATCCCGCAAGCACCGAGAACGAAACCCTCGAGCGCGTGCGCGGCACGACGACGATGAGCAGTCCCGCGGCGAGCACGAACACGAGCGCTTCCACGTAGCGCGCCCACGCCGGCCGCGACAGCAGTCCGTTCTCGACGATGTTCTCCACGAGCTGCGCATGGATTTCGATTCCCGGCATGCGCTCGCCGCGCGCCGTGGTGTTCTGATCCAGGAGTGCCAGCGCGGTCACGCCGACGAGCACGATGCTCTGTTTGATCCGGCGCGGGTCGTCCTTGCCTTCGAGCACGTCCGCCGCGGAAACGTAGCGCCGAGGGTCGTGCGGCGAGAAGTGAATCCAGGCCCTGCCGTTGGGCTGCGACGGTACTTCGAGATCGCCGACCTGCACCGAGCGCATGCCTGCTGTGTCCCAGTTGAGCGTGAACGACGGGAGACCGGCTGCGACGCGAAACGATTCGAGCGCAAGCGTGAGCACCGGCTGCTCCCCGAGATAGGCGGCGAGCGGTATGCGGCGCACGATGCCGTGCTCGGGGTCGGCGTTGAGCAGCCCGTGACCGGCGGCGGCGTGGTCGAGCTTGGGGAGGCTGCGCAGCGCGCCCGCATACCGCGCCAGCGGCGCCGGGGGCCCGGTGACGGCGGACGGCGCGCTCGGCGAGCCTTTGGCGATCGAGGCCTCGACGCCCGCGATTCCGATGACTGCGCGCGCGCGTGTCAGCGACTCGGCGAGTATGTCGTCGTTCGGGCGCAGCTCGGAAAGCCGCTTCGCGAGCGCGCGATCGCGGCTGCTCAGATATTCCGCGAGCCGGTCGGGCGACGAGCGGTCGGGCTCGGTGAATAGCATGTCGACCGCGATCGCCGCCGGCTGACGCTCGGCGATGCGATCGATCAACCGGGCGAGGACGTCGCGCGACCAGGGCCATTGCCCGATGCGGCGCAGGCTCTGATCGTCCACGGCGACGATGACCGCGGGGTCGAGCACGCGGGTGCGCGGGAAGCGCGCCTGGTAGCTATCGAAAGCCCACACACGCAGCGGCGGCAGCGGGCCGGGGTCCGGCAGCAGGATGGCCGCGGTGAAGATCACTGCGACGGCCATCCCCAGCCAGCGGCCGCGGCCTTTGCCGAGCCACTCCCGCGCGGCGGCCAGGATGCCGGTGTGAGGGAAGCGCGCGGCGGGCGATTCCACCGCGCGCTTAAAGCGTCACTTCGAGACCGTCGTAAGCAGCGGTCACCTTGACCGCGTGCTCCTCTCGCGTGATTTCCTCGAGCCGCTCGGTCTCGTGCCATACGCGCTCGATCGCAGCGTCGTCGTAGGCGGGCTCGTGATGGAAAAGCACGAGGTGCTTCGCCTGCGCGAGCTGGCACAGCTCGACGCCGACGATGTTGCTCGAGTGGCCCCAGTCTTCCTTCACCGAAATCGCATCCGCGAGCGAATACATGGCGTCGAAGATCACGAGGTCGGCGCCGCGAAAGAACTCGATGAAGCCCTCGGTCTCTTCGGCGTTCTCGAGCTTGTGCTCGGAATCGGTCGAGTAAATCATCGCTTTGCCTTCGCGCTCGAGCCGGTAGCCGTAGGAGTCGCCGCCGTGCGCCTGCGCCTTGGCGGTGACTTGGTAGCCCGCGATGTCGTAGATGCGTCCCGGCTCGAGCTGCTGGAACTCAATTTTTGCCCCCATCATGGAGAAATCCACGGGGAAGGAAGGCGGCGCCTGCTGCCGGCGGAAAGCGTGCTCGAGCTCGGCGTGACAGCCGTAGATGCGTATCGTATGCCCCGGGATGTAGGCGGGGGTGAAGAAAGGAAACCCCATGATGTGGTCCCAGTGCAGGTGGGACATGAAGACGTGGAACTCACCGGGCTTGCCTTTGAGCTCGCGCAGCGCGTTGCCCGCGGCCGGCCGCGCGCCCGAGCCCATGTCGAGGAGCACCCGACCCGCGCCTTCGGAAATCACTTCGATGCAGGAGGAGTTGCCGCCGAACGTGCGGGTCGCGGCGAAAGGCAGCGTGTCGGCGAAAGCAGCCGCTTTTTCGGGCGTGTCGAGCTCACGCCCCGAGGCGGCGACGATGGCCGAGACCAGCTTCTCGCGTACCGAGTGAGCGGTGAGCGCCGCGGGGATCGAGCCTCGCGTGCCCCAGAACCGGACTCGCATGTCAGCCTGCGGGCGCTATCGCCGCGATCGCCTCGTCGACGCCGGCATGGCAGGGCAGGACCTTGTCGAACCGGCTGATCTGGAAAATCTCGTTCACGAGCGGCTGCAGCGCGGCCACCGCGATCTTGCCTCCGGACGTGCGGGCTTCCTTCGCCGCGAGCATGAGCACGCGCAAGCCCGCGCTCGAGATGTAGTCGACGCCCGAGAAGTCGAGCACCACCGACTCGCCCGATTTACCCGCCGCCGCGACCAGGGGAATCAGGCGCTCGCGCAGCTGATCGGCCGTTCCCATGTCGATACGCCCGGCGGGGGCAAGCACCACCGCGCGTCCGGCGCGCCGCTCGCTAAGCTCCACTGTTCGATTCTCCCAATACGGTGTGTCGTGTGACGGGCCGCCGGCGGCGCGTGTGACAGCCGCGCTCGCCATGCCGGCGGGATCACCGATTCTCTGCCAGACGCAGGGCGGTGACAAGTGCTTGCTGGCGCGGCGGTTTGCCTGTCGAGCGCGCTTCCCGCTAGGTAGTGAACCAGACGACGTGAGCCCGGTAGGCCTGGTAGGCGCATAGCACCACTTCCACGAGCAGTACGGCGAACGTGAGCGCGGCGCCCCACACGCGGCCGAAGCGGAGAGAGCCCTGGAAGGCGAGCGCGTAACCGTGCATCAGCCGCGCGAGGACGAGTAGCGCGCCGATAACGTGCAGCCAGTAGATGGAGAAGCGGGAAAGCTCCAGCACCAGCAGGAGGAGGAGCGCGAGTGGAACGTATTCGGCGAAATTCGCCTGCGCGCGTATCGCACGCTCCAGGGTGGAGTTGCCGCCGTCGCCCAGGCTCACGCGGGCCTCGCGGCGGCTGCGTATCACGTGCAGGCTCAGGACGACGAACCAGAGGACCAGCACCGCAGCGTACAACGGCGTTACGACCATTGGAGCTCCTTCCATCGAAAGCGTCCCCCGCTATTCGCGTTTTCCCGCACGCTGGTCGCCGAGGTGTATGCCCAGTCCGCGCGCCGTTTCGATGAGGGGATCGCCGGGATCGAGCGTGCGGGCGCCGACCGTCACCTCCGCGAGTGGCACGTCGACCACCCCTGTGTCGTGCCACGCGGCCATGCGCCCGAAGCGTCCGTGCGCGACCATCTGCACGGCGTGCACGCCGAAGGACGAAGCGAGCAGTCGATCGCGGGGCGAGGGCGTGCCGCCGCGCTGGACGTGGCCGAGTATGGTGACGCGGATCTCGGTGCTGGTGAGCGGCGCAAGCTTCTCCATCAGATAGTGGCCGATGCCGCCGTAGCACTTGCCGCTCGCATCCGGCGTGGTCGCTTTCGTTCCTTCCTCGGTGCGCACACCTTCGGCGACGACCACCAGCGCGTGCGTGCGGCCTTCTGCGAGGAGCTCCGTGATGCGCCTCGCGACGCCTGCGACGGAGTACGGGAGCTCGGGGATGAGTATGATGTCCGCGCCGCCCGCGATACCGCCGTTCAGCGCGATGTGCCCGGCGTCGCGCCCCATCACCTCGAGGACCATGACGCGATGGTGGCTGGCCGCAGTGGGCTGCAGGCGGTCGAGCGCTTCGGTGACGACGTTGACCGCGGTTGCGAAGCCGACCGAGTACTCGGTGCAATGCACGTCGTTGTCGATGGTTTTGGGGACGCCCACCATCGGAATGTCGGCGCGCTCGCACAGCTTGGAGACGATGCGCATCGAGCCGTCGCCGCCGATCACGATCAGCGCGTCGAGCCCGAGCTCGCGCACCCCTTCGGCGAACTCCGGCGAGAGGTCGCGGTAGCTGCCGTCGGGCATCTCGAAATGGAGCGGGTTGCCTTTGCTGGTGGTGCCGAGGAAAGTGCCGCTTTCGCGCAGGAGCTGCCCGTCGAAGGTATCCATCGCGAGCTCGCGGTAGCGCGGAGGCCGGTCGATGAGACCTGCCGTCCCATCCAGGATGCCGAGGACTTTCCACCCGTATATCCGCACCGCGTGATACACGACGGCGCGTATGACCGCGTTCAGCCCTGCGCAGTCGCCGCCGCTCGTCAGCACGCCCAGGGTTTTTATTCCGGCCATATGCGCCCCGTAAGGCAAAAGCCGGGCCTGCCAGGAGCCAGCGAACGGAAAACGAGACCGCCGACCGGCGCGATCGCACCGAGCCTGCGCACCTCCCGCCCGGGCTGCTATTGCGGTTGTTTCGCGAGCTGCTCGCGGATGCGCTCGATGCGATTCGCCGGGCTCGGGTGGGTGCTCGCGAATTCCGGCTGGCGGCTTCCGCCCGAGGCTTTCTCCAGGACCTGCATGACGCGGATCATCGCGCGCGGATCGTATCCGGCCTCGCGCACCAGCCGCAGGCCGAGGGCGTCCGACTCGAGCTCGTCGTCGCGGCCGTGTTTCATGGTGATGAGGCTGCCGGCGAGTTGCGCGAGCTGGGCCGTATCGTAGCTCCCGCTGCCGACGATGACCGCGCCGATCAACTGCTGGGTGAGCTGCTGCTTGGCGAGGTGCTCGGCCGAGTGACGCGCGAGCACGTGGCCGACTTCGTGTCCGAGCACCGCGGCGAGCTCGTCCTCGGTCTCGAGCGATCCCAGCAGCGCTTCGGTGATGAAAATCTGGCCTCCGGGCAGGGCAAAAGCGTTCACCGTCTTGCGGTCGGCGAGGAGATGGAAACTGTACTTATAGGGCGCTTTCGACGCGGATGATTGCGCCACGATGCGCGCGCCGACCTGCCGCACGCGCTCGCGCATCGCGCTCGACGAGACGCCGCCGAATTGCGCGGCCATCTGCGGCGCGAGCTGGCGCCCGAGCGCGATTTCCTCTTCGGCGCTTAAGCGCACGCGCTGCTTCTCCCCGGTGATCGGGTTCTCGGAAGTCGTCGAGCAGTACGAGATCAGCCCGAAAGCGCCGATCAGCAATGCGATGACCCAGCGGGCGGCGGCCATGCGTCAGCAACTCTCTACGAGCGCGGCGAGGAGGTCGCTCTGCCGGCCCGACGTTCTCACCATGAGCGCGATGGAGCCGACCGAAGCCGTGCCCGAGCGCCGGAAGTTCGCCGTCGCGTAGGGAACACCGTTTTTTACGTTCACGGCCACGTGGGCTCCGCCGTCACGCGTGGTGGTCACTTCGGCCACGAGCGCGCTGCTATGTTCTTCCGCGTTACGCGCGAAACACCGCGCAGCGGCCTCCGGCGCCTGCTTGAAGCGGTGCGTGTGGGTCGTTCCGTAGTCGCCTCCGCCGCGCGTGGCGCAGCCGGCCAGGACGGCGGTGAAGATGAGGTATGCGATCGATCGGGAATTCATATGGCGAGCATAAGCGAACCGCGTGCCGGCACACTTGTCATCGCGAGAAGCCAGCAAGGGCGACGTGGCGATCTCGGGGATCCCCGGGATTGCTTCGTCACGCCGTTCCTCGCAATGACAATCCGAGGGCTTACAGCCCCGCCGATTCGGCGATGTAGTTACCGAGTGAAGCCCAGTCGCGCTCGCCGTAGCCGCGATTGATCGCGGCGAGGTGCTGCTCGCGCATCACCGCCCCCATCGGCATCGGCACGCCGGTCTCGCCGCCCGCCTGCAGCGCGAGCTCCACGTCTTTCATGCCGAGCTTCAGCGTGAAAGTCGCATGCTCGGGCTTTTCGACGATCATCCTGCCGTAGTTCCTGTACGCCGGCGAGTTCATCGACGTGCTGGTAATGATCTCGAGGAACTTCGCGGGCTCGACGCCCGACTTGCCGACGAGCGCAAACGCTTCGCCGAGGCTTTCGACGATGGTGCCCAGAAGGTAGTTGCGCGCGATTTTTACGATGTTCGCCTGCGCAGGCTCGGTGCCCAGGTCGAACCATTGCTTGCCGAGCGCTTCGAAAAGCGCCGCACAGCGCGCGATCGCGTCTTTCGGTCCCGCGGCGACGATATCGAGCTGACCGGAGGCAGCGGCCTGCGGCCTCCCGAAAACGGGCGCCGAAACGTATTGCGCGCCGCAGACCTGGTGCAGACCGGTCAGCCGCTTCGCCATCCGCAGGCTCACCGAGGCCATGTTGAGGTGCAAACTACCGGCGGGCATTTTCTGCAGCAGCGCAGGAGTGATCCAGACCGCTTCGACCGCCGCGTCGTCGGCGAGCATGGTGATGACGACCTCGTTCTGGAGCACGTCTTCGACGCGCAGCGCGACGCGCGCGCCACGTGCTTCCGCCGCCTCGACCGCCGCCCGCGTGCGGTTCCACACGACGAGCTCGTGTCCGCGCTCGAGCAGCCGTGCCGCCATGCCGCGTCCCATTTGTCCGAGTCCGATGAATCCGATTTTCATGGTCGTTCCCGCGCCTCTTTGCCTTCGTCGCGTTTGCAGTATCGCCTTACGCCGTGCCAACATCCTACCCGAACGCCGTTTGCAGCAATAAACCACAAAGGAAGAGAAATGGACCTGGGCATCAAGGGCCGATCGGCCATCGTCACCGGAGGCAGCCGCGGCATCGGCCGCGAGACCGCGCGCCAGTTTCTCGAAGAGGGCGTGCGCGTGACGATCTGCGGCCGCAACGAAGAGACGCTCGAGCGCACGCGTGACGAGCTCGCGCAAGCGACCGGCGGCGAGATCCAGGCGGTCGTCGCGGATACGACGAAGGAAGCCGATCTCGTGCGTCTCGTCGACGCGGCGAGAGAGCGCTACGGCGCCGTCGACATCCTGGTGAACAACGCCGGGCAGATGTACTCGGGCCGTTTCGCGGTGCTCACAGACGCCGGGCTGAAAGAGCAGTTCGAGACCAAGATCTTCGGCTTCATGCGCATGATCCGCCTGGTCTATCCCATGATGAAAGCGCAGCGCTGGGGGCGCATCGTCAACCTGATCGGGGGCGCGGGCAAGGAGCCCGATCCCTACATGTTCGGAAGCGGCATCACCAACAGCGGGCTCCTCAACATCACGAAGTCGCTTTCGACCGAGTTCGGGGAAGACAACGTGCTGGTGAACGCGGTGTGCCCCGGGTGGGTCGATACCAACCTGTGGAAGCGCAATGCGCAGGGTCTCCAGCAGGAGCTCGGCGCGCAGACCGAGGAGGAAGCGCGGCGGCAGGCCGCGCGCAAGAATTCGCTGAATCGCTTCGGCAAGCCCGAAGAGCTCGCGAATGCGATCGTGTTCCTCTCCTCCGAGCGCGCGAGCTACATCACCGGCGTCTCGCTCAACCTCGACGGCGGGCGCCTGAAGTCGCTGTGGTGAACGCCGCCGGCCGCGGCGTCAGGGACGCCGCCGCAGCAGGCCGTTCGCTTCTCCGCGCGAGCGCATCAGCGCGCATTGCGCATCGGTCAGCCGGTGGTTTTGCGGCGCGGTATCCGAGCGCATGAGATTCCCGGACGCGTCGCTGTGCGCGCCGCTGTTCGAGAGCACGTGCACGAGTTCGTGCGCCAGCGCGTAGGGCAGGTCGCGCGCCCCGTAGGCCACCCACACCGTGTTCTCGAGCTCGGGGCGGCCCGCGGCGTTGGCGAGTCCGACGGTTTCCGCGTCGAAAGCAGGATTGTTGCGCGTGTCTTCGACAAAGAACACCGCGGGCTTGGCCGCATTTATGGCGCGCAGTAGCTCTCTCGATACCGGCGTGTGGTAGTAGTGGAAACGGCGAGGCGCTTCCAGCACTCGAAGGTCCGACGAAGTCACCGCGACGCCGCACTGGGCGAGCAGGTGCGCGGATTGCGTCAAGGCCGCCACGATCTCCTGCGGCTGCCAGCGCGTGCCGCGGAATGAGTGCAGATGCAAGGTGAGTTCGTGCGAAGCGCCGTTCACCGGTATCGGCGGCAGCCTTCGCACTTCGACGTTGGTGATGCGGTCGGCGGCGGTGGTGAAGTCGCGGGCGCCGGACATCCAGCCCGCAGCGCCGAAGTCGCCCGACCAGACGGCGCCGACGGAGACGGTCAGGGGGCTGATCGCGGGGTAGGCGAGGCCCGGTTCGCTGTTGTAGCCGTA
>Ga0105106_10002890_pt1 | contig 12322 bp, 11 predicted proteins | sample PPLLaktember2015_5_FD_79109 | JGI IMG/M metagenome (GOLD analysis project Ga0105106, IMG submission 79109) | Freshwater sediment microbial communities from Prairie Pothole Lake near Jamestown, North Dakota, USA - PPLs Lake P8 Core (1) Depth... | ecosystem: Environmental > Aquatic > Freshwater >...
CAGGAGCTCGCGGTCTCGGCCGGGACGACCGAGCAGAAGATCGATCACGTGGTCAGCCACGCCGTGGCGGAGACCGGCGAGCAGACCGACGTGCGCGAGGTCACCGCCGACGCGGAGCCCGTTCGCGCCCTCGAAGCCTCGCTCGACGCCGCGATGGACCCGGCGCTCGTCGACCTGCCCGAGCAGGAGCGGGCCCGCATGCACCATCCGGGGCTCACCGAGCGGGTCGCGACGTTCGGGCGCTCGCCGGTGGTCACGCTGGTGCTGTGCATCCTGTTCGGTGCTTTCATCGCCGCGGCGATCACCTTCGTGACGCCTGCCGATACCGTCTCCGTGGCGCAGCAGGTGCTGGTCTGGGCGACGCTGGTGCTGACCGCGCTCGCGGTGGTGTACGGCATCGTGCACGGTGTCGCCTATGTGCGCCGACGCGCGGTGCCGGACGGCTCCGCGCTACAGCCGCAGACCGATCTCGCGATCCTGAACTGGCGGCGCGAGAAGAGCGTGTTCATGGGCACCAACCAGCCGCAGGAAGATGCGAGCTGGATCTTCCAGCTGCGCATGGCGGAGTTGGAGCGCGCCAAGTCCGGCCGCACGAGCGAGCCACGCCCGTGGCCCCGGCTCGTCGCGCGGCTTTTCGACTATGCGATCTGGGGACTGTCGCTCGCGCTGCTCCTGTCCGAGCTGCGCGGCATGCACGTCATTTCCGACGCCGTGGGTTTTGCGCTGGGGCACCCGCTGTTCGCGCCGGTGGTGATCACGGCGACATGGATCCCGGTGGAGGCGCTGTTGATGGCGGCGCTCGGCTCGACTCCCGGCAAGTGGCTGTTCGGCATCTATCTGCAGTTCGCGATTTCCGACGCCTACGCCCGCCGCGACACGCAGGCGCAGTTGACGGCCGCGCTGCGCCGCGCCTTCCGGGTCTGGTGGGAGGGCATGGCATGCGGCTTCCCGCTGCTCGCGCCGGTGCTGGTCGCGGTGGCCTACGAGAAACTCACGCAGAATCAGGAAACCGACTGGGACTTCGCGCAGGACGTCCTCGTGACCCATGGACCGCCGGGCGTGATCAAGGCGGCCACCGGCGCCTGCGGTCTCGCGGCGATGTTGTGGCTCTACGGCGTGGCATGGCACCAGCCGATGGCGGACTCGATCGACTGGGCGCGCGCGACCGTCGCAGACGCGCTGCCGAGCGCCGAGCAGATCAAGGGCAGCCTCTCCGCCGACGGCGGAACCATCGGCGGCATCAGCTTGCCGGCGATGCCCTCGATCGGCGTGCCGAGCCTGGGCGCCGCCGGTGCGCAGGTGACGGGGCCGCCGCCAGGGGCACCCATCGATGCCGACCTCGACGCGCAGTTCGCGGAGCGCAAGGCGCGCGTCGCCGCGCTGAAGAGCGAAGGGCCGCGGTTGCTGCGCTCGGGCAACTATCGGCGCGCGGCCGAGTTGTGCCGGGCGTGGGCCGAACTCGAACTCGCCAACGCCGACGCCTGGCGGTGCCTCGGCGAGGCGTTGCAGGCGCAGGGACTGCACCAGGATGCGATCAATGCCTTCCGCAAGGCGAAGCAGTTCGACCCGGCCGATCGCTCGCTGGACGCTGCGATCGACCGCTCGCAGCAGGGCATCGTCGCCGACTTCCTGAGGCGCCACGGGCGCTGACCGTCCGCGTGCGCGCGGTCGCCGGACACAGGTTCGCCGCGAGCCCCGGCTCGATCGCGTGTCACGCGACGAGCGCGAGCCATAGCGGCAGCGTGACCGCCGCACCGATCGTGCCGGTCGAGATCAGCAGCGCGACCGGTGCGCCGGGCGCCCCCATCTGCACCGCGAGCACGTAGGCGGACGTGGCGGTCGGCACCGCCGCCATCGCCACGACGATCGTCGTTTCCATCGCGTTCAGCCCGAACAGGCGGGCGAATGCGAGCGCAAGGGCAGGCAGCGCGACGAGCTTGACGCCGTTCCACCACGCGATCGCGCGAGGGGGCAGGTCGGTGCCCCGCACGCGCAGGCCCGCGCCCACCGCGAGCAGGCCGAGCGGGAGGGCAGCGGCGGCGAGCAGTTCGACGACGCGCATCGCCACGGCGGGCCGTGGCAGCGCGAGCGCGTTCCACAGGAGGCCCGCGGCGCAGGCGAGCACCAGCGGGTTTCGAGCGAGCTCGCGTCCGATGTGCGTCGCGCGCCCGCGTGCAAGCACGGCGACCGCGGCGACGTTGACTAGCGGTACCAGCACGCCGATCAGGAGTGCGAGCCGCGCGAGCCCGGCCTCGCCGGCGACGCGTCCGGCGATGGCGATCGCGATGTAGGTGTTGAAGCGGAAGCCGCATTGGAAGCAGGCGGCAAAGACGTCGCGGGGCAGTCGGCACAGCGGCTGCCCGAGCGCCGAGAGCGCGATCCCGCCGAGGGTAAAGGCGACGCCGGTGGCGACGAAAGGCAGCGCGTCCGTGAACGTGAGCGGCGCGCTGGCGAGCGCGCGGAACAGGAGCGCGGGAAACAGCACGAAGTAGACGAGGCGCTCGACGCCGGACCAGAAACCGGCGTCGAAGCGGGCGCGGCGCGCGAGCAGCGCGCCGAACGCGATCAGCAGGAAGTCGGGAAGGACGAGGAGCGCGACGCTCAACGCGCGCCTGCCCGACCGCGGATGCGGTCGACGAGGCTCGTCGTCGAGCGGCCCGGCAGGAGCGGGATCGCCACGAAGCGCCCGCCACGCGCGATCGTCTCGGCCGCTCCCGCGGTGGTGTCGGCGGTGTAGTCGCCGCCCTTGACGAGCACGTCCGGGCGGCACGCCACGATCAGGTCGCGTGGCGTGTCGGCATCGAACGGCACGACCAGATCGACGGCCGCAAGGCCTGCGATCACGGCCATGCGGTCGTCCTGCGCGTTGTGCGGGCGATCGTCGCCCTTGCCGAGCCGGCGCGCCGACGCATCCGCATCCACCGCGACGACCAGCGATGCGCCGAGGCCACGCGCCTGCTCGAGGTACGTGACGTGGCCGCGGTGCAGGATGTCGAAGACGCCGTTGGTGAAGACGAGCGGCCGCGGCAGCGTGGCGATGCGCGCAAGGGCCGTGGCGCTCGTGGCGATCTTGCCGGGATACTTCGGTGCCGGCAACGGATCGTCGGCCATCAGTCGAGATACTCGAAGACCTTGACGACGCGCGCAACGCCCTTGGTCGACGCCGCGATGGCCGCTGCCGCGTCGGCTTCGGCACGCTTGACGATCCCCATCAGATACACGACCTTGCGGTCGGTCACGACCTTGACGTGCGTCGCCGAGAACTTGTCGTTGGCCTCGAGGAAGCGCGTCTTGACCACCGAGGTGAGGTACGTGTCGTTGGTGCGATCGGCGAGCCCGGAGGCGGGGGCCACCTGCAGCTCGTTCTGCACGCCGCGGACGCGGTCGGTACTCCGCGCCAGCGTCGCCATGGCGTCACGGGCGGACTCGTCCGGGACCTCGCCGGTGAGCAGCACGATGCCGTTGTAGCTCGTCACCGAGACGTGTGCCTTGTCCCCGAACCGGTTGCCCGCCTCGCCGGAGATTCGGCCCTCGATGGCGGCATCGTCGAGCTGGGCGCCGGCAGAGCGGCGGTCGGTGGCGACCAGCGCCACGCTGGCGGCGCCGGCCGCGACCAGGGGCAGGCAGCCCGAGAGCGGTGTCGCGAGCGCGAGCACGGCGGCCCCGATCGTCAGGGAACGTTTCATCGTCACTCCTCGAGTCAGGCTTCGTCGCCGAGCAGTGTGCGGTCGATCGCGTCGCACAGGCAGTGGATGACGAGCAGGTGCACTTCCTGGATGCGTGCCGTGCGGTCGTGGGGGACGCAGATGTGGACATCGTCGTCGCCCAGGAGTTCGCCGATGCGCCCGCCGCCACGGCCCGTCAGGGCGACGACGACCATCTCGCGCTCGCGCGCGGCGTCGATCGCCGCGACGACGTTGCCGGAGTTCCCGGAAGTCGAGATCGCCAGCAGCACGTCGCCCTTGCGCCCGAGCGCCCGCACCTGCTTCGCGAACACCTGCTCGAACGAGTAGTCGTTGGCAATCGCGGTCAGGATCGAGCTGTCGGTGGTGAGTGCGATCGCCGGGAGCTCCGGCCGCTCGCGCTCGAAGCGGCCGACCATCTCGGCCGCGAAGTGCTGCGCGTCGCCGGCCGAGCCGCCGTTGCCGCACGCGAGCACCCTGCCGTCGGCGAACAGGCACGTGGTGACGAGGCCGGCTGCGCGCGCGATCGCTGGCGCGAGCAGTGGCGCGGCGTCCTGCTTCAGGCGTGCGCTCGCGGCAAAGTGCGCGAGGATGCGGGACTCGTGATCCATGCGCGCGGATTCTAGCAGGCGCTCATGCGTCGACCGACCTCCCTCGCTCGGCGACGGGCCCTGCGGGCCTGGCCTGCGGCCGCCTCGCTCAGTCGCCGATGTCCTTCACCCAGTCGATGCGAGTGGGGTCGAGGGCGTCGAGGAGCAGGGCGTCGATGCGGCACACGGGGACGCGCGGCAGCCGCGCGAGGTAGAGCTCGGCGGCCGCCCGGATCCGCGCGCGCTTGGCAGCAGTGATGCTCTCTGCGGCCCCCCCGAAGTCGCGCCGGCGTCGCAAGCGCACCTCGACGAACACGAGCGTATCGCCCTCCCGTGCGACGATGTCGATTTCGCCCAGGCGGCTGCGGACGTTGCGCGCGACGATCGCGAGCCCGCGCCCCGCGAGGAAACGCGCGGCCAGTTCCTCGGCGCGTGCGCCGTCCTGCGCTCGAGAGGCCGGGTCAGCGGGGGGCATCGGCCGGCACGACCTGCCCGCGCCGGAATTCCGCGAGCACGCCGTCGCGGGCGAAATGGCGGCCCTCGGCGAGCGTGAGCTGGCCGGTCGCGCCCGCGATCTCGAGGCGCTCCGGCACGCCACGGACGAATGCACGCGCGACCTGGAACGCGTCGAGCCCGAGCGCGTAGAGGCGGTCGAGCAGCACGTTGCCGGTGTCTCGCCGCGGGAGCTTCGCAAGCGTCGGCACGTCCGGGGTCACGAGCCAGGGGACATCGATGAAACGCACGCCCTCGAGGTCTGCCATCGCGGCCGACTGGTGCGGCTGGTTGACGAGCGAAATGGCGTAGACCGGAACGCGCAGGGCGAAGCTCCGCGCGACCGCGGCGTCCGGGCCGTCCAGCGCCAGGACCACAGCGCTTGCGCTCGATTTCGACAGTGCGCCGCGCAGCGCGGTCAGCCCACCTGGCCGTGGATCGAACCGGATCGCCTCGGGGGGGCCGCCGCCGGCCAGCAGCCACTCGCCATGGAATGCGGCGGCGAAGCGCCTCGAGATCGGCGAGTCGTCGCCGATCACCACGACGGTCGTCGCGCCGCCGTCGCGCATCCGGCGCGCGAGCGCACGCGCATCGCCCTCGACCGAGAGGGCAAGCGTGTAGACCTGGGGCGGAAGCACCGTGGCGTCGTCGAGCTGATTCAGCGCCAGCGTCAACGGCAGGGCGTCGCGCGATTCGGCCAGCAGTCGCAGGTCGTCGCGAACCAGCGGCCCCACGACCACGGACGCGCCGAGCGCCTTCGCGGCCTCGAACGCGCCGAGGACGCCTTTGTCGTCGTGGGCTATCACGCGGCAGCGATCGGCCGCGTTCGCGGCATGGGCCGCGGCCATGAAGCCGTCGCGCACCGCCGTGGCGGCGCGAGCGTAATCCGGCGAATCGAGCGGCAGCACCAACGCGACGTCCACACCACTGGGGCCGGGCGTCGGCGCGGGAACGGGCGCCGACGCGGGCGCGGCTGCAGGCACAGGCGCGGGAGCGGCCGCGATGGCGCTGGCTACGGCTGGTGTGTGCGCCACGGCCGGTGCGGGTTCTGTCGGAACCGGTGCGGGTGCCGGTGCAGCCGACGGCGCAGGCGTGGCTGCAGGCGCCGGCGCGGCAGCGGCCGTCGCCGGGGGCTTCACCGCGCTTGTGGTGCTGCATGCTGCCGCGCACAATGCGCTCGCCAGGACCATCGCGATCGAGGCGATCGCTGAGGCCGGGGAGCGCGGGGCGTGTGACGATCGCATCGGGGGGCCGGGGCGGGTGAGGGAAGATCCAGCGGCGGACAGGGCGGACGTCCCGCGCCCAAGCGTGGAGCCGGGGGCATTATATGTGGTGGCCACGCCGCTCGGGAATCTGCGCGACCTGACCATGCGCGCGCGGGACGTGCTGAGCGAGGTCGACCGCATCTACGCCGAGGACACGCGCGTCACCGCGACGTTGCTTGCGCACATCGGCGTGGCGACGCGACCTGTCGCGCTTCACGCACACAACGAAGCGGCCCGCACGGCGCAGGTGCTCGCCGCGCTCGACGACGGCCGCAGCGTGGCGCTCGTGTCCGATGCGGGGACGCCGGCGATCAGCGATCCCGGCGCGCGCGTCGTGCGTGCAGCCCGCGACGCCGGGCGGCCGGTGATTCCCGTGCCCGGGCCGTCGGCGCTCGCGGCGGCCGTGTCGGCCGCCGGGCTCGACGCGGAGCGGTTCGTGTTCGTCGGCTTCATGCCCGCGCAGGGCAAGGCACGCCGCGAGCTCCTCGATGCCCTCGGGGCACTGCCGGTCGCGCTGGTGTTCTTCGAGGCACCGCATCGCGTTCGGGAGACGGTCGCGGTGCTCGCACAGGCGCTCGATCCCTCGCGCAAGCTCGTCGTCGCCCGCGAGATCACCAAGCGGTTCGAGGAAATCGCGCGCATCGATCTCGGGCGTGCGGACGAGTGGTTCGCGGCCGACCCGAATCGCGAGCGCGGCGAGTTCGTGCTGATCGTCGACCTGCCGCCGCCCCGGGGCGACGCCGCGAACGCGCTGCCGCAGGACCTCGACACGTGGTTGCGCGCGCTGCTGCGCGAGGTCCCGCCCTCGGCCGCGGCCCGCATCGCGGCGGCCGCCACCGGGCAGCCGCGGGACGCGCTCTACGCGCGCGCGGTCGCGCTGAAGAGTGCATGATGAGGGACCACGATCCCCGGACGACGTCAAGGTCTTCTGGTCCGTGGTGAGCGACGGAACAGGCCCGTTGACTTCCGTCAAGGCACCGTCCGCCGGCGATGACGAGAATCCGGCAACGTTCCCTGTAACCGGTCCCGTGACAATGACACATTCCGCTTCGCGGCTTGCCTTCGACGCCGACCTGATCCGCAAGTACGACCAGTTCGGTCCGCGCTACACGTCGTACCCGACCGCGGACCGGTTTCACGACGGCTTCGGCCCGGCCGACTACGTGAACGCGCTCGTCACCCGCAATCACGAGCGCCCCGACGACCCGCTGTCGGTGTACGTGCACATTCCGTTCTGCAACACGCTCTGCTTCTACTGCGGGTGCAACAAGGTCATCACCAAGGACCATGGCCGCAGCGCCAAGTACATCCGCTACCTGGCCCGCGAGATCGGCATCGTGTCGTCGCTGCTCGAGGGACCGCGGCCGGTCGTGCAGCTGCACCTCGGCGGTGGCACACCGACGTTCCTCGCCCGGGACGAGATGGCGGACCTGATGGCGCACCTGCGCCAGGGATTTGCAATCCAGCCGGACGCGGAGATCTCGATCGAGGTCGATCCGCGCAAGGTCGACGCCGGGACCGTGGCGTTCCTGGCGGGGCTGGGATTCAATCGCATATCGGTCGGCGTGCAGGACTTCGACCCGGATGTGCAGAAGGCGGTGAACCGCGTCCAGAGCGAGGCCGAGACGCGCGTCGTCATCGACGCCGCGCGCGCCAACGGCTTCGTCTCGGTCAACACCGACCTGATCTACGGTCTGCCGAGGCAGACGTTGCCGGGCTTCTCGGCGACGCTCGACAAGGTGATCGACGCCTCGCCCGACCGCATCGCGCTCTACAACTACGCGCACCTGCCGCACCTGTTCAAGCCGCAGCGCCGCATCCTCGATGCCGAGCTGCCGTCGCCGGAGACCAAGCTCGCGATCCTCGCGCTCGCGATCGAGAAGCTCGGCGCCGCAGGCTACGTCTACATCGGCATGGATCACTTCGCCAAGCCGGACGACGAGCTCGCGCGCGCGCAGGTCGAAGGCCGGCTGCACCGCAACTTCCAGGGCTACACCACGCGCCCGGAGTGCGACCTCGTCGCGTTCGGCATCTCGGCGATCGGCAAGGTCGGCCGCACCTACGCCGCCAATGTGAAGACGCTGGACGAGTACTACGAGCTGCTCGACCGTGCCATCCTGCCAGTCAAGCGCGGCTACCAGCTGACCGACGATGACCTGGTGCGCCGCGACGCGATCGCGCGGCTGATGTGCGACTTCGAGCTGTCGCCCCGCGCGTTCGGCGCGCGGCACGGCTTCCGCTTCGAGGAGCGCTTCGCGCCGGAGCTCGCGGCACTCGCGCCGCTCGCCGCGGACGGGCTGGTCGAGATCACGCCGGAGGCGATACGCGTGACGCCGCGTGGGCGGCTCTTGGTGCGCAGCGCGGCCATGCTGTTCGACCGCCACCTGCGCGAAGTTGCGGCGCAGGCGAAGTATTCGAAGGTGATCTGACCCGCGATCGCCGCGGGACGTGGCCGGGACCGGCGTCAGTCCGGCGCGGCGGTGCCGACCGGAGCGCGTGACGGCCGCCAGCGCGTGCCGCGCCGGGCGGCCATCTCGGCGCCGATGGCGTCGAGCTCCTCCGGCGACAGCACGTCGGCGCACATCGGCAGCAGGACGTCGTTCTCGACGGCGATGTGCTCGGCGTAGGCGACTTCCGCGGCGCGGACGAGCGCAGGCGGCAGATTGGCGCGCTGTCCGCCGGCGATGCCGGCGAGGAGCGGCCGCAGCTTGAGCCACAGCGGAGCGAACGTCTCGTGATGGTCGCGCTCGAGGCGCGCGATCAGGTCGCGCGCGTCGGGCGCGCGCGCGAGGAGGCGCGGGAATACGCTCGCCTCCTCGTCCGCGTGATGGTTCGGGGCGGCGGTGTCGAAGTAGCGCAGGATGGCGGCCGCCGCGGCGCGCGCGTCGGCGTCCGCGCCGTGCTCGGGCAGGTGGCGCAAGAGCCGACCGAGCGTCACCAGTTGCCGCTCGATCCTGCCGTGGCACGCGCGCAGCATGCCGAGCGGGTCGTCGAACGACGGGGCGCCGGGTTCGCCGAAGAAGTCTCTCATGGGCAGCGGGTGCTCTTCGCGGCGATTATAGCCGCGCGCGCGCGTTCGCGACGGCGCGCCGCCGATCAGTACGTCTCGACGTGGTAGCGGCCGGAGGCCCTGAGCAGCGGTACGAGCGCGTTCCAGTCGCGGCCGTGTTGCCGGCAGGCGTCCGTGAACGCGGCATCGACGCCGGCTTCCATCGCCTTCAGCCCGCACACGTACACGTGGCAGTCGGCGTCGTCGAGCATGCGCACCACGTCGGCGCCGCGCGCGCGGATCAGGTCCTGCACGTAGTGCCGCGGCCGGTCGGGGTCGCGAGAGAAGGCGAGGTTGATGTCGATGAACTCGGCAGGCAGCTTCGAGAGCGGTCCGAAGTAGGGCAGCTCCCCGGGTGCGCGTGCGCCGAAGAACAGCATCAGCCGACCGCCTTCGCCGAGCGCGTGGCGACGGCGGCGTCGCTCGGTCATCGCGCGCATCGGCGCCGAACCGGTGCCCGTGCACACCATGAGCAGCGACGAACCCGGGTGGTTGGGCATCAGGAACGAGGTGCCGTACGGCCCGACGACCTTCACGCGGTCCCCCTTGGCTAGGTCGCACAGGTAGTTCGACGCGACGCCCAGCACCGTCCGCCCCTCGTGGTCCTCGGTCACCCGCTTCACCGTCAGCGCGAGGTTGTTGTAGCGCGGGCGCTCGCCTTCGCGCGGGCTCGCCACCGAATAGAGCCGGACGTGGTGGGGCTTGCCGTCGCCGTCGACGCCCGGCGGCAGGATGCCGATCGTCTGGCCCTCGAGCACCGGAAAGGCCGTTGCGCCGAAGTCGAGCACGATGTGGCGCACGTCCGCCGACGCGCTCTCGTCGGTCAGGCGGAAGTTGCCGCTGACGGTGGCGATCGCCGGATGTTGCGCCGAGTACAGGTTGACGTAGGGGTGGGCGGCGGACCAGGGCGGCGGCACTGCGCCCCCTTGACCGGCCGTCGCCACCGCCGCGATGGCCGCGACCTCGGCGGGGAGCTCGGCGCCACCCGCGTCGGCGGTGCCGTCGCGGGCGGGCAGCGTGTCCCACGCGAGCTGCTCGTCGAGCGTGAACGGGCGCTCGCGCGGCACGTTGCGCCAGTTGTCGATCGCACCGGTCGGGCACGGTGCGAGGCAGTCGTTGCAGCCTTCGCACCTCAATGGGTCGACGACGTAGTTGCGTGCGTCGTGCGTCACCGCACCTTTCGGGCACGACTCCTCGCAGGTGTTGCAGCGAATGCAGATCTCCGGGTCGATCAGGTGCTGGCGCATCGTCTCGCCGGTGGCGGCCGGGCGGTCCATCGGCATGTCGTCGCGCCGCGGCACCTCAGTTGAAACGCACGTACTCGAACTCGACCGGCTGGTTGTCGGTGCCGCGGGCCGGCGGGGCGATCCAGTTGGCGAAGCGCCCCGGCTCGGTCACCCGGCCCATCAGCGAGGCGACGTAGGCACGGTCGGACGCGCTCGGCAGCCACTGGTCGACCTGGGCGTTCCACGCCGCCTCCGACACCACGCGTCCGGCCGGGTCGATGCGCGCGGCGGCAAGCGGCCCGATGCGGCGGTTGAACGCCTTGTGCGGCACCGCGAGGCGCTCCGTCACGCCCTGCTTGTCGAGGATCCGGTTCCAGCGCAGGACGCCGGCGGCGGCGTCGCGGATGTAGTCGTCGCGCAGCTTCTCGTTCAGCGCGTTGAGCGCCGGCGCCTCGATCGTGACCAGCGCGCCGTCGTGAACCTGCAGCACCGGGTAGCTCGTGCCGGCAAGCACGTGGTCGTCGGCGATCCTCGTCTCGTCGAAGCGGCCCTTGAGACCTTCCGCGTAGAAGGTCGCGGCGTTCGACGACACGTCGGCGCCGAACAGGTCCATCGTCACCGAGAAGTGGAAGTTGAGGTAGCGCTGGATCGTCGGCAGGTCGATCAGTCCGAGCGCGCGGATGCGCGCCGGGTCGACGGTGCGCTCGCGCGCCATCGCCTCCGCGGTGCGCTGGATCACGCGGCCCGCGCCCGACTCGCCGACGAACATGTGGTGCGCCTCTTCCGTGAGCATGAACCGGCAGGTGCGCGAGAGGGGGTCGAAGCCCGACTCGGCGAGTGCTGCGAGCTGGTACTTGCCGTCGCGGTCGGTGAAGAACGTGAACATGAAGAACGCGAGCCAGTCCGGGGTCTGCTCGTTGAACGCGCCGAGGATGCGCGGGTTGTCGGCGTCGCCCGAGCGGCGCTCGAGCAGCGCTTCCGCCTCCTCGCGTCCGTCGCGGCCGAAGTGGGCGTGCAGCAGGTACACCATCGCCCAGAGATGGCGGCCTTCCTCGACGTTGACCTGGAACAGGTTGCGCAGGTCGTAGAGCGACGGCGCGGTGAGCCCGAGGTGGCGCTGCTGCTCGACCGAGGCGGGCTCCGTGTCCCCTTGCGTGACGATCAGGCGGCGCAGGTTCGCGCGGTGCTGGCCGGGCACCTCCTGCCAGGCCGGCTCGCCCTTGTGCGCGCCGAAGTTGACCTTCCGGTCGGGCTCGGGCGCGGCGAGGAAGATGCCCCAGCGGTAGTCGGGCATCTTGACGTAGCCGAAGTTCGCCCAACCCTTCGCGTCCACCGACACCGCAGTGCGGAGGTAGACGTCGAAGTCGCGCGAGCCCTCCGGTCCCATCTCGGCCCACCATGCCTGGTACTCGGGCTGCCAGTGCTCGAGCGCGCGCTGCAGCGTGCGATTGCCCGCCAGGTCGACGTTGTTGGGTATGCGCGCGCCGTAGTCGATGCTCATGGGGTCTCCGTGGGGCGCGTCACACGCGGTCCCGGTTGAAGGACGCCTTGCGCCCGGTGCCGAACACCTTGAGCGCGCCGGACTCGCCGACCGCGTTGGGCCGGATGAAGATCCAGTTCTGCCACGCCGACAGCCGGCCGAAGATGCGCGACGCCATCGTCTCCGCGCCCGGGAAGCGCAGGTTCGCCTCCAGGCCGGAGAGCGCGTCGGGCGAGAGGCTCGCGCGCTCCTCCAGCGCGATGCGCACCTCGTCGTCCCAGTCGAGGTCGTCGGGCGCGAACGTGACGAGCCCGAGGTCGAGCGCCTCGCCGGCGGACAGCGCGCGGCCGGCTGCTTCGCGGCAGCGGGCGAGCGCCGCGGGGTCGTCGCCGTAGCGCACCGCGAGGCGGGTACGGCCGTTGACCGTCGGATAGGCGTCGAGCGCGTGCGCGGAAAGCGCGATCGTCGGCGGCACGGCGTCGGTGCTCTCGGCGAGCATGTAGCTGCGGTCGGCGGCGAGCGCCAGCTCGAAGAGCG
>Ga0105106_10002892_pt1 | contig 12316 bp, 11 predicted proteins | sample PPLLaktember2015_5_FD_79109 | JGI IMG/M metagenome (GOLD analysis project Ga0105106, IMG submission 79109) | Freshwater sediment microbial communities from Prairie Pothole Lake near Jamestown, North Dakota, USA - PPLs Lake P8 Core (1) Depth... | ecosystem: Environmental > Aquatic > Freshwater >...
ATTCCAGCTGATGCAGGGCAAGCTCGCCGACATGTACTCGACGATGATGGCCACGCGCGCCTACGTCTACGAGGTCGGCCGCCAGTGCGACCGCTCGCGCGCCGGACTGGTCGACGTGCGCAGCCTGCGCAAGGACGCGGCCGGCGCGATCCTGTTCTCGGCCGAGAAGGCCACCTGGATGGCCGGCGAGGCGATCCAGTGCCTGGGCGGCAACGGCTACATCAACGACTATCCGGCCGGCCGCCTGTGGCGCGACGCGAAGCTCTACGAGATCGGCGCCGGCACCTCCGAGATCCGCCGCATGCTGATCGGCCGCGAACTGTTCGCCGAAACGAGATAGCGGCCACGTCGAGCCTGGCCGCGACAGACGAACGAGCCCCTGCTTGGACCCCCATCCCGACAAGACCGCGCCTGACCGCAGCGCCGACCGCCCGGCGGCGATCGCGCAGGCGATCCTCGCCGGCTTCGATCGCCACTTCGGGCTGACGCGCTACATCGCCCAGCAGGCCAAGTCGCGCTACGAGCGCGGCGACTGGCACGGCATCCGCCGGCTGGCGCGCGACCGCATCGCCTTCTACGACCAGCGCGTGCGCGAGGCGGTCGAGCGCCTCGAGTCGGAGTTCGCGCTCGGACAGCGCGGCCAGCGGATGGCCGACGACTGGCTGTGGCCGCGAGTCAAGCGCAACTACGTCGCGCTGCTGGCCGAGCACCACCAGCCCGAACTGGCCGAGACCTTCTTCAACTCGGTGTGCTGCAACATCCTGCACCGCAGCTACTTCCACAACGGCTTCATCTTCGTCCGACCCGGCGTCTCGACCGAATACCTCGACGCCGACCGGCCGAGCTGGCGCGTCTACTACCCTTTGACCGAGGGCTGGCGCCTGGCGCTGCGCCACATGATCATCGACTTCGGCCTGGCTTGCCCGTTCGCCGACATCGAGCGCGACCTCTCGCTGGTGCAGGCCGCCGCGCGCGAGCATTTCCCGCCCGGCTTCGTCCATTCGGCCGACTGCCAGCTGCAGGTGCTGCGCACGCTGTTCTTCCGCAACAAGGGTGCCTACCTGATCGGCCGCTTCGTCAACGACGGCGAGGTGCTGCCGTTCGCGGTGCCGATCCTGCGCGATCCGCAGGGCCATTTGTACCTGGACACGGTGCTGTTCGGCAGCGAGCGCATCGAGGCGCTGTTCAATTTCGCCCGCGCCTACTTCCTGGTCGACATGGACGTGCCGTCGGCGTACGTGCGCTTCCTGAAGACCCTGATGCCGACCAAGCCGGAGTCCGAGCTGTACACGATGCTCGGCTTCCACAAGCAGGGCAAGACGCTGTTCTACCGCGACCTGCTGCAGCACCTGAAGTATTCGTACGACCATTTCGTGGTCGCGCCCGGCATCAAGGGCCTGGTGATGCTGGTGTTCACGCTGCCGTCGTTCCCCTACGTGTTCAAGATCATCAAGGACAAGCGCGACAAGGAGATGTCGCGCGAGTTCATCCAGTCGCAGTACCAGCTGGTCAAGTTCCACGACCGCGCCGGGCGGATGGCCGACACCTGGGAGTACTCCGGCGTGCCGTTCCCGAAGCATCGCGTGGACCCGCAGCTGCTGGCCGAGCTGCGCGAATTCGCGCCGTCGCTGATCGAGGACGAAGGCGACGCCATCGTGCTGCGCCACCTCTACATCGAGCGCCGGATGGTGCCGCTGAACATCTACATCGAGCATGCGAGCGACGCCGAACTCGAGCACGCGATCATCGAGTACGGCGACGCCATCAAGCAGATGGTCGCGGCCAACATGTTCCCCGGCGACATGCTCTACAAGAACTTCGGCGTCACCCGGCAGGGCCGGGTCGTGTTCTACGACTACGACGAGGTCGCGTACATCACCGACATGAACTTCCGCCGCATTCCTCCGCCGCGCACGCCCGAGGACGAGATGTCGGCCGAGCCGTGGTACTCGGTCGGTTCGCACGACGTGTTCCCCGAGGAGTTCGGCACGTTCCTGCTCGGCAATCCGCGCGTGCGCGAGCTGTTCATGAAGCACCACGCCGACCTGCTCGACGCGGGCTACTGGCAGGAACGTCAGCGACGGATTCGCGAAGGCGAGCTCGAAGACGTCTTCCCGTATCCCGAAACGCTGCGCTTCAGGCACCGCCTCGCGACGAGGGCTCCGGCAGTCACCGGCGCGTGAGAATCCCGCGTCATCGACAGGCGCGGACGGATATCGCATCCTTGCAGTACACGTTTTCCGATCATCCTTCAGGAGAATCCCATGACCGACCCCATCGTCATCGTTTCAGCAGCGCGTACGCCCGTCGGCGCCATGATGGGCGACCTTTCCGGCCTGGCCGGCCAGCAGCTCGGCTCGATTGCGATCCGCGCTGCCCTCGAGCGCGCCGGCCTGAAGCCCGGGCAGGTACAGGAAGTGATCATGGGCTGCGTGCTGCCGGCCGGCCAGGGCCAGGCGCCGGCGCGACAGGCCACGCTCGGCGCCGGCTTGCCGAAGTCGACCGGCGCGACCACCATCAACAAGGTATGCGGATCCGGCATGAAGGCCGCGATGTTCGCGCATGACCTGCTCGTGGCCGGCAGCCAGGACATCGTCGTCGCCGGCGGCATGGAGAGCATGAGCAACGCGCCGTACCTGATGCTCAAGGGGCGCGGCGGCTATCGCTACGGCCACGCGACCGTCTACGACCACATGGCGCTCGACGGCCTCGAGGACGCCTACGAGAAGACGCCCAACGGCGGCGGCAAGTCGATGGGGCAGTTCGCCGAGGACTGCGCGGCGAAGTTCACCTTCACGCGCGAGGCGCAGGATGCCTACGCGATCGAGTCGACGCGCCGCGCGCTGGCTGCGAACAACGACGGCAGCTTCGAGTGGGAGATAGCGCCGGTCACGGTTGCGGGGCGCAAGGGCGACGTCGTGATCGCGAAGGACGAATCGCCGTACAAGGCCAACGTCGAGAAGATCCCGACGCTGAAGCCGGCCTTCCGCAAGGACGGCACGGTCACCGCGGCGACCTCGTCGTCGATCTCCGACGGCGCAGCGGCGCTGGTGCTGATGCGCGCGTCCACCGCGGACCGGCTCGGCTGCAAACCGCTCGCGCGGATGGTCGGCCACGCGACGCACTCGCAGGAGCCGCAGTGGTTCACGACCGCCCCGGTCGGCGCGATCGCCAAGCTCTACGAGAAGACCGGCTGGAACACGAAGTCGGTCGACCTGTACGAGATCAACGAGGCCTTCGCCGTCGTGGCGATGGCCGCGATGAAGGAACACGGGCTCGCGCACGACAGGGTCAACGTGCACGGAGGAGCGGTCGCGCTCGGCCACCCGATCGGCGCTTCGGGCGCTCGGCTGATCGTCACGCTGATCGGTGCGCTGCGCAGGAAGGGCCTGAAGAAGGGCGTCGCGTCGCTGTGCATCGGCGGCGGCGAGGCGACCGCGGTGGCGATCGAGCTGCTCTGACGATGTCCACCGCACTGGTCCTCGGGGCCTCGCGCGGCCTCGGCCTGGAGTTCGCGAGGCAGTATCTCGGCGACGGGTGGACCGTCTACGCCACCCATCGCAGGGAGCCGGATCGCATCCGCCTGCGTGACCTCGGCGCGCACACGCTCAAGCTCGACGTGCTCGATCCGGACGACCTGGCGGGGCTGGCGTGGCAACTCGACGGCGAACGCCTCGACGTGGTCGTCGTCAACGCCGGCGTCTACGGCCCGCGCAACAGCAACCTGCAGCAGCCGCCGGCCACCGAGGACTTCGACCTGGTGATGCACGTCAACGTGCTCGCGCCGATGCGGCTGCTGCCGGTGCTCGCGCCGCTCATCGGCCCGGCGCGCGGCACACTGGCGTTCGTGTCGAGCCGGATGGGCTCGATCTCGGCCACCGGCGCCAGCCACGGCATGCTCTATCGGGTCTCCAAGGCCGCCGAGAACATGGTCGCGAAGCTCGCGCACGTCGAACTCGCGCCGGTCGGCGTGCGCGTGCTCACGTTGCATCCGGGCTGGGTGCGCACCGACATGGGCGGCCCGAACGCCGAGGTCGATGTCGCCGCGAGCATCGACGGAATGCGGCGCGTGATCGGCGACGTCGCCGCATACCCGGGGGGCGGCTTCTACGACTACCGCGGCCAGTCGCTGGCCTGGTGACCGGCATGCAGCGGCGCAGGATCTCGTCGGGATCGTCGTTCGAGGCGCTCGGCGGCTATTCGCGCGCAATCGTCGACGGCGACACGGTCCACGTGTCGGGAACGACCGGCTTCGACTACGCGACGATGACGATCTCCGACGACCCCGTCGAGCAGGCGCGCCAATGCTTTCGCAACATCGCGCACGCGCTCGGCGAGGCCGGCGCGAGCCTCGACGACGTGGTGCGGGTCCGGTACCTGCTGGTCGACGCCGCGCTGTTCGAACGGCTCGCGCCGCTGTTCGGCGAGTACTTCCGCAATGCGCGCCCGGCGGCGACCGCGATGATCGTCGGCCTGGTCGATCCGCGGATGAAGATCGAGATCGAAGTCACTGCGAGGCTGGGCTGAGGCGATGCTGCTGACCGAAGAACAGGCGATGACGCGCGACGCGGTCCGCGCGTTCGTGCAGAAGGAGATCGCGCCGCATGCGTCGCGCTGGGACCGCGAGTCGCTCTTCCCGGCCGATGCGCTGCGCGGCCTGGCTGCGCTCGGCTGCTACGGCATCGCGGTGCCCGAGCAGTGGGGCGGCGCCGGCCTCGACTACGCGTCGCTCGCGCTGGTGATCGAGGAGATCGCGGCCGGCGATGGCGCGACCTCGACCATCGTCTCGGTCAACAATTGCCCGGTCTGCTCGATCCTGCTGTCCTGGGGCAGCGATGCGCAGAAGGCGCAATGGCTGCGCCCACTCGCATCGGGCCGGATGCTCGGCGCATTCTGCCTGACCGAGCCGCAGGTCGGTTCCGAAGCGTCGGGGCTGCGCACGACCGCGGTCCGCGACGGTGGCGACTGGGTGCTCAACGGCGTCAAGCAGTTCATCACCTCGGGCAAGCACGGCCACGTGGCGATCGTGATGGCGGTGACCGATCGCGGCGCCGGCAAGCGCGGCATCTCGGCGTTCCTGGTGCCGACCGACAGCCCCGGCTACGTCGTCGCCCGTCTCGAGGAAAAGACCGGCCAGCACGCTTCCGACACCGCGCAGATCGTGTTCGAAAACTGCCGCGTGCCGGCGTCACACCTGATCGGCGAAGAAGGCCAGGGCTACCGGATCGCGCTGTCGGGCCTCGAGGGCGGCCGCATCGGGATCGCGTCGCAATCGGTCGGCATGGCCCGCGCGGCGCTCGAGGCGGCGCTGCGCTACGCGAAGGAGCGTGTCGCCTTCGGCCAGCCGATCTTCGAACACCAGGCGGTCAACTTCCGGCTCGCCGACATGGCCACGCAGATCGAGGCAGCGCGCCAACTGATCCGGCACGCGGCCGCGCTGAAGGACGCCGGCCGCCCGTGCCTGAAGGAAGCGGCGATGGCCAAGCTGTTCGCCTCGGAGATGGCCGAGAAGGCCTGCTCCGACGCGATCCAGGTCCACGGCGGCTACGGCTACGTCGCCGACTACCCGGTCGAGCGCATCTGGCGCGACGTGCGCGTGTGCCAGATCTACGAAGGCACCAGCGACATCCAGCGCATCCTGATCGGGCGCGCGCTGGCGACCGACGGCAACTGAGCGCAACGGATTGGGGCACCCCAGGGAGACCGACCGAATGCCCGGATTCACCCTCTACTGCTTCGCCCAGTCCGGCAACGCCTACAAGGCCGCGCTGATGCTGAACCTGTGCGGCGCAGACTGGGCGCCCAGGTTCGTCGACTTCTTCAACGGTGAAACGCGGACTCCCGCCTACCACGCGGTCAACGAGATGGGGGAGGTCCCGGTGCTCGAGCACGACGGACGGCGCCTGTCGCAGTCCGGCGTCATCCTCGACTACCTGGCCTCGCACTTCGAACGCTACGGCTGGCGCGACGAGGACGAGCGCCGCGAGATCCTGCGCTGGATCCTGTTCGACAATCACAAGCTCACCAGCCCCATTGCCACGCTGCGCTTCATGCTGCAGTTCGCGGGAACCGGCGAGACGCCGGTCACCAACTGGCTGCGCGGCCGCGCCAAGGGGCGCTGAAGGTGCTCGAAACGCGGCTGTCGGCGAACCCGTTCGCGTGCGGCGACGCGCCGACGATCGCGGACCTGTCGATGTGCGGCTACCTGTTCTGGCCCGACGAGTTCGGCATCGACCTCGGCGAGTTCCCGGCGATCGCTGCGTGGCTCGGGCGGATCCGCGCCCTGCCCGGCTGGGTCCACCCCTATGAACTGATGCCGGGACATCCGCTGCCGGGTCGCTGATCGACCGCCGCTCAGGGACTCCAGCGCTTGCGAAAGCCGACGGCGGTGCCCGGCGGCTGCAGGTAGCGCAGTGTTTCCGTCGTCCAGCGATGCGCAGTGCCGTGACGCGCGCCGCCCGTGAATACCCATCGGTCGAGCAGCTCGGTCAGGTTCAGCGCGACGCCGAAGTACGCAGTGCGCCGGCGCAGGTCTTGCTGGCTGTAGTCCAGGTCGCTCCTGAAGCCTTCCGCGCCGTAGCCCGTCACCAGTTCCAGGTAGCGAAGCGGGTTGCCGGGCCCGATCGCCGAAAGGCCGGACAGCCGGAAGGCGAGCAGGTAGAGCTGGCGGTCGTACCAGCTGCCTTCGCGCCCGCCGGGCGAGTACATCAGGCGAAACGCCAGATATCGGTCCAGCTCGGGGTGCGTTTCCATCAGCATCCCGAAGCCGACGCCGGCGACGTTCATCGTCAGGTCCTCCCAGCTGTATCCGTAGCGCCCGCCGCGGGAAAGCCCGTCCAGCACCTCGATGCCCAGGCCGACCGCCAGGCTCAGCCCGGCGGCAGCCCGCAGCGCATCGTCGTGCGGCAGGCGTGCCCAGGTCAGCGCTCGCGTTCCCAGCCGGGTCGACAGGTAAAAGGAGTACGCGTGGCCGAGCTTGTCCATGCCGGCCGAATAGGTGCCCTTGCCGAACCATCCCTCGTCGGCCACGCTGAAGCGCGAGTCGAAACCCTGGCTCCACCAGGCCAGCATGCTCAGCGTCGCGGCCGTGGCGACGGTGCCGACGACGACCGCCGTGCGGCACGATTCGATCGGGCCCCAAGGCAGGCGCAGCGCGGTCTCGCAATCCCGCGCCTGCGGGGTCGCCACCGGCGCCTCCCGCGCAGCGTCGGCCGCCGCCGCCACGGCCAGCCCCGGGCCCGCGACGCCCGCGACCGGCGCGACGAGGCCGAAGCGCTCGTCCAGCGGGGCCGGCCTCCACCCGGGCAGCGCCACCGCCTGCGGGCTCGCCTGCGCGAGCCCGCAGGCCGCCAGGCAGGCCGCGCCCAATCGTGCGATGAGTGCTCGCATGCGCGGATGTTAACCGCAGGCGCGGCCGGCACGCGCCCCCGATTAATCGGTCGATCGTTCAATTAACGTGCTATCCTGCGTTTCTCCGGCCACCCGATCCCCACGATCCAGCATGGCCCGCACCACCGGCTCCGACGGCGCCCGCACCGAGGAAGCGATCCGCCAGGCGGCGATCGGCCTGATCGCCGAGCGCGGCTTCGAAGCGATGACGCTGCGCGAACTGGCAGGACGCGTCGGCGTGCAGCCCGGCTCGATCTACCGCTACTTCCCGAGCAAGGCCCGGATGCTGGTCGTCCTGCTGGTCGAGCACCTGCAGTTCCTGCTCGGTCGCTGGGAGCTCGAGCAGCCCGACACCACCGATCCGGTCGAGCGCCTGCGCGCCTTCGTCGACTTCCACATCCGGTCGCACACGCTGCGCCGCCGCGAGGTGTTCGTCGCGAACATGGAGTTGCGCAGCCTCGCGCCCGCCGACTATCGCCGGGTCATTGCGCTGCGCCGCCATTACGAGGATATCCTCACCGGCATCCTGCGCGCCGGCATCGGGTCGGGCGCGTTCAGGCTGCCCGACCCGCGGATCGCGACCTTTGCGGTGCTCGCGATGCTGACCGGCGTCGGCACCTGGTTCAGGGAGAACGGACGCCTGGGCAAGCGCGAGCTGATCGATCAGTACACGCAACTCGTGATGCAATGCGTGGGCGCCGCGAGCGCGAAGCCGGCGCGCGCCGGCCCGAAAGGGAGGAACGATTGAACCGAATCCAGAGCAGGCTCGAGCCCCGCGACCCGCAGTTCCAGGCCAACGCGCAGGCGATGCGCGTGCTGGTCGGCGACCTGCGCATCAAGGTCGCACAGGTCGCGCAGGGCGGCGGCGAGGCAGCCCGCGCGAAGCACGTCGCCAGGGGAAAGCTGCCGCCGCGCGAGCGCGTGCAGATGCTGCTCGATCCGGGAACGCCGTTCCTGGAGCTTTCGCAGCTGGCCGCGATGGGGCTCTACGACGACGAGGCGCCGTGCGCGGGCATCATCACCGGCGTCGGCCGCGTCTGCGGCATCGAATGCGTGATCGTGTGCAACGACGCGACCGTCAAGGGCGGCACCTACTTTCCGCTGACCGTCAAGAAGCACCTGCGCGCACAGGAAATCGCGCGCGAGAACCGGCTGCCGTGCATCTACCTGGTCGACTCGGGCGGTGCGAACCTGCCGAACCAGGACGACGTCTTTCCCGACCGCGAGCACTTCGGTCGCATCTTCTACAACCAGGCGACGATGTCGGCGCTGGGGATCCCGCAAATCGCGGTGGTGATGGGCTCGTGCACGGCCGGCGGCGCCTACGTCCCGGCGATGAGCGACGAAGCGGTGATCGTGCGCAACCAGGGCACGATCTTCCTCGGCGGACCGCCGCTGGTGAAGGCGGCGACCGGCGAGGTCGTCAGCGCCGAGGATCTCGGCGGCGGCGACGTGCACACGCGGCTGTCGGGGGTGGCCGACCACCTCGCCAACGACGACGCGCACGCGATCGCGATCGCGCGGCGCATCGTCGGCAACCTCAACCGGCGCAAGCCGCAGCACCTCGACGTGATCGAGCCGGTCGAGCCGCGCTACCCGGCCGACGAGCTCTACGGCGTCATCCCGAGCGACACGCGCAAACCCTACGACGTTCGCGAGGTGATCGCGCGCGTCGTCGACGACTCGGCGTTCGACGAATTCAAGGCCCGCTACGGCACCACGCTGGTGACCGGCTTCGCCCGGCTGTACGGCATGCCGCTGGGCATCGTCGCCAACAACGGGATCCTGTTCTCGGAGTCGGCCAACAAGGGCGCGCACTTCGTCGAACTGTGCGCGCAGCGCAGGATCCCGCTACTGTTCCTGCAGAACATCACCGGCTTCATGGTCGGGCGCAAGTACGAGAACGAGGGCATCGCGCGCGCCGGCGCGAAGATGGTGACCGCGGTTGCCTGCGCGCAGGTGCCCAGGCTGACGCTGATCATCGGCGGCTCGTTCGGTGCCGGCAACTACGGCATGTGCGGCCGCGCCTACTCGCCGCGCTTCCTATGGATGTGGCCCAATGCGCGCATCAGCGTGATGGGCGGCGAACAGGCCGCGTCGGTGCTGGCCACCGTGCGCCGCGACGGCATCGAGTCGCGCGGCGAAACCTGGAGCGCCGGGGACGAAGAGGCTTTCAGGGCGCCGATCCGCGACCAGTACGAGCGGCAGGGCCATCCGTACTACGCCAGCGCGCGGCTGTGGGACGACGGCATCATCGATCCGGCCGACACGCGCATGGTGCTCGGACTCGGCCTGTCGGCGGCGCTGAACGCGCCGATTCCCGAACCGCGCTTCGGCGTGTTCCGCATGTAGACGAAGGACCTCGACGTGAGCTACGAAACCCTTCAGACGCAGCTGGACCGGGGCATTGCGCTAATCTGGCTGAACCGGCCGGACGTCCGCAATGCGATGAACGAGGTCGTCATCGCCGAACTGGCCGACGCCTTCGAGCACGCGATCGGCGACGACGGGGCGCGCGCGATCGTGCTCGCCGGCCGCGGCAGCGCCTTCTGCGCAGGCGGCGACCTGAACTGGATGCAGCGCGCGCGCCAGTTCACGCCCGAGGAGAACCGCGCCGGCGCCGTGAAGCTCGCGCGGCTGCTGCGCACGATCTACCAGAGCCCGAAGCCCACCGTCGCGCGCGTGCACGGACCTGCCTTCGCCGGCGGGATGGGGCTGGTGGCGGCCTGCGACATCGCCGTGGCCACCACCGACGCGAAGTTCTGCCTGTCCGAGGTCAAGCTGGGGCTGATCCCGTCGACGATCAGCCCGTACGTAATCCGGGCGATGGGCGAGCCGAGGGCGCGGCGCTATTTCCTGACCGCCGAGGTGTTCGATGCGGCCGAGGCTTGCCGCATCGGATTCGTCCACGAGACCTGCGCGCCCGCCGAACTCGACCGGACGGTCGACGCGCTGCTCGGCAGGATCGTGCAGGGCGGCCCGGCCGCGCTCGCCGAGTCCAAGCGGCTGATCCGCGACATGGTCGGCCACCCGATCGACGATGCGCTGATCGAGGACACGGCCGGGCGGCTCGCCGCGGTGCGCGCCTCCGACGAGGCCCGGGAAGGCATCGCGGCGTTCTTCGAGAAGCGCCGCCCGGCCTGGGTTCCCGCGTCGAAGTGACGCGCCACCGACGCGGAGACCTCCCATGTTCAGCAAGATCCTGATCGCCAACCGCGGCGAGATCGCCTGCCGGGTCGCCGCCACCGCGCGCCGGCTCGGCATCCGCACGGTGGCGGTGTACTCCGACGCCGACGCGAACGCGCGCCACGTAGCCGCCTGCGACGAGGCCTGGCGACTCGGGCCACCCGCGGCGCGCGAGTCGTACCTGCGCGCCGACCTGATCCTCGAGATCGCGCAACGCACCGGCGCGAAGGCGATCCATCCCGGCTATGGCTTCCTGTCGGAGAACGAGGGCTTCGCGCGGGCCGTCGAGCAGGCCGGGCTGGTATTCGTCGGCCCGCCGGCCGACGCGATCGCCGCAATGGGCAGCAAGTCGGCCGCCAAGGCGCTGATGGAGCGTGCCGGTGTGCCGCTGGTGCCCGGCTACCACGGCGACGACCAGGATCCGGCGCTGCTCGCGCGCGAGGCGGCGCGCATCGGCTTCCCGGTGCTGATCAAGGCCAGCGCCGGAGGCGGTGGCAAGGGCATGCGCATCGTCGAGCGGGCCGACGTGTTCGATGCGATGCTCGCGTCGTGCAAGCGCGAGGCGAAGAACGCCTTCGGCGACGATGCGGTGCTGATCGAGCGCTACGTCACGCGCCCGCGCCACATCGAGATCCAGGTGTTCGCCGACACCCGGGGCGGCTGCGTCTACCTGTTCGAGCGTGACTGCTCGGTCCAGCGCCGGCACCAGAAGGTGCTCGAGGAAGCGCCGGCGCCCGGCATGACCGAAGAGCGGCGGCGCGCGATGGGCGAAGCGGCGGTCGCCGCGGCGCGGGCGGTGGGCTACGTCGGCGCCGGCACGGTCGAGTTCATCGCCGACCAGTCGGGGCGCTTCTGGTTCATGGAGATGAACACGCGGCTGCAGGTCGAGCACCCGGTCACCGAGATGATCACCGGGTTCGACCTGGTCGAGTGGCAGCTGCGGGTCGCAGCCGGACAGCCCTTGCCCGCGACCCAGGAGGCGCTGCGCATCCGCGGCCACGCGATCGAGGCACGCGTCTACGCCGAGAACCCGGACAAGGGATTCCTGCCGTCGATCGGCACGTTGCGCCACCTGCGCACGCCGCCGGCCGCAGCGTTCTCGCATACCGTCGACGGCACCGCGCACGACGAGCCTGCCGCGGTGCGCATCGACAGCGGCGTGCGCGAGGGAGACTCGATCACCCCGCACTACGATCCGATGATCGCCAAGCTGATCGTCTGGGGCCGCGATCGCGATCACGCGCTCGCGCGGATGTCGCAGGCGCTCGCCGGTTTCGAGGTCGTCGGCCCGTCGACCAACGTCGGCTTCCTGTCGCGGCTTGTCGGCTGCGACGCGTTCGCCCGCGCCGATCTCGACACAGGCCTGATCGAACGCGAGAAGGCCGCGCTGATGCCGCCCCCCGAGCGGCCGCCGCTGCTGCTGCGGGCGATCGCTGCGGCCGCCGTGCTGGCCGGCGAGCTCGACGAGGCCGGGGCCGAAGCCCGCGCGCTCGGGCGCCGCGATCCCTGGAGCCTGCGCAACGGCTGGCGATCCGCCGGTGTCCTGCGCCGCACGCTGCCGTTCGACTCGGCCGGCGAGCCGTGCCCGGTCGAGGTCGAGTACGCGCCGCGCGGATGGACGGTGCGCGACGGCGACGAGGCCGTCTGCATCGCAGACCTGCGGTGGTCCGCGGTCGAGCGCCGGCTGCACGGACTGGCGGGCGATCGCGCGTTCGAGGCGAGCGCGGTGCTGGACGGCGAG
>Ga0105106_10002894_pt1 | contig 12310 bp, 10 predicted proteins | sample PPLLaktember2015_5_FD_79109 | JGI IMG/M metagenome (GOLD analysis project Ga0105106, IMG submission 79109) | Freshwater sediment microbial communities from Prairie Pothole Lake near Jamestown, North Dakota, USA - PPLs Lake P8 Core (1) Depth... | ecosystem: Environmental > Aquatic > Freshwater >...
AGGGGACAGGTCCAGCACCCCCGACCAGTCCGAAAAACCCGCGGCGCGTTACCGGCATGACAGCCCTCCTCGGGACGAGCGACGAATTGAGAATCCGGAATCCGGTCGGATTCTACTCCCGCGCAGGCAAGGAGGCAATGAGGCATTGGCCTTCAGGCGGGCTCGAGGCTCGAGGCTCGGGCCAGAGCCTGGGGGGCGGTTTCAACGTTTCATCACGTACTTCTTGAGCGTCGCCGGGCCGACCTCTGCTCCGTAGATGTTGCCGGCCGCGTCCACGGCCACGCCTTCGGCCGCCAGGGTGCCGCTCGTGGCCGTCGATGGGTCGGGGATGAAGAACTGGATCCTGCCGTCCCGGCCGTCCCGGACGCTGCCGATCCGGATGCCGCGCTTCCACGCGCCGTGGGCCGGGTTGATGGATCCGGACTCGGAATCCGCGGCGTACATCATGTCGTTGCGGTCGATCCAGAGGCCGCTGATCCGGCTGTACTGCTCCCAGCCCGTGTCCAGGAGGTTGAGGTCCTGGTCGTAGACCTGAATTCGGTTGTTGCTGCGGTCTGCGACGAACAGCCGTCCCTTCGAATCGAATGCCAGCGCGTGCGGCTGGATGAACTCCCCGGGCGCGCTGCCGCGCTTGCCGGTCTCCTTGATGAACTTGCCGGTTCGGTCCAGTTTCACGAGCCGACCGGGGGCCGTGGCCGCGTCGCTGTGCCCTTCGCACACGAAGATCTCGCCGCGCTCGTTCGTGATGACGTCGTTGGGTTGATAGAAGGACGCCGGATCCACGGGCTGTCCGGGCCGATTGCCGCCCGGCTTGCCAAGCGTCATCAGGAGCTTCCCGTCGGGGCTGAACTTGAAGATCTGATGGCCGACCGGCGTCGCCGGTGGCGCGGGTGGAGGCGGTGGAGGCGAGTCGGCGGCGCCGCGGCCGCGCGCGGCAGTGGGGAAGTTGTCGTGTCCGTCGGTCACCCAGATGTTGCCGTCGCGGTCGACGTGAATGCCGTGCGGGAAGATGATCATCCCCGCACCGAAGCTCTTCACGAGCGCACCGTTCCCGTCGAACTTCAGCACCGGATCGAGCGGCGACCACTCGTTCGTCTGCCGGCTCAGGCACCGGTTGAGCGCCCGCCCATCCGGCCCCTTGCCGCATCGCTCGCCGACCCAAATCGACCGGCCGTCGCGGTCGATGTCCACGGCGCTCGTCGAACCCCACTCGCGGCCGGCGGGCATCTTCGCCCAGCCTTCGAGCGTGGTGTACGGGTTGGGCGCGTCATTTGCCGGGCCAACCTGCGTGGTCTGCATGTCGTCCGAGGCCGGGGCGACCTCAGGTCCCGAACGGCCAGCCACCGGAAGCCAGGCCAGGGTGAGACCCGCCAGTATGCCGCCGCCGCAAACAGCTCGTGTCAGTCGGTGGGTGTTCGCCATCGCATCCAGTCCTTTCGCTGCCGGGTGGGCGGATTCTACTGCAGGACCTGACTCGGTACTGCTACCATCCAGGCGATATTTCCTGTCCCCATGGTGCAGGTGGAGGTTCCAGTCATGAAACGGATGCGCATTGCCGCAATCCTCGTGGCGGCGGTGGCCGTGGCCACGTTGGCGCCACTCGCCGCGCAGAACGCGCCGAAGCGGGCAATCGAGCTCGACGATATTCTCGCCTTTCGGGCGATGGGCGCCACGGCGCTCGCGCCGAACGGGCAATGGTACGCCTACCGTCTGTCGCCGCTCCAGGGCGACAGCGAAGTCGTCCTCCGCGCGACGTCAGGCGATCGGGAGATGAAGTTCCCGGTCGGTGAGGGCGGCGGAGGCGCGGCCACGTTCTCGTCAGACTCGGCGTGGGCCACGGTCACCATCTCGCCGACCCGGCGAGAGGCGCAGGCCAACACCCGGGCGCGCCGGCCGAATCAGATGAGCGTGATGCTCGTGAACCTCGCCACGGGCGAGAAGACGACGGTCCCGAAGATCCGCCGGTCCGCGTTCGCCGGCGAGGCCGGGGGCTGGCTCGCGATGCATCGCTATGGGGCAACACCAGCTGGCGGCGGCGCTGCGGCGTCAGGTGGCGCACGTGGCCGCGGGGCCGCGGCCCCGGCTGCCGACGCGCCACGCGACACCGCGCCACGCGGCACCGACCTCCTCCTCCGCGACCTGAAGACTGGATCCGAGCTGAGCATCGGGAACGTCTCCGACTTCGCTTTCAACAAGAGCGGGCGCTATCTGGCGCTCGTGATCGACGCGGCCGACCAGGTCGGTAACGGCATCCAGATCCGCGACATGCAGACTGGCGCGATCACGCCGCTCGAGACCAGCCAGGCCTTTTACGAGCGCCTCGCCTGGACCGAGGAAGGTGATGCCCTCTCCCTGCTCAAGGGCAAGGACGACCGCCAGTACCGCGAGCGGCTCTATTCAGTGGTCGGCTTCACGGGATTTGGCGCAGGCGCACCGAAGAAGGTGACGTTCGATCCGACCGCGGACAAGTCGTTCCCGGCCGGCATGTCCGTGAGCGGCAATCGCACGCCGGCGTGGACCGACGCGCGGGACGCGCTGCTCTTCGGCATCGCGCCGCTCACGAAGGTGCCTCCGCGTGCGGGCGCGCGCGGTGCGGGCGCCGACGAAGGCGACGCTCCGGAGGGCGCAGGCGGCCGCGGTGCCGGGCCCGCGCAGACCACGGACGACACCGCCGAGCGTCCGAATCTCGTGATCTGGCACTACAAGGATCCACGGCTGCAGTCGATGCAGGAGGTGCAGGAGACGCGCGATCGCCAGTTCAACTTCCTGACGATGTGGCGGCCGGACGAAAACCGGATGATCCGGATTGCAGACGACGAGGTGGCGGATATCTCGTTCACCGGCCGTGGCCGCTGGGCTGTGGGCACGAGCGACGACGCCTATGAGCGTTTCGCCAACCTGACCGGCCAGAGCTTCCGCGACGTCTACGCCATCGACACGCGCACGGGGCAGAAGACCGCGATCAAGAAGCAGCTTCGCTGGGGCAACGCCGCCTCGCCGGACGGCGCGAAGTACCTGTACTACGAGAACCAGCACTTCCACGTCTACGACATGGAAGCCGGCACGACGCGCAACATCACCCAGGGAATTCCCACGGTCTTCGTGAACCGCGAGGACGACCACAACGTCGTCGATCCGCCGACCGCCGTCGTGGGATGGGCGGCCGACAACGCGCACGTGCTCATCTCGGATCGCTGGGACATCTGGAAGGTCCCGGTGGTCGCGGGCAGCCAGGCCGTGAACCTCACGGTGAACGGCAAGAAGGATCAGATCCGCTACCAGGGGAGGATCCGCACCGATCCCGAAGAGCGCGGGATCGACCTGACCAAGCGCCAGTACTTCTCGGCGATGTCCGAGTGGACGAAGCGCGCGGGCTACGGCGTGCTCGAGCCCGGGACGACGGGGCTGAAGATGCTGCTCTGGGAAGACGGCGCCATCAGCGCCCTGCAGAAGGCCGAGAAGGCCGACGTGTGGCTCTATCGCCGTGAGACGCCGACCGAGGCGCCGGCGGTGTTCGTGACCGACGCGTCGCTGGCCGCGGGCCGCAAATTCGTGGACACCTCGGCCGAGTCCTCGGCGTTCCACTGGTCGTCGGGCGCGCAGCTCGTCGACTACACGAACGCGAAGGGCGAGAAGCTGCAGGCGTCGTTGTACCTGCCGGCGAACTACGAGAAGGGCAAGCAGTACCCGATGATCGTGTACATCTACGAGCGGCTCACGCAGGGCCACTTCCAGTTTGGCCGGCCGACGGCCAACGGCTTCAGCCGTCAGGCGTACACGAGCAATGGCTATGCGGTGCTTCAGCCCGACATCAAGTACTACGTGAACGATCCGGGCATGTCGGCGGTCTGGGCGCTCGTGCCAGCCGTGCAGGCGGCGGTCAAGACGGGCGTGGTGGATGCGAAGAAGGTCGGCCTGCACGGGCATTCGTGGGGCGGCTACCAGACGGCCCATACGATCACGCAGACCGACATCTTCGCTGCCGCGATCGCTGGCGCGCCGCTGACGAACATGATCAGCATGTACTCGATCATCTACAAGAACAGCGGCGGCACGAATGGCGCGATTTTCGAGAGCAGCCAGGGGCGGTTCACCGGCGGGCCGTGGGAGCAGTGGGAGGCCTACACGCGCAACTCGCCGGTCGCGCACGCGAAGAACGTGAAGACGCCGCTCATCATCCTGCACAACGACAACGACGGCGCGGTCGACTTCACGCAGGGTGTCGAGTACTACAACACCCTGCGCCGCCTCGACAAGCCGGTGATCATGCTCGAGTACCCCGGCGAGAACCACGGTCTGGCGCGCCCTGCCAACCAGCAGGACTACACCGTGCGGATGAGGGAGTTCTTCGACCACTACCTGAAGGGCGCAGCGGCTCCCGACTGGCTCCAGTTCGGCGTGCCGCGCCTGAAGATGCAGGAGCACATCGATCAGCGCTTGAAGGAACGGCAGAACAAGGACAAGAACGCCACCGCCGCGGGCGGAGGACTGGACAACTAACCTGAGGGTAGCGTGGCGCGAATCAACGTCGGCAGGGTGATCATCGGCGGACTGGCTGCCGGTGTGGTGGCCAATGTGCTCGACCTGGTCATCAACGGCGTCCTCATGGTCGAAGAGGGCGAGATGATGGCGCAGCGGCTCGGGCTCGACCCGACGGCCGTGGCGGGGTCGATGCCGTACTGGATCGGCATCGACTTCCTCTACGGCCTGCTGCTCGTGTTCGCCTACGCCGCCATGCGGCCCCGCTTCGGGCCCGGGCCGAAGACCGCGATGATCGCCGGCGCGACGCTTTTCGCCGCGATCACGATCGTGCTCGCGGGCTTCATGAAGATGGGCGTCTTCACCGAGGCCGCGTTCATCAAGAACACCGCGCTCTCGCTGGTCGCGACGCTCGCCGCCAGCCTGGCCGGCGCCTGGTTGTACAAAGAGACGAAGTGACCGCCGGCGAGCCCGCCAGCGCGCAGGATCAGCCGTCGAATCGCGTGTTCACGATGCTGTTGAAGATCGATCCGAAGCTGTAACTGAGGCCGAAACTCAGGTAGTAGCTGTAGTTGGTGCGCAACTGGCGGAGCCGCAGAAGCACCTCTTCGGTCGAGACGCCGGCCTTGGGCAGTCCGATCTGGTCCTTGATCTTGCTGTACTCCCCGAACGCGTTGAACGAAAACCCCTTGAACAGCCGCACGTTCGCGCCGCCCCAGAAGTTGGATCGGTACCGATCCGTGTGGCTCAGATGCTGGTGGAGGCTGACGTAGCCGTTCAGCGATCCCCACGGCTGCTGGAGGCCGAGCGCGACGTTCAGATTGTGATTCGGCACCGTTTCCGAGAGCTTGTCGAACACGGTGAGCTCGCGATAGTCGTAGGCGGTCGCGCCGATCGTGTACTGCACGGTCAGGCTTCGGCGCGCCGACTGACTGTACGGGAAGATGTTGAACTCGATGCCAGGCGCCGCGTTGACCGACCGATCCAGGTTCGAGAAGCTGGAGTGAGAGGCGGAGGCGCGCCCGCCCAACGACCACCTGGGCCCAAGGCTCTTGACGATCAGCACGTTCGCGTTCCATGAGCGCGACCGGCTGATGATCGTCGTGTCGTCGTCGATCTCGAACGAGCCCCGGCTGGAGTTGCGGCTGCCCGAGACCTGCACCTTCCACGCGTCTGTGGTCCGGTTCGCCGAGAATGACACGCGGTACGAGCGGTTCTTCGTCGATTGTTCGCCGTTGACGTCGCCGCTGCCGCTGAGCCGAAAGACCCAGAACCGCCACGGATCGCGCGTCGGCGCCGCCGGCGCGGCCGTGGCTGGTGGCGTCCAGCTCACGTCGAGCTGCCCGGCCGCGGGAGTATCCGCCGCATAACCGACGAGCCCGAGCTTGAAGACCCGCGCGAACGCCTTCCGCTCGTCGTCGCTCGTCGCCGTTTGCGGCGTCGTGAACGTGAGCGTCCGGTCCTGGTTGCTGAACCGGCCGATACCGATGAACTTCAGCGTCCATTCCCGTCCGCCGCCGCCCGTCGATTGCGTCGTGACGAACACGTGCAGATCGGCCACGGCGCGATCTCGCACGTAGTCCACGAATGCCACGTTCTGCCGGAGGTAGTTCGTATCGCATTGACCGCAGTCGAGAAAAACCCGCAGCAAGGCGGAGACTGGCGACTGCGCGGCAGGCGCCGGAGCCTCAGCGGTCTGAGCCTGTGCGGATCCGGACAACACAATGAGACAGAGTACGAGGAAGAGCCCGCGGACGAACAGGCAACGCGATGAGGCTGTGACGAGCAGCCGTCCGGCGTGCATGAGTGTCGATTAGACGCCGCCGGCTGCGAGGGGGTTTGGCGTCGCCTAAAGCGATGGATCGATCAAGACCGCGGCGGCGCCGACCCAGGCGAGCCCCTTGTTGTGATCCACGCCCATCATTCGTCCGCGACCCATGCGGGCCAGCGGAAGCACCGCGCGGTACCCGCCGTCTTCGCGCACCATCATGATGCGGAGCTCCACCTGCGTCGGGCCGTGCGGGGTGTCGATCACCGGCGTGAACGACATTCGCTTCTGCAGGATGTAGTTGCGCCGCTCGCCGGCCGGAATCGCATCCAGTTCCTCATCCGTGGGGGCGAAGACGATGCCGCCACCGGCGAACGAGAACAGCGGTTTCAACAGCCATTCATCACGTGGTTCGGGCGGCTCCGCGACGTCGCTCAGGTACATCGTGGCCGGGACCCAGGGGTGCTTCAGCCACGGAATCGAGAACTTGCTCAGGCGGAAGTACCAATCGGGACCGCCGACCCATTCCACGTCCAGATCCCCGGTCACGTCGAACGGCCACGTACGGCCGAGCCGCATGAGCTCGTCCGGAATCACTCTGTTGTAAATGCGGGCAACGCGCGTTCGCCTGCCCCCGCGCCGCCAGAACAGACGCCGACCCTCCTGTTCGATCTCCGACAGATCCGCCGTGGCCACGCCCCACTCCTGCGCGGTGACGAGGAAGTCCGGCAGCGTCTTCTGGCGTTGCGGCTCGATCTCGAGGAGGACGACCTCCGCCGGATCGGCGCCGCCGACGATCGCGGATTGGAGGAGGCGGTGATAGGCGGCCCGATCGAGGCCGCCGAGGTACGGCGTCAGGTCCAGGAGGCCGTAGTGCTCGCGCGCGAGCTCGGCGAGCCGCGCCTGGAATCCGTACAGTGACGGAAACGCCTGCAGCTCGACCAGGCGACCTTCGAGGCCGTCCGGCGTCTGCACCAGCCCGAAGTCGACCTGTAGGAAGGTCGGCAGGCTCTCGCCATGCGCCAACCGGAACGCCGATGGGACGATGGCATCCGCGGCGTGTCGATACTCCGGATTGCCGAGGAGCGCGTCGACGAGCTCGTGCGACACGCGCACCAGTCGGTCGAGCAGGGAGGCCGGAAGAAAGCAGGGGGTTTCCGACAAGCGGAAGTCAATCGGGGCGCCGCACGAGCGCGCGAGACGATCGGATAGCGCCGCATGGCGCTCGGGCGTGAACTCGCGATTGAAGCGCTGGCGCAGCGACGCGATCATGGGGCCGGGTCTCGAGACCTGCGCGTCAGATCAGGAACTTCCCGCGGCGCATGATCTGCTGCTCGTCGACCCAGATGTCGAACTCGGTGCCCACCACGTCGATGTGTGTGGTCGAGTGCCAGGTGGCGCCGGTGTGCGCGGCGTAGGGATTGCCGAAGGCGATGTGGACCCCCGGGAACTTCTCGTCCTGAAGGATGTTGCCGATGAGCGACGTCAGCGCGATGTTCGTGCCGATCGCGAACTCGCCCACGCGGTCGCTGTTCTCGTCGGTGTGCGTGTAGCGCCAGAAGTCGTCTCGCAGGGCGGCGTTGCTCGACCAGGCGTCCACCAGGCGGCCATTCGCGATGGTCACCGTCAGCGGAAAGTCCTTGAGCAGCCCGTATCGGTCGCAGAGCCAGTCGCCGACGACCCCGTCGATGACGAACGTCCCATTCACGTCTCCTGGGGAGGTGAATATCTCGCCGCCGGGAAGGTTGCCCCACTTCTCGCGCGAGATGAGCCCGCTCGTCTTGACCCAACGCAGGTTGGGATCGAGCGTGGCCCGGATGTCGGTGCCGGCCGGAGTGGTCGCGCGGATGGTGCGCGCGGGCCGGACGATCTCGATGAGGCGCGTGCTCAGCCGATCCACGGCGTGGTAGTCGGCGCGCATGCCGTCGCGCATGATGTCGGCGGTGATGTTGACCATGTGCGCGTGCCGCATGCGGCGGCGATTGACGATGTCGGTCATCTGCATGCGGGAGCCGAGCTCGTTGGCCTGGACCCGCACGGCGAAGATGCTGACGTCGCTCCGTTCCATGTCCGCGGCAATCGCCTGGGGCAGCGCCGCGAGCGGCCGAGTGGCCACGTCTTCCAGCACGAACAGCGCGTAGGGCGCTCCCACGGCCTCGATCTCGGACACCAGGGCCGCGGCGATCTCGCGGCACGCCTCGTCCGTGATGACGGTCACCCGTTCGTGCGGCTGCACGTTGAGGCAGATGCGGACAGCGTTCCGCGCGCCCGGCACCAGTTCCTGATCCACACCCACTGTCGATCCACCCTGACCCATCTCGTCCCTATGCCTCCAGGCCGAGGCCCGCCTTGGTCTCGTCTATCATGCACTGGAGCACGGCCTTGAAGTCGCCGCCCGAGGCCTCAAAGGCCCTGAGCTGGCGATCCGCGCCGGTCCCGTTGTCCAGAATCCAGCGCACGTACTCGACTTCCTCCCGGCTCCCCAGCTCGTCCAGCACGTCGTCCACGAAATCGAGGTACTCGAGGATCAGATCACGTTCGGGCACTTCCTGTTCCCGCCCGAAGTCGATCAACATGCCGTCGATGCCGTATCGCAAGGCGCGCCACTTGTTCTCCATGAGGAGCGCGCGACTGTACTGGCGCCAGCTCTGGTTGCGCGAATGCAGGCGATGCAGCTTGACGATCGTGGCCTGCAGGAGGGCGGCCAGTGCGAGCGTTTCGTCCACCCGCATCGGAATGTCGCAGATGCGGACCTCAACGGTGTCGAAGAACGGATGCGGCCGCACGTCCCACCAGATCTTCTTCGCGTTGTCGATGCAGTGCGTGCGCACGAGCAGATTGACGAAGTTCTCGTAGTCGGCCCATGAGCTGAAGGTGTCCGGGATGTTCGTGCGCGGAAAGCGATCGAACACCTTGCACCGGTAGGACTTCAGCCCGGTGTTCATGCCGATCCAGAACGGCGAGTTCGTCGAGAGCGCCAGCAGGTGTGGCAGGAAGTACCGGATCTGATTCATCATGTGAATCAGCGTTTCCTTGTCCTCGATGCCCACGTGGATGTGCAGGCCGAAGATCAGGTTCGCCCGCGCAACGATCTGCATGTCCTCGACGACCTGGCGGTACCGCTCGTCAGGGTAGATGTCCTGCACGCGCCAGTCGGCGAACGGATGCGTCGCGCCCGCGACGAGCCGCAGGCCGTTCTCCTCGGTGAGGGCGATCATGCGGCGCCGGAGGTTGCGGAGGTCGTCGCCCGCCTCCTTGATCGTCCGGCAGACGCCCGTGCCCACCTCGATCACCGACTGGTGCATCTCCGACTTCACGCGTTCCTGGAGCTGGATCCTGCTCTTCTCCAGGATCTCCATCTGGATGTGCGACCGCAGATCGAAGGAGAGCGGATCGATCGTCTGATATTCCTCCTCGATCCCGAGCGTGAATGTCGGGGTGGGCGTCATCGCAGCCAGCCGTCCCAGCGGTAGGTGGGCGGCGCGGGCGGCTCGAGGGCCTTCTGCACGGCCAGCGCGGCCATTGTCTCCACGATCCAGGCGAAGTTGTCCGGGCCGACCGAATGGACATCGGCATCCGGCGCTGGATTCATGAAATCGATGGCATAGGGCACGCCGTCCTCCACGGCGAACTCGACCGTGTTCAGGTCGTACCCCAGCGCCCGGCAGAGTGTGATGGCATCGCGCTCCACCCGCGTGAGCAGCTCCGGATCGTACGGGGGCGGGTTCCTCAGGTAGCGTTCGTGGAACGGCGCGCGCGGATCGTAGGGCATGATCCGCACATGTTCCTGTCCGACGACGTAGCAGCGAAAGTACTCGCGGAAGTTCACGCCGCGCTGCAGCGTCATGCACAAGTCGCGCGTCTGATCGTAGGCGGCGAAGAACTCCTCGGGTGAGTCCACCTTGAAGACGTCCTTCCACCCGCCGCCGTCGAATGGCTTCAGGAATGCCGGGAACCCGACGTAGCCGAACACGTCGTGCCAGTCGATCGGGTAGCGCAGGTTGCGCATCGATCGATCGGTCGTGTTCGGCGGGTGCTGCTTGTGGGGGAGCAGCACCGTGGGCGGGATCGCCACGCCCAGCCGTTGTGCGAGTGCGTAGTTGAAGAACTTGTCGTCGGCGCTCCACCAGAACGGGTTATTGATCACTGCGGTGCCCGTGAGCACGGCATTCTTCAGATACGCCCGGTAGAACGGAATCTCGTGCGAGATGCGGTCGACGATCACCCGATAGCGGTGTGGCTCGTCCATTCGGATCGCGCCAATCGACACGGCTTCCGCGGAGATCCCGGGCGCCTGCAGCCCGTTGATGCGCTCAACGAGCGCGGGCGGAAACGTCTCTTCCATGCCGAACAGAACGCCGATGCGATGCATTGGGAGGATATATCACGGCACGTAGGCGCTCGCCATCTTGCGCCACTCCGGCCAGTCGTGCTCGGAGCCATGGCCCCAGACGTGCAGGCTGTGCGGGATCTGCTTGCTCCCCAGCATGGCGGCCGCCCGCTGGGTGTCGTCGAGGCAGATGTCCCGTTCGCCCGTCAGCAGCACCCACTTGTTCTCACGGTAGCGATCCAGGAACCACGGGTCGGTGAGGCGCGGCAGGAACTGCGTCGGGTCGAGCAGGTAGGAGTCGAGATCGGAGTACCCGTTGAGGAAGCGATCGAGTCCGAACGCCCCGCCCATCGTGATGCACGACGTGAACACATCCGGGTGTCGCAGCGCCATCGTGAAGGCGTGGTACGCGCCGAACGAGCAGCCGGTGAGCCCCGCCGTCTGCCAGCCGCTCGTGTGCGTGACGAATGGCACCAGATCCTGGAGCAGGTAACGCTCGTACGCCAGGTAGCGATCGATCCGGGCGCGCGGAGGCCGATCTCGGGCGTAGAAGGTCTCGGTGTCCACCGTCGAGACACAGAAGAGCTGCACCTGCCCGTGCTCCAGCTTGTCACCGAGCGCGGCCGTCATCCCGCGATCCTCGTATTCGTAGAACGCCCCCATCGAGGTGGGGAAGACGATCATCGGCGGTCCGGCGTGGCCGAAGACCAGAAGCTCCATGTCGCGGTCGAGCTGGCGCGCGTGCCAGCGATGGTACGCTCGGTTCATGACGAGTCATTCTACGCGGCAGTACGCCGGACGACAGGTCGTCGTCCATCTGCCGCCCGGATACGATCCGTCCCGGTCCGATCCGTACCCGCTGCTCGTGTTGCACGACGGCCAGAATCTGCTGGCCTCCCGCCCGGAAGCGCTGGGCGGTTCCTGGCATGTGGACGCCACGCTCGATCGCCTCACGGTGGCCGGCCGGATTCCACCGCTCGTTCTGGCGGGCATCGACCACGCGCACGAGGATCGCATCAACGAGTTCTCGCCCACCCCCGGCAGGCAGCCTGAGGCCGGGCGCGCCGAGGCGTACGCGAGGCTCGTGCTCGAGAAGGTCCTGCCGGAGATCGCGGCCGACCTTCACGTGCGGATCGACCGGGAGGGCCTCGGGCTCGGAGGGTCCTCCATGGGCGGGCTCGTCACGCTTTGGATGGCCGCGACCTTTCCCAATCGGTTCAGTCGAATCCTCGTGATGTCGCCATCGATCTGGTGGGATCGTCGGATGATCCTCCGCTATCTGCGCCAACGCGGCTTGCCCGCTTCGACCCGCATCTGGCTCGACGCCGGACGGAAGGAGGGCCGGATTGTCGCGCGCGACGCGCGCGAGCTGCGCGAACTGCTGGTCGAACAAGGCCACCCGGCGTTCAAGTACTTCGAGGACCCCGCTGGCGACCACTCGGAGGCCAGCTGGGCCCGACGCCTGCCGGCGGCGATGGAGTGGCTCTACTCCGGTATGCCAGGTACGGCGGGTATGAATCGGGCGTAAGCTATGCGGGTCTCGACCTTGGGGCGCGGAGCGGCGCCCCTCGGGAGAGCAGCGCCGACGGGGGGCATCATGTCCGTTTCGGCACTTCTACTGGTCGCCGCCGTTGCCGCGGCGCAGGGCCAGTGGCCAGGCACGACCGAGGGGGTCGCGACGTCCGCGGTCCGCCCCGGGACCGACGCCATCGCCGTGTCGTTCGACGCGGATC
>Ga0105106_10002895_pt1 | contig 12308 bp, 10 predicted proteins | sample PPLLaktember2015_5_FD_79109 | JGI IMG/M metagenome (GOLD analysis project Ga0105106, IMG submission 79109) | Freshwater sediment microbial communities from Prairie Pothole Lake near Jamestown, North Dakota, USA - PPLs Lake P8 Core (1) Depth... | ecosystem: Environmental > Aquatic > Freshwater >...
GCAACGACAAGGGAAAGCCCGAGCTTGTCCATACGCTGAACGGCTCCGCCCTCGCCGTCGGGCGCACGCTGGTGGCGATCCTGGAGAACTTTCAGGAGGCCGACGGGTCGGTGACCATACCCGGCGCGCTGCGGCCCTACCTGGGCGGACAGGGGAAGATCGACCGACCCTGATAAAATCCGCCGCTCGCTCGACCGCGGAGAGATGGCAGAGTGGTCGAATGCGGCAGACTCGAAATCTGTTGTACCCATCGGGTACCGGGGGTTCGAATCCCTCTCTCTCCGCCACTATTCTCTTGGATGAACGCACCGAACGCACCGGAGTTGCAGGTCCAGTTCGATCCCTCCGCGGCGCGCTTCGGCGCGTCGCGCTCGCAGAAGCGGCTGGAAGACGACCGGCTGCTCGTGGGCAAGGGTCGCTACAGCGCCGACCTCGAGTTCGCCAACCTCGCCTGGCTGGTCGTAGTGCGCTCGCCGCACGCGCATGCAAGGATTTCTTCTCTGGATGTTTCTGACTGCCTGAAGGCACCTGGCGTCATCGCGGCCTGGACCATGGCCGACCTGCGCGCCGACGGCGTCGGCCACATCCCGTTCCCGCCGCTCTTCAAGCGCGCCGACGGCTCGCCGATGGCGGCGCCGCCGCGCACGCCGCTCGCCGAGGGCAGCGTCTACTACGCCGGCCAGACCGTTGCCGCGATCGTCGCGGCAACCCGCGAGCAGGCGGTGGACGCCGCGGAGCTCGTGCAGGTCGAATACGAGGACCTGCCCTGCATCGTCGACGCGCGGCGGGCCGTGGAGCCCGGCGCGCCGCAGGTGTGGCCCGAGGCGACCGGGAATGTCGCGGCTGAAGCCGTCTACGGTGATGCAAAGAGAGTTCAGGATGCCTTTGCTTCGGCCGCGCATGTCACGCAGCTCGAGCTGCACAACCAGCGCCTGATCGCGATGGCGCTCGAGCCGCGCTGCTCGATCGGCGTGTTCGAGGGCGGCCGCACCACGCTCTACACGCAGAACCAGACCCCGACCGGCACGCGCGAGCTGCTTGGCGCGGTGTTCCGCGCCAAGCCGGCGGACTTCCGCGTCGTGGTCGGCGACATCGGCGGCGGCTTCGGCATGAAGACCGGCCTCACGCCCGAGGATGCGCTGGTCTGCTACGCGGCGAAGAAGCTCGGCCGGCCGGTGAAGTGGCTCGCCGAGCGCAGCGAGGACTTCCTCGCCGCGCACATGGGCCGCGACCAGCATTTCCGCGCCCGTCTGGCGCTCGACGGCGACGGACGCATCCTCGCGCTGGAGACCGACGTGCTCGGCAACATCGGCGCCGTGCCGGTCGGCTCCTCGGCCATCATCCCGCTCGTGCTCGGGCCGAAGATCCAGACTTCGGTCTATCACGTGCCGGTGGTGCACTATCGCGTGCGTGCCGTGCTGACGCACACCATGGCGACCGGCGCGTACCGCGGCGCCGGACGTCCCGAGGCGAATTACCTGATGGAGCGGCTGATGGACAAGGCCGCAGCCGAGCTCAAGCTCGACCCGGCGGAATTCCGGCGGCGCAATTTCATCCGGCCGGAGCAGTTTCCCTACCGTACTCACCTCGGCGAGGTCTACGACACCGGGGATTTTTCGCACGTCCTGGACCGGTTGCTCGAAATTTCCAACTGGAAAACCTTTCCGGCGCGCGAGGAGCAGTCCCGCAAACGCGGCAAGCTGCGCGGGCGCGGGCTTTCGGTCTACCTCGAGTGGACGGGCGCGCTGCCCACCGAAACGGTCGACATCGAGGTCGACGCGCAAGGAAACGTCACCGTGTTTTCCGGCACCCAGGCGATGGGGCAGGGCCTCGAAACGACGTATACGCAGCTCGTCGTCGAAATCCTCGGAATAGAACCTAAGCTCATCAAGATCGTGCAAGGCGACACCGACCGCGCCAACGGCGTCGGCAGCGTCGGCTCGCGCTCGGCGTTCGTCGGCGGCTCCGCGGTGGTCGCCGCGGGGCGCGAGGTCATCGTCAGGTGCAGGCAGCTTGCCGCGGACGCGCTCGAGGCCGCACCCGCGGACATCGAGTTCCGGGACGGTCGCTTCGCCATCGCCGGCACCGACCGCGCCGTCGGCTTCGCCGAGCTCGCCTCGCGCCAGCCCGGGCGGGTGATCCGCGTCTCCGCGACGCAGACGCCTTCCACGCCGTCGTGGCCGAACGGCGCCCAGGCCTGCGAGGTCGAGATCGACCCGGACACCGGCGAGATCGCGCTGGTCTCGATGGCAAGCTGCGACGACATCGGCCGCATCATCAACCGCAGCATCGTCGAAGGACAGATCCACGGCGGCATCGCGCAGGGCGTCGGCCAGGCGCTCTGCGAGCAGGCGGTGTACGACGAGGCGAGCGGCCAGCTCCTCACCGGATCGCTGATGGACTACTGCGTGCCGCGCGCCGACCAGTTCCCGGCCCTGCGCGCCGAGTTCGACGAGAGCCTGCCCTGCAAGACCAACCTCCTCGGCGTGAAAGGCTGCGGCGAGCTCGGCACCATCGGTGCCGTCCCCGCGGTCGTGAACGCCGTGCTGGATGCGTTGCGTAGCCGCGGCATAGACCACCTGGAGATGCCGCTCACGGCCGAAAAGGTCTGGCGTGCCCTACGATCGCGCTAGCGCGAATCGTGTCTTCGGCTATGCGCTGCTGGCGTCGGTCGTGCTGCATGTCTTCCTGCTCGCCTTCCGGTGGCCGCAGCTCGGCGATGCGCTGAAGCATCCCGTCGAGGTCCTGGCGCCGATCGTCGCGCGCCTGATGCAGCCGCCGCCGGCCCCGCCCGCGCCGACTCCGCAGTTGCCGGCGCCGCCGGTAGAAGCACCAGTCGCCGCCGCGCCAATTCCCAAGCCGCAACCCAAGCCGCGCCGGGAGGCGCCCGAGGCGAGGCCTGACCCAGCGCCGCCCCGGGAACCGGAAAGATCTGCAGAACCGGCGCCGGCGCCGGCACCCGCGCCCGCGCCCGCGCCCGCGCCCGCGCCGCCGGTGGCGGCAGCGTCGCAGCCGGCGCCGGCGGTTCCCGCCGTTCCCGACACCTCTTCGTTGATCGCGCAGTACCGCGCCGCGCTCCTCGCCGAGGCGAGCCGGCACAAGCGCTATCCGCTGGTCGCGCTCGACAACGGCTGGGAAGGTGAGGTCGTGGTGCGCATGGCGATCGCGGCCGACGGCTCGGTCGCCGCGCTCAATGTGAGGTCGAGCTCCGGCCACGCCGCGCTCGATCGCCAGGCGCTGGAGATGTTTCGCAAAGCGAGGGCAGAGGTGACTTTGCCGGCCGCGCTGCGGGGCAAGCAGTTCTCGCTGGAGCTGCGCGCCGTCTACAACCTCAAGGATCAGACCTCGGGCTGAAAAGCCACGACGTGATCGACGTCGAGGCGGATGCCGATGCGCTCGCCGAGCGCATGGTTGTGGTGGCTCGGCACGAGCGCCAGCACCTTGCGGCCGCTCGCCAGGCGCAGCGTGTAGAGGATCTCCGCGCCGCGGAAGGCCTTGTGCACCACCTCGGCCTGCGTGGCCGCGGCGTCGTCGTGCACCACGTCGTCCGGGCGCAGCAGGACTTCGAGGTTCTCGCCGCCGCCGGCATCGCCCTGCAGCAGGCCGAGCTCGATCTCGAGCTGCCCGCCGCGCGCCTTGGCGGGCAGGAACACCCCCTGGCCGACGAAGTCGGCGACGAAGCGGTTCGCCGGCCGGTGGTAGAGGTTGTAGGCGCTGTCCCATTGCTGGATGCGCCCTGCGTGCAGGACGCCGATCTCGTCGGCCATGGCGAAGGCCTCGTGCTGGTCGTGCGTCACGAGGATCGCCGTCGCGCCGCTCGCCTTGATGATGTCGCGCAGCTCGTGCGACAGCCGCTCGCGCAGGTCGACGTCGAGGTTGGAGAAGGGCTCGTCGAGCAGCAGGAGCTCCGGGCGCGGCGCCAGCGCGCGCGCGAGCGCGACGCGCTGCTGCTGGCCGCCGGAGATCTCGTGCGGGTACTTGTCGAGCTCGCCGGAGAGGCCGACGAGCGCGGCGAGCTCGCGCACGCGCGCGTCGCGCCCGCCGCGCAGCCCGAAGCCGATGTTGCCGGCGACATCGAGGTGCGGGAACAGCGCGTAGTCCTGGAACACCATGCCGACGCGACGCTGCTCGGGCGGCACCGTGCTGCCCGGCGCCGAGACGACGCGGCCGGCGATGCGGATCACGCCTTCCTGCACCGGCTCGAACCCGGCGATGCAGCGAAGCACGGTGGTCTTGCCGCAGCCGCTTGGCCCAAGCAGGCAGCCGATCGCGCCGCGGTGGAGCGAGAACGCCAGCCCGCGCACCACTTCGTGGTCGCCGTACGAGTGCCGCAAGCCCTCGACTTCGAGCAGCATACGGGCATTATAGTAAACAATAATCGTTCTTGTTAGAATGCAAGCCATTAATTCCAAGAACATTTTCTTTTGAGGCGCCTGGGCATCCTCGGGGGATCGGCGCTCGTGATCGGCGCGCTGCTGGCGCTGCCGGTCATGTACGTGGTCGCGAGCTTCTTCGCCGGCACAGGCGACGCCTGGGCGCACCTCGCCGCCACCGCCTTGCCGCGCTACGTGTGGAACACGCTCCTGCTGCTGCTGGCAGTCGCATGGGGCGTGATCAGCATGGGAGTGCTCTCGGCGTGGCTCGTCACCGCCTACCGCTTCCCCGGGCGCGATTTCCTCGAGTGGGGGCTGATGCTGCCCCTCGCGATGCCGGCCTATGTCATGGCCTACGCCTACACCGACTGGTTGCAGTTCAGCGGCCCGGTGCAGTCGGCGCTGCGCGCGGCGACCGGCTGGGAAGCGCGCGACTACGCTTTTCCGGAGATCCGCTCGCTCTGGGGCGCGGCGGCGATGCTGTCGTTCGCTTTCTATCCCTACGTGTACCTCATCGCGCGCACGGCCTTCCACGACCTTTCACGCAGCGCCATCGAGGCCGGCCGGCTCGCCGGCTACGGCGCCTGGGGCGCGTTCTTTCGCGTCGCCGTGCCGCTCGCGCGCCCGGCCATCGTCGCCGGCGCCTCGCTCGCCCTGATGGAGACGCTCGCCGACTTCGGCACCGTGTCGTACTTCGCGGTCGAGGTGTTCACCACCGGCATCTTCAAGGCCTGGCTCTCCCTGGGAGACGCGACCGCCGCGGCGCAGCTTTCCGCCTGCCTGCTCGGCTTCGTGGTGCTGGTGCTCGGCATCGAGCGCGCGAGCCGCGGGCGCGCGGCCTACGCCGCCAATGCGCCGCGCAAGCCGGCACCGCCGCAGCCGCTGCGCGGCTGGCCCGCCGCCGCTGCAGCAGCAGCCTGCGCGGCGCCGGTGTTCTTCGGCTTTGCCCTGCCGGCGCTGCTCCTGGGCCAGCTCGCGTGGGAGGAGAAGGGCGCCTACCTCGGCGGCCGCGTTTTCGCGCTGGTGGGCAACAGCTTCTCGATCGCCGGGCTCACCGCGCTCGCCGCGGTCCTGCTCGCGCTGGTCATGGCGTATGCCGCGCGCATCGGCCGCCATCCGCTCGTGCGGCTCGCGAACCGCTTTGCCGGCCTTGGCTATGCGATCCCCGGCGCGGTCATCGCCGTGGGCGTGCTGGTGCCCCTGGGGCGCTTTGACAACGCCCTCGCCGGGTGGCTCGAGCAGGCGCTCGGGGTGAAGACCGGGCTCCTTCTCACGGGCACCGTGGCCGCGCTCGTCTACGCCTATCTCGTGCGGCTCCTCGCCGTGGCGCTGCAGACCACCAACGCGGGCCTGGCGAAGATCACGCCGAGCATGGAGGACGCCGCACGGTCGCTCGGCGCCACGCCGCTCGCGACGCTGGCGCGCGTGCACGCGCCGCTGCTCGCCCCCAGCCTCGCCACCGCGGCGCTGCTGGTTTTCGTCGACGTGCTGAAGGAGCTGCCGGCGACCTTCGCGTTGCGGCCTTTCAACTTCGACACGCTGGCGATCGAGGCGTACAACCTGGCGAAGGACGAGCGGCTGGCGGAGGCGGCCGTGCCGGCGCTGGTGATCGTCGCGGTCGGCCTGCTGCCCGTGCTCTACGTCTCGCGCCGCTACTTCCAGGCGACGCGGTCGTAGATCTTCTGCGAGCTGGGCTGGTTGCGGCCGAGCACCGCGACGTTGAGCTGGTCGCGCTTGAAGCTGCCGAGGGCCTTGAGGACGGGGTTGTCGACCTTCACGCTCGCCACCGCCGGCCACTCGTTGTTGCCGTCGGCGAAGTAGCGCTGCGCCTCGTTGCTCGCGAGGTACTCGAGGAACTTCACCGCCGCGTCGCGATGGGGCGCATTCTTCAGCACGCCGGCGCCGGAGATGTTGACGTGCGTGCCCCAGCTCGCCTGGTTCGGGAACACGACGCCCAGGCGCTCGGCCACCGCGCGCTCTGCGGGCTTTTCCGAGCGGGCGAGGCGCGCGTAGTAGTACTGGTTCGAGATCGTCACGTCGCACTGCCCCGCCGCGACCGCTTTCAGCTGGTCGGTGTCGCCGCCCTTGGGCTCCTGCGCGAGGTTGGTGCGCACGCCTTTCGCCCAGGCCTCGGCCTTCTGCTCGCCGAGGTGGTCGATCAGCGCGCCCATCAGCGAGAGGTTGTAGATGCTGGTCGAGGAGCGCATGCACACCCGGCCTTTCCACCTCGGATCGGCGAGCGACTCGTAGGTCGCCACCTCGTCGGGCTTCACCTTGTCTTTGCGGTAGGCGATGACCCGCGCGCGCGTCGAGAAGCCGAACCACAGGCCGCCGGGCTCGCGGAAGCTCTCGGGGATGCGCGACTCGAGCACCCCCGAGCGCACCGGCTGGAACAGGCCGAGCTGCTCGGCGCGCCACAGCCGCCCGGCGTCGACCGTGATGAACACGTCGGCGGGGCTGCGTGCGCCTTCGTTGCGGATGCGCTCGATGAGGGCGTCCTCGCCGGCCTCGATCCGGTTGACCCGGATGCCTGTGGCTTTCGTGAAGCCCGTGTAGAGCGCCTCGTCGGTCTGGTAATGGCGCGATGAGTAAACGTTCACTACCTTGTCCTGGGCTGCGGATGCCAGCGGGACGAGGAGAGCGGCAAGAAGCGCGAAGGGTCGTAGGTTCATGGTGAAGCAAACGATAATGACTCTCATTGCGATTGTCAATGAGAATAATTATCATCAAAGCATTTCAGGCCGAGTCTACGCCCCCGGCTCCTCGAGGCGCCGTGCGCCATTGAAGCGCTGGCGCCAGTACCGCGTATGAACGCTTTCGATCCGCACGCGCGCGCCGGTCCGCGGGGCGTGGACGAAGCGCCCGTTGCCGAGGTAGATGCCGACGTGCGAGAAGGGCCGCTTGCGCGTGTTGTAGAAGACGAGATCGCCGGGCCGCAGGTCGGTGAAGCGCACCGGCCTGCCCGCCTTGCTCTGCGCGCGCGCGTTGTGGGGTAGCTTGAGGCCCCACGCGCGCGCGAAAGCGTGCGCCACAAGGCCGCTGCAGTCGAAGCCCTTCTCGGGCGAGCGGCCGCCATAGTGGTAGGCCGTGCCGACCTGGCGCACCGCCTCGTGCGTCGGCGTCGCGAGGGCGGGTGCCGCCGTGAGGACGGCGAGGAGCGCGAAGGTGAATGCCGGCCGGTGTCCCATAATGGATCCGCGTAGACGAGCGCGAGGTTGGCGCGTTCTAGGGGTATCGATGAACCGCTCGGGGTTGGTCCGGATGGCAGTCGCTGCGGCGCTACTTGCGCTGGGGACGTGCGTCGCCGCAGAAAACGCTTTGGAAATCATTACGCTGCGCCACCGCACGGCGGAGCAGGTCCTGCCTGCCTTGCGAGCGCTGGTGGAGCCCGGCGCGACGCTCACCGGGCAGCGCAACCAGCTCATCGTGCGCGCGAGCCCGGCCAACCTCGCAGACCTGCGCCTCGCGCTCGAGGCGCTCGACCGGCCATTGCGGCGGCTGCAGATCTCGGTGCGCTTCGACGATTCGCGCGAGGCGGCGCTCGGGCGCATCGAAGCGAGCGGCCGCGTCGGCAGCGGCGGCTCGCGCTTCGACCTGAAGGCGCAGGAGTCGCGCGCGGCGAGCGGCGAGCGCGTCGACCAGCGGGTGCAGGTGCTCGAGGGCAGCCGCGCCGTCATCTACAGCGGGCAGTCGCGCCCGGTCCGCCAGCGCATCCACACCCCCGGGGGCGTGATCCCGCAGGAAGTCACCGTGGTCCACGACCAAGCCACCGGCTTCACGGTCGTCCCGCAGTTCGCCGGCAAAGGCGTGCGGCTCGAGATCGCCGGCCAGAGCGGCGCCCAGCAAGGCGCGACGACCGTCGAGGTCAGGCTCGCCGAATGGATCCATCTCGGCAGCACGTCGACGACCGCGGCCTATCGCTCCGAGCTGCAGCGGGTGTGGCTGAAGGTCGAGGAGCTGAGAGACTGAGCGCGGCGCTCGAGCGCGCCTTCGCCGCCGACGGCCCGCTCGCCAGGGCGGTGCCGGGCTTCCGCCTGCGCCGCCAGCAGCTCGAGATGGCCCAGGCCATCCACGCCGCGATCGAGCGCACCGGGGTGCTGGTCGCCGAAGCGGGCACCGGCACCGGCAAGACCTTCGCCTACCTCGTGCCGGCGCTTCTCGCCGGCGGCAAGGTGATCGTCTCCACCGGCACCAAGACCCTGCAGGACCAGCTCTTCGACCGCGACCTGCCGGCGGTGCGCGATGCGCTCGCCTGCGGCGGGAGCGCGGCGCTGCTCAAGGGCCGCGCCAACTACGTCTGCGTCTATCGCCTGCGTCGCGCCGCCGCCGAGGCGCGCCTGCCGACGCGCGAGCAGGCGATACAGTTGAAGCGCATCGAGCGGTTCGCCGTCGTCAGCGCGACCGGCGACCGCGCCGACCTCGCCGACGTCCCCGAGGACGCGCCGGTCTGGGCGCACGCCAGCTCGACGCGCGAGAACTGCCTCGGGCAGAGCTGCCCGGACTACGCGGACTGCTTCGTCATGCGGGCGCGGCGCAACGCGCTCGCCGCCGACGTGGTGGTGGTCAACCACCATCTCTTCTTCGCCGACGTGGTGCTGCGCGACGAGGGCATCGCGGAGCTGCTGCCGACGTGCAACACCGTGATCTTCGACGAGGCGCACCAGCTGCCGGAAACCGCGCGACTGTTCTTCGGCGAGAGCGTCTCGAGCTCGCAGCTCGTCGAGCTCGCGCGCGACGCGCGCCTCGAGCTGCGCGCCGCCGGCGGCGCTTCGCCCGAGCTCGACGCGCTGGCGAACCGCCTGGAGAAGGCCGCGCGCGACCTGCGCCTCGCCGTGGGCGAGCCCGGCGGCCGGCTCGCGTGGAGCCAGGCGCTGCGTCTGGCGGGATTTCCGGAGGCGCTGGGAAACCTGGACCATTCTCTGAAGCTTCTCCGGGAGCCCCTCGCAATGCAGGCGGAGCGCTCCGAAGGCCTCGAGTCGTGCGCGCGGCGCGCCGCGGCCGCCGCGGCCACCCTTGCGCGCATGAGCGAGGAGTCGGCGGCGGAGGTGCGCTGGACGGAAGTGTTCGCGCAGGCGGTGCAGCTGCACGTGACGCCGCTTTCATCCGCCGAGCTCTTCCGCAAGCAGATGGACGGCCGCCCGCGCGCCTGGATCTTCACCTCGGCGACGCTCGCGGTGGGCGAGGCGTTCGGCCATTTCACCGGCGAGCTCGGCCTCGCCGAGGCCGAGGCGAGGCGCTGGGCGAGCCCGTTCGAGTTCGCGCGCCAGGCGCTGCTCTATGTGCCCAGGGGCCTGCCGGCCGACCCGAACGCCCCCGGCTTCACCGAGGCGGTGATCGAGGCGGCCCTGCCGGTGCTGGAAGCAAGCGGCGGGCGGGCGTTCCTACTCTTCACCACGCTGCGGGCGCTGCGCCGTGCGCACGAGCTGCTGCACGAGCGGCTGCGCTTCCCGCTGCTCGTGCAGGGCACCGGCTCGCGCAGCGAGCTCCTTGCGCGCTTCCGCTCGCTCGGCAACGCGGTGCTGCTCGGCAGCCAGTCGTTCTGGGAAGGCGTCGACGTGCGCGGCGAGGCGTTGTCGCTGGTGGTGATCGACAAGCTGCCCTTCGCGCCGCCCGACGACCCGGTGCTCGCCGCGCGCATCGAGGCGCTGCGTGCGCAGGGCGGCAATCCCTTCAACGAGCTGCAGCTGCCGCAGGCGGTGCTGCAGCTGAAGCAGGGCGCCGGGCGGCTGATCCGCGACGAGAACGACCGGGGCGTGCTGATGCTATGTGATCCGCGCCTGGTCCTGAAGCCCTACGGCGGGCGCATCCTGAAGAGCCTGCCGCCGATGAAATTCACGCGCAGCCTGGGCGAGGTTCAGGCTTTTTTTGCAGCTCATCCTCAATGTGAATACGGATGATGTCCTCGAAGCTCGCGTCGGCGCGAAAGCCCAGGGCGAGGGCGCGCTGCGCGTCGAAATTGCGCGGCCAGCCCTCGACGATGCGCTGGATCGTCGCGTCGGGCTCGCGGCGGATGCGCTGCGCGACCTTGTCGCCGGCGACCTTGCGCAGCGCCTCGATCTGCTCGGCCACCGTGGCGCTGATGCCCGGCATGCTGAGGTTGCGCCGCGCGCCGAGCTGCCCGGTATCGATCCTGGCAGCATGCAGCAGGAAGCCGACGGCGGCGCGGGGTGATGCAAACCAGTGCCGCACGGTTTCCGGCACCGGCAGCACCGCTTCCTGCCCGGCGAGGGGCTCGCGGATGATGCCGGAGAAGAAGCCCGAAGCCGCCTTGTTCGGCTTGCCGGGGCGCACGCAGATGGTCGGCAGCCGGATGCCGACGCCGTCCATGAAGCCGCGCCGGCTGTAGTCGGAGAGAAGCAGCTCGCCGATCGCCTTCTGCGTGCCGTAGCTCGTCAGCGGCGCGCTCAGGAACTCGTCGTCGATCGCCTCGGGGAAGGGCGCGCCGAACACCGCGATCGACGAGGTGAAGACCACCCGCGGCCGGTAGTTCTCTTTTCTGATGGCGGCGAACAGGCGCTGCGTGCCTTCCAGGTTGACGCGGTAGCCCTTGTCGAAATCGGCCTCGGCTTCGCCGGAGACCACCGCGGCGAGGTGGAAGATGAGCTGCGGGCGCGAGGCGAGCAGCTTCTCCGCCTCGCCCGGCGCCGAGAGGTCCGACACGAAGCTCGCGCCCGTGAAGGGCACGACGTCGTGCTGGATCAATTCCTCCTGCGCGAGCGCCTGGACCAGCTTGCGGCCGATCATCCCGGCCGCGCCGATGACGAGCGTCTTGCTCACCAGTCGGGGTCCCACAGGCGCCACCAGGGCACGTCCTTGCGCACGCCGCCGGGCTTGAGATAGCGGCTGTCGGGGAAATTCTTCTGCATGATGCGCGCGGCGTCGTCGCGCAGCTTCTCCATGCCGAGCTCGTCGTAGGCGCGCACCAGCACGAACACCGCCTCCTCGGTGGCCGGCGCCTGCGGGTAGCGCTGGATCGCCACCTGCGCGCGGTTGGCCGCGGCGAGGTAGGCGCCGCGCTTCATGTAGTAGCGGGCGACGTGCACCTCGTGGGAGGCGAGCGCATTGACGAGGTAGCGCATGCGCGTAGCCGAATCCTCGGCGTAGCGCGACGCGGGAAAGCGCGTCACCACCTCGCGGAAGGCCTCGAACGCCTCGCGCGTCGACTTGGGGTCCCGGTCCGACATGTCGGGCGAAGTCAGCCAGGAGAAGATGCTCGCCTGGTCGTTGAAGTTGATCAGGCCCTTCAGGTAATAGGCGTAGTCGACGTTGACGTGGTTGGGGTGCAGCTTGATGAAGCGGTCCACCGCGGCGATGGCGAGCGCCCGCTCGTCGTCCTTCCAGTGCGCGTAGGCGACCTCGAGCTGCGCCTGCTGGGCGTAGCGGCCGTAGGGGTAGCGCGCCTCGAGCTTCTCGAAATACTGGATCGCCTTGGCGTAGTCCTTCGACTTCATCGCCTCCTTGGCCTCCTCGAACAGCTCCTGGGCCGACCAGTTGGCGGTTTCGTCGTAGGGAGTGCTGCTGCACGCCGCGAGGAGCAGCGCGGCCGCGAGGACAACCAGTAAACTTGAACGCATGGAGGCCAAGGATTATAGCGATTGGGAAGCCGCGCTCGTCGCGCCGGTGAGCGCGACCGTGCCGGCCGCGCTCGGCGGCATGCGCCTGGACCAGGCGCTGGCGCAGCTGTTCCCGCAGTACTCGCGCAACCGCCTGCAGGTCTGGCTGAAGGCCGGCCACATCACCATCGACGGCGAGCTGGCGGCGCCGCGGCGCATCGTCGACGGCGGCGAGCGCGTGCTGGTCGAGCCGCCGCCCGCGCCCGACGCGCTGCCCAAGGCGCAGCGCATGGCGCTGAAGATCGTCTACGAGGATGCCCAGATCATCGTCGTCGACAAGCCCGCCGGGCTGGTCGTGCATCCCGGCGCCGGCGTGCCCGAC
>Ga0105106_10002896_pt1 | contig 12308 bp, 12 predicted proteins | sample PPLLaktember2015_5_FD_79109 | JGI IMG/M metagenome (GOLD analysis project Ga0105106, IMG submission 79109) | Freshwater sediment microbial communities from Prairie Pothole Lake near Jamestown, North Dakota, USA - PPLs Lake P8 Core (1) Depth... | ecosystem: Environmental > Aquatic > Freshwater >...
GTGGGCCAGGCCGGTGTTTTCGGTGGGGTAGATGATATCGATGCCGGAACCGATGATGGCGATGGTCCGGCCGCCTGCTTTGAGAGCAGAGCCGTGTGCGACGGTATCGACGCCGCGGGCCAGCCCGCTCACAACGGTGATTCCCCGTGAGGCGAGATCCATGGCGAAACGTTCCGCTACGCGCGCGCCGTACGTGCTCGGGTTGCGCGTGCCGACAACGGCCACGGCTGCGGCACCGGGGTCCAGAGTGCCGATCAGAAAAAGAAAAGGAGGGGGGTCAAAGATGCTCTTCAGAAGCCCGGGGTACTCAGCGTCCCAGAGTGTCACCATTCTGCCGCCGGCCCTCTCCAGACGCCGGAGTTGATCTCCGGCATACGCGGCCGACTCCCGGGGCACGCCGTGACGCAGAAATGATGCTATTGATAGAGCCGTGCGGCGATCCACTCCTTCTGCCCTGATCAGGTCTCGCGGGGAAGCCTGAAAAATGGCAGCGGTGCCTTTGAAATGCGCCACTAGTGAGCGGAGGCGGGCGGGACCGACGCCGGGAACGCGGGAGAGGATGAGGATGTCATGGTGCGATGCGATAGGCGTCAAGAGGTATGTGAAGAGCCCATGAGTCCGGAGATCTCATCGCAATATGCGCTCACGATATTCCGGGCGTGATCCGAGGTTGACGCCTCGGCGATAATACGGATGATCGGCTCGGTGTTGGACTTCCGCAGATGGACCCAGTATGCGGGATAGTCGATGCGAATTCCGTCATCCGTGTTGATCTTCCCTTTTGTGGCATGCCGCGATTTCATCGTGGCAAGCACTTCGTCAGGCGCGACCCCCTGGAGCTCAAGCTTGCCTTTGGCAATTGCGTACTGCGGGAGCGATGCCTTCAACTGGCTGAGCGTGCCTCCCGACTCCGCGAGGTGCTGTAGCACAAGGCCGATTCCGACGATAGCGTCACGTCCGAGGTGGACGGCCGGAAGGATGACTCCGCCGCTTCCTTCACCGCCGATGACCGCCCCGATGTCACGAATCCTTGCGGCGACGTTGATTTCACCGACCGGCGTGCGCACAACCTCCGCTCCGTAACGGCTGGCGATGTCTTCGACCGCCCGTGTGGTGGAAAGGTTGATGACAACACGGGGAGTCGCCAGCGAAAGCCCGAGGCGTTTCTGTTGTTTCAGTACGAAGTCCACCGCGGTGGCTATCGTATACTCCTCGCCGTATGGCTCCCCGCGCTCATTGATGAGCACGAGCCGGTCAACATCGGGATCCACGGCAATGCCCAAGTCGGCATGCGACGCGGCGACCCTAGCAGCAAGGGCGGTGAGGTTCTCCGGGAGAGGTTCGGGTGTGTGCTTGAAGATCCCTCCCACCTCACAGTTCATCTCTTCGATGTCACATCCGAGCTCACGCAAGAGAGCCGGTACGATCATTCCGCCGGCGGCATTGACGCAGTCAAGCACAACATGGAAATGCCGTTTCCTGATGATGCCGGTCCTGAGCAAGGGTAGATCCAGGACGAGAGCGATATGGCGTTGGAGCCATGACGTGTTGATTTCTTCGGTGCCGATAGCATCCCAGGGCTGATAGTGTGGAGCTTCCGATGCAAGTTTCCAGAACTCCGCGTTCTCGACGGGGTCCAGAAACAGCCCGGACGCAGCCATAAATTTCAATCCATTCCATTGCATGGGATTGTGACTAGCTGTCACGGCAATGCCTCCCGCTGCGCGCTCGTGCTCCACCGCCAGCTGTACCGTCGGCGTCGGGCAAATGCCAATATTGATGACACGTGCGCCGGCCAGGCGCAGTGCGGCACAAAGGATATCCGTCAACGGTTTCCCGGTGATGCGGCCGTCCCCTCCGACGACAATGGCCGGCTGTGTGTTCGTCCTGCGCCGGCAATAGGCGACATAAGCTGAGGCATAGCGCGTGATCACTTCAGGGGTGAGTGTTTCGCCGATGACCCCGCGGATTCCTGAGATACTTACCATCAGAGGCATGATTTTTCGCTCCCTAGTGAAAAAAAACTCGTGGGAATCTACTGAAGCGCACGCACAGAAGCAATACGACGAATTGGGGGTTGGTTGCAACTCTTAACGGTTTTGATTACGTTTCCTTGATTATGAGGAACGGTTCGACATGCTGAGTGCAGATGAACGCCGCGCCGCGCTGGACCTCGCCCGCGTTTCGATAGCACGAGCGCTGCACCTGAGGTATCCGGACGCTGTGCCAGCTGCGAAAAGCACGGCAGCGTACGAGGGAGCGCTCAACGGTGCGCTTGCCGAACCAGCAGGTGCATTCGTTACCCTGCGCATCAACCATGAACTCCGGGGCTGCATCGGGTATATTGAGTCCTCGGACCCCCTCTCCGGTGTCATCGATGAAGTCGCGGAAAAAGCGGCGCTCGAAGACCCGCGGTTTCCACCTCTCACACCCGATGAGTTCCGACATATCCATATAGAGATTTCGGTGCTTTCGCCGATGCAACGCATCAAGTCCATCGAAGAAATCATCGTCGGCACGCACGGTCTGCTGTTGGAACATGGGTGGCACAGAGGACTGCTTCTGCCTCAGGTCGCCACAGAATACGGCTGGACGAGGGAAGAATTCCTGAACAATGTGGCGCGGAAAGCCGGTCTTCCGGTCGGAGCGTGGCGCGACGAGATCACCAAGCTGTACATTTTTTCCGCCGTTGTCTTTGAAGAGAGTGAGGAATCCCATGCCGCGTCCTCCTGATTCCATACGAAAGCCAGCCGTATCGGGGATGTTCTATCCTGGCTCCCCCGCGGAGCTCGCGGGGGACATTGAGGCTATGCTGGGGCACGCATCGCCCGCCGCTGCGCGGGGGAAGCCGATTGCCCTCATCGTTCCCCATGCCGGCTACGTGTATTCAGGGCCAACGGCCGCCGCCGCCTATTCCCTGGTGAAAGGGTGTTCGTACTCATCGGTTGTTGTCGTCTCGCCAAGCCATAGAGAGTACTTCTCGGGGGTTTCTGTCTACCCCGGAGAGGCATATGAAACGCCTCTCGGACAGGTCTCGATCGCAACTGCGCTGAGAGAACGGCTTCTGGCAGCGTCCGATGTCGTGAAGGCCTCCGGTGCTGGACATGGTGCGGAACACGCCGTGGAGGTCCATGTGCCTTTTCTTCAGAAAGCTCTGGGCAGTTTCCTTTTGCTGCCCCTCGTCATGGGGGATCAGTCCCGGGAGACCTGCTATGCTTTGGGGGAGGAACTCGGCAACGTGTTGCGGGATGAGCAGAGTCTTCTTGTGGCGAGTACAGACCTCTCGCATTTCTACGCCGCTCCGGAAGCCGACCGCCGGGATGGGATCGTTCTCGCCGATCTGGAGAAATTCGAGCCGGATCGACTTATGAGTGATATCGAAGAGGGCCGCGCGGAGGCCTGCGGGGGAGGACCAGTGGTAGCGGTGATGATCGCTGCGCGCGCGCTCGGAGCCCGTCGACTGCGGATACTCGCGCATACGAATTCCGGCCAGGTCACCGGCGACCACCACAGCGTTGTCGGCTACTGTTCAGCCGTAATGTCCGCATAACCGTTGCCATTATACGTATGCAGCCACTCCGTATAGCGATCGTCGGTGCGGGTACCGTAGGTTCGGTGCTGGGCCGGATCCTCGTCGAGAATGGTCACCGCGTTACTGCGGTGGTCTCACGGAGCCTATCCTCGGCGCGCCGGTGCGGCCGTCTGCTGTCTTGTCGCACGGTCTCGACCAATCTCGAGGTCATTCCTCAAGGAACACAGGTGATCATGATCACCACACCGCACGGAGCAGTCAGGGATGTTGCGCGTGCGTTGGCGCGCCTGAGCAGTTTTTCTTGGCGGGGTGTTGCGGTATGCCATGCGAGCGGCATGCTTACTGCCGAAGCACTCGCACCGCTGAGCAATGCGGGCGCGACCGTGTTTTCGTTCCATCCGATACAGACTTTTCCCCGCGAGTTTCCGCCCAGGAAGATCGTGCCGTTGGCGCGGGGGATTGTATACGGTGTGGACGGCAGGCCGGCCGGCATCCGGAAGGCCCGCATGCTGGCGCGCGCGCTGGATGGGACCACCCTCCTGGTGCCGCCGGAGATGCGGGAATTCTATCACGCCGCGTGCGTCGTGGCATCGAATCACCTGACCACGCTCCTGGGAATTCTGGCCGCATTTCACCGCGAAATCGCCCCCGGACGTCGCGACTTTCTGAAGACATTCACGCCTATTCTCCGTGCGACCCTGGAGAACGTCCGCGCCACGTCTCCCGCGAAGGCTCTTACCGGTCCGGTGGCACGCGGAGGAACGGAGACCATCGCCCGGCACTTTGAGGCCCTGAAGCAGTTTGCCCCCGCACTGATCCCGTATTATGCGCGCATGACTCTTGAGACAGTGCGCCTGGCGATGGAGAAACGCACCCTCACGAGCGGTCAGGTACAGGACCTAATGGAGTTGTCGCTCTCGTATCTGGAACAACCATTCAGAACAGAGGAATCCCATTGAAAGCACTCATTGCGAGCGGTGGACGCGGGACGCGGCTTCGACCGATCACGCACACACGAAACAAGCATCTGATTCCCATCGCGAACAAACCCATCCTCCACTACGCCATCGAAGCGGCCGCTGATGCGGGGATCAAGGAAGTTGCCATCGTGATCAATGCCGACAGCGATGAGGTACCCAACGCCATTGGCGACGGATCGCGGTGGGGCATTCACATCACCTATATCCCGCAGATGACTCCCGGGGGTCTTGCGCAGGTTGTGGCTCTGGCGGAGGATTTTGTCGGGAAGGACAAGTTCATCTTCTACCTCGGCGACAATATGGTGGTGGGGGGCGTTCGCCGATTCATCGATGAATTCCTCAAAAGCGGGTGCAACTGTTACCTGACGCTTTCCAGGGTGAAGGATCCGGAACGGTTCGGCGTGCCGGAAATATCCAACGGAAAGATTGTCTCGGTGGAAGAAAAGCCGAAACTGCCCAAGAGCTCCTTCGCCGTCGCAGGCATCTACCTGTACGACCACCACATCTTCGAGGCTGTCAAAGCGATCACGCCGAGCGCCCGGGGGGAACTGGAAATCTCGGATGCGCACCAATACCTGCTCGACAAGGGGTACAAGGTGGGGTACGCGGAGATCACCGGCTGGTGGAAGGACACCGGCAAACCCACCGATCTGCTGGAGGCGAACCGTCTGATCCTGGACAACATCACGTCGAACATCGAGGGCGAAGTCGACGATCGCTCCTCCATTGCCGGCAAGGTGATCATACGGCGCGGTGCCAGGATTGTGAACAGCGTCGTGAGGGGGCCTGCCATCATTGGGGAACACTGCGTGATCGAAGATTCGTATGTCGGTCCTTTTTCCTCCATCGGGATGAACACCGTGGTGCGGCGGAGCGAAGTGGAGTACAGCATCATTCTCCGCGACTGCAAGATTCTCAACATTGGCATCCGGCTTGAAGGCAGCATTCTCGGGAATGACGTGGAAATCGTTGAAGCAACTGGCAAGCCTCTGGTGCACCGTTTTTTGATTGGGGATCAGAGCCGCGTGGAAGTCGTGTGAGATCGGGCGGCGCATGTATGAGACACTGACAACGTTGCGTGTGGAACCGGACGGCCCTGTTGTCTGTATCACGGTGAATCGTCCATCACGGATGAACGCGCTGAATGCCGTTGCCAAGGAGGAACTGCGCGGTCTCATGGCGTTGCTGCGCGACGATGCAGCCGTGCGGGCGATAGTGATCACAGGTGCCGGCGAGAAGGCGTTTGTGGCCGGAACAGATATAGAAGAATTGGCTGGGCTGGATCGTGAGCGCGGTCTGACGTTTTCGCAGCAGGGACAGGCGTTGATGAACCTCATCGAGCAGATCGGCAAGCCCGTGATCGCCGCGGTCAACGGCTACGCACTCGGCGGCGGCTGCGAACTGGCGCTGGCGTGCCACCTGCGCCTGGCGTCGGACAGTGCGAAGTTCGGTATGCCGGAGGTCAACCTGGGCACGATCCCCGGATATGGCGGCACAGAGCGTCTTACGAAGCTCGTGGGAAGAGGAAAGGTGCTTGAGCTCATGTTGACCGGCAGGCAGATTGATGCTGCGGAATCGCTGCGCATCGGTCTGGTACACGGCGTGTTGCCCGCGTCAAACCTCCTTTCGTCCGCCATGGAACTCGCGCACGGGCTGGCTGCCAAGGCGCCGCTGGCCGTGCGGGCACTCCTGCAAGTTCTTGTCGGCGGCAATGCAGAGGCAGTCTCAGCGGACATGGCGAGGGAGTCGGCACAGTTTGCAGAATGTTGTGCGACCGGAGATTTTCGTGAAGGCGTGCAGGCATTCTTGAACAAGAGACCACCGGTATTTCGAGGATCATAGCACGTGAACATGTATCGCAGATTCAGAATCTGGATCGTAGCACTGCTGGCCCTCTGTGCGATCGGGCTTGTTGTCGTCGGCCAGCTGACGGGCCATGCTGGTTCCCCCGTACAGAGCACGCCCGAGCGGGGTGTTCACAGCGGCAAGCAGACGATTGCACAACAGGTGGACGCGGTGGTCGCCGCCTTCAAGATTCCGCGCAGTGCACTGCGTTTTGTCCCGGCACGACAGGGAAGCGCCGCCCCACCCGCAGTGCGGTTGCTGGTGGCGCCGGAATTCTCCAGCGTTGAGTTCAACTGCGCCCTCGGGGGTGCCCTCGCCGATCTCGGCGCCGTGGTCGTTGGGACAGAGCATCTCCGTGAAAAGAACGTCTCTTTGATGATCATGAAGGACGGGGCAGCCGTCATGCAGGTTATTCTCGATATGCGCAAGTCCTCACAGCAGTCACGAAAGGGATCGAGCCATTAGTACCGACATCATGGAAAAGATCGTGTCGCTGGCCAAGCGACGCGGGTTTGTCTTTCAATCAAGTGAAATTTACGGTGGCTTGAACGGGTGCTGGGACTATGGTCCGCTCGGGGTGGAACTCCTTCGCAATGTCAAGGAGCAGTGGTGGCAGGCGATGACGTACCGGCAGGATGTTGAGGGGATTGACGCCGCGATCCTGATGCACCCGACGGTCTGGAAGGCCTCGGGTCATGTGGAGAATTTCACAGATCCCATGGTGGACTGCAAGGAATGCAAGGCGCGATTCCGGGCGGATCAGATTGAAGACGCGATGTGCGGGAATCCCGGCTACAAGGGTCGGAAAGCGCACAAGTGCCAGGCCGAGGGGAAATTCACGGAAGCACGGCAGTTCAATCTGATGTTCAAGACGTTCGTCGGCCCCGTGGAGGATGCCAGCGCCGTGGTGTACCTCCGTCCCGAGACCGCGCAGGGCATCTTCGTCAACTTCCTGAATGTGCAGAGTTCGTCCCGGCAGAAGATCCCCTTCGGCATCGCGCAAATCGGCAAGGCCTTCAGGAATGAGATCAACACGAAGAACTTTCTCTTCCGCACGCGCGAATTCGAGCAGATGGAAATGCAGTTCTTCGTCAAGCCAGGCACCGACGTCGAGTGGTTTGGTTATTGGAAGGAGGAACGGCTCAACTGGTTCCGGAGGCTTGGGATGCGGGCTGAACGGCTCCAGTTCCATCAGCACGAGCCCGACAAGCTCGCTCACTACGCGAGGGATGCGTACGACATCGAATACAACTTCCCGTTCGGATGGGGAGAAATCGAGGGCATCCATAACAGGGCGGCGTGGGATCTCTCCCGGCACGAGGAGTTCTCCGGCAAGGCGATGAAATTCTTTGACGAGCAGACAAAGGAGAAGTTCATCCCCTTCGTGATAGAGACCTCAGCGGGGGCCAGCCGGTCATTTATGGCATTCCTTGTCGATGCATATTCGGAAGAGGAGGCCCCGACCGCGGACGGAAAGATGGAACTCCGCACGGTGATGAAATTCCACCCTAAACTCGCGCCTACGAAAGTCGCCGTTTTTCCGCTTGTCAATCGTGACGGCATGCCGGAAATCGCGCGGAAGATCGAAGCTGATCTCCGCCCGCATGTACGCGTGTTTTTTGACGACAGCGGGGCCGTCGGCCGGCGATATCGCCGTCAGGATGAAGTTGGGACGCCGTTCTGCGTTACGGTCGACTCCGTGACGTTGCAGGACCAGAGTATTACGGTCCGCGAACGTGATTCCATGCAGCAGGAACGGATCGCGGCAGATCGCCTCCTTACGTACCTTAAGGAGCGTCTATGACAGACGTGCGCTCCATATCGCCGGCGTCCATTCCCTCCCGGGCGGCTTGCGGCGCGCTCCGGGGGCGTCCGTAGGTCATGATGGCCTTTCTCACCAACGTCTTCCGCGACCCACACAACGAAATCCGCGCAGGGTGGAGAATATTTCTGTTTCTCCTCCTTCTGACGGTTGCCGGAATTGGTGCCTACAATACGCTTCCGGCATCGGTTGCCGGGACACCCGTTGCATCGAGCCTCCTGCCGCTCGGCATCGTTCTGCTCGTCACATGGGCTGTAACGCGTTTTGTCAATCACAAGCCGCTGGCTGCAGTCGGGCTGTGGATGCATCCTCGCGCCCCGCGGGAGTGCGGCATCGGCATGCTCCTCGGCTTTCTCATGATGACGGGGATTTTTCTGATCGAAGTCGGCCTGGGTGTCCTCCACGTTTCGTGGCGTGGATTGACTGCTGCGGAAATCGCGGGTGCGGTGGGAATTTCCCTGCTGTACTTTGCGTTCTCGGCGATGTTCGAAGAGCTGTTGTTCCGCGGATACCTCTTCCAGACCCTGATGCAGTGGGTGACATTTCTGCCGGCGTTGATCCTCATGTCAGCGTTGTTCGGTCTTGCCCATTCGCGCAATCCTCACGCAACCATACTGAGCACGACGAACGTTCTCCTCGCAGGGGTATGGCTCTCGTTTGCATACCTCAAAACGCGGAGTCTCTGGCTTCCCTTCGGTCTCCATCTTTCCTGGAACTTTGCACAGACCTCGGTCTATGCATTTCCCACGAGTGGCTTTGCATTCGCTGAGCGGCGCCTCTTCCTTAGCGAACAATCGGGCCCCGGGTGGCTCACCGGGGGCGAATTCGGCCCCGAGGGAGGAATCCTGGCAACGATCGCGCTGGTTGCCGCAACGTGGTACATTCTGAAGACCCCGTTGTTGCGGCCGCCTGAGGGCATTATCACCCTGGATTCCGTTGAAGACATTCTCCCGACTCCTCCTGCAGGAGGAACGACCGGATGAGACTGCTCATGATCAGCGTTGCGGCGCTCTGCAGCGTTGCTCTTTCGCGCGCAGGGGTGCTGGACGATTCCGTCTACCAGGCGACCGTGCAGCGCGGCATCCAGGCCGTGTACAATTTGGAATTCGAATCGGCCGAGAAGGAATTCGCGACGCTGATTGCCCTCCAACCAAATCATCCCTCCGGATATTTCTTCCGCGCCATGATCACCTGGTGGCGCATCATGATCGATCTGGACAACCGTCAATTTGACGAACGGTTCTTTCGCGACCTGGAGGAGGTGGTGAGCATGTGCGATTCCATGCTCGAGCACAATCCGGACGACGTGGATGCATTTTTTTTCAAGGGCGGCGCGATCGGTTTTGAGGGGCGGTTGCGGTTTCATCGGGATGATTGGCTGGCCGCGGCCAATGCCGGCCGGAAAGCCCTCCCGCTGGTGCAGCAAGCCAGCGAACTGGACCCGCACAACTACGATATCCTCCTCGGTACCGGCATTTACAACTATTACGCCGAGGTGATCCCCAATGAGTACCCATTCGTCAAGCCATTGTTGCTGTTCATTCCATCCGGCGACAAGAAGAAAGGGATCGAGCAACTCCGCCTTGCGGCGTCACGTGCACGGTACGCGTCAATTGAAACGTCGTATTTTCTCATGCAGATTTATTACAGCTATGAGCGCGACTACCCGAAGGCGCTCGATATCGCCCGATCCTTGCATGGGCGATTTCCGGCCAACATGATGTTCCACAAGTATGTCGGTCGCTGCTACGTGCTGATGGGGAACTGGACGGCCGCCGAGGGGATCTTCCGCGATATTGCCGGCCGTGCACAGACGGGAGCGCGTGGCTATACACGGGCGGTTGAGCGTGAGGCGATCTACTACCTTGGCCTCTGCGCCATGAATGCCCGGCGATACGACTCCGCTCTGGAGGAGTGGTACCGCTGTGACGCACTCTCCCGTGAGCTTGACACCGGGGATCCGTCGGGCTTCATGGTGATGGCCAATCTCAAAATGGGAATGATTTACGACTTGCAGGGGAAACGCGCCCTCGCAATAGAACAGTACCGGAAAGTACGCACGATGAAGGAGTACAAGGATTCGGTGTCCCAGGCGGATCGGTACCTGAAGACTCCGTACTCGGAGCTCACGACGCCATGACCGTGACCATCATCGGGTACGCCCTTCTTGCAGCGCTCGCCGAGATCACCGGCAGCGTGCTGGTCATCGGGCGGAAGCGGTGGCCCGCCCGGGTGCAGGAGTACCTGCTGGCACTCAGTGCGGGTTTCTTGCTGTCGCTGGTGTTTGTCGAGCTCGTGCCGGAAGCGCTGAAGGGCGGCGGCTCCGAAGCCCCGCTCCTGATGCTCGCGGGATATGCCGTGCTCCATTTTTTTGAGCACACGGTTGTCGGACATTTGCACTTCGGGGAAGAGACCCATCACGAGGTGATGGTGTCACGCGCGGCGAGTTTTTCGACCTTTCTGGGACTTTTTATCCACGCTTTCTTTGACGGGTTCACCATTGCAGTGGGAATGCAGTTCGACTTCACGCTCGGCCTCATGGTCTTCATCGCCGTGTTGCTGCACAAGATACCCGAAGGGCTGACCGTTGCCTCGGTCATGCTGTCCGCAAAATCCAAGAGGACAACGGCCATGGCTGCGAGCGTCGCCATCGGCGGCGCCACGTTGATCGGTGCTCTCGCAGGCCTCGTCCTCGGCGGCGTGAGCATCCGGCTGGTGAGCGGAGCTTTTGCATTTTCTGCGGGTATCGCGACCTATGTCGGGGCAAGTGATCTGATTCCGGAAATCAATCACTCACGCAACAGGGTGATACCGATGCTGGTGTTCGCCGGGATGGTGCTGTTCTACTTCGGAAAGGTTCTCCTGGAGGGGTGAACGCCTGAGGCGGCACGTCAAAGTGCAGCCGAAGAGCCAGCGGGATCTCCGTCAGAATGCCGTGCTTACCGAGATGCGGTGGAGGTTGCCTGCTTTGCCGAGCGATGAAAGGCCGTAGTCGATGCTGTAGCTGCTGACCAGGATGCCCAGCCCCGCGGAAAAGCCCGCAAGGTCGGCGGATGAACCGATCTTGAAATCCTTCCTCTTCGCGTTGTCAAATCCCACCCGGAGCAGAAGCACACGACTGAGCGTGAATTCTCCGCCCACGGTGAAATGACGGAACCGCTCGCCGAGAGAGGGAACGTCGTCAGCGAGTCTGTGGAAACCGACGTTCAGCAGGAGTGGCAGGCCCCTGGGAATCACTGATGCGCCGACCGTCACATCGAGGGGCAACTGTTCGCGGATGCCATTGTATGTCGAGAGTTGTGCACCCAGATTGCGGATGCTCGCGCCGAGCGCCACGCGCGCGTCGGGGATCCTGTACAGGATGCCGACGTCAGCCGCTACGGCGGTGGACGTATAGCTCGCGATGCCGGAGTAGATAAACTTGACGGCACCGCCGACATACACCTGTTCCTCAAGCATGGTTGCGTACCCGATGCTCAGCGCAAGATCATTCGCGCCGAACGTTCCGAGGGCGTTGCCGACCGCATCGGTTTCAGTGAAAGAACCGTAATTCGTATACAGCAGACCAACGCCAAACCTGCCGATGTCTTCGACTTCTGTAGAATAGGAAGCGCCGCCCGCATTGATGTCCAGGAGATGTTTGAAGAAACCGACCGAACCGCGGATGCCTTCAATGGTGGCGAGACTTGCCGGATTGTAGAACACCACGTTCGGATCGTCGGTGATGGTGACGGCGCTGCCGGCGAGAGCGGCGGTCCTGGCGCTTGCGTCGTTTCGCAGGAAACTGAATGCCGTCGTGGCCCCGGCTGCCTGGAGTGATTCCCCCGTAAGTGTGGCAAATCCGGCCACAAGAATACATATGTGAAATCGCTTCATTGCTCCTCACCCCGGATGATCCATCGCGACATAATTCCCACGCAATGTAGGGATTCCCGGAGCGAATTTCAAATATTGCTTCTTGTCTCTGAAAGCAGTATCTTTAATAGCTTTAGAAGCATCAACATTTGGGCAATTATCAGGGTTGGGACTCAGATGAAAGAAGGCATCCATCCGGACTACAAGAAAGCTGTGGTGACGTGCGTGTGCGGAAACACGTTTGAGACGCGTTCCACGGCAGGTGACCTCAAAC
>Ga0105106_10002897_pt1 | contig 12307 bp, 13 predicted proteins | sample PPLLaktember2015_5_FD_79109 | JGI IMG/M metagenome (GOLD analysis project Ga0105106, IMG submission 79109) | Freshwater sediment microbial communities from Prairie Pothole Lake near Jamestown, North Dakota, USA - PPLs Lake P8 Core (1) Depth... | ecosystem: Environmental > Aquatic > Freshwater >...
AGGTGCAGACGCTGCCATGATCCCTGCGCCTACCTTGACCTTCAAGATCAGGGCGCAGGGATGATCCGGGTCATCCTCCCGTACCACCTGCGCAACCTGGCCGGCGTCGGGAAAGAGGTCAGCCTGCAGGTCGTAGGCCCGGTCACCCAGCGCGCGCTCCTGGACGCGCTCGAGAGCAGCTATCCGATGCTGCGCGGGACGATCCGCGACCACACGACCCGGGCGCGACGGCCGATGCTGCGCTACTTCGCCTGCGGCGAGGACTTGTCTTTCGAGGCGGCGGATGCACTCTTGCCGGAAGAGGTCGCGCGCGGCAAGGAACCGTTCCGCATCGTGGGGGCGATCGCCGGCGGCTAGCGCAGCGGCCGGGCCGCCGTCCTGCCCGTCGAGGCGCCCCCAACGGCCCTGGCAATTTCGCCGGGGCCGCCGACCTATCCCGCCCGGTCGACATCCCGCCGGAAGCCTTCCAGGCTGACATTCTCGTGTCGAATCCGGCGTACCTTGTTCGACGTATAGGTGTAGGGCAAGGGAGGCTGGGCGATCGACCGGCACCCGCCCAATCCTATTCTGATTGGAGGTGCAGCGATGCGCGTGATGGTGTTCATTCATGGGGATTGGGACTCCGAGGCAGGAGTCCTCCCGGACGAGAAGTTCATGGCCGAGATGGGCAAGTACAACGAGGAACTGGTCAAGGCCGGCGTGCTCCTCGGCGCCGAAGGCCTGCATCCAAGCTCGAAGGCCAAGCGGGTCAAGTTCTCGGGCGGGAAGTCCACGGTCATCGACGGTCCCTTCGCCGAATCCAAAGAGGTAGTGGCCGGGTACTGGCTGTGGCAGGTGAAGTCGATGGATGAGGCGCTCGAGTGGGTCAAGCGTTGCCCGAGCCCCGACGGCGCAACCGAAGGCCTGATCGAGATCCGGCCGGTGTTCGAGATGGAGGATTTCGGGGTCGAGCTGACCCCTGAGCTGCGCGAACAAGAAGAGCGGCTGCGTGCGCAGACGGAGCAAGTGAGCGAAGCCGCAAAGCGGCCCTAGGGCCTGAAGGAGAGTAGACCATGCGATTCATGCTGCTGATGATCCCGAGCGGGTACGAGAAGGCGCAGCCGGGAGCGATGCCGGACGTAAAGGCCGTCGAGGCGATGATGAAGTACAACGAGTCGCTGCAGCAGGCCGGCGTGCTTCTGGCGCTGGACGGTCTGCACCCGCCTTCGATGGGCGCCCGCGTGACCTTCACCGGCGGGAAACCCAAGGTGACCGACGGGCCTTTCATCGAAGCCAAGGAGGTCGTGGGCGGCTACTGGATGATCCAGGTCCGGTCGAAGGCCGAAGCCATCGAGTGGGCCTCGCGCTGCCCCGCCTCGGGGAACGAGGTAATCGAAGTGCGCCAGGTGCAGGAGATGTCGGATTTCCCGGCCGACGTGCAGCAGGCGGCAGCCGGCTTCGCGGAGCTTCAGAGCCGCGGCCAGGGCTGAGGCGCGCGAATCCCGTGAGACGGCGCTTGGCGCCCGGCAGGCCAGGGGAGTGGGCATGCCGGGCGCCAGCGCCTGGCACAAGGAGGCAGACATGTCAGCCAAACCGGCCGGCAACACGCACAAGACGGATCTGGTGTTCACCCGCACATTCGACGCACCCGTCGAGGCGGTGTGGAAGGCCTGGACCGAGGCGGAGGCTGTGAAGAGATGGTGGGGGCCGAACGGCTTCACGGCGCCCATCGCCAGGATCGACTTCCGCGAAGGCGGGACGTCCCTGGTCTGCATGAGTTCGCCGGAGTTTGGGGACCAGTACAGCACCTGGCACTACAAGAGGATTATGCCGCTCCAGCGCATCGAGTACATCCACAACCTGGTCGACAAGAACGGTGTCAAGATCGACCCGGCCTCCGTTGGGCTGCCAGCGGATTTTCCTCGGGACCAGCTGAATGCGGTGGCCTTCAGGGCGCTGGGGAAGAAGACCGAGATCACGGTGACGGAGTACGGCTGGACGGAGGGACGCATGATGGAACTCTCCAAGATGGGCATGGAGCAGTGCCTCGACAAGATGGCCACCCTCCTGGCGGGGAAGTGATCTTGCGTGTCCGAAGCGGCAGGTGTGCGTTCCTCTCAGATGCCAATCCCTCGAGGGCGTTGCGGTGAAGGACGAATCTGAAGTCGACCGGTACATGGCCCGCTTGAAGCATCCGCTCAAAGCGGAGATCGAGGCGATCCGCTCGATCATCCTGGGCGCCGATCCTCGCATCCGCGAAGCCGTGAAGTGGAATGCGCCCAGCTACTACATTGACGATCACTTTGCCACCTTCAACCTCCGCTCGGCCGAGTCGGTCCAGGTTGTGCTTCATCGCGGGGCGAAGGCCAAAGACAACACTTTCGCCCCGCGCATCGACGACCCCTCCGGGCTGCTGACCTGGGCGGCCCAGGATCGGTGCGTGGCCGCGTTCCCCAACCTGAAGGCGGTCCGCTCGCACAGACGTGCCTTCACCGGGATTCTGCAACAGTGGATACGGCAGCTGTGAGGCTTGGCGCGCGGCGGTCATGATAACCACCGAGGTCCAGCGCACGATTGACGCGATCTGGCGGATCGAATCGGCCAGATTGATCGGCGGTCTCACCCGGATCGTCGGCGATCTCGGCCTGGCCGAGGATCTCGCTCAGGACGCGCTTGTCGCCGCGCTGGAGCAGTGGCCGGAGTCGGGCGTCCCACGCAATCCGGGCGCCTGGCTGATGGCCACCGCCAAGCGCAGGGCCATCGACGAGTTTCGGCGCAGCAGGCGGCTTGAGCGGAAGCACGCGGAGCTTGGCCGCGAGCTCGAAGCCCGCCAGGAAATGGGATTCCCCGAATTGGGGAATTCAGTCGACGATCCCGTCGGGGATGACCTGCTGCGCCTGGTGTTCATGACCTGCCATCCGGTCCTCTCGACGGAAGCCCGAGTGGCGCTGACGCTGCGTTTGTTGGGCGGCCTGACGACGGAGGAGATCGCCCGGGCTTTCTTGTCCCCGACGCCGACGGTAGCCCAGCGAATCGTCCGGGCCAAGCGCTCCCTGTCGGAAGCGCAGGTCCCCTTCGAGATGCCGGACCGCCAGGACCTGGCCGCCCGGCTGTCGTCGGTTCTCGAAGTCATCTACCTGATCTTCAACGAAGGTTATTCTGCCACTGCCGGGGATGACTGGCTGCGGCCTGAGTTATGCGAGGAGGCGCTCCGCTTGGGACGCCTCCTGGCCGGCCTGATGCCAGACGAGGCCGAGGTCCACGGCCTGGTGGCGCTGATGGAGATCCAGTCCTCTCGAACGGCCGCAAGGGTAGGGCCGTCGGGAGAGCCCGTCCTGCTGCTCGATCAGGATCGGGCCCGTTGGGATCAACTCCTCATCCGCCGCGGTCTGGCCGCCTTGGAGCGGGCCGAGGCCCTGGGCGGGACCTCGCGTCCATACACGCTTCAGGCCGAGATCGCCGCCTGCCACGCCCGGGCGCGCACGGCGGCGGAAACGGATTGGGGAAAGATCGCCGCCCTGTATGACGCGCTCGCCCAACTGGCGCCGTCCCCGGTGGTAGAGCTCAACCGCGCCGTGGCCGTGGCGATGGCGTTCGGAGCGGCGGCCGGGCTCGAGATCGCCGATGCTCTTGCCGCGGCGCCTGAGCTGCAGGGCTATCACCTGCTTCCCAGCGTGCGCGGCGACTTGCTGGCGAAGCTCGGCCGCAACGACGAGGCCCGCGCCGAATTCGAGCGGGCGGCGGACATCACGCGTAATGGCCGCGAGCGCGCGCTGCTCCTCGAACGGGCTGCTGCTTGCGCCGCGACGCCGGACTGAATCGCGCATCCCACCTGCGGAGGAATCCCACATGCAGATCTCGACATCGGACCGAACGGCGCCTTGGATCGAAGACCTCAAGGCAGGGGTGCGGGGCCAGCCGATCTCGCCCGGCGAGGCCGAGTACGATCGGGCCCGAACGGTGTTCTACGGCGGGGTCGACCGCAAGCCGGGGATCATCATACGGGCCGCGGACGACCGGGACGTGGCGCACGTCGCTTCCTTCGCCCGCGAGAATGGCCTGGAGCTGGCTGTGCGCAGCGGTGGGCACAGCACTGCCGGGCACAGCCTGTCCGAGGGCGGGATCGTTCTCGACCTGAGCGGCATGCGGGCGCTGGAAATCGACGTTGAAGGCCGTACGGCCTGGGCGCAGGCGGGTCTGACCGCCGGCGAATACACGGACGCAGCCGGCGCCCATGGCCTGGCCACCGGCTTCGGCGACACGCGCACTGTCGGGCTGGGGGGGCTCACGTTGGGCGGAGGGGTTGGCTACCTCTCCCGCAAGTACGGCCTCACGATCGACGACCTGATGGCAGCCGAGATCGTGACCGCCGACGGCCAGCTGTTGCGCACGGATCACGATACGCACCCCGACCTGTTCTGGGCCATCCGGGGCGGCGGCGGCAACTTCGGGGTGGCGACGCGGTTTCACTACCGGCTCCATCCGGTCGAGGCCGTGCTGGGCGGGATGTTGATCCTGCCGGCCACGCCCCAGGCCGTGTCCGCCTTTGTCGCCGAGGCGGAGGCCGCGCCGGACGAGCTCACCGCCATCGCCAACATCATGGCCGCGCCACCCATGCCATTCCTCTCACCCGAAGATCACGGCCGGCTGGTGATCCTCGCCAGCCTGGCGCACGCCGGCGGCGGGGAGGCCGGCGAGCGCGCCGTGGAGCGCTTCCGCGCCATCGCCCGTCCGCTTGCCGATCAGATTCGGACGATGCGCTACCCGGAGCTGTATCCGCCGGAGGCGGGCGACTACCACCCCGTGGCGGTGGGGCGCACGCTGTTCATGGACGCCGTCGACTCGGGCACGGCGGAGACGATCCTCGATCAGCTTCGGGCTTCGACGGCATCGATGTCGGTCGTGCAACTCCGAGTGCTTGGGGGAGCAGTGGCGCGCGTCCCGATCGCGGCGACGGCCTACGCGCATCGCGGGCGCCGGATCATGGCCAATGTCGCCGCACTGTACGAGCGCCCCGGCGATCAGGAGGTCCACAAGGCGTGGGCCGACGGCTTGGCTGCGTCTCTGCGTCAGGGCGAACCGGGGGCCTACGTGAACTTCCTGGGCGATGAAGGGGAGGCGCGGGTGCGCCAGGCCTATCCGGGCGAGACCTGGGCCAAGTTGTCGGCCGTCAAGGCTCGCTACGATCCGACGAACCTGTTCCGGCTCAATCAGAACATCCCGCCGGCGGAGTAGCCGGCCGCGTCCGGGCCAATCCCCGAGCGGCGCGCCCGGCTCAGCCGCATCGGGTGCGCGGCTACTTCACGGCTTCCGTGACCCCGAGGAGCTGCTGAGCAGCGGCCAGGGCCTCTGCGCGGGTCCAGGCCCGGCCGGATTCGGCCGCCTCTCCCCGTACCGGCGCAGGCAGGCGCCGCCGGGCGATCTCGAGCCGCGCAGGTCTCGCAGGCCGCCGGCCGCTGACCGGTCACGGGGTGGTGAGCGCGGCCCTTCACCCTTCGAGGAATGGGGTCTCCCGCTTGGGGAGACCCCTGCGCGTCGAGATCAGCTGCGCGCCTCGGGTCGATGGGCAGTGCCCCCCGGGGCGGGGCGCTCCTCAAACGGGTACCTCAGGCCGATCAATCGACGGATCTCGTCCATCGTCTCCATATTGGCGAGCGTCGATGCCAGCGGCATGCCCGTGCTTTCCCGTCGGCCGGCCCGGACGCAGCGCATGACCTCCTCGATCTGATACTCGAATCCGTTCCGCCGGAACGGAAGGGTGGCGATCGTCTCCTTGCCGCCGACGACCAGCGCGGCCGAAGTCGGTTCCGGGAGCTTGGCCCGCACATCGATGCGGCCCTTGGTGCCGTAGATGCGAATCTCGTTGATGGCCTCGAACAGGAAGCTGCAGGTGAACTGCGCGATGGTGTCGTGTGGGTAGACCAGTGTGACTGCGGTGAGATCGTCCACCCCGGTCGGGCCCAAGTGAGCCTGGGCGCTGACGGTTTTCGGGTTCTCCCCGACTATCCATTGTGAAAGGGCGATGTTGTAGACGCCCAGGTCGAGCAGGGCGCCTCCGGCCAAGTCGGGGTCGAACTTGCGGTCGGATGGATCGGGCTCGGCCTGGAAGCAGAACGCCGACGAGATGAGGCGCAGGCTTCCTATTGAATCCGCCTCCAGCCACTCTCGCACCTTGCCGTAGACGGGCAGGAAGCGCGACCACAGCGCTTCCATAAGGAACAGATTCTTCCGCTGCGCCAGATCGATCAGGTCGGCGGCCTCAGCGGCGTTCACCGTGAACGGCTTCTCCAGCAGCACCGGCTTCCCGGCCTCCAGGCACAGGCGCGCCTGTGCGTGATGGAACCGGTGCGGGCTGGCGATGTAGACCGCATCCACGTTGGGATCGCGCGTCAGGGCTTCGTACGAATCATGGACGACGGGCACGCTGTGCTGCTGAGCGAACGCCTGCCCTCGCTGCATGGATCGGCTGGCCACCGCCTGCAGCCTGGCGCCATCGATGCTCTCTACGGCCTGCGCAAAACGGTGGGCGATCCTTCCCGGAGCCAGGATGCCCCAGCGGAATGATTCTGTGGTCATGCTTACCTCTCCCTCCTGCCGCCGGCCTCGGAGGCGTTTCCCTCGCCTGCGAGAAGATATGATACCCTTGGCGCCTGACCCATGAATAGCGCACTCATCACCACACTGGTCATACTGGCCATCACGCTCGTGTTGTTCATCAGCGAGCGGCTTTCCATGGACCTGGTGGCGCTGCTCGTGCTGGTAGCGCTGGGACTCAGCCAGGTCCTGACCCCTCAGGAAGTCTTCTCCGGACTGAGCGACACGGCCGTGATCACCATTCTGGCCGTGTTCGTGCTGGCCCGCGGCCTGGAGGAGACGGGTGTCGCCGCCCGCATCGGGGAGTTCCTGGTCCGGACCGCCGGGAAGAGCGAGACCAAGCTGATCATCGCCATCATGTCGGCCGGCGCCTTCATGTCTCTCTTCATGAACAACATCGCCGCCGCCTCCATCCTGCTGCCGGCCGCATCGACGGCGGCGCGCAAGGCGGGGGTACCCCTCTCGCGCTTGCTGATGCCGCTGGCTTTCGGCACCCTACTGGGTGGAATGGCGACGCTCTTCACGACGACCAACATCGTCGTCCGGAGCGTACTGCAAGACCTCGGGTATCCTGGCTTCGGCCTGCTGGATTTCGCGCCGGTAGGCGTGCCGCTGATCGTCGTCGGAATCGGGTACATGGCGGTGTGGGGAAGGCGCATGCTCCCTGCCCGGACTTCGCCTCAACGCGCCGAGGCCCTGGGTAACGCAGACGGCGATCTACTCCAACTGTATGACCTGAGCGACCGCCTCTTCCGGGCGCGCATCCCGGACGGCTCGTACCTGATCGGCCGAAGGCTGGTGGAGAGCACCTTCCGCGAGAAGTACGGGCTGAGCGTGGTGGCCGTCGAGCGCGAGGGCAGGACAGTCCTGGCGCCGGTGCCGGATTTCGAGTTCCGGTCGGGAGACGTCGTCCTGCTGGAGGGGCGATTGGAGGAATTCCGCCAGCGGGATGTGGAGCCGTATCTGGAGATCTTGCAGCCGCGGCAGTACAGCGAGACGGAGTTCGAGACGACCTCGGTGGTGGTGCTCGAGGCCGCCTTGTCTCCCCGTTCTCAACTGATCGGCCGGACGTTGAAGGAGAGCCGGTTCCGAGACAAGTACGGAATGAATGTCCTGGCGGTGTGGAACGGCACCCGGGTGTTCCGTTCCGGCCTGCAGGATAGGAAGCTGACCTTCGGTGACGCCCTGCTCTTGCAGGGTCCGCGCGAGCGCCTCCCCATGCTGCGCCTGGATCCCGACCTGATCATCCTGAGCAGCGAGCAGGATCCGGTCCGGCAGGTCACCGGCAAGGGTTGGCTTGCCCTGGCGATCTTCGCCGGGACCCTGATCGCGGCCGCGTTCAGCCGCATCTCCGTGGGCGAGGTGATGCTGGCCGGCGCACTGCTCATGGTCATTACCAACATCTTGACCATGGAACAGGTCTACCGGGCCATCGAATGGAAGGTTGTCTTCCTGGTGGCCGGGATGCTGCCGCTCGGGCTGGCGTTGACCAAGACTGGGGCGACGGCGCTGTTCGCCACGTCACTGACGACCCTGGTCGAGCCGTATGGCCCGCTGGCCCTCCTCCTGGCGCTGCTGGTGCTGACGGTGGTGCTTTCCCAGGCGATGAAGGGGGCAGCGGTGGCGGCCGTTATGGCCCCCATCGCCATCCAGGCCGCCCAGCAAATGGGAGCCGATCCGTTGGCGATGGGGATGGGGGTCGCGCTGGCGACCTCGATGGCCTTTGTGACGCCGCTCGGCCACCCGGTCAACATCCTGATGATGGGGCCGGGCGAGTACCGCATGCGCGACTTCATCCGGGTGGGCCTGCCGATGACGGTGCTGCTGTTCGCCGTCGTCCTCCTGATCCTGCCGATCTTCTGGCCGCTGGCCTCCAGGTAGTTGGAGCCAGGGAGCTGCGCGGCGACTGTCGAGACGACATCCGATCGCTGGCTGCGTCATTACGTCGGTGCCAATCCGATTCCGCGGGAGCGGATCACGAGAACTCGTCGACCGAGTGGGGACAGCACGTTCGGAGACGGCGGGCGCGTCGCCCTGGCGACCTCATCCGGGGCCTGCAAGATGTGCACACCAGGTTCTCCCCAACCGAGGAAACCCTGAGGCTGCATGGCCCGACCTCGTTCGCGGACTCCGCCATGCTGTCTGGCCACAACGTCCTTGGTAGGCGGTGTTCCCGGAGTTGATGGTCCGGAAAGGTGTTGGTGCAGGAACACAAGGCGGGGTGAGGCGGTTGATCACAGGTTGGGCGCTGGTCCACACGTGCTGGTGGACAAGCCGACAACGGGCGTTCTTGTACGCGAAGCCTGCGACTCTTGGGAGGAATGATAGGGGGACCAGGTCCGAGGAATTCGAGTGGATCCCCTCCCCGATCATTCTGCCAGCGCTCCACCCGAAGCGGGGCAACAGGTCGCCCAGGCACACAGGTGCGTCCGCAGCGCGACCGAGCCAAGACCGTGTTGCCCGACCGGGAGAGCAAGGTGCGCTCACGCCTTGATGAGCGGCTTTGGTGAGGCGCCCGGCGGCCGGTCGTCCAGGCTTACTCCTCTGCCTCGGCCTCGAGCTGATCCAGCCGTGTGTAGTAGTCCCGGATCTCTTTCAGGTGCGCCCAGGCGATCTTGCCGGTGAGGATCGGGTCGTCATGCGTCACGTCGGTCTCCGGATCCCTGGCGCCGTGTTCGAGTTCCACCTCGAGCCCTCGCCGGAACTGCTCCGGGTCGACCTTCGCCCAATCGAGCCCAAGCCGTAATCCGATCGAGCGAGCCTGCTCGGTAGTGATCCGTTGAGTGTCGCTCATGCCGGTCTCCCGATTCCGTGTGTGTCCGCCATCGTCGGACGGCTTCGTCTCGGCCTGGCGGGCACAGACTAGCTCGAGAGGTGCTCTCGGACTTTGGCTGCGATCTGGCGATCGGTCATCTTGTCCATGGTTTCTATCGCAAGAACGTGACCCGCCAGTCCTTCGTGTTCGATGCGGCTCTTCAACTCACCCTTGGCTTCGCCTGGGCCGAAGATCTGGATGGTGTCTGCGCCACGAATGGCCGCGATGACTCGATCGTAGTAGCTGTTGAGGTGGGTTCCGAATTGCCGGTCGCGCATGTCTTCCGGCGGGCCGTCCTCGCTGTTCGTCCCACCCGAGAAGCGGACGTGTCTCTCCATGTCGGAAGTGATCTCCTCGATCACCTCCCCTTCCTCAGTAACGATCACGATCACGGCCTTGCGGTGATCGATCCACAGACCTGCATGCTTCTTCATGGGGAGTTCTCCCTTGGCGATCTGAAAGCGGAAGCAGGGGTTGCAGTGCTAGTGCTTTGATGAAGCGACTCTCCTGAAGTCAATGAACCCTCGCTGGACGTCCAAGGAGGCCAGCTGCACGCGCATCCGGTCGCCAACGTCCGCCCCCTCAAATCCTTGAATTAGCTTGCCCTCAACCGGAACGGTGAGCAGCCGAACCCAGGTGCCTTTCGCGGAGGCACCCGTAACAATCGAGTCAAATTGCTCTCCGATTCTCGATTCGAGCAGCAGTGCGGCCGCGGATTTGGCGACCTGACGTTCGACTTTGGTTGCCGCATCTTCGGTTTTGGTGCAATGAGCCGCGAGGACGTCCAGCTCGTCCTTGCCATAGGGGGCAGACCGGCCCGCAATAGCCGCTCTCAACAAGCGCTGGGTGAGGAGGTCGGGATAGCGGCGGTTGGGAGCGGTAGAGTGGGCGTAGTCCTTGACGGCCAGACCGAAGTGCCCCGGGGCGTCCCCTTTGCCGAATTCGGCGACATACTCGCCGGAGCCAAGCAGCTTGATCACAGCCAGGGATAGGTCGGGGAATCGCACTGGGTCCGCGGCCCTCTGCTGGACGAGGAACTCCTCCAGCGCGCCTGAATCGGGAGTGCCGGGGAGATCGAACTTGCGCTCCGCGGCAAGTGCGACGATCCGGTCCCAACGTTTGGGCGTGCGCACGACGCGGCGAATCGAAGGGAATCCCTTGGCTGAGAGATAGCGGGCCGTTACACCGTTGGCCGAGATCATGAAATCCTCAATGATCTCTCTGGCACGGTTCTTCTCATCAATGTCCAGGGCGCGGAGCTGATCACCGTCGAAGACGGGTTTGGCCTCGATGGTTTCCAGGCTGAGCGCCCCGTGCACATGCCGGAGGCCCTTCATCTTCTGGGCTGTCCTATCTTGAAGGCGAAGATTCTCCTCCAGCCCGCTCACCGCCGCGACAGCCGCCGGCGGGCCGCCGCTCCCGTCCAGCCAGGCTGCCACACTGTTGTAGGCGAGCTTGGCATGATTGTTGACCCGTGCCTGGTAGACATCCGAATCCTGAAGCGTTCCACTGGGATCAACCACCTGCTCGACAACCAATGCAAGACGTTCCTCACCGAGATTCAGTGACGTGAGATCGGTCGATAGCTTGTCCGGAAGCATCGGGAAGATTCCACCGGCGGTGTAGACCGAGGTGGTATTGTGGCGAGCATGCTCGTCAATGGCTGAGCCATCTTCCACCAGCGAGACCACGTCAGCCACGGCAACGAGAATCCGTACATTGCCCTCAGGCATCGCCTCGGCGACGGTGAGCTGATCCAGGTCGCGCGAGTCATCGTTGTCAATGGAGGACCAGAGAAGGCTCCGCAGGTCGCGAGGCGCACGCGGGCCATCGGCCGGCCCGTAGGCCGCCGGCGCAGATGACTGGAGCCGTCCAAGCTCGGCCAGCGCTGCGGCGGAGAAATCTGGGAGCAGGCCTCGCTCGAGCATGGCTCGATGGGCGATGCGTGCCAGAATAGCACGATGGTTTCTGGCTGATGAATTCATGGCTGTTTGGCCGGCAGAACCCACCTTCTTGAGCGGGTGGAGGAGGCCGCCTCCTTTTTTCCGTTGAAGTGAACCGTGCCGAGATCGTGGCAAGGCAACCCGTTGGCGAAGCATCCGGGGTGGATGCCAAGCCAACGGGAGGGTGCCTACCCAAGTCGCTGCCCGCGTGGTGGGGGCAGCGTCAAGGCCGACTGGTCGACGTGCGGCGGCTCCTGCGAACGGACTCCGGTCAGCCAGTCGCTCGTGGCACGCGCTGGAAAACCGCAGCCACAAGTTCCGGTTGTTCTGGCCCCTGCTAAGGCGACGATCTTGCCTAGATCATTCCCAGCAGGTTCAACACAACCAGGATGATTGCGATGACGATCAGTATATGGACCAGATTCCCGGTGCGTGGGATGCTGGGAAGGTATCGCGGTCCAAGAAACCCGAGCAGCCAGAGCACCACGAGTACTACGACGATTGTCCACAACATGAGGTTTCTCCTTTTGAGCCATCGGCTCGCGGCGGTGGTTGAGGATGGAGGTTCAGCTAATGCCCACCGCTTCCGGGATCCGGACCGGCCAGGCCGAAAGGCCTGAGCGCGGCATGATCTCATCTTACAGTGGTGCGTCTTCGGCCACATCCACCGGCCGGGTAGGTTCTGCCTCCGCCACTTGGGGGAGGCAGAATCAGAAGTGAAGTACAAGCCAATAGCGATTTACCAGCATCGCCAGTAGTCCCCAGACCGATCCAAGTACAACACCTGCCAGGACATCTCGTGGATAGTGCGCGCCGACGTAGATCCGCGTGAAGCCGACCAGAGCGGCGATGGCATACAGGCCCGCGGCAACCACTACTCCCAACTGGAAGTAGTGAATGAACAGCGTCATCAGAAAGAATACCTGGGCGGTATGACCGCTGGGAAAGGAATCGCCCCTTTCCCGCCAGCCGATGA
>Ga0105106_10002898_pt1 | contig 12307 bp, 10 predicted proteins | sample PPLLaktember2015_5_FD_79109 | JGI IMG/M metagenome (GOLD analysis project Ga0105106, IMG submission 79109) | Freshwater sediment microbial communities from Prairie Pothole Lake near Jamestown, North Dakota, USA - PPLs Lake P8 Core (1) Depth... | ecosystem: Environmental > Aquatic > Freshwater >...
CTGCTGGCAGCCCTCGACGATGCCCTTGATCACCTGCTCGGCGACGCCGACCTCGAGCTTGCCGGTCGCGAAGTAGTCGAGGAAGAACAGCGGCTCGGCGCCCTGCACCAGGATGTCGTTGACGCTCATCGCGACGAGGTCGATGCCCACGGAGTCGTGGCGCCCGAGCGTGAACGCGAGCTTGAGCTTCGTGCCCACGCCGTCGGTGCTTGCCACCAGTACCGGCTCGCGGAAGCGCTTGCCGATCTCGACCAGCGCGCCGAAGCCGCCGATGCCGGCCAGCACCTCGGGGCGCATCGTGCGCTTGGCGAACGGCTTGATGCGCTCGACGAGCGCGTCGCCTGCGTCGATGTCGACGCCGGCGTCCCGGTAGGACAGCGGGGAGGCGTTGGTGGTCACGGCTGGCGCGGCGCGGGGTGCCGCCCGGGTTGGCGTTGTGGGGCGGGAGCGGGGCGCGGTATTCTGCCGGGCTTGCCGCGCCGTCTGGAACACCGTCGATTCTAGCCCAAGTGGCAGACTCGCCCACGCCGGCACGCCCGACCTCTCGCCCACGTCCCGATGCCCCCCAACGATCCGCTGCCCTCGCCCGACCACGAGTCGACCGGTGTGCCCGTCGCGGCGGCGGGACCCGTGGCGCGCCACCACCGGCCGCTCACCACGCGCCACTACGTCGCGATCGGCGTCGCCGCGGCGATCTTCTTCGCGCTGCTGCACCAGCTCGGCCCCGTGCTGACGCCCTTCCTGGTCGGGGCGATCCTCGCCTACCTCGGCACGCCGATCGTCGACGCGATGGAGCGTCGCGGCGTGCACCGCGCTATCGGCACCACGCTCACGATCGTCGCGTTCGGCGTCGCGATCGCCGGGCTCCTGCTGGTGCTCATCCCGCTCGTGCAGGCCGAGGTGGCGCTCGCGAGCAAGCGCCTGCCGGATCTCTTCGCGCAGGCAGGCGAGCGGCTCGTGCCCTGGGTCGAACGGAGCTTCGGCGTCACGCTCGCGCTCGACCTCGCGACGGTGAAGGCCGTGATCGCCGACAACCTGGAGAGCGTGCGCGACGTCGGCCTGCGCGTGCTCTCCGGCGTGAAGAGCGGCGGCCTGCTGCTGCTCGCGATATTGATCAACCTGGCGCTGATCCCGGTGGTGATGTGGTACCTGCTGCGCGACTGGAACGTCATCGTGCGGCGCATCGACGACCTGCTGCCGCGCCAGTTCGAGCACAAGATCCGCGAGATCGCGCGCGAGATCGACTCGGTGCTGGCGGAGTTCCTGCGCGGCCAGCTGTCCGTGATGCTGGTGCTCGCCGTCTACTACGCGATCGCGCTGTGGGTGGTCGGGCTTGAGCACGCGTTCGCGATCGGCATCCTCACCGGCCTCCTGGTGTTCATCCCGTACGTGGGCTACGGTCTCGGCCTGACGCTCGGCCTGATCGCGGCGCTGCTGCAGTGGACCGGCTGGCCGTTCTTCCTCGCGGTGCTCGGCGTGTACCTGGTCGGCCAGCTGCTCGAGAACTACCTGCTGATTCCCTGGCTCGTCGGCGACCGCATCGGTCTCCATCCGCTGGCGGTGATCTTTGCGCTGCTCGCGTTCGGACAGCTGTTCGGATTCGCCGGTGTGCTGCTGGCGCTACCGGTGTCGGCGGCGCTCCTGGTGGGGCTGCGGCAGATCAGGGCCGTGTACATGGCCTCGCCGCTCTACGATGACTGAAGAGGCCAGGCAACTCACCTTCGCGCTCGCTCCACCGGCGGCGCCGACGTTCGCGAACTTCGTCACCGGCCCGAATGCCGAGGCGGTGGCGACGCTCAAGCGCTGCGCGAGCGTCGCGGGCGGCGACGCAGCGGCGGTGGTGGTGCTCTGGGGCGCGCCGGGAGCCGGCAAGTCGCACCTGTTGCAGGCAGCGGTCGACGCGGCGCGTGCCGCCGGACGCGCGGCGTCTTACGTCGCCACGCCCGCGTCGCTCGGCGACGCGACCGCCGAGGCGTCGGCAATGATCGCGATCGACGACGTGGATCGCGCCGACGCGTCGGCGCAGGCGAAGCTCTTCACGCTGTTCAACGCGCTTGCCGCGCAGGGTGGACGGTTCCTGGCAACCGCCGCGGCGCCGCCGGCGAGCCTCGCCTTGCGCGACGACCTGCGCACCCGTCTCGGCTGGGGCCTGGTCTACGAGGTGCGCCCGCTCTCGGACACCGAGAAGCCGATGGCGCTCGCTGCCTATGCCCGCGAGCGTGGCTTCACGTTGCCGGACGACGTCATCGCGTACCTGCTCGCCCACGGCCGGCGCGACATGGCGTCGCTGGTGCGCACGCTCGCTGCCCTCGACGCGCATTCGCTCGCGCTGCGGCGGCCGATCACCGTGCCGCTGATCCGCGACTGGCTGCAACGGGACATCGGCCTCGGCAACCCCGCGCCGCCCGCCTGACCGCGACGTGTCAACGCGCGAGCGACCAGGGGCGTTGTGGGTGCGGAGCATGCCGAGAGCGTCGCAGCTTTGCGTCCGGACGCAGTGATTGTGCCGGATTGCGGGTGATGCAAGGCGCCATAGGCCGGCCCCCCCGCAACGCAGACCACTCAGGAAACCCACTGCCATGAACAAGCTCGTCGCCACGCTCGTCGCCGGCCTCGTCGCCGCCTCGTCGAGTGCCTTCGCCCAGACTGCCGCACCCGCCACGACTCCCGCCCCGGCTCCGGCCGCCAAGGCGCCTGCCGCCCCGCCGCCGCCCACCGGCCGGACGACCGCTACCCAAGGCACGGGCGCTGCGGCCACCGCCGCCGCCACGGCGCCCACGACCGTGAAGGCCGTTCAGCCCGGGCTGCTCGAAGTGGCCGGCCCCCGAGTCAACGAAGTCGTCGCCGCCGGCATCCAGAAGATCACCGCGACGCCCGGCAAGGGCGCCCGCTCGATCGCGGTACAGTCGCCGTGGGGCAACAGCTACTTCGGCTGGCCGAAGGACGTGAAGCCCGTCGCGTTCACGATCGAGACCGGCAAGCCCAAGGGTGCAGCGACGATCAACGCGCCCGGCTTCACCGACGCGAACAAGGCGGACTACAGGGCTGCGATGGAGGCTGTGGTCCCAGTGGCGATCGCCAAGACCGGCGACGCCCGGGCCGCGAAGGAACACACTCGCAAGTAACGCGGGTTCGCCGCGTTTCGCGATGTCGCCATCGCGGGGACGCAACCGCAGCCACGGAGACCCTCGGCGCGAGCCGGGGGTCTTGTCGTTTCGGCGCGGACACGAGTCGAGTCGCGCGCGTGTGCGCCACGGCGGCGTGTGCCGTCCTGTCAGAATAGTGACATGCACGAGGAGCCGATCGTCCGTCCCGCCGTGACCGTCGCCGCGATCGTCGAGCGCGACGGCACGTTCCTGCTCGTGCGCGAGCGGACCAAGGCGGGGCTGCGCCTGAATCAGCCCGCGGGTCATCTCGAGCCGGGCGAGACGCCGGCGCAGGGCTCAGCGCGCGAGACGCTCGAGGAGTCCGCGTGGCACGTCGAGCCGTTCGCACTGGTCGGCGTCTACCGTTGGGAAGCGCCCGACACCGGCGCGACTTTCGTGCGCTTCGCCTACGCGGCGCGGCCGCTCGGGTACGCGCGTGGGCAGCCGCTCGACCACGGCATCGTCGATGCGCTGTGGCTCACCTACGACGAGCTCGCGGCGCGTCGCGACGAGCACCGCAGCCCGCTCGTGATCCGCTGCATCGACGACTACCGCGCCGGGAGGCGCTTCCCGCTCGATTTCGTGCAGGACGTGATCGGGCCGGGGGCGGGGCTACCGTGAGCGCGGCGGGCGCAGCCCAGGCCCGAAGGGCCCGTCGCCGGGCGAACGGATACGCGGCCGACACGCGGCCTTGCGCACGACACGAGCCTGCAAGGAGGCCGGCGTGACTCGACGCGAGCGCGTGATCGTCGGCATGTCCGGCGGCGTCGACTCGTCGGTTGCGGCGTGGCTGCTGAAGCAGCAGGGCTACGACGTGGTCGGCGTGTTCATGAAGAACTGGGAGGACGACGACACCGAGGCGTACTGCACGTCGCGAGAGGACCTGGTCGACGCCGCGAGCGTCGCCGACGTGATCGGCATCGACCTCGAGGCGGTCAACTTCGCGGCGGAGTACCGCGAGCGCGTGTTCGCGCACTTCCTGCGCGAGTACCAGGCGGGGCGCACGCCGAATCCCGACGTGCTGTGCAACAGCGAAATCAAGTTCGCGGCGTTCCTCGAGCACGCGCGTACGCTCGGCGCCGACTGGATCGCCACCGGCCACTACGCGCGGGTGCGACGGCCCGCGGGGGAGGGCGGGCCGGTCGAATTGCTGAAGGCCGTCGACGCGACCAAGGACCAGAGCTACTTCCTGCATCGCCTCACGCAGGCGCAGCTCGCGCCGGTGCTGTTCCCCCTGGGCGATACGCCCAAGCGCGAGGTGCGCGCGATCGCGAAGCGGGTCGGCATCCCGACGTGGGCAAAGAAGGACTCGACGGGCATCTGCTTCATCGGTGAGCGGCCCTTCCGTGACTTCCTCGCACGCTACCTGCCGCGCGAGCCGGGGCCGATCGTCACGCCGAAGGGGCGCGAACTGGGCCGCCACACGGGGCTCGCCTACTGCACGCTGGGACAACGCCAGGGCCTCGGCATCGGCGGCACGCGCGGCGCGAGCGATGCGCCGTGGTTCGCCGCGGGCAAGGACCGCGCGCGCAATGCGTTGATCGTCGTGCAGGGACACGATCACCCGCTGCTCCACCGCGATACGGTCGACGCACAGGAGGCGCACTGGATCGCGGGCGAAGCGCCTTCGATGCCCGCGCGGCTCGGCGCGAAGACGCGCTACCGCATGCCGGATGCCGCGGGCCCGGTGACCACAACCGTGGACACGACGGTGGGCGCGACCGACGGCTTCCTGCGCGCGACCTTCGACGCGCCGCAGTGGGCGCCGACACCCGGCCAGTATCTCGTGCTCTACGACGGCGACACGTGCCTCGGCGGAGCCGTGATCGTCGATCGAGGCGGCAACGTTTCCGGCAGTCGCGTCGAGGCGGCCGTCGCAACGTAGGTGCGCCGCATGCCCGGGCCCTCGCGATGGGGCCCGGGACTCCGTGTCGTCAGAACGGAATGTCGTCGTCGAAGTCGTCGGTGTTCTTCTTGCTGGGGGCGGCGCCGCCGCGACTCGCGCCGGACCCGCCGCCGCCACCACCTCCACCACCTGCAGCGCCACCACCTGCAGCGCCACCGGAGCGCCGGCCGCCACCCGCGTCGCCGGCGCCGAACTCGGCATCACCGCCGCCGCCACCCCCGGCGTCACGCGCGCTGCCGATCAGCTGCATGCGATCGGCGACGATCTCGGTCGAGTATTTCTCGACGCCTTCCTTGTCCGTGTATTTGCGCGTCTGCAGCCGGCCCTCGATGTAGACCGAGCGGCCCTTCTTCAGGTACTCGCCGGCGATCTCGGCCTGGCGTCCGAACAGCACGACGGTGTGCCACTCGGTGCGCTCCTGTTTTTCGCCGCTCTTGTCCTTCCACTGCTCGGACGTCGCGATGCGCAGGTTGGTGACGGCATCGCCGCCGGTGGTGTAGCGCGTCTCGGGGTCGCGGCCCAGGTTGCCGAGCAGAATCACTTTGTTGACCGAGGCCATCAGGTTTCTCCCATCGAATAGGTGGAGGGATAGGTAGGCGGGGCGCTCATCGAGGCGCTGACCACAAGCCACACGGCCGTCAGCGCGATCCCGAGCCCGAACACGGCGGCAGGGCCGGCGTGCTGGGCGAGAAAGCCGCCGGCCGCGGCGCCGAGGAACGCGCCCAGGAACTGCACGCTCGAATAGACACCGGTGGCCGTGCCCTTCTGCGCTGGCGGTGCGAACTTGGACACGAGGGACGGCAGCGTCGCCTCGAGCAGGTTGAACGCGGCGAAGAAGACCACCAGGCCAAGCACCAGCAGGGGCAGCGAGGAGCCGGCGAGCGCGAGCACCACCTGCCCGACGAGAAGGATCAGCACCGCGCCCATGAACACCGCCTTGCTGCGCGCGGGCCGATCGGCGGCGCGCAGCAGCGGCAGCATGAGCAGCACCGAGCCGACCATCACCGGCAGGTACACCTTCCAGTGCGCCTCGGCGACCAGGCCGGCGTCGCGCAGCGCGAACGGCACCTGCACGAACAGCGCCATCAAGAGCGCGTGCAGCGCGAAGATGCCGTAGTTGAGGCGCAGCAGCTGGCCGTCGGCGAGCACCTTGCCGAACGCCGCGAGGCCGGGCGCGCGTGGATGCACGTGCGCGGGGTCGGGGTCGGGCACGCGGCGCTTCAACACGACGATCGCGCCGAGCGCGAGCACGCCAGTGAGCACGAAGATCCCCGGCACGCCGATCCACGCCTTCAGCACGGGACCGAGGATCAGGGAGAGCGCGAACGTCGCGCCGATCGTCATGCCGATCGCGGCCATAGCACGGGTGCGGACCTCGTGGCGCGTCAAGTCGGCGGTGAGTGCGATCACCGCGGCGGAGATCGCGCCGGCGCCCTGTATCGATCGCCCGGCGATCGTCCACCAGATGTTCGGCGCCCACGCGGCAACGAAGCTGCCGAACGCGAAGAGCAGCAGCCCGACGACGATCGTCGGCTTGCGGCCGAAGCGATCGGAGGCCCAGCCGAAGGGGATCTGCAGGATCGCCTGCGTGAGGCCGTACGCACCGAGCGCGATGCCGACCAGCGTGTGGTCGCGGCCACCGGGGAGCGTCTCGGCGTACAGCGCGAACACCGGCAGGATGATGAACATGCCCAGCATGCGCAGCCCGTAGATGCCGGCGAGCGACGCCGTGGCGCGCCGCTCGAGCGCGGTCATGCGCTCGCGGACGGGACGGCCGGCGGCAGGTTCGGCGGCGTCGGTCCGCACCGCGGAGCGATCGGGCGCGGACTTGTCGTGCATCGTGACGAACCAGTGCTGTGATCGGGCAATCGAAACGCAGTATAGTAACAGGTTGGCCACGCTCGCCTTAGGCCGGATGGCCAACCGAGGCCGCCGACCCGCGCATCCCCCATGGAATCGATCCGCATCCGCGGCGCACGCACGCACAACCTCAAGAACCTGAGCCTCGACCTGCCGCGGCTGCGGCTCATCGTCATCACCGGACTCTCCGGCTCGGGCAAGAGTTCGCTCGCGTTCGACACCCTCTACGCGGAGGGCCAGCGCCGCTACGTCGAGTCGCTGTCCGCCTATGCGCGGCAGTTCCTGCAGCTGATGGAGAAGCCCGACGTCGACCTCATCGAGGGGCTCTCGCCGGCGATCTCGATCGAGCAGAAGGCGACCTCGCACAACCCGCGCTCGACGGTCGGCACGGTCACCGAGATCCACGACTACCTGCGCCTGCTGTACGCCCGCGTCGGCGATCCGTACTGCCCCGACCATCCGGAGCAGAAGCTCGCGGCGATGACGATCTCGCAGATGGTCGACGTGACGCTCGCGATGCCCGAGGAAACGAAGCTCGCGATCCTCGCGCCGGTGGTGGTGAACCGCAAGGGCGAGCACCTCGAGCTCGTCGCGGAGCTCCGCGCACAGGGCTTCGTGCGGCTGCGCGTCGACGGCAAGGTGGTCGAGATTGACGCCGTGCCGAAGCTCGCCAAGACCACGAAGCACACGATCGAGGTGGTCGTCGACCGCATCAAGGTGCGCGCCGACATGAAGCAGCGCCTCGCCGAGTCCTACGAGACCGCGCTGCGGCACGGCGACGGCCGCGCGATCGCCGTCGAGATGGACACGGGCGTCGAGCACCTGTTCTCGGCCAAGTTCGCCTGCCCGGTGTGCAACTACTCGCTCGCCGAGCTCGAACCGCGGCTGTTCTCGTTCAACAACCCGGTCGGCGCCTGCCCGCGCTGCGACGGCCTGGGCTCGATCAGCTTCTTCGATCCCAAGCGCGTCGTCGCCTTCCCGCAGCTGTCGCTCGCCTCGGGCGCGATCAAGGGCTGGGACCGCCGCAACCAGTTCTACTTCCAGATGCTGCAGGGCCTTGCCAAGCACGCGGGCTTCGACCTCGACCGGCCGTTCGCGAAGCTGCCCGAGCGCGTCCAGAGCCTCGTTTTGCACGGCTCGGGCGGCGAGAAGATCCCCTTCACCTACCTCAACGACCGCGGCCGCACGATCGTCAAGGAGCACGCGTTCGAGGGGATCATCCCCAACCTCGAGCGGCGCTACCGCGAGACCGACTCGATGATGGTGCGCGAGGAGCTCGCCAAGTACCTGAACGACAAGCCGTGCCCGGAGTGCAACGGCACGCGGCTGAAGCGCGAGGCGCGGCACGTCAAGGTGGGCGCCGGCGCCGACGCCCGGGCGATCTTCGAGATCTCAGGCTGGCCGTTGAAGCAGACGGCGGGCTTCTTCGCGGGCCTCGCGCTCGAGGGCCACAAGGCGGCGATCGCCGACAAGATCGTCAAGGAAATCGTGTCGCGTCTCGCGTTCCTGAACAACGTCGGCCTCGACTACCTCTCGCTCGACCGGTCCGCGGAAACACTGTCCGGCGGCGAGGCGCAACGCATCCGCCTCGCGAGCCAGATCGGCTCGGGGCTGACGGGCGTGATGTACGTCCTCGACGAGCCGTCGATCGGCCTGCACCAGCGCGACAACGACCGGCTGCTCGCCACGCTGAAGCACCTGCGCGACCTCGGCAACAGCGTGATCGTCGTCGAGCACGACCGCGACGCCATCCTGTCGGCGGACTGGGTCGTCGACATGGGGCCGGGCGCGGGCGAGCACGGCGGACAGGTCGTCGCGCAGGGCACGCCGCACGAGATCCGGCTCGCCAGCGAATCGCTCACCGGCCAGTACCTGTCGGGGCGGCGCATGATCCCGCTGCCGGAGCGGCGGCGTCGGGCCGACGCGACGCGCGAGCTGGTCGTCACCGGCGCCCGCGGCAACAACCTGAAGGACGTCACGCTGCGGCTGCCGCTCGGCCTGTTCATCTGCGTCACGGGCGTCTCGGGCTCGGGCAAGTCGACGCTCATCAACGACACGCTCTACCAGGCCGTGGCGCGGCACCTCTACGACTCCGCCTCCGAGCCGGCGCCGCACGACGAGGTCGAGGGTCTCGAGCACTTCGACAAGGTGATCAGCGTCGACCAGAGCCCGATCGGGCGCACGCCGCGCAGCAACCCGGCGACGTACACGGGCCTGTTCACGCCGATCCGCGAGTTGTTCGCGCAGGTGAAGGAAGCACGCGAGCGCGGCTACGGCCCGGGACGGTTCTCGTTCAACGTCAAGGGCGGCCGTTGCGAGGCCTGCCAGGGCGACGGCCTGATCAAGGTCGAGATGCACTTCCTGCCCGACGTCTACGTGCCCTGCGACGTCTGTCACGGGCAGCGCTACAACCGCGAGACGCTCGAGGTCCGCTACAAGGGGAAGAACATCCACGAGGTGCTGGCGATGACCGTCGAGCAGGCGCACGTGTTCTTCGAGCCGGTGCCGGCGGTCGCGCGCAAGCTCGCCACGCTCCTCGACGTGGGGCTGGGCTACATCACGCTGGGCCAGTCCGCGACCACGCTCTCCGGCGGCGAGGCGCAGCGCGTGAAGCTGGCACTGGAACTCTCGAAGCGCGACACCGGCCGCACGCTCTACATCCTCGACGAGCCGACCACGGGGCTGCACTTCCACGACATCGAGCTCTTGCTCACCGTGCTGCACCGGCTGCGCGACCACGGCAACACCGTCGTCGTGATCGAGCACAACCTCGACGTCATCAAGACCGCCGACTGGGTGATCGACCTCGGTCCCGAAGGCGGCGCCGGCGGCGGGCGCATCATCGCGGAAGGCACGCCCGAGGCAGTCGCTAAGTCGCCGGAGAGCCACACCGGGCATTACCTTTCGCCGGTGCTCGCTGAACATCCGGCGCCGAAGCCCGCCGCGGCGAAGACGCCGCGCGTGCGCAAGGTTGCGGGCGACCTGCTCGGCTGACGGCGGGCCCCGAGGGGCCGGGCGAGGCCGGTCCGGCGATGGTCAGGCAACGGTCAGGCGCGAGGTGCCGGCAATGCCTCGCTCACGCCTCGCGCGGTGACGGCCGCCAGGATGCCTCGTAGCAACGCGGTGGGCGACGGCGGACAGCCGGGCACCGTGACGTCGACCGGAATCACGTTCGCAACGCGACCGAGCGACGCGTAGCTCTCGCCGAAGATGCCGCCGGTGCAGCCGCAGTCGCCGACGGCGACGACCAGCTTGGGCTCGGGCGTAGCGTCGTAGGTGCGCTGCAGTGCGACCGCCATGTGCTTCGATACCGGGCCGGTGACGAGCAGCATGTCGGCGTGGCGCGGGCTGGCGACGAAGCGGATGCCGAGCCCCTCGAGGTTGTAGTACGGATTGCCGAGCGCATGGATCTCGAGCTCGCAGCCGTTGCACGAGCCGGCGTCGACCTGCCTGATGGTGAGCGCGCGGCCGAGCGTGCGCAGGATGCTCTCGTGCAGGCGGGACACGCCTTCCGCGTCCGCGGGCGCCGGCGCCGGCTCGGTGCGGATGCCGATCGTCGCGATCTTCTTCAGGATCGTCAGCATCTGGATTTGCTACAGGTCGTGGCCGCTGTAGGAGAGGTTGAACGACTTGTTGATCAGCGGGAAGTCGGGGACGATGTTGCCGATCACCGCGTGCTCGAGCACCGGCCAGTTCGACCACGACACGTCGTGCGGGTGGCAGCGGCGGATCGAGCCCTCCGGTCCGCTCTCGAGGGCCACCAGCACCGGTCCGCGCCACCCTTCGACGAAGCCCAGGCCGAGGCGCTGCGCCGGATGCGCCGGCAACGGCAGCTGCACGTCGCCGGTGAGGTCGGCGTCCGGCGCCCTGTCGACGATGGCCCGCACGAGCCGCAGCGACTCGGCAAGTTCGTCGAAGCGCACGGCCACGCGCGCGGCGACGTCGCCTTCCTCGCGCACGACCTTGCCCACGCCGAGCTGGTCGTAGGGCGGCACCGGATGGTCGCAGCGAAGATCGTGCGCGCGCCCGCTCGCACGGCCGGCCATGCCGGCGAGCCCGAGCCGCGCCGCGAGCTCCGGGGTCACGCGGCCGCAGGTGCGAAACCGGTCCTGCAGCCCGGCGTGCTCGTCGTAGATGCCCCGCACCGTGCGGATCTCGCGCTCCAGCGCCAGCGACTGGTCGGCCAGCGCCCGCAGCGCCGTGGGGTCGACGTCGCACGAGACGCCGCCCGGACGAACGAAGTCCATCAGCATCCGATGGCCGAACGCCGCGAGATTCGCGCGCAGCAGGTCCTCCTTGAGGCGCGAGAACTGCGACAGGCCGAACGCGAACCCACCGTCGTTGCCGAGATAGCCGAGATCGCCGAGGTGATTGGCGATGCGCTCGCGTTCGAGCGCGAGCGCCCGCAGCCACGCCGCGCGCGGCGGCACGGCGATGCCGGCGATCGCCTCCACGGCCTCTGCGTACGCCCAGGCGTAGGCGACGGTGCTGTCCCCCGACACGCGCCCTGCCAGGCGGTAGCCTTCGGCGAGCGACAGCGCTTCGAAGCGCTTCTCGATGCCCTTGTGCACATAGCCCAGGCGCTCCTCGAGCCGCAGCACCTTTTCGCCGACGACCTGGAAGCGGAAGTGTCCGGGCTCGATGATCCCTGCGTGCACGGGCCCGACGGGAATCTCGTGCACGCCGTCGCCTTCGACCCGGACGAACGCGTACTCCTCCTGACCCGGCTCCCACTTGGGCGAGGCCGCGAAGTCGCGTCGCAGCGGGAACTGGTCGATCGGCCAGCTCGCCAGCCACAGCCACGGCCGCCGGTCGTCGGCATCCGAGGCGACGCCGGTCAGGTCGAACGCGGCACGCTGCATGCGGTTCGCGGCGGGAAAGATCCCGGCGAGGTCGGGATAGCGGGCTTCGTCGTTCGGCAGCCGGTGCTGCAGCAGCAGCAGGCCATCGGCGTCGGCGAGCAGGGTGCAGAGCCGGAAGCCGCGCCCGAGGTCGCGGTCGTCCGTCGCCCACAGCGCGACCAGCCGCGCGCCCTGGTCGGCCGCGGCGCGGCACGCGGCGAGCAACTCCGACGCACTCACGTCGGCCCGCCGCGCGGGGACCGCGGCGGGAACCTTCGCGGCAGTGAGGCCGAGCGGCGAGAGGTTCATCGATGCCTCAACCGATCAGCCGGGCCGCTTCGCGGTACCAGTCGGCGAGCGCCGGCGGAATCCACAGGCCCAGCATCAGCACGAGCAGCAGGTGGACGAACACCGGGATCATCGCCGGCCGGTAGGGCAGGCGCTGCACCGTCGTCTCGCCGAACACCATGGGCTGCACGCGCGAGAACACGGCGGCGAACGCGACGCCAAGCGCGACGAGCAGGAACGGCGTCGCCCAGGGCTGGTCGCGCATC
>Ga0105106_10002899_pt1 | contig 12301 bp, 9 predicted proteins | sample PPLLaktember2015_5_FD_79109 | JGI IMG/M metagenome (GOLD analysis project Ga0105106, IMG submission 79109) | Freshwater sediment microbial communities from Prairie Pothole Lake near Jamestown, North Dakota, USA - PPLs Lake P8 Core (1) Depth... | ecosystem: Environmental > Aquatic > Freshwater >...
GGCTACCAGACTCCAAAAGTTGATATAAGAGCATCCGTTTTTAAAGATGATAAAATCCTGATGGTAAGGGAAAAGATTGATGGTGCCTGGTCCCTCCCCGGCGGATGGGCTGACGTAAATACTTCTGTTAGTGAATCGGCAATCAGGGAATGTCGCGAAGAAGCCGGCGCTCATGTTAAACCAAAAAGGGTAATCGCTATTCTTCAGGCTGACCGTCATTATAATTTCCCTTACCCATATACCATCTACAAGGTCTTCGTGGAGTGTGAATTGATTGAAAATAACTTTGCGGCAAACACTGAGACTCTTGATGCAGGTTTCTTCCCGGCCGATTCCCTGCCTCCCCTTTCAAACGAACGGAATACTCTGGAACAGATCAAATTGTGCTTTGAAGCAAAAAAACATAAAATTTTCGAAACAATTTTTGATTAGAATTATATTGAAGGACTAAATAAACTTTTACACCATGTTTCATCAACCAAAGATTCAGGCAACATCAATATTCCTGTTAGCAGGGATCCTGTTTATTACTACTGCAATAACAGGACAGGTCAAGAATCCTGTTTTGACCGGAAAAGATAAAGTATCTCTCTTTTCAAAACAAACAGAGATGAAAAAGGCCTCCCCATTCAAAGATATGAAATGGCAGTTCATAGGCCCGACAAATATCAGCGGGCGATGTACCGATGTCGAGGCAATTTCCCCCCATGGAAGCAACTACACTATCTGGATCGGCTCCGCAACAGGTGGTGTTTGGAAATCGACAAATGAAGGGACAACTTTCGAAGCCGTATTTGAAGAAATGCCAACCGCATCGATAGGCGATATTGCAATAGATCCGAATAATCCGGATATAGTATGGGTCGGGACCGGCGAAGCAAATATTTTCAGAAGCTCCAATGCCGGCTGCGGAGTGTTTAAAACCACTGACGGAGGCAAGACCTGGAATGGGGCCGGACTTGAAAATACCTTTACTATCGGACGTATAAGGATACATCCGAAGAATTCGAATATAGTCTATGTAGCCGCCACCGGACACGAATGGACCCCGAATGAAGAGAGGGGGCTCTTCAAAACCGTTGACGGGGGCAAATCGTGGACCAGGATTCTCTATATTGATGAGAACACCGGGGTTTATGACCTTGTTCTTGATCCAAAAGATCCTGGCACACTCTACTGCACAACCTGGGAGCGCATAAGGCTGAAGTGGAATGATCCAAGGACTTACGAAAACTCTAAGAACAGCGGGGTATGGAAATCAACCGATGGAGGCAAAACATGGAAAAAGATAAACAAAGGATTGCCTGAGGCCAACAAGCTTGGCCGCATAGGTATAGACGTAGCCCTCTCAAATCCCAGGGTCCTTTATGCTTATGTCGACAACTATGAGGTGGCCTATCCTGCCAAAGAGGGCGAAATGGATTCTTACGGCCGTCAGAGAAAAGACATAATAAAGGGAGCAACTATTTACCGGTCAGACGATTCAGGTGAATTATGGACTCAGGTCAGCGGGCTAACACCGGAACAGAAAACCTTTATGGAAAGGCATTCAGCAACATATGGATGGGTATTCGGTCAGATAAGAGTCGATCCCAACGACGAGAATACAGTTTATACTATGGGACTGATGCTTAACCAGTCGACTGACGGAGGGAAGACATTTAAATCGCTTCGCGGACCTCATGTCGACCATCACGGACTGTGGATCGATCCCGTAAATTCAAATTATCTCCTTAATGTTCAGGATGGAGGTCTGGGCATTTCGTATGACAAGGGTAAAACCTGGAAATTCCCTATTGAAGAACTACCTCTTATCCAGTTCTTTAATCTGGGATATGATTTCAGCACACCATTCAGGGTCTTTGGCTCCATCCAGGATCACGGAAGCTACATCGGAGAGGTTGACCTTTCAGAAGGCCGTGATAAAGTCCCGGCAAAACCTTTTCTTGAGACTCTTGGAGGTGAAGGAACCTCTCATAACATGAATCCGGTCGATAATAACACTATGTATGCCAGTGGCTTTTATGGTCGGCTGGCCCGTGCAGAGCTCGATAAATATCCACAAAACACAAAAGATTTATTGCCAAACATGTTGCCTGAGGAAACACTTTTAAGGGGAGAATGGGTCGCACCTTCGCTTGTTTCGCCTCACAATCCTGATATTATTTATCACGGGATGCAATACCTGATGAGATCCCGCGACCGGGGTGATACCTGGGACTTTATCAGCCCTGACCTTTCCTTTAATGATACACTGAAAATGGGAGATATAAGCTATCAGACCATATCTGTTTTTGAAGAGTCACCGCTTCGTTTCGGGCTTCTTTATGCCGGAACTGATGACGGCCGGATATGGAGAACCAAAGACGGAGGTAAAAACTGGACAGAAATCAGGAATGGGGCTGTTCCTCAGAAATTTGTCTCGCGCTTAACAGCTTCCAGATATGATATCGGAACTGTTTACATGACCCAGAGCGGACGCAGAGATGATGATTTCCAAGTTTATATATGGAAATCAACGGATTTCGGAGACTCATGGCAGGACATTTCCGGAAACATACCAGTAGGGCCTGCCAATACGATCAGGGAAGATCCTGTAAACAAAAACATTCTTTATGCCGGCACTGACGGAGCTGTATTTGTCTCAAAGGATGGCGGCCAGAAATGGGAAGTATTGGGAACCCTGCCCTTTTCATATGTGCATGATCTTATCATTCACCCAAGGGATAATATGATAGTAATTGCCACTCATGGCCGTGGTATATGGGTTATGGATGCAAATCCCATAAATGAAAAGGATAAGCAGAGTAACAGGAGGTAGATTCGTAGGGGCGTTGCATGCAACGCCCGTACAACAATATATTATAATTAATCCTCCAGATACAAATATTTCTCCTTCTTTTCAGTAACCCTACCTATTGTAGCTGATTGTGTCAGACCAGCAAGATGAAGGTCAGAAATGACCTGATCAGAAATCTCAGGAGGAACACACATTAGTAATCCTCCAGAAGTCTGGGCATCCATTGCAATCATTTTCAGGTTATAATTGAGATAGGCACCAAAGGATGTATCATTTTCGACAAAATCAAGGTTACGGAATGAGGCCCCGGGGATGCATCCTTCATCAACCAGGCTGTATGTACTACCGATTAGCGGCACCCGGCCCAGATTGAAATGCATAGAGACATTACTTGCTTTTGCCATTTTAAGGGCATGGCCGGCAAGTCCGAATCCGGTAATATCGGTCGCCCCTTTTATATTGAATTTCTTCATCACCTCAGCTCCTGTTTTGTTGAGCATTTTCATCAGCTGTTTTGCCTGATAAACATCATCGTCAGAAGCCATTTTCAGCCGCTGACCTGCAAGGATAACTCCTGTCCCGGCTGACTTGGTGAGAATAATCACATCTCCCGGCCTTGCTCCTGCATTTGTAATGATCTTTTCAGGATGAATATACCCGACAACAGCCAGTCCGTACTTGGGAGGGTAATCATCAATGGTGTGCCCCCCTATTATCCTCAGACCCGCCTCAGCTGCCATATCAGATCCTCCTTTAAGGATTTCGGCATAAGCCTCCAGTGGCAGCTTTGATGAGGGGAACATCATTATATTAAGTGCAATGACAGGAGTCCCGCCCATCGCATAAACATCACTGATGGAATTGGCAGCGGCTATCTGTCCGAACTCATAGGGATCGCTGCATACCGGGGGGAAAAAATCAGTTGTAAAAACAAGGGCCAGCTCTTCATTAACCCTGTATACGCCGGCGTCATCATGAGTATCAATACCAACGAGAATATTCGGATCTGAAGGAAGCGGCAGGTATTTCAGAAACTCCTCAAGCTGTTTTGGCGAAATTTTCGCCGAACATCCTCCGCTCTCAACCATTTGAAGAAGGTCAGTTTTCATTGGCAGACAGAGTTAATATTCAAGGCTTTACAATATTACCGGCTTTTGCCATCACCTGGGCTATCTCAAACATGTTGCTCACAGTACCAATTTTTATCTTATCTTCGAGTGAATAGAATTTTATACACGTGCCACACAGGAGCAGGGTTACTCCCATTTTTTCAATCTCCTTTAAATGGACTATCACCGGAGAGTCCTCTGTACCAAGAGCCACCCCCTTATTGTAGAAAACCATTTTCGAAGGAAGTGCATCAAGATCTTTTATAGCTTTGATAAAATTGTCTATTAGCAGGTGGCCAAGATCATCGTCTCCCTCACCCATTTTATCAGAGGTAAATGCAATTATGAAATCTCCCTGAATGAAATGGGGAATTTCTGTTGTACAGTATTCTTCTGGTCTGGCTGCAATAAGATCAGCCCTGTTTTTTGTAATGGTCAATGTCCAGACACCATTTAACTCTTCCCATGAAAACTCTGTATTATTATCTTTCAGAAAGCGTGAAACATTGCTGAAAGAGGTCTGATTATCGGTGATGACCTTAAAAGAATCCCCGGTCTGTGAATTCCGCAGGGCATGTTTCGTTGCAATCAGAGGTGCCGGACATTGCTGGCCTGAAGTATCAATAATTTGCATTTAGGTGATTTTAAATGATATCCAAAAGTACTAAAAAAGAAGAATGAAAAATTATAAGAACTTACGCAGAGATACACAGAGAAGCACAGAGTTACACAGAGGCTCAATCCATTTTTGCTCTGTGGTTCTCTGTGAATCCTCTGTGGTCCTCTGTGTAAGTTCTTAATATCCCGCTTCTAAATGAGAATTAAATCTGTATTTTTGAGCTCCAATAATAACCATATGAAAAAGATAACACTGCTGCTCCTCATTTTATTTGCGCTTCCCGGTCTTAATCAGGCCCAGGCACAGAACAAGATTGATAAAACCTCTGTTACCGGATCATGGCTTGGTAAATTAGAAGTCAGTGCAATATCTCTCAGGATTGTCTTTAACCTGTCAGTAATTGAAAAAGACTCTCTTGTTGCAACCATGGACAGTCCCGACCAGGGGGCTAAGGATATAAAGCTCGGCCAGGTAAATTTAGATAATGAGAATATTAAAATATCGGCACCCATATTGCTTGGTGAATATATCGGAACAATAAAGAATGACACATTAATTGAAGGCACATGGACTCAAAGAGGGAATACTTTGCCTCTTAATCTGACAAAACTCAGGAAGGCATTTACTTTGAACAGGCCCCAGGAGCCGAGACCTCCTTTCCCTTACACAATGGAAGATGTGAAATTTACAAATGAGAAAACAGGTATAAATCTTGCAGGTACATTAACAATTCCCGAGGGAGAAGACCCGTTCCCTGCTGTTATTCTTATTACAGGATCAGGTTCCCAGAACAGGAATGAAGAGTTACTGGGACATAAACCATTCTGGGTTATTGCGGATTATCTTTCGCGAAATGGCATAGCAGTTCTGCGTTATGACGACAGGGGTGTAGGTCAGTCCCAGGGCACTCCGGTTAATACCACCTCTGCCGATTTTGCTGACGATGCTGAAGCTGCATTACTTTATCTCAGGACAAGAAAGGAGATAAGATCAGGATCTGTAGGATTAGCCGGTCACAGCGAGGGAGGGTTGATAGCTTCGATTGTTGGCTCAAAAAACAGTGAAACTGCTTTTGCAATCTCCCTGGCGGGACCTGGTGTCGCAGGAGACCAGATAATGCACCGTCAGAACAGGGATATCAGCCTCCTTTCAGGAGCCGATGAAGCTGAGGTAAAAAAAACGATCGCAACCAATAAAAAACTTTTCTCGGTCCTGAAAAAGGAAACAGATAATAAGAAAGCCGAAGTTAAGATTGCAGAAGTGTATACGAAAACCCTTACCAAAGAAAAAAAATCACCCGAAGAGATCGATAAAGCTTTAAAACAGCTGAACGCAAGTTTGAATCCTGTTGCATATGACTGGTTAAGGTACTTTATCATAACTGATCCCGCCGATTACTGGAAAAAGGTTAAGTGCCCGGTGCTTGCCCTGAATGGTGAAAAGGATCTGCAGGTTGCTGCCGATGTAAATCTGCCTGCTATTGAAAAAGCCCTTAAATCAGGTGGAAACCTGAATGTAAAGACAATGAAATTACCCGGATTAAACCATTTGTTCCAGCATTGTAAAACAGGTCTGCCGGCCGAGTATGGCGAAATTGAAGAGACATTCGCCCCTGAAGTCCTTAAAATTATGTCGGATTGGATCCACGGTCTGTAGAAATACCTGCCAGTTTTTTCAGGATCAGATGACCCCTTGCCAGAATACCTGCTGATCCTTCACCCTGAAGCATTTGAATTGTTCCTGAAAGTTCATTTGCCAATTCAGGATATAAGACTGCAAGCTTATATATAATCTCCATTGAATAAGCTTTTACAGCAATTGCAGAAAAACCTGATTTCAGCATTTTAAAACAATGGTCAGCAAGAATTCCATGGTGCCTGCCACTGACCATATTCAGATCACTCATGGAGATCATTCTCAGAAATGAACGCTGCACGCTTTCATTGTCAAGGTTATCAAGTGTCTCGATAATCCGCTGAAGATCAGGATTTATCATCTCCGGATATTTATCAAAAATCTTTGAGAGTGTCCATGATGCCCGGAATGCCAGCTTCCTGTCATCTGAAAACGAATATTCAAGAAGCTTCTTAAGAATTTCCCCGTTTGCGATTGCTGACTCGGCAACCCATTCAGCTTCTTTGATCCCCATCATGCTGCTCACCATCGTTCTGAGATCCTCTTCATTATATGTCTGTTGAGCCGACTCTGAGATAACAGCGATTTCTGCCTCCGTCATACCGGTATTTTTAAGATATTCGTCAGCAACCAGAATATCAGCTTCTGAAAAATCAACATCTTTAAGACCTGGGGGGCTGAGCCACTTATAAGCTATATGTTCCGTAAGAAAAGGTAAATCATCAAGAGTATCGCAGATAAAAGGGATAAGTTTTATCTGCTTGGTGCCATAATCATAATCAGTTTCCGGGAGCCGTTTGCAGATAACGATATCAATCGACAGCTCCTCCTTTATTTCCCGTAAAACAGACTCTTCCTCCGTTTCATTTGCATCAATCTTCCCCCCCGGGAACTCCCATTTTAGCGGATGATCAGTATTTTCTCCCCTCTGAACTACAAGAACCTCGTTCTCTTCATTCCTGATAACTGCACAGGTGACTCTGATCATGGTTACTCAGGTTAAAAGATCTTCATAAAGAGGTATTTCCAGAATATGCTCATATTGCTTCTTTTCAGCATTGAACCTGAAAGCATAATTGTCAATGCCGTTAGTGACTATTGCATATGGCACTTTGTATCCCATGTTGTACTCGCCTACCTGATCATACACTTTATCCTCATAAAAATCAGAAATTCTGATATCAGGCGATTTGCACTCAACTATCATAACTGGTTGTCCGTTTCTGTCGTGAACCAGGATATCAACCCTCTTCTTCATGGTATTGAAGCTAAACATCATTTCAATACCTATAAGTCCTGCCGGGTATCCTCCATGTTTGATAAGGTACTGTACAAAATGCTGTCGTACCCATTCTTCCGGAGTCAGCTTCACCCATCTTTTCCTTTGGGGATCAAAGATCATCTCCGATCCCTCCGTTCCTGTAATCCTGAAGGAATATGAGGGAAGATTCAACTGTTTCAACTTAACTTTTGTATTTTTGAAACCTGGAATAATTAACTTATTTAATTCATCTTTTTTCTCTTTGTGTTACTTTGTGCTGCCCTTAGTATTACTTTGTGGTAAAATTCTTTTTCACCACAAAGGGTCACAAAGGATATCACAACGGTGCATCAAGGGAGAAATGATTAGTACAAATATATTGAGAATTACCGGGAAATCAGCCTCTCCCTAAATCCCTCCCCCAGGAGGGAGGGACTTTTAAATTGTACTGAATAAGTCCCCCTCTCTCCCGGGAGAGGGGGATTCAGGGGGTGAGGCCTATAATAGATATAATTTAATACCTGATTGAAACTTATGAAGACCAAAGAAGAAATTGTTAATAACTGGCTGCCAAGATATACGGGAAAGAGCATTGGCACTTTCGGCAAATATTTCCTTCTTACCAATTACCTCTATTATGTTGAACTCTTTGCAAAATGGCATAGTGTTGAGGTTGAAGGCCGGGATAAGAATATGCCCAGCGCAACTGCTGACGGAATAACAATAATCAGCTTTGGAATGGGAAGCCCCAATGCAGCAACCGTTATGGACCTGCTTAGTGCCGTAAGTCCTGCCGCTGTGCTCTTCCTCGGTAAATGTGGTGGTTTAAAGAAGAAGAACAAGCTTGGGGACCTTATACTCCCGATAGCTGCCATCAGGAGTGACGGAACTTCAAATGATTATCTGCCCAACGAGGTACCTGCTTTACCTGCCTTTAAGCTGCAAAGTGCAATTTCAGCTTCAATTACGCGGATTAACAAGGAATACTGGACCGGTACCGTTTATACAACCAACCGCCGGGTATGGGAATATGATGACAGGTTCAAAAAGTACCTGGTAAAAACCAGGGCAATGGCAATTGATATGGAGACCGCAACAATTTTCACAGTAGGTTTCGCCAACGAGATACCTACAGGAGCCCTTCTTTTGGTTTCCGATCAGCCAATGATCTCGACCGGAATCAAAACTGAAGCCAGCGACCGTAAAGTTAACAGTAAGTATGTCGAGATGCATCTGAGAATAGGAATGGATGCTTTGCGGGAAATAAAAGACAATGGTATTTCAGTAAAACATCTTAGATTCTGAATATGCCGGCAGCTTTCGAAGAGATAATGTCTGACCTTAAAAAAAGGATTTTCAAACCTGTCTATTTCCTGGCAGGAGATGAACCCTATTATATTGACCTGATAACTGAATATATTGAGGAAAAAGTTCTGCCTGAAGCCGAAAAAGCTTTCAACCAGTTGATTATCTACGGAGAAGAAACATCAGTCAGCTCAATCATCGAAACTGCACGCCGTTTCCCAATGATGGCGAATCACCAGGTAGTAATAGTAAAAGAAGCACAGGCTTTAAAGAAGATCGAGGATCTGATGTTTTATCTTGATAAGCCCCTTTTATCAACAATACTTGTACTAAACTATAAATATAAAGTAATTGATAAGAGGACAAAACTATACAAAACGCTTGATACACAGGGTGCATATTTTGAATCGATGAGGTTACGCGATTACCAGGTCCCGCCGTGGATCGAGCGTTACCTTATGACAAAAGGCATTAAGACCGATCCCGATGCTTCGGCAATGCTGACAGAATACCTGGGTACTGATCTTCATAAAATAGTAAATGAGCTTGATAAACTGTTAATTACCCTTCCTGAAGGCAAGCCTGTGATAACCAGCTCACTGATTGAAAAGAACATCGGGATCAGCAAGGATTACAATAACTTTGAACTGCAAAAAGCCATAGGCGAAAAGAACATTTACAAAGCAAATATGATTATTTATTACTTTGCAAATAATCAAAAAGAGAATCCGATAACCCTGACTATTGCTTCCCTGTTCAGTTTTTTTACAAAGATCCTGACATATCATTATCTCACTGACAGGTCAAAAAACAATGTTGCTTCTGTACTCAAGATAAATCCTTTTTTTGTAAAGGATTATGAGACATCAGCAACAAAATACAGTGCATCAAAGACAGTTGAGATTATAAGCCTTTTAAGGACATTCGACATGAAATCAAAAGGTTTCGGGGATATAAGCACAGAACCGGGTGATCTGCTGAAGGAGCTTGTTTACAAAATCCTGCATCTTTAGCAATTCCCCCTTTGATTTACACGTACTCATCCCCCCAACCCCCTTCTCTGCTATCGCAAAGAAGGGGGAGTTAATCTTCTGTGCATAAACAATTTCCCCCTCTTTACGAAGTAGAGAGGGGGAAAAAGAAAGGGGGTGAGTACATGATATTAGTTCATATCCGGTGATTCCGGAAAGTCAGCCCAGACTCTGTATTTATTTTTTAAGGAACGCAGCACTCTTTTCCAGCTGTCGCTGCCCCTGCTGCTCATTATTGTATCAGATTTAACCCTGGTAATTACCCAGGAGTTCTCCTGAATCTCCCGTTCGAGCTGACCAGCTGACCAGCCTGAATAACCAAGGAAGAAACGTATCTGTTCCGGGTTGACCGATCCCGTTTTGATCAAATCCCGTATAGCGTCAATATCTCCTCCCCAGTAAATATCCCCCTCAACCTGTACACTTTTTGGTACAAGTTGGCCAAGATTATGAATATAATGAAGTGTATCAGGTGCCACCGGCCCTCCCATATTAAGATATTCATCCCAGCCTTCAAAACCAGCAATGGTGTCAGATATCCTGATATCGAGCTTTTTATTAAGAATGAAGCCTACTGATCCTTCCGGATTATGATCAGTCAGATAAACCACGCTGCGGCTAAAGAAAGAATCCGGGAGGAAAGGCTCAGAAAGAAGTATTTTTCCTTTTTCGGCTATCTTATCCTCAGGAAGTATTGCGAACAGATCAATTTCCGGTTTCATGATGTAAATTTAACAATCAAAATTTAAACAACTATACTAATAACATATAAAAATCATGCCAAATGCAATGTAAAAAAATAAAGCTTAATAATAATTTTGATTGAATAATGTAATATTTTTGACCAGTTTTGTTAATTATTATGATGCAGAAAAGTACTTTAAGGATTATTGGAAATAAAGCAGTTCTGAATATACGTGAACGTATGTGCGAAACTGCTGAGGAATTGATGTCAAGTGAAAAGTTCCGGGCCGTACTGGATCATTGTATCAATCAGCTGCAGCGAAAAGATTCTCCCCTTCTTGAAATTTATGAGGGTGGAATTATTGAACAATCATCAACTGATGATCTTGTAAAAACACTCTCATTGCTTTATAAATATGAGGGTGCCGTGGTACCGCATATCTTTGACAGATCCGCATCATTTATAAGAAATACCCAGCTGCTGAACAATTTTGTTGAATATCTTTACGACTACTGGCGTCATTTTGACAGGCTCATAATTAATGACTCTGAAGGTGACCGCCTTGATAAACGTCCTTACCGTACATTCAATGAGACCATAGAGCATCTGACCCATCTGATCCGGACAGTTTACAGACACATTCAGGAGAATATTACCGGAAGCCATCCTTCTGTTTACAGACAGGTCCCCGCCGGTGCAGAAATTGCCGTTATCTCACTTCGAAAAGACCTCTCCTGGACCGACGATAAATACAACAAGCTGAATAAAGTTCCCATAATCAGGCAGATTCTTATCTATCCGCCCCTTGTTATTCAGCAGCCAATGAATAAAAGGACAGGAGATTTTAAAAGAATCGGACAGAATCCTGTCGATCTGACAGAGCTCAACTCTGAAGACTATATTTGCTATCCTGCAAGAGTGGGGAAATTCATTATTATGGTTTATTTCCACCTTAATTTCTTTGAGCTGGGTTTGTCGATGTGCAATCTTTTCCAGATAGCTGATGATTCAGACCTCGACAAAAAACCTGATGGAATTTTTATATACGGTGTTGAAGGGAACAAGCTTGACAACCTGTCATCTTATCCAACAGTTTTTTATCACGACGAGCAGAATTCAATGTTTGTTGGTGCAATACCTGACCGACTTGAATTCGGGTACTTCGGGTATTTGAAAAAAATGATCCTTACACTGCATAATTCTATTGTAATGAGATCAGGTAATATGCCCTTTCATGGTGCAATGGTAAAAATACTTCTGCACGGGAACAAGGAAGCAACTATACTTATGATGGGAGATACCGGCGCCGGCAAGTCAGAAACACTCGAGGCTTTCAGGGTCCTTGGGGAAAAGAATATCCGGGATCTTAAGATAATAGCTGACGACATGGGATCGGTAGAACTTGACCCTGATGGTAATCCTGTCGGCTTTGGTACAGAAATAGGAGCTTTCCTCAGGCTTGATGACCTTCAGCCCGGGTATGCGTACGGTCATCTCGACAGATCAATAATCATGAATCCCAGCCAGGTAAATGCGAGAATTGTCTTCCCGGTAACAACGCTTGAAACAGTAACACGGGGACATAAGATTGATTTTATCCTGTATGCAAACAATTATGAAGAGATTGACAATGAACATCCTGTAATTGAAAAATTCAGTTCAGCAGAACTTGCCCTGAAGGTGTTCCGTGAAGGTGCGGTGATGAGCAAAGGTACAACAACAACAACAGGACTGGTTCATACCTATTTTGCAAATATCTTCGGCCCCCCGGAGTACAGGGAAGTTCATGAGGAAATAGTTGAAAGGTTCTTTGCCTCATTCTTCAAAACAGGCGTGTTTGTTGGTCAGATGAGAAC
>Ga0105106_10002901_pt1 | contig 12298 bp, 14 predicted proteins | sample PPLLaktember2015_5_FD_79109 | JGI IMG/M metagenome (GOLD analysis project Ga0105106, IMG submission 79109) | Freshwater sediment microbial communities from Prairie Pothole Lake near Jamestown, North Dakota, USA - PPLs Lake P8 Core (1) Depth... | ecosystem: Environmental > Aquatic > Freshwater >...
GAAGCGCGGCGACGTCATTGAGATTCGCGTGCTGATCGCGCATCCGATGGAGACCGGCTATCGCGTGGGGTCCGACGGCAAGCAGGTGCCGCGCGATATCCTGCGCCGCTTCACCTGCAGGCTGGACGGCGAGGTCGTGTTCGCCGCCGCGCTATTCCCGGCGATCTCGGCCAATCCCTACCTCGCCTTCCCCCTACGGGTGGAGCGCAGCGGGACGTTGTCCTTCGCGTGGGAAGGCGACGGCGGGTTCATGCAGACCGAGACCGCGACGCTGAACGTCGCATGACGCGCGCGCTGGCGTCGCTTGCGCTCGGCGTGCTTGCGTCAGGTTTGCTCGCGGTCGGGTCGGCGCACGCACAGCAGGATGCGCGACGCTCCGGCTACGACGACATGTCGTCCGCGACGCAGGCGATGCAGCGGGACGACACGCAAAATCCGGCCATGCTGTTCGTCGCGGACGGCGAGGCCCTGTGGAAACGCCCCGCGGGATCCGACGCGAAGACCTGCGCCTCCTGCCACGGCGACGCGCGGACGGGAATGCGCGGGGTCGCTGCGCGCTACCCGGCGTTCGACGCGTTGCTCGCGCGCCCGGTGACGCTGGGCGAGCGCCTCAACCTGTGCCGCACGCGCCAGCAGCGGGCGGAAGCATGGCGCGCGGAAAGTGCCGAGCTGCTGGCGCTGGAGGCCTACGTCGCCCTGCAGTCGCGCGGCCAGGTCATCACGCCGCCCGATGACACACGCCTCGCGCCGTTCCGCGCGCGCGGCGAGCAACGCTACCGGCGGCGCATCGGCCAGCTCGACCTCGCGTGCGCGCAATGTCACGACGATCACGCCGGCAAGCGCCTCGGCGGCAGCACGATCCCGCAGGGCCACCCGACCGGCTATCCGATCTATCGCCTGGAGTGGCAGGCGCTGGGTTCGCTGCAGCGGCGGTTGCGTGGCTGCTACAGCGGCGTGCGCGCGGAGGCTCCGCCCTACGGCGCGCTCGAGCTCGTCGAGCTCGAGCTCTACCTCGCCTCGCGCGCGGCGGGGATGCCCGTCGAGAGTCCGGCGGTGCGACCCTGACGCGTGACGGCCGGCCCAGGGGCCGGTACCACTGGCGGCGTTCAGGATGGGGCCCGAACCAGCGCCTTCCTGAGCCCCGCCGGTTGCTCGACCAGGTCGGCGAGCGTGTAGCGGTTGAGCGAATCGTAGAGCGCGTCGAATGCGCTGACGAGGATGCCCTTCAGCCGACAGGGCCGCGCAATGCGGCACGCATGCGGGTCGGCCGACAGGCACTCGACGATCGGGGCGTCGCCCTCGCTCGCCCGCACGATGGCCCCTAGGCGGATGTCCTCCGGCGCACGCGCCAGGCGGACGCCGCCACCCTTGCCCCGTACCGATTCGACGATGCCGGCGCGCGCGAGCCGGTGCACGACCTTCATCAGGTGGTTCTCCGAGATGTCGTAGGCCGCCGCCATTTCCGGAATGGTTGCGAGACGCGTTCGGTGGAGCGCCAGGTACATCAGCACCCGCAAGGTGTAGTCGGAAAAGACGGTGAGGTGCATGGCGTCACAAAGCGGTAGACGGGATATTGCTTTTGCGGCAGCTTCAGCGTAGCATAAAGAAGTATCAACGTTACTGCTTTGTGGCCGAGTCGGCAATGCGCCCTTGACCATTGACGCGAACGCAACGCCGGCGTCCGCCGAAGGGGAGTCGCCATGGAGACCGTGCTGAAGTCCGTCGCCTTGGTCGTTCCGGAGAAGCCGCCTCAGGCGGTTACCCGGTTCACGACCGAGAGGCTGATCTCGGTGCGCCACTGGACGCCGAGGCTCCTGTCATTCCGCGCCAGCAGGAGTCCGGGCTTCCGGTTCAAACCCGGGCACTACACGCAACTCGGCCTCGGCGACGGCGAAGCAGGGCGGGTCTGGCGGCCATTCTCGTTCGTGTCGGCGGCGCAGGACCCCTTTCTCGAGTTCATCGCGGTACTCGTTCCCGGCGGTGCGTTCTCCGAGCACCTCGGGGGAATCCGCGTCGGTGCCACGATGTGCGTGGACAGGTCGAGCTATGGATTCCTGACCATCGAGCACTTCGCGCCGGGACGCGACCTGTGGCTCTTGGCGAGCGGTACCGGCCTCGGTCCCTTCGTCTCCATGCTGCGCGACCCGGCGACATGGGCGGCGTTCCAGACCGTCGTCGTAGTGCACAGCGTTCGCCACGCCGATGAACTCGCCTATCGGGACGAGATTGCGGCGCTCGCGCACCGCCTGTCGCCGTCCATCGCGCCGGAGCGGTTGGCGTATGTCCCCGTCGTCACGCGCGAGCCGTGCGTCGGCGCCCTGGATGCCCGCATTCCCCGTCTCATCGACGACGGCCGGCTCGAATCCGCGGCGGGCGCGAGCCTCGACCCGGCGCATTCGCGGATCATGGTGTGCGGCAATCCCGACCTGGGCCGCGCGTTGCGGCAGCAACTCACCGGGCGAGGATTCCATGTCAACCGGCGCGGAGCGCCAGGGCAGCTTGCGTTCGAGAACTACTGGCAGGGCGGCAGCACGTGAGGCGCGGAACCTCGTACGGTACCCCTAGCCACGACAGTCTCCACTCAACCGGCACGATCCGGAACCGGAACCCGAAACATGTCAGCCACGCACATCCACCTCTCGCCAGACGCGATCTATCCGTTCGACGCCCGTGGTGTCGCCAAGCGCTTCCGGCACGCCGCCATCTTCGGCGCGCTCGATGCGCTCCACCCCGGCGAGACGATGCGCTTCGTCAACGACCACGACCCGCTGCCATTGCTCGAGCAACTTGCGACACGCTACGCGGAAGCGGTCACCATTCGGTACGTCCAGCGCGATCCGGGTGTGATCGTGATCGACTTCGCCAAGTGCTGATCCGCGACGCGGCCGCGCACGGCCGCAACGCGAGCACGCTGGCGCCGCTCGACCATGTCACCTGAACTCGAGTCCATTGCGATCCGGACGCCGCCTCCCCCCAGGGGATTCGCGCTCTGGAACCTCGGCTTCCGTCCGTTCTACCTGCTCGCGAGCAGCTACGCCGCGCTGGCGGTGCTGTACTGGGCATTGCAGTACGCGGGCGCGATTCCGGCGGCCCGTGCGCGCACTCCCGCCTGGCACGGCCACGAGATGCTGTTCGGCTACACGCTGGCCGTCGTGGCCGGTTTCCTGCTGACGGCCGTTCGCAATTGGACGGCGCGTCCGACGCCTTCGGGCCTGCCGTTGATGCTGATGGCGGCACTCTGGGTGGCCGGCCGGGTGCTCGTGCTGACGCCCTGGGTGACGATCGCGGCCGTCGTCAACGCGGCCTTTCCGGTGGCCGTCGCCATCGGCATCGGCATTCCCATCGTGCAGAGCCGCAACCAGCGCAACTACTTCTTCGTCGCGCTCATGCTGCTGCTTGGCCTCGCGGTGCTCGCCTTTCATCTCGGCAGCCAGGGCGTGCTGCCGTGGCCACCGCGGGCGAGCCTGCAGACCGGACTCGACGTCATCCTGTTCATCCTGGCGGTGATGAGCGGGCGGGTGATTCCGATGTTCACCAACAACGGCGTGCCGGGCGTTGCGGCCACGCGCCACCCGGTGCTCGAGAAGCTGGCGCTGGGCGGCGTGCTGCTCCTGCTCGCGGCGGACGTCCTGCAATGGCCACTCGGCATCGTCGGCGCGATCGCGCTGATCGTGGCCGCCGTCCACGCGGCACGCCTCTATCTCTGGCAGCCCTGGCTGACGTTCGGCACGCCCATCGTCTGGGTGCTGCACGTCGCCTACGCCTGGATCGTCGTCCACCTCGTGCTGCGGGGCCTCGCGGCTCTCGGCTTGCCGGGCGAACTGCTCGCGATCCATGCGTTGACCATCGGCGCGATCGGCGGCATGACGATCGGCATGATGACGCGCACTGCCCGCGGCCACACCGGGCGTCCGCTGGTGGCCGACCGATTCGAAGTGGCGAGCTACGTGCTCGTCGCGCTGGCCGCTGCGATACGCGTTTTCGGCGGCATGTTGCTGCCCGACGCCTACGTCGCTACGGTCATCGCCTCGGGGCTGTGCTGGTCTGCTGCGTTTGCGCTCTACGCAGTACGCTACTGGCCGGTGCTGTCGCGGCCACGGCTCGACGGCAAGCCGGGATAGACGGTCGTCGGGCGCTCACGGGCCGGTGAGCCAGCGCGGCAGCTCGACGGCGTCGAGGAGGTTCTTCAGGCGCAGCCCCGCATCCGACAATGCGGAAGGTCTTGCCGCGTTGATGTCCATCAAGTCCGCGTCGACGCACGAGCCGGAACCCTGCGCGCGGCCGGAACTCCTTCGTGCCTCGCGCCCCGCGGGCACCCTCGCCGAGGGTAAGCTATGCACCTCGTTCCGGAGCGGAGCAACGCAGGTCGCGTCATGGCGGGCAACAGGGAACTTTCGTGGCGACGCTGGTTGAGCATTGCCTTGCGCACTTTGCATCTGGTTGGCGTCGTGCTGGCAGGGATCGCGTTCCTCGGCAACGGCGATCACGCCGTCGCCGGTGTCGTGCTCATGCTGCTTCCCGGGTTTGCGCTGTTCGCGATCGATGTGTGGCAACGCCCTGGCCTCTGGCGGGAGGTTGCCGGCGCCTTCATCTTCGTCAAGCTGCTCGCGATGATGGCGATGCTGCTCGCGCCAGGCATCGCGGAACATCTATTCTGGCTGCTTCTCGTCACCTCGTCCGTGGTGTCGCACGCGCCGCACGGCTTCCGGCACAGGAGAATCCTCGGCTGACGCCGCGATCCGATGACCACGAGCATGCAACCGTTCCCCGCCAGGCGACGGCTGGCCGACCTTCTCGGGCAGCTCGAGAGCGGCCTGGTCGAACGACGTCGACAGGTGCGTCTCGCGCTTCTGGCCGCGCTCGCGGGAGAGCACACGTTGCTGATCGGACCGCCCGGCACGGCCAAGAGCGAGCTCGCGCGTCGGCTGCACCTCGCCTTCGCCGATGCCAGCTACTTCGAGCGCCTGCTGACGCGCTTTTCGGTGCCCGAGGAACTGTTCGGCCCGCTCTCGATCAGTGCGCTCGAGCAGGATCGCTATGAGCGCCAGACGGCGGGCTACCTGCCGCAGGCGTCGATTGCCTTCATCGACGAGGTGTTCAAGGCGAACAGCGCCATCCTCAACGCCTTGCTCACGCTGTTGAACGAACGCAAGTTCGACAACGGCGCGGGGCGCCTCGCCTGCCCGCTGATCAGCGTCATCGGCGCGACCAATGAAGTGCCCGCGGGCGAGGTGGCGGAAGCTTTCTTCGACCGTTTCCTGGTCCGCCTTCCGGTCGGGCCGGTCAGTGCCGACGGCTTTCGGGAATTGATGGCGCTCGATGGCCACTGCGATCCACAGGTCACGGGCGCGCTCGCGGAAGCGGAGCGCGACGCGATCAAGCACGCGGCCGGCGCGGTGAGGGTCACGGAGGAGGTGTCGAACCTGCTGTCCGAGCTCCGCGCATACCTCGAGGGCGGGCAGGTCTACGTGTCGGACCGGCGCTGGGTGAAGATCGTGTGGCTGCTGAAGACTGCGGCGGCCACTGAAGGACGCGGCGAGCTCTCCGTGTGGGATTTGTGGCTCCTGCCCTGGTGCACGGCGCACGACATCGAGGGCCAGAAGACGGTCGACGACTGGCTGTCGGCGAGGCTCGGCGTTCGCGAGGCACTCTCGCCCCCGCGACTGACGCGCGTGGTGGAGGCGTTCGAGGCGCAGGCTGCGCTCGAGCGCGAGGCCGACGATCTCGACTACGATGCCGAGGGTCGGCTGAGGTTCAGCGCCGACCTGGACGAACGCGTGCACGACGCCAAGGGCGCAGCGCACGTTGCGCGCATGCGCTACACGCGGCGCCGCCGGTATGGCGAGACGCACATCGGCGCCAGGCTGCGCCAGATCGACGACCTGACGGCGCGCATTGCCGGTTATGCGGACGAGCTTCGTGGGCGGCGCGCGGACCTCGCCGCATATGCGGGGCAGAGCCTGTGGCTCGATGCGGATTTCGCCGTTCGCGTCGCCGCCCACCTGGACGCCGTGCAACGTGCGCTCGATGAACTCGCGGAGCGCGCGGCGAAGGCACGCGCCGCGTTCGAGGCGCTGCCGCGATTGCCGGTCGATCCGCGCACGACGCCCGACCCCATCGTGCACGAACTCCTCGGGCTGTGAACCGGGACGGCACGGTACGGTCGCTGCTGTTCGAGCAGCGCGAGGAGCGTCTGGCGGCGCTCACGACGCTGCCGCGCAGTCTCTGGCTGGGGGGCCTGATCAACTCGCAGGGCTCGCTGGAATCCCGGCTGCGTGCTTTGCAGGGCCTGCGCGAAGCGCTGCTCGTGGGCGTTGTCCCCGACCCGGGCAGCGCGTGCTGGCCGGATCGGGCGCTGGCTGCGGGGCTGGGCGCGATCCTGCGTAAGCTCGGCTTGCCGAGCCTGTGCCGCGACCACGACGAGCTGACCGACCAGCTGCTGGGCTCGATGCTGTGGCATCTCGATCTGATCGTCGACTACGTCGACCGCGGTGACAGCACCGATGCGGCGGGCGCAAGGGCTCTGTCCGCATTTGCCGAGGACTGGCAGGAGCGCCGCGGGTTGCTGGACGAACTGGAAGCGGTGTTCGGTACGACGGGCCACGTTCTCAAGAACACCCACTGGGACCAGCTCCGCGGACTGCTCGCCAGCGACAGCTGGCAGGAGGTGGTTCGCATCCGACGCCTGCTCGATGCATTGCCCGGGTTATCCGACGTACTGCGGCGCCTGGGTCGCACGCAGCCTGCCGAGGTCGAGGACCAGTCGCACCGGCTCGATACAGAGCCGACGGAGCAGTCCACCGCCTGGTGCGCGCGCGTCGTCGTCACGCACGTCCCCGAGATGCCGGGAGAAACGCGCGGTGTGTACCGGTCGGGCCGCATCGCGCGCATGCTGCCTTCGGAAACCATGCAGTTGACGCATCGCCGCCTGCGCCTCTTGTGGCACGCGCACCACGCAGAGCGATGCCTCCTCACGTACGAGGAAGACGACCGCATGCACCAGCCGGTGCGCGATCGCGTCCCGGTATCGTTGCCATCCCCGCAGCGCAGGCCGGACAGGCGCATGGAAGCCGGGCCAATGCTGATCTGCGTGGACACCTCCGGCTCGATGCAGGGCGGCGCGGAGGCGGTCGCCAAGGCGGTGGTGCTGGAAGCGATGCGGACCGCCCATGCACAGCACCGCCACTGCCACGTATTCGCCTACGGCGGCCCGGACGAGATCGTGGAGCAGACGCTCGACCTCGACGCAGCGGGCATCGGGCAGCTGGTGCAGTTCCTCGGCCAGGGGTTCCGCGGTGGCACGGACATCTGCGGCCCGCTCGAACGCGTGCTCGACCGGCTGGTGCACGAGCGCTGGCAACGGGCCGACCTGCTCATAGCATCCGACGGCGAGTTTGGCGCCACGCCGCAAACCGCGCTGGCGCTCGCGCGCGCGAAAGCGGAGCAGGGCCTCCGGGTGCAAGGCGTCCTGATCGGTGACCGCGAGACGATCGGCATGCTGGAACTGGCCGACGACGTCTTCTGGGTGCGGGACTGGCGCCGCTACGGCGGGTACGACGTGGATTCTCCGGTGCCCACGAAAAGCCTGACGGCGATCTATTTCCCGGGGGCGCTGCGCTCGGCCGGCCACTACGCGACATCCCGCGGTGATGCAGGCCCGCACGCGAAGCCGCCGCCCGCGGCCGCGGGACCGAACTGACGGGGACCGATCGATGCCGACCGTGGCCGCACGCTACGTAGAACTTGCCGAGCGAGTCGCGGCGCGGCTCGGTTCCCCGCGCATCCGGGCACTGCATCTGCAACCGGTTCAGGCCGCCACCGCCAAGGACGCCGAGTTCTGCGCCGTGGAGCTCACTGACGGATCGATCGGCTTTTCCTATGCCTTGCTCGACGCCGCCGAACCGTCGCTGCGCGCGCACCCCGACGCCGTTGCGTTCGCGGGTGTGGAGGCGGTGGTGCTCGCGCGCGGGTTTGCCGGGAAGGATCCTGCCGCCAAGGCGCTCGGCTTCGCCGCCATCAACGCCATGTCGCAGCATCTCTTCTCCCGTGCGCACTGGATACCGACGGACGCGGGTGACTCCCTTGGCGCAATCGAGCCGAACAGGGGAGAGCACATCGGCATGATCGGCTTGTTCCGGCCGCTGGTTGCGCGCGTCAAGGGGGCTGGCGCACGGCTGACGGTCCTGGAGCTCAAGCCGGAGCTGGCCGGCGAGCACGACGGTTTTCGCGTCACGCTCGACCCCGCCGACCTGGCTTCCTGCGACAAGGTGGTCAGCACCTGCGCGGTGATGCTCAACGACACGCTGGACGACGTGCTCGCGGCGTGCGGACATGCGCGGTACTTCGCGATGATCGGCCCGACCGCCGGCTGTCTCCCCGATCCCTTGTTTGCCCTAGGCGTCGACGCGATCGGCGGCCGGCGTGTCATCGATGCGCAGGGATTCCGCGACGCCTTTCGCCGGGGTGAGAAATGGGGATCGTTCGCCACGAAATACGTGATCTCGCGACAGCACTATCCCGGTGTCGATGCGCTGCTGGAGCGGGCAGGCTGAACCGGGCCCGCAGGTCCGGCCGACCATGCCTTCTCCGGGTCCATGTGGTGCTGCGGGACGGCATCGCGAAGCAACTCGCGGTGACCGCTATGCGGCGAGTCCCTTGTTGGGATTGATGAGGAATTTCGCGCCGGTCGCCCGCTGGCCGTAGACGGCAATCTCTTCCGGGTGCAGTGCCTCGGCGAGCGACACCTCCCTGGCGTAACGGCTCGCAAAGGTGGTCTTCAATCCGGCGACGATGCGCTCGCGCAGCTTCGCGGCGCCGGCCGGCCCGATCTTCTGCAGGAACGGCCACAGCAGCCAACCACCCACGCCCCACGCGAAGCCGAAGTTCCGGTTCAGCACGGTCGGGCTCGCGTTGAGCATGCCGTAGATGTAGACCTGCTTGTGGATGGTCGATCCGTAGCGGCTGTACTCCGTCGCTGAACGGGACAGCGCGGCCTCCATGGAAGTCAGAATCTGTCCCGCCAGCGTGCCGCCACCGATTGCGTCGAAGGCCAGCGTGGCGCCGGTGGCGGCGATCGCTTCGGTCAGGTCGTGCACGAACGTCGGGGCGCTGGAGTTGCACACGTGGCGTGCTCCGATGCCCTCGAGGAGATCCGCCTGCGCTTGCGTGCGCACGACGTTCACCAGGCCGATCTTGTCATCGAGGCAGATGCGGTTGAGCATCTGGCCAAGGTTGGAGGCGGCCGCCGTGTGCACGAGCGCGGTGTGACCTTCGCGGCGCATGGTTTCCACCATGCCCAAGGCAGTGAGGGGGTTGACGAAGCAGGAGGCACCCTCGGCGGCAGTGATGCCGTCCGGCAGCAGCAGGCACTGGGAGGCCTTGATGCATCGGTACTGCGAGTACATGGCACCGCCGAAGATCGCCACGGTCCTTCCCCGCAGCGCCTGCGCCTCCACCGACGAGCCGGCCGTCACGACCACACCGGCTCCTTCGTTGCCGACCGGCATCGATTGGCCGACACGGCCCGCCATGACCTTCATGCGGTCTTCCGGGATGCGCGCGATCAGCACCGGTTGCTCCGGTGTGCCCGACACCCTGGCCGTGGTCATGTCGGCCGCACCGAACAGGAGTCCCAGGTCGGACGGGTTGATCGGGCTCCCCTCGACGCGAACGACGACCTCGTCGGGCAGGGGAACCGGAATCGGCACCCTGATGAGCGAGACCTCGAGCTCGCCGCTTGCCTTGACCAGGGAGCGAAGCTGCAGCGCCGTGTTGTCGGTGTTGGCATTCAAGGGTGGAGCCTCGTGGCGTTGGATGAATGGATGTTGGGCATTTGACGCTCGCCCTCGGAGGCGGTCAACCGTTCAGTGGAACATCGTTGCCGCGATCAGTCGTCCAGGTACCGATGCCGGAACGCCTCCACACCGAGGATGGGGCAGATCCCCGGTGCACGTGCGAGTGCCAGCAGGTCGCGGTCGTCGGAGGCGACGAGCGGCCAGACGGGCTCACAACCAGAGCACATCGCCGTGAACTGCGGCGTCGGCGTCGCCGGCGACATCCTGCGGGACTTCGGCAACTACATCTGCCCCATCGAAGCGCGCAATCATGCGGAGATGGAGGCGCGCCAGGCGAAGGAGGAGGGACGGTTGCCGAACTGAATCGGCCGGTGCCTTTCTCCGGCGAGCCGCGCGCGGAGACGACGAACGGCGCTCAGTAGCTCGTTTCATGAGCCACCACGGGCCGCACCATTCAAGCATGAAACGAGACGAATGGAAGTTCGAGTACACCGCCGCCCGGCTGGCCGAGGCCGCCGACGCGAAGATCGCCCACCACGGCGAGCGCCTCGCGTTCTGGAAGGGCAAGCGCGACGAGGTGTTGGCGACCATCCGCGCCGACGGCCTGGAGATCGACGAGAAGGTCGTCGTCGGCTACCAGAGCCCGAAGTCCCGCGACTGGGAGCGTGCCAACCGCGTCAGCGTGCGCGACGACCTGCGCCAGAAGTTGGACGAGGTGCTGGAGAAGCTCCGCCACCACACCGAGCAGCTGACGCAGTACCAAGGCTGGAGCCAGATGCTGCGTGCCAACCCGGAGCAGCGCGTCGGGCTCGACATCGACGACTGGTTGTTCTTCTTCCGGCAGGCGTGATCGACCGCGCGCGAGAACCGACATGGCACACGACATCGGCGAAATGTTCTACTACGGCAGCGTCCCGTGGCACGGCCTCGGCCGGTACGTCCCGCAGCCGCTCGACCTCGACGACGCTCTGGCGCAGGGCGGCCTCGACTGGACCGTCAAGCTGGTCCCGATCGCCACTGCCGACGGCGCGTCGAGCCCGGCTCCGCACCGGATGGCCGTCGTCCGCGAGGACCGCGAGTCGAAGGACCCCAAACGCGTGGTTGGTGTCGTGCATCCCGGCTTCCGGCCGCTGCAGAATCGCGAGGGCGGCAAGCTCTTCGACCGGCTGTTCGATCCGGGCACGCGCAAATACCACACCGGCGGGTATCTGAAGAGCGGCGAGGTGGTGTGGCTGCTCGCGCGCCTGCCGGCCGACATCAGGGTCGGCAACGACGACGTGGTCGAGCCCTACCTGCTGTACTCGAACAGCCACGACGGGTCCCAGCCGATCGACATCCGCCTCACCACCGTGCGCGTGGTCTGCCGCAACACGCTGTCGTTTGCCTTGAACGGCCACAGCGCGCGGGCGTTCCGCCGGCGTCACCGTGACGCGCCGGAGGTCGTCGAGCGCGAGGCGAAGGCTTTCCTGCAGCTGACGACCGCGCAGCTGCGCGAGCAGGAGCAGCGCTTCCGCGCGCTTGCCGCGCGGCCCTGCGACGACGCGGCCTTCGCCCGCTTCGTCGCGCAGCTGTTGCCGGACCCACCGTCGCCACGGGTTATTGACCCACGCGGCCCGGCCGCCAGGGCTTGGACGACGCGCCGTGCGAACGTCGCCGAGGCGCGCGCCGTGGTAACGCGCATCCGCGGCGAAGGCATCCCTGCGCGCGACATTCCGGCCGATGCGCCGACGTGGTGGGGCGCGGCCAACGCGGTCACGGGCTGGGTGGATCACCTGCAGCCGATCAGGGGCGACCGCTACGCGCACGCGCTCTTCGGCGCGGGGGACAGGCTGAAGTCGCATGCGCTGGAGCTGGCAACGGAGATGTCGGCAGCTTGAAATGCCTACCTGCTCTAAGCCCAATCGACCTATGTTCGCGCGGTTCGGCCACTTGAGCGGGACCGTCCGCCCCAGTCAGGTCACGCCTTTGGGACCTTCCCGATACCCGAGAAGGTGCTGATTCTGACCGCGCCGTCGGGAAAGCGCGCGATCACCTCGAGCTCGCCGCCCATCGCTTCGATGTGGCTGCGCAGCGTGGAGAGATACATGTCGGTTCGCTTCTCGAGGCGGGCAATCGATGGCTGCTGGACGTGCAGCACCTCGGCTAGCGCTTTCTGCGACAGGCCGCGGGCGCGACGAAGCTCGTCGAGGGGCATCTCGGCAAGCCTCGCCATTGCCCGTCCCTCCGCTCGCGCGCGGGCCTCCGGCGAACACTTCGTTGCGTTCAGGCCGGACGAGCGCGGCGCGGAAGGCCGCCGCGCCGCATCGGCGGACTCCGGCCCAGAGTCGGGAGCTCGAGCGCCGAGGACAAGGATGAGCTCGGGCGTGATCGACGTGTATCGGTCGGACGATCGAGGCATGCGCCACGGCGCCGTCCCGCATCCTTGTCCCGCGATCCGACGGGATGGGCGCCGACCAACGGCAGTTGACTGCGACAGTAATAGTGGCACAATACGCTGCATGAAA
>Ga0105106_10002903_pt1 | contig 12294 bp, 10 predicted proteins | sample PPLLaktember2015_5_FD_79109 | JGI IMG/M metagenome (GOLD analysis project Ga0105106, IMG submission 79109) | Freshwater sediment microbial communities from Prairie Pothole Lake near Jamestown, North Dakota, USA - PPLs Lake P8 Core (1) Depth... | ecosystem: Environmental > Aquatic > Freshwater >...
CGCGCTCGTCGACGAAATCGTTCGTGATCCGCACGGCCTGGTGATGGTCATGGGCAAGGGCGGCGTGGGGAAGACGACGATCGCATCGGCGATCGCCGTGGCGGTGGCGGAGCGCGGTGTGGACGTGCTGCTGTCGACGACCGACCCGGCGGCTCACGTGGCCGCCACCGTCGAGGGCGTGCTCCCCCGGCTCGAGGTGGGTCGCATCGATCCCGAAGTCGAGACCAAGGCGTACGTCGAGAGCATCCTCGCGACGAAGGGCAGGGACCTCGACGACGAGGGCAGGGCGCTCCTGCTCGAGGATCTGCGATCGCCGTGCACCGAGGAGGTCGCGGTCTTCCATGCGTTCTCGCGCACGGTCTCCCTCGCGCGTCAGCGGCTCGTCGTCCTCGACACCGCGCCGACCGGCCACACGCTGCTGCTGCTCGACGCGACGGGCTCGTATCACCGGGAGATGCTGCGCAAGGTCGATCGGACGCTCGTGCATCGCCTGACGACGCCGCTCATGCGCCTGCGCGACCCGGCGTACACGAAGATCGTGCTCGTGACCTTGCCGGAGACCACACCGGTGTCGGAGGCGTCGCGTCTGCAGGACGACCTCCGTCGCGCGGGCATCGAGCCCTGGGCGTGGGTCGTGAACGCGAGCCTGGCCGGCTCGCACACGCGCGATCCGGTGCTCGCGCGGCGCGTGGTGATCGAGCTCCAGCAGATCGCGCGCGTGCGAGGCCTGGCGCAGCGGCTGGCCGTCGTGCCGTGGAGTGCCCAGGAGCCGCGCGGCGTCGCGGCACTGCGTGCGCTCGCGGAGTCGACCGACGCGCTGCGCTGATCGAATGCGAGTCGCTCGGACGCCTCAGCGTCTGCCGAACTCGTGCGGGTGCTTCGCGTCGCACTTGGGCAGGCCGAGCTCGGTGCACAGGGCGCGGAACGCCCCGGTGCCCTTCTCGGACAGGCCGTAGCCGTGGCCCTCACCTGCACGCTTCGCCTTCGGGATCGCGGGCGACGCGACGAGGATGTCGCACAAGAAGCACACCGAGATCTCCGCGACCGGCACGCCGGCCTCGTCGTAGAAGACGAACCCGTGGTGCGGCAGGAAGCACGCGGCACCGTCCCCCCAGGTGCCGCGATTCGCGAGCAAGCCGAGCAACGTCTGGGTCTGCGCGTCCGAGAGCACCACGCCCGGCTGCACCACGGTCGAGCACGGCGTGCCGTCGGCATCGAGTGGGCGCTCGCACACCGGACGCTCCGACACGCGCAGATCGAACGCGAACGCCCGCACCTGCGCGAACGCGACGCCCGGGAAGCCCTTCTTGCGCTTGGCGGGGATCGGTGTGAATCCCGCGGGCGGCACCTCGGACACGTCCGCCGTCGCGACGGGCTCGACCGGCTGCTGCTCGGCGGGCGGCGGCTCGACGGGCTGCGGCGGCTCGACGGGCGGCGGCGGCTCGACGGGCGGTGGCGGCTCGACGGGCTGCGGCTCGACGGGCTGCGGCTGCTCCGACGGCGCGGCGGCCGTGGAGGGCTCGTTCGCGCGCGGCGACGCACAGCCGGAGAACGCGACGACGATCGCTGCGAGGCGGACGGATGGGGTCACGGGCTCGAGCATGCGGCAACTCCGTGCGTTGCGACATCTCGATCCGAGACACGTTCGCCCCCGCGCTCGGGTAGGATGCGCCGTGATGTCTTTCCGTACTCGGTCGACGGCCGTCGTGATGTTCGTGCTCGCCTGCAACTCGGGCGACGACGCCGCGATGGACGGATCGACGGGTCCGTCCGACGACACCACGACGACCACGACGGCGACGACCGACACGACGGTGGACGACACCGGCGAGCCCGTCCCGGTGGATGTCCATGCCTTCGCGAACGGCTGCTACTCGCTGCGCCGCGGCGACACGTGGCTGGCCCGCACCGCGTCGAACGACGGCTACGCGCTCGCGCCCACCGGCGCCGCGAGCTTCTTCATGAAGGCCTCCGATCTCGGCACCTACCTGCTTTACGACGAGGAGCGCGGCTACCTCGTCGCGGAAGACGGGCCGATGCTGCGTCAGACGAGCCTGCAATCCGACGTGCTGCTGGTCGACGACACCTACGTCTCCGGTGCGGAGTGGCAGCTCGAGCCGTCCGCGCAGGACCCCGCGACGCAGGTCTCGCTCCGTCACCGCAGGACCGGACAGCTGCTCGGTGAAGCCGGCCTGACGGCGGACGAGACCCAGGCGATCGCCGTCACGCTCGAGGAGGCGACCGGCTGCGTCGAGCATCCCGAGCTGACCCTCGATGCGAGCGGCACGATCGAGCGCACCGAGTTCGACGACGGCACGCTCTACGGCATCGTCGACACCCACTCGCACATCCTGTCCAACTTCGCCTTCGGCGGCGGCGGCATCTTCCACGGCGCGCCGTTCCACCGCCTCGGCGTCGAGCATGCGCTGCCCGACTGCGCGCTCTACCACGGTGAGAACGGACGCAAGGATTTCTTCGGCTACGCCTTCGACTCCGCGGGCGCGGACGGGGCAGACATCGCGGGCATCCTGCCCGATCTGGTCGCGGGCGAGCTGAGCATGGACGCCCACGTGACAACCGGCTATCCGGATTTCACCGAGTGGCCCGACGCACCGAGACGCTCGACGCACCAGACCCAGTACTATCGCTGGCTCGAGCGGGCGTACCTCGCCGGGCTCCGCCTGGTGATCCAGCACGCGACGACCAACTCGGTGATCTGCCACATGACGGCGGGCGGCGGCTTCCAGCCGGTGCGGTACTCCTGCGACGACATGGTCGCCGTCGATCGGATCATCGAGGAGACCTACGCGATGGAGCGCTACATCGATGCGCAGTCCGGGGGCCCCGGCATGGGCTGGTTCCGCATCGTGCTGTCGCCCGCCGACGCGCGCGAGGTGATCGCCGCCGGCAAGATGGCCGTGGTGCTGGGCATCGAGACCTCGGATCTGTTCGACTGCCGGCTCACGCCGCGGGCGGACAGCCCGGTCTGCGACGAGGCGTACGTCACCGCGCAGCTCGACGAGTACTACGAGCTCGGCGTCCGGGCGATCTTCCCCGTCCACAAGTACGACAACGCGTTCTCGCCGGGTGATGGCGATCGCGCGTTCATCGAGCTCGGGAACTTCTTCAACAGCGGACACTGGTCGAACTTCACCGACGAATGTTCCCCGGACGTGCCGGCGATCTTCGACCACGGCGACGTTGCGTTCGGCGGGCTCAACATGCCGCGCGATCAGTACGATGCCCCGCCGCCCCACGACTTCAGCGCGTTCCCGACCAATCCGCTCGGCACCGCCTTCCCGTTCATCGCCTCGCTCGACGAGCCCCCGCTCGTCGGCGACTACTGCCAGAACGCCACGCTGACGCCGCTCGGCGAGACGCTCATGCGGGAGATGATGGTGCGCGGCATGATCATCGAGGTCGACCACCTGCCGCGGCGGTCGTACGAGCGGGCCTTCGAGCTGCTCGAGGAATCCGACTATCCGGCTGCCGGCACCCATGGCGGCGACTTCGACGGCCGCATCTACGCGCTCGGCGGGATCTCGAAGACCGGGCTCGGACGCTGTCGCGACGCCGCGAATCCCGGCTCGATGCTCGAGCGCCTCGCCGAGCGCGTGGCGCTGATCGAGCAGAACGGCGGCTACCCGGCCGAGGGCTTCGGCTTCGATCTGAACGGGTTCGCCGGCGCACCGGGTCCGCGCTTCGCCGACGGCGCCTGTCCGACGCCGCAGGAGGATCCGGTCACGTACCCGTTCGATTCCTACGCGGGCGACGTCGAGTTCACCGAGCCCTCGGTGGGCAATCGTGTGATCGACTTCAACGCCGAGGGCATGGTGCACATCGGCTTGCTGCCGGAGCTGCTCGAAGATGCGCGTCGCGATGCGGTGTCCGAGACCGATCTCGAGCCGCTGTTCCGCTCGGCCGAGGCCTACGTGCGCATGTGGGAGCGGGCCGAGGAACGTGCGGCCGCACTGCGGTAGGACGAACGGTCAGCCCGAGCCGAGGCAACGCCCCATGCGTTCGATCGCGACGAGCACCGCGGGCAGCTCCACGCCGGCGAAGCACAGGCGGAAGAAGCCGGGCTCGGCGATGCGGCAGGCCTCGCCGGGCGTGAGGTTCACGTTCGCCTCGTCGAGCAGTCGTCGCCACAGGCGGCGCTCGGCGTCGACGGTCGGTGCGTCGAGGTTCGCTCGCAGATCGCACAGCACGAAGAAGCCCGCGGTGGCCGGGATGTGCGGGATGCCGGCGCGCGCGAGCGCGTGCACCACCGCGGCGTGGGTCTCGGCGAGATCGCGGCGCATCTCCGCGAGGTAGGCGTCGACCGCCGCAGTGTCGGCGACGAAGCTCGACAGCAGGTACTGCGTGTGGCCCGAGCACGCCGACCAGTACGCGAGCTGATCGACCGCCGCGATCACCTCCGCGCTCTCGCTGACGAGCACGCCGCAGCGCAATCCGCTCGCCCCGAAGTCCTTGGAGAACGCCCAGACGACGTGCACGCGATCGCCGAGGCTCGGTCGCAGCGACGCGGCGCTGACGAATGGTGCGGGCCCGAACACCGAGAGCGCATAGATCTCGTCGAACACGACGTGGATGCCGCGATCGTCGGCCCAGCGCAGGATCTCGAGCAACGTCTCGCGCGACGCGACACGGCCCAGTGGGTTGTCGGGATTGGTGAACAACAGCGCGCGTACGGGGCGGCCCGCGGTGGCGAGCGCCGCGTCGAGCCGCTCGGTCGTCAACGCGAAGCCGTCGGTGCTCGCGCAGTCGACCCGCACGATCGTGAGCCCATCCCGGGTCTCGAGGTCGGCCCAGAAGCCGGCGTAGCTCGGCGTCGGCACGAGCACGCCTTCGCCCTCGTCCGCGATCGCGTGGAAGAGCAGCTCGAGCACGCTGCCGGCTCCCGCCACGACGGCGAGGTTCTCGGCGGCGAACGAGCGCCCGAGGAACGTGCGGCCCATGAACGCAGCCAGGTGCTCGCGGAACTCGACGTTGCCGGTCATCGCGTCGTAGCCCAGCACGCGCGCGGGGACATCGCGGTACTTCGCGAGCGCGGCGAGCAAGGCTCCCGTGCGGCGCTTGTTCTCCGCGATGCACAGCGCGATGTAGCCGTCCGGACGCGTGGTGGGATCCCAGCCGAGCTCGAGCCGCGCGAAGTGCTCGAGGATGTACGCCGCCATGGGCGGCGATTCGATGAGGCGTCGAGCGCGTTGCGACAGCATGGACATGGCGATCGCGATCGAGGTCAGAGCCCGGGCCACGCGATGCGGTGGAGCGTCACCACGTCGTCGTGATCCTCGATGGCGACGAGCGACGGGTCGCCGCGGACCGTGTAGTCGACGTTGTAGTACGCCTCGTCGTGCCAGATCTCCGTGACGGATCCACCGGCGATCGCCTCCTCGAAGCAGATCCCTGCGCAGTCGGGATAGGTCGGCGACTGCGCGGACGTCTCCGCGCTCGTGGGCGATTCGTCGCCGCCGGTACCCGTGCCGCTGCCGTCGGTGTCGCCCGCCGAGCCGCAGGGCAGGCCGAGCGCAGCGAGCAGGACCCATGCAGATCTCATGGAAGCACGATCGCTGATCCGCGGGCGGGCTGCAACGATGCGACGTTCGCGAAGGTCGTTCGCGTGCGAGTCTGCAATGAGCCGCGACCGGGAATCTTCGACCGGCGCTGCACGTGTAGACTGGCGAGCGATGCGGTCGCCAGCGCCACGATGCCTCGCCCTGCTCGGCGCGCTGACGACGGGATGCACCGACGGTGCGGGGGTCGGCCGTGCGCCGCCTGTACCTCCGGCCGAGAGCGCCGTGCCCCTGCACGCAACCGCGCCGGCGGCTGCACACGCGCCGCCCGTCGTCGGATGGGCCGAGGTGCCGCTGCCGCCGAGCGCCGAGGCATCGCGTCGCAACGCACGGGCGCTCGCGTTGCATCGCAAGGGCGACTACGCGGGAGCGCTCGCCGGGTTCGAGGCCACGCTCGCGGTCGAGCCCGGGCACATCTGGGCGCGTTACAATCGGGCGTGCGCGCTCGCCCGGCTCGGGCGTGTGCGGGAATCGGCGGCGATCGTAAGGGTGCTGCTGCACGAGGACTTGCCGGAATTCCGCCGCCGCATGCTCGACGATCCGGACCTCGCGTCGATGCGGGCGGCCCCGGAGGGCGCAGAACTGCTCGCCTCGCTGCCCGAGCTGGCCGTGGCATACGCCGATGCGCTCGCACGTGGCGCGCCGGCGTTCGTGTACGTCGAGCGCGACGGCTGGACCGGCGGCGAGCTCCGCAAGGCTCGCATTCCGTACACCGACCTGCGGATCGGCGTGTACGATCACGCGACGCGCCGTTTCGTTCCGATGGTGCCGCGCGTCGACGGTGCGTACTCCGGTCTGCTCGTGCTCGACCGCGCCCGGGCGATCGTCGCCGCAGGTGAGCTCGCCATGAAGGACATGTGGGAAGTGCAGCCGCACCGGGCGACCGCGACGGTGTTCTCGCTCTCGGACCTCGGCGACACCGTGCTCGTCGCCGATCAGGTGTCCCCGCGCGGCGACGTGTTCCACGGCTTCGAGCTGTGGCTCGGCCCCGACGACTCGCTGTACGGCGCCCAGTACGACGTCGGCTACGCGCCGACGGTCGAGTACTTCCGGTGGACGAAGGCCGGTCGCAAACAGATCGGCTGGACCCACGAGGACGATCGACGCACGCCACCGAAGGACATGCCGTCGTCGAGACCGTCGCTGGAGGTGGTCGAGCTCGCGCAGGCGAATTACGCGGCCTCGATCCCCGTGCGACTGCGCGCGGGCGAGCTGCGTCACGAGGGGATCGAGGGCACGGTGAAGCTCGCGAAGGGCCACCATTCGATGGCACGGACCTACGCCTCGCCCGATCCGCTGATCTTCGTGATCGCCAGCAACACGATCCGCTTCTCCACCGACGGTGGCGAGGAACACTCGCCGACGACGCGGGAGCGCCACGTGATCGACCTCGTCGACATGCACACGCACACGGCCGCGCGCCTCGCGTTCGCCCGCGGCTACGCGCACGTCGCCTGGGCGGCGGACGGCACGCTGTTCCTCGACACGCCGACCGGTGTGCGTCGTTACGCACCGGGGAGTACGGAGCCGATCGCCGACGTGCTACCCGGCGTGCGCTTCGGGACCCCGCCGTTCCCGGAAGAGGGCGGCGTGTGATGGCGCGCTACTGCGCGAAGTAGACCGCGCCGGCGTCGATCCACGCGCCGAAGCGATCCGTGTCCTCGACCGGGAACTGCGCGCCGAACTCGTTGGTGATCTGCAGATACGTCTGACTCGCCTGGCGATCGCCGGGCTCCACCAGCAGGAGTCCGGTGGTCGCGACGACGCCGTCGAGGGCGAGCCGGACCTCGTCGTTGGTGATGTCGGCGCTCGGCAAGAGCAGGTTGCCGTTCATGTCGTTCGAGTGGCACGCGACGCAGTTCGTCCGCAGGAAGTCGGCGACCCACACGAACTCCTCGTCGAACACGACCTCGCCGGCGGTCTCGCTGCTGCCGCTCTCCGCGTCGCCGTCGCCGGTCGTTTCGCCGCCGGTGGAATCGTCCGCTGCACCGGAGTCACCGGAGTCGACCTCGCCGCCGCCCTCGCTCCCCGTCTCCTCGGGGCTCGTGGTCGTGACCGTCGTCGACGCGGTGGAGTCGACGGTCGACGCCGCCGTGGAGGAGTCGTCGGATCCCTGCGATCCACCCATGCCGTCGTCGTCGTCCTCGCTCGCGCACCCGCACGCGAGCAGCCCCGCGCACAACCCCGAGAGCCCCATGCGGCGAGCCATCTTCGACATCGTCACACCGTAGGTCGCGGTCCCGCGCGGTGTCAACGCAATCGTCCGGGCGCGCGGACCGACTGTATCCGAAGTGGGTGCGCTGACGGGATCGTCGCGTTCGGCCGCGCCCGAGTCGTGCCACCGCAGCGGTGTTCGGTCGATGCGGATCCGATGGTCACAGCTGCAGTCGACTGGGAACCTTCACCCCCGATCGCGCAACCCGTACCGACGAGGCCATGCGCAGGCAGCACCCATCGCGATCCTCCGGGCATCGTCGCGGCCAGTCGACGCCCGCATGCACGGGTGCGAAGCATCGGCGCGTTCACGCAGCGATCGCGTGGATGCTCGCGATCGCGCCGACGAGCGCATGTGCGCCGGCGAGCGGTCGGGCGACCGACGAGGGCATCGGCACCGCCGAGCCATCGCCGACGTCGCTGGATGCCACCAGCTCTGCGACGAGCCAGGGCTCGGACGGCGATGGCGTCGATTCCACCGCGGAGCCGCCGATCGGCGACGTCGGCATCGACCCACCGGGCACGACCAGCGGCGGTGGCGGTGATCCGATGCACGGCGACCCCGCGGCCGACTTCGCCGAGTTCTGGGCGCTGCTCGACGAGATCGAGGGCTGGGCGACGGGGACCACCGGCGGCATCGCCGGCACCGTGTTCGTGGTCGACACGCTCGCGGACGACGGTGAGCGATCGCTGCGCGCGGCCCTCGAGAGCCCAGACGCGCACTGGATCGTGTTCTCGCCGGGCCTGGGCGGGACGATCGAGCTCGCGAGCACGATCACCCCGGCCAGCGACAAGACCGTCGACGCGCGCGGGCACGCCATCCAGATCCGCAGCAATCCGGCCGATCGGTTCACGGCCGTGAAGATCGAGGGCCAGTCCAACCTCGTATTCGTCGGCCTGCTGTTCGACGACGAGCTCGAGAACTGGGATCAGGACACCGAGGGGGCGGACGGCATCAACCTCACCAACTCGCACCACGTCTGGATCCACCGGTGCTCCTTCGCGCGGTGGCTCGACGGTGCGATCGACATCCGCCACGACGCGGCGGCGCCCGGCGAGCTGCCGCACCACATCAGCGTGACGTGGAGCAGCTTCAGCAGGGTCTACCAGGCGCTGAACTGGACGGCGGACCTGGCCAGCTTCGGCCACAATTCCTGCGATCGCGTGCGCCGGCGGTGCATCCAGATGATCGCCGGCCGTGGGCACAGTTACGACAACGTCATCGCCGACTGGAACTCGTCGGCGATCCAGAACTCGAAGGACGGAGCCGAGCTGTTGTCGCAGCTCAACATGTTCGTGCCGGGTGGCGTGGCCGACGTCAACAGCCGCGTGGGCGGCGGCACGATCCGGATCGTCGACAACCATGCGTTTGGCAACGTCGACTTCCTGGGCGGCAGTGATGCGATCGACGAGGACTTCGTCGCCCAGTCGCAGGAGCTCGCGCGCATCGACGAGTGCGATGCGAACGACGACGCCTGCTGGAACGAGCTGCGGGCGCTGGTCGAGTCCGAGGCCGGCATACCGTAGACGCCGCTGCTGGAACGCCCGCCCGCCCGCACGCGTCGACAGGCGCGTGACAGGACGCGGCGACGTCACGGATACTCGTCGCTCGGAACGATCGTGTAGATCCGCTCCTGCGTGATCAATCCGTCCAGCATGTCGCGTGGGTACTCCTTACCGTCGGCGCTCCGTTCGTCCAGTCCGAGCGCGACCCACTCGGCCTCGGCCGTCAGGCGGTCCTCGAACTGGAGATGAGCGGCGCCGCTCGTCGACGATGCGACGACGCTCGAGGCGCTGCTGGTGGAAAATCCGCCACTAACTGACGGATTTTCCACCAGTAGATGGCGGATTTTCCGCCACAGACCCATACGTCTCCGGTAGCCTCGGGGAGCCATGTTCCCACGCATGCTGCGGAGTCGGGCGCGTGAGGCGCTCGCCGACACGCCCGCGATCCTGATCGTCGGGCCGCGTCAGGCCGGCAAATCCACGCTCGTCGGCGAGCTCGTCGGCGACACGATGCCGTACGTCACGCTGGACGATGCGTCGGTCCTCGAAGCTGCGACGCGAGACGCCGAGCGGTGGCTGTCCGCGTTTCCGGGCCCCCTCGCGATCGACGAGATCCAGAAGTCGCCGTCACTGTTGCCGGCGATCAAGGCCCGCATCGATCGCGATCGTGCACCCGGGAGATACGTCCTCACCGGATCGTCGAACGTCCTCACCCTCCCTCGCGCTTCCGAGTCGCTCGCGGGCCGAGTGGAAGTGCTGCAGTTGTGGCCGCTGGCGCAGATCGAGATCGCGGGATCGGACGCACCGAGTGCGCTGCTCGCTTCCACGTTTTCCGCGCGGATCGACGTGCCGCGCCGCCGCATGGCCATCGAGCGTCTGTGGCGACATCGGGCGGTCGTCGGCGGCTATCCGGAGGCGGTGGCGCGGCCACGCTCGGTGCGCCGTGCCGCGTGGTTCGAGTCGTACATCTCCACCGTATTGGCGCGCGACGTCCGCGACGTGGCCGACATCTCGGGCGTCACGATGTTGCCGCGGATTCTTCGCCTCGTGGCATCGCGCAGCGGAGCAACGCTCAATCTCGCAGACCTGGCGCGGTCGCTCGAGGTGCCGCAGACGACCATGCGGCGCTACCTCGCGCTGCTCGAGGCGATCTTTCTCGTCCACTCCGTGCCGCCTTGGCACGCCAACATCGGCAAGCGCCTCGTCAAGGCACCGAAGCTCTACTTGTCCGACTCCGGCATGCTCGCCCATCTGCTCGGCATCGACGACGCGGATGTGTCCAGCCCGCACGACGGCACGCTGTACGAGACATTCGCGGTGTTCGAGATCATCAAGCAGTGCGGCGCGCTGGAACGGCCGCCGAAGGTGTTTCACTTCAGGTCGCACGACGGCCACGAGGTCGACATCGTGCTCGAGGACCACAAGGGGCGCGTGGTCGGCATCGAGATGAAGGCCTCGCAGAGTCCGAGCAGCGACGATGCGCGCGGCCTCCGTTGGCTGCGCGACGCGATCGGGCGCCGCTTCGTCCGCGGACTCGTGCTGCATGGCGGAAAGGAGGTCGTTCCGTTCGACGATCAGATCACGGCGGTGCCCCTCGAGTCGCTGTTCGAGCCGTCGCGGTGAGCGCGTACGACGAGGCTCCGGCGGGCGCACCGCGGCCGAGTTCGGCGCGGGCTCGTGCGAGAATGGCCGTCGTGACCGCCGTCACTCCCAGCACTTACGCCCGCTGGCGTTCGACCACGCTCGGTCGCATCACGGAAGCGCTGGAGGTCGGGGTGGTCTTCGAGCTGGCGGGCGACCTCGCGGGCAGGCGCGTCCTCGACCTGGGCACCGGCGACGGGACCTACGCGATGGCGGCCGCGCAGCGCGGCGCCGCAGTGACCGCGCTGGACTCGACGAGCGGCGAACGCCCGCCCCTGCAGGCGATCGAGGCGCTGCTCGCCGATCCGCAGACGACCCCCGAGGCGCTCGACGCGACGCTCACGCGCTGGTGCAGCGAGGTCGACGGCCCCATCCGCGAGGACATGGCCGCCGTCCGCCGGATCCGCCTCTTCACCGGCTGGTTCCGCCGCGGCGTCGCCTTCAGCGAGAAGGCCTCCGGCTACGACATCCGCCCGAAGGCGGTGCGCCCCAGCAAGCAGGAGCTCCCCGGCTTCGTCGCCCTGCTGCGCGGCCACCCGGGCCTCGAGATGCACTGAGCGGCCGGCGATCAGCAGCTGGCGTCGGATCAGCCGGCGGAGCGCGGGCGTACGTCACATCGGCGATCACGTGGATCACTTCGTCACCCTGAACCCGAAGTCAGCCGCAAGCCCGCGAGAGAGGCTTTTGCATCGTCGATCGCGAGGGCCGCGGGTTCTACCGCAGAGTCCCTCGCCGACGGCCGCTGTAACGCGAGCTCCACGACGCGATCGACGATCACGACTCCCGCGGCGCGTGGGAGACTCGCGGCACGCCGTGACCGCATCCCGCCCGCGCCACCGGGGAGACCGGCGACGCGATCGGGGTGAGGTCGAGCTCGAGATGGTGTTCCACCCACGCCCGGAGTCCCCGTGAAGATCCTCGTCGTCGACATCGGTGGTTCTCACGTGAAGTGCGTCGCCACGGATCACGAGACCCCCGTCCGATTCGTGTCTGGCCCAGAGCTGACGCCGGCGCCGATGGTGAAGCGCGTCTTGAAGATCACCCGAGGCTGGGACTTCGACGTGGTGTCGATCGGCTATCCCGGTGTGGTCCGAGCCGGGACCATCGTCCGCGAACCGAACAACCTGGGCTCGGGCTGGGTCGGTTTCGATCTCGAGGCGGCGTTCGGCCGCCCGGTCAAGATCATCAACGATGCGGCGATGCAGGCGCTCGGCGGCTACGCGGGCGGCAAGATGCTCTTCCTGGGACTGGGGACGGGACTCGGGTCGGCGCTCATCGTCGACGGAGTGATCGCGGCGACGGAGCTGGGACACCTTCGCTACGCGGCTCGGCGCACCTACGAGGACGTCGTCGGCGA
>Ga0105106_10002904_pt1 | contig 12293 bp, 9 predicted proteins | sample PPLLaktember2015_5_FD_79109 | JGI IMG/M metagenome (GOLD analysis project Ga0105106, IMG submission 79109) | Freshwater sediment microbial communities from Prairie Pothole Lake near Jamestown, North Dakota, USA - PPLs Lake P8 Core (1) Depth... | ecosystem: Environmental > Aquatic > Freshwater >...
ATCGAAGACCGGATCAATTGAAGGGGCGTGCTGAACCCGCCCGATCGTCACGACCGCGCTGCACCGCACGTCGGTACAGGTGTACGGCCAGAGCAGTCACCCAGATCCAGGGCGTCGCGAGAAAGGCCGGGGCTGCGGGGTTGATGCCGATCGCGGAGCCGACCGCCGCCAGGGTCACGAACACCACGGGGATCGCGGCGCCGTAGAACAACGCCCGGCCTCGGCGCCCCTCGGCGACGAACCGCCCCGCGATCACCAGGCTCGTCGCGATGAGGAGGAGGGAGCTGACCCCGCGTGAGGCGTTCTGGACGATCCCTTGCCAGGTGGTCTGCACCATTTCGGGTGTCGTGCCGGGCGGGAAGCCGGCCACCGGGTCGGATGTCAACACGCCGCCGACGATGTAGGCCACCCCGAACAGCCCGAGCAGCCGAGGCCCCCACACCGCGCCCCGGCCCGTTCGGAGCATCTGTCGCACGCCGACTGCGAGCAGCACCGTAAGCACCCCCACCAGCACCATGTTCGCCTGGTGGATCCAGCCGAGGTCCCCGGTCGTCAGCACGGTGAAGCGGTGCTGCTTCAGATCGAAGCCGTCGCGGGTCAGCACCTGGGCCATCGTCACTGCCAGGTACAACGGACCGGCCACGGCGCCGCACGCCAGCAGCGCCCGGGTCGGTAGCTTCTGTTTCGCCATCATGTCTCCTTCGATCGTTGGTCGGTTCGAGTCAGCGAGGCCGTCGCATTTGTGTGTAGTCATCTCGCGGCGGGCTGGAAGAGCTCGATCACGTTGCCCGAGGGGTCCTGCAGGAGGATCTGCTTGCCGCCCGGTCCTGTGAGGATGTCGTTGCGGAACCGAGCACCGGCATTGCGGAGGCGGGTGACTTCGGCATCGATGTTGTCGACGAGCAGGTGGATGCGGTTCCAGCCGCCGGGTCCCGGCTTGGTGCCATCCGGCATCGGTCGCCCTGCGGAGCTGGTCGGTCCGCTGAGCAGGAGCCGCAAGTTGCCGCGCTTCACGTCGGCGAATGCGGGCGCGAAGCTGGTCAGAACCCTGAAGTCGAGGAGCTGCGTGTAGAACGCGACGGCTGCGTCGACGTCGTCGACCATGTAGCGGACGTTCACCATCTCGGTCGGCTCGGTCATGGCTTCTCCTTGGTGTTGGGGGGCACGGTCGGTCGATCGGTGAGCGCGGCGAGCAGGAACCCGACGCGGATCTCCAACTCAGCCGCCGTCTGCTGGAACGCCGGGTAGCTGGCGTCGTCGTCAGCATCGCCGGCCGCGGGGTTGGCGATGCTCCAGTGGATCGTCTCCGGGTGGCCGGGGAACTCGGGGCACACCTCGCGCAGCCGGTCACACAGGCTGATCACCCAGTCGAAACGCTGGTCCTCGAACACGTCCAGGTGCTTGGATGCATGACCGGTCAGGTCGAGGCCGTGCTCCTCTCGCATCACCCGCACCGCGCTCGGGTGCACGGGCTTGGGATGGCTACCGGCGCTGTACGCCTCGATGACCCCACCGGACCGAGCCCTGACCAGCGCCTCGGCCATCTGGGACCGAGCGCTGTTGCCGGTGCACAGGAACAGCACCCTCACCGCACCGGGCCCGGCATCGCGGAGCGAGGGTGGGGTGAGACGAAGGCCAGGGTGGAGCGCCCCACCCGTGGCCGACAACAGGCCAGCGATACGGGCGAGATCCACCGTGTAATAGGCGTCCCGGCGATCGGCATCGCTGCGCCGCGTGGATACGAGGCCGCCATCCCGCAGCTTGCCCAGGTGGTACGAGACCAGGTTCTGAGGCTCACCGACCAGGCCGGTCAGCTCGTGCACCATGCGGTCGCTCCGGGCCAGCTCACCCAGGAGGCGCCAACGCAGGGGGTGCCCGGCCAGCTGCAGGAACTCCGGCGGGGTGACGTCGGGGTGGATCGGCTGCTCCGTCACACCCGGCTATTTACATCAATTGTATTAGATGTGTCAAGTCAATTTAGTAGATCGCGAAGCCAGTGCGCGACGTGGGCGGAGCTACGCTCGGCCGCGACCGGAGGGCGCCCGATGAGCTGGCTCGACCTCGACGACCCGCGCGAGCGGCTCCTCGGCCGCGCGCTGCGCCGTCAGGCCGAGCGCACGCCCGATGCGCTCTTCCTCCAGGCCGACGCGCGGCGCTACGGCTTCGGCGAGGTCAACGCGCTCGCCAACGCCTTCGCCGCCGGGCTCGGCCGCCTGGGAGTCGGCGCCGGCGACCGCGTGGCGCTCCTCATGGAGAGCACGCCCGATTGCGTGGTCGCGGCGCTCGGCGCGAACAAGCGCGGGGCCGTCTGGGTGCCGACCAACACCGACTACAAGGGCGTCTGGCTGCGCGAGGCGCTCGAGGGAAGCCGCGCCCGCGCCCTCGTCGTCGACGCGCCGCTCTTGCCGCGGCTGGCCGAGCTCGGCGCGCTTCCCTTCGAGCACGTCGTCGTGCGGGGTGGTCCGTCCGACGCCGCCCCGCCCGGCGCGCTCGCGCTCGAGGAGCTCCTCGCGGGCCCCGCCCCCGAGCCCGACGACGCGGGCCTCCACTACGGGGACACCGCCGCCGTGCTCTTTACGTCGGGCACCACCGGCCGCGCGAAGGGCGTGATGCAGAGCCACAACGTGTGGATCAAGGCGGCGCAGAACGGAGCGCGCACGTCCGGGATGCGCGAGGACGACGTCCTCTACTGCTGCCTCCCGACCTATCAGTCCGCGGCCTGGGTCGCCAACGTGTTCCGCGCCCTCGTGGCGGGCGCGCCGTGCGCCATGGACCCGCGCTTCTCGGCCAGCGAGTTCTGGGACCGCTGTCGCTACTACGGCGCGACCATGACCTTCACCCTCGGCGCCATGCACGTCTTCCTCTGGCAGGCGCCCGAGCGTCCGGACGACGCCGACAACCCGGTCCGCATCGCGTCGGCGATCCCGATGCCCCCCGCCCTCGAGGAGCCGTTCAAGAAGCGCTTCGGGATCGAGGCGGTGCTGCAGGGCTACGGGCAGAGCGAGGCGATGACGCTCTTCTCGCGGGGCGTCGGGCGCGCCTGGAAGCCCGGCTGCCTCGGCGAGCCGCAGGAGGGCGTCGAGGTCGCGCTCCTCGACGACGAGGACCGGCCCGTCGGGCCCGGCGAGACGGGCGAGATCTGCGTCCGCCCCACCGAGCCCTGGGCGATCTTCAACGGCTACTTCGGCGACGCCGAGGCGACCGTCCGGGCGCTGCGCAACCTCTGGTACCACAGCGGCGACCTCGCCCGGCGCGACGACGAGGGCGACTTCTACTTCGTCGACCGCAAGGCCGACTACATCCGCTACAAGGGGCGCAACCTCTCGTCCTTCGCGGTCGAGGCGGCGGTGGCGGCGCACCCGGACGTCGCGCAGGTCGCCGCCCACGGCGTCCCGTCGCGGGAGCTCGAGAGCGAGGCCGAGCTCAAGATCGCGGTGGTCCGCAAGCCCGGCGCCCGCGTGACCGCCGAGGAGCTCGCCCGCTTCGTGAACGAGACGGCGCCCTACTTCTTCGTGCCGCGCTACGTCGAGTTCCTCGACGCACTGCCCCACACGCCGACGGGCCGCGTGCAGAAGTACCTGCTGCGCGCCCGCGGCGTCACGCCCGACACCTGGGACGCCGTCGCCGCGGGCTTCCGGGTGACCCGGTGAGGCTCGCCCCGGAGGCGCTCGAGGCGCGGCTCGCGGAGCTCGTGGGCCGCGAGATCGGCCCGCCCGAGCGCGGTCCGGACCCGGTGAACGCACCCATGATCCGCCACTTCTGCGAGGCCGTGGGCGACGAGAGCCCGGCCTACCTCGACGCGTCGTGGGCGGCGCGCTCGCGTCACCGGGGGCTGGTCGCGCCGCCGGCCATGCTCCAGGCGTGGGTGCTGCGCGGCCTGCGGCCTGCGCCGAAGGACCGCCTCGGCGAGCTCCTCGCGCTGCTGCGCGAGGCCGGGTACCCGGACGTCGTCGCCACCGACTGCGAGCAGACGTACGACCGCCTCCTGCGCCCAGGCGACCACCTGACGCTCCGCACGGTGATCGGGTCCGTCTCGCCGGAGAAGGCGACGGGCCTCGGACCGGGCCGCTTCGTGGAGCTGCGCCTCGCCTTCCACACCGAGGACGGGGACCGCGTCGGTGCACAGCGCTTTCGCCTGCTTCTCTTCCGCGGGGCCGGCGCCGGCGCCGCGCTCCTCGAGAGGCCGCGCCGCCCGCACGCGCCCGCGAGCCCGGACACGGCCTTCTTCGCCGAGGGCCTCGCGGCCGGCGAGATCCGCATCGAGCGCTGCGGCGCCTGCGGCCGGCTGCGCCACCCCCCGCGGCCGATGTGCCCGGCCTGCCAGTCCCTCGAGCGCGGCTTCGTCGTCGCGTCGGGCCGCGGCACGCTGCACTCCTTCACGGTGCTCCACCACCCGGCCTTCCCACCCTTCCACTATCCGCTCGCCGTCGCGCTCGTGGACCTCGAGGAGGGCACGCGCCTCGTGGCCGGCCTCGTCGAGGTCGAGCCCGACGCGGTCACGATCGGCATGGCCGTCGAGGGCGAGGTGCGCGAGGTCGAGGAGGGCCTCCCGCTCCCGGTCTTCGTGCCGGCGGGCGGGCGGGCCGCGCGGCCGACGGCGGCGGCCGCGCCGACCGCGCCCCGGATCCCGCCCCGCCGCACGGCGACGCGGCGCGTCGGGGACGTCGTCGCGGGCGACGCGCTCCCGCCCCTCGACGTCCCCCTCACCGTCACGGGCATCGTGGCCGGCGCGATCGCCTCGCGCGACTACCAGGACGTGCACCACGACGCCGACGCGGCCCGGCGCCAGGGCCTCCCGAACGTCTTCATGAACATCCTCACGACGAACGGCTACGTCGGCCGCTATGCGACGGACTGGGCTGGCCCGGAGGCCGTGCTGCGCGCCGTCGCGATCCGCCTCGGAGCTCCGAACCTTCCCGGCGACACGATGACCCTCACGGGCAGAGTCGCCTCCCGCGAGGGCGACGAGGTGACACTCGCCGTAGAGGGGCGCAACGCCCTCGGCCCCCACGTGACGGGCACCGTGCGCGTGGCGCTCCCGCCGGAGGGCGCGCGGTGAGCGGGCTCGCGGGACGCGCCGCCATCGCCGGCATCGGGCAGACGGAGTTCTCGAAGCGCTCCGGCCGTTCGGAGCTCCAACTCGCCGCCGAGTGCACGCTGGCGGCGCTGCGCGACGCCGGGCTCGGGCCGCGGGACGTCGACGGCTTCGTCTCCTTCAGCCTCGACGCGGTGGACGAGATCGAGCTCGCCCGCACCCTCGGCTGCGGGGACCTCACGTTCTTCGCGGTCGTGCCCCACGGCGGCGGGGCCGCCTGCGGGGTGGTGCAGCAGGCGGCGATGGCCGTCGCGACGGGGGTGGCCGACGTGGTCGTGTGTTGGCGCGCCCTGAACGGGCGCTCGGGCCAGCGCTACAGCCAGGGCGTGGCCGGTCAGATCGTGACGACGGACCTCGTCCACTGGGGCTGGTACATGCCCCATGGCCTCTTCACTCCCGCCTCGTGGACGGCGATCGTGGCGCGCCGCTACCTGCACGAGACCGGCGCCACGAGCGAGGACCTCGGCCGGATCGCGGTGACCCTTCGGCGTCACGCGGCCCGCAACCCGAACGCCTTCTTCCACGGGCGCCCCCTCACGCTCGAGGAGCACCAGGCCTCGCGCTTCATCGCCGAGCCGCTCCGGCTCTACGACTGCTGCCAGGAGACCGACGGCGGCGTCGCGGTCGTCGTCACGAGCCTCGAGCGCGCGCGAGACCTCGCGCAGCCGCCCGCGGTGATCCGCGCCGCGGCCGTCGGCGCCGGCCCCGACCAGGAAGTCATGACGAGCTTCTACCGCGACGACCTCGCGGAGCTTCCCGAGGTGAGAAAGGTCGCCGCTCAGCTCTGGGCGCAGGCCGGGATCGCGCCTTCCGACGTCTCCTGCGCGGTGCTCTACGACGCCTTCACGCCAAACCTCCTGATGCAGCTCGAGGCCTACGGCTTCTGCGGGCGCGGCGAGGGCAAGGACCTCGTGCGGGAAGGCTGGCTCGAGCTCGACGGCCGCCTGCCCGTGAACCCCCACGGCGGGCAGATCGGCGAGGCCTACATCCACGGCATGAACGGCGTGGCGGAGGGCGTGCGACAGATCCGCGGCGGGTCGGTCAACCAGGTGCGCCGCGTCGAGCACGTGCTCGTCACGGCGGGGACCGGCGTGCCGACGAGCGGCCTCGTCCTCGGACCCGCGTAGGAGGAGCGATGCAGGGGGTGAAGCTCGGCATCAAGCGGCCTGTGACGCGGCCGCTCCTCCCCGACCCCGAGCCCCGGACCGTGCACGCCACGTTGATCTCGGTGGACGACCACCTGATGGAGCCGCCGGATACCTTCGAAGGGCGCCTCCCCCGTAAGCTCGCCGGCCGCGCGCCGCGGGTGGTGGAGACCGAGGAGGGCCACGAGGTCTGGAGCCTCGACGGGCGCCCCTACTTCCAGGTGGGCTTCATGTGCGTCGCGGGCCGCCCGCGCGAGGACCACCGCCTGGAGCCCGCGCGCTACGACGAGGTGCGCCCGGGCTGCTGGCGCATCGACGACCGCATCAAGGACATGGATATCAACGGCGTCTGGGCCTCGGTGAACTTCCCGTCCGGCGTCACGGGCTTCGGCGGGACGCTCTTCTCCCAGCTCGAGGACGCGGAGCTCGGGCTCGCGCTGGTGCGCGCCTGGAACGACTGGCTCTTCGAGGCGTGGCACGGCCCCCACCCCGAGCGCATCGTGCCGCTCGGCATCACCTACCTGCGCGACCCGGTGCTCGGCGCCGAGGAGATCCGCCGCAACGCGAAGCGCGGCTTCACCTCGGTGACGCTCCCGGAGCAGCCCCACCGCCAGGGCCTGCCGCCGGTCTTCGACCGCGCGTGGGAGCCCATCGTGCGCGCCTGCGCCGAGACGGGGACGGTGCTCAACCTCCACGTCGGCTCGTCGGGATTCCCGTCCATGCCGCCCGGCGCCCCGATGCTCGAGCTCGGCGCCACGCTCTTCCAGGCCATGGCCTTCGAGTCCTGCGCCGAGTGGCTCTGGAGCGGCTGGCCCGCGCGCTACCCCGAGCTCAAGATCGCCATGAGCGAGGGCGGCATCGCCTGGGTGGCCGGCCTCATCGACCGGGTCGACAACATCATGGCGCGTTCGGGCTACGGCCTCGGCTGGCCGGCGCGGGACGTGACGCCCTCCGAGTGCCTGCGCCGCAACTTCTGGTTCTGCATGATCGACGACCCGTCGACGCTCTCGACCCGCCACGCCATCGGCGTCGAGAACATCCTCTGCGAGTCCGACTACCCCCACGGCGACGGCACCTGGCCCGACACGCAGGAGGTGCTCGCGCGCATGTTCCGCGGCCTCCCGCCGGAGGAGATCCGCATGATGACCCACGAGAACGCCGCGAAGCTCTACCGCCACCCGCTGCCGCCGGTGCGCCGCCCGTAGTGGGCCGCCGCCCTCGGCGCGCGGGCTCCCCTCGTCCCCGGGGGATCTCGGAGGACGGAGGGTGCGTCGAACGGGTCGGCGGCCGCGCGTCTACGAGATGGACGAGCGACACCCGCCGTCCGGCCGGATCACTCTTCGAGGGAGCTAACCGACATGTCCGAGCGCACGAACACCGTCCGACTCCACCGCGTGCTCCGCGCGCCTGCCGAGCGCGTGTATCGCGCGTTCCTCGACCCGGCCGCGATGGCCAAGTGGCTGCCGCCCCACGGCTTCACGGGAGAGGTCCACAAAATGGACGCTCGCCCGGGCGGCGGCTACCGGATGTCGTTCACGAACTTCTGCACGGGGAAGAGTCACTCCTTCGGCGGCAGCTACGTGGAGCTCCACCCCCACGAGCGCATCCGCTATACGGACAAGTTCGACGATCCCTCCTTGCCGGGGGAGATGCAGGTCACCATCGCCCTGCGGAAGGTCGACTGCGGAACGGAGCTCGAGATCGCGCAGGAAGGGCTGCCCTCGGTGATCCCGCTCGAGTCCTGCTACCTGGGCTGGCAGGAGTCGCTGTCGCTGCTCGCGCAGCTCGTCGAAGCGGAGATCCCGGAGGAGTGAACAGCACGCGGGTGACCGCGCCGCAACGACGTCGCGGACCGGCCGCGTCCGCGTGCGGGGCGTCCGCAGCGTTCGGGACTAGGGCCCGATGATGCGACCCTCCACCACCGGTCCGACCGGCGAGCCCGCCGCGATGTGGTCGACGGTGACGTCGAGCACGCTGTCGCCGGGGGTCAGCACGTCGGTGCCCTCGGCGAGGGCGTCGTAGCCGTCGCCGCCGGCGAACAGGAAATCGTTCGTCACGATGCGCACCGAGTCGGCGGGCCCGATCGGCACCAGCAGGGCTCCGGGCGGCGCCAGCCACATGCCGGTCACGGCCGGCGCCGCGCCGTTGCAGGCGAAGGTCACCAGCAGGCCGGAGATCTGCGGGAAGCGGCTCGTCCCGATCGCCGCGTTGCAGAACGGGGTGAAGCCGTTCAGCAGCGCCGCCTCGAGCTGCGCGCCAGTCAGCGTCTCGATGACCGCGCGGTTACCGAAGGGCAGCACCGCGAACAACTCGCCCCAGGTGATCTCGCAGGGGGCTTCGCCGGCGCTCGGCGGGTTGCAGAGCAGGTCGGCCCGCAGGCTGCCCGAGTTCGTCAGCGCAGCGTCGACGCCGGCGTACCGGAAGCGCAGGGCGTCGGCGACGAGGTTGCCCATCGCCGACTCGTACAGCCGGGTGGGCGCGCGCTGGACGTCGAAGGCCTGGGAGCCGACCACCTGATTGCGCAAGGGGGTCGACGCGGCGTTCGCGTCGTCGACGATCGCCTGCACGTCGGCCCGCGGCGCAACGCCGAGACTCCTGGCGACGCGGGAAGCCCCGCCGGCCCACTCGACGTCGCGGCCGCGCACCACGAGCTGGGCGAGCGAGTAGCCGGCGCCGGCGTCGCGGCTCTGGAGCACCAGGATGCGGCCGATCGTCGTGTTCGTGACGCGGTGGGTATGGCCGCCGAGCACGACGTCCACGCCCGTGTCCTGGATCGCCTCCACGATGGCGTCGATCGGCCCCTCCCACGGCACCGCCGGCGCGACGCCCGCAGCGTTGCTGCCCGCCGTCGAGCCCTCGTGGATCAGCACGACCTGCACCTTCGCGCCCATCCGGCGCAGGCGCTCCGACTCGCTCCGGATCGCGTCGACGGCGGGCAGGAAGGAGAGGCCGTCCGTCCTGCCGGGTGGGAGCAGCGCGGGCGTGCTCTCGAGGGCGATGCCGATCACGCCGACCCGGACCTTGCCGGACTCGAAGACGACGCTGGCCTCGACCCAGTCGGGGTTTCCGCCGCTGGCCGTCTCGACCACGTTGGCGCCGAGGAAGGGGAACTCGGCCCGGGCCTGGTGCGCGAGCAGAGCGTCGACGCCGTCGTCGAACTCGTGGTGGCCGTAGCCGGTCGCGTCGAGCCCCCAGGCGTTCTCGGCGTCGATGGCGGGCACGTCCCCCAGCAGGCTCGAGCTCGGCGGCGAGGCGCCCACGTTGTCCCCGGCCGCGACCAAGAGCGGCGGGACCGGCCAGCCGGCCGCCTCCTCGTCGAAAAGCGTGGCGAGCTGGGCGGCGCCGCCGACGGAGACGGCGAGGCCGTCGACGAGGGCGGTCGTCGGCTCGAGCTGGCCGTGGAAGTCGGCGAGCCCGAGGATCGGCACGGCCCGCACGCGCCCTCCGCCCTTCAGGAGGTCGAGGCGGACCCTGCCCTCCGCGTCCTGGGGCAGCGGGATGCGGAGCAGATAGGCGATGGTCGGCGCGAGGTCGATGGTGCGGAGGCCGCTCGGCTTCGCCCTGGCGATCCCCTTCCCGGCGGCGAGCAGCGCCCCCCGCGCGTCGGCGTTCGCCTCGGGCTGCGCCAGGTCCGGCTGGTAGCCGTGCTGGCCGAAGAAGTGCGATGGCGAGACGAGCGTGCCCGGCGTGGCCCCGTCGAACTGGTAGGGCGGGCGCGCGAACACGACGACGTCGCCCGTGCGCGTCGGGTGCGCGAGGTCCGCGCCGGCACCGGAGCCGTTCGGCACGTAGCGCGCCTCGGCCTTGGTGAAGCTGCGGTCGATCGGGGGCCAGGCTTCGGGCTGGCCGTCGCCGCTCCAGTCGTTCGGGTCCGAGAGCCCCTCGTAGGCGGCCCGGATTGCCGCGACGGTGGCCGCCTCGTCGGCGGCCGCGACCTGCTGGAAGCCGTCTCCCGCCGGGTCGCGGCCCGCGAGGTTCAAGTAGACGTGCAGCGTACCACCGCTCCAGCAGGCCTTGGCCTTGCCGATCGTCTCTCCCACCGACGGCTTGCAGCTCGACGTCTGCGGGATGGACAGGAGCCCCAGGTCCACCAGCGGGCGGCTGGCGTCGATCGCCAGGAACTGGGCCGCGAAGCCGTGGCCCGACGCCACGAAGCTCGCCGTCTTCTTGGGCATCCCCGCCTGAATCAGGGCCAGCAGGGCGTCGGCGCCCTCGTAGGCCCGCCGCAGGAAGGCCGTACGCGCCTCCACACGGCCGTCGGGCGTCCCGTCGAGGTTCGCGTCGTCGTAGGCTGGGTTGGGGTCGCCGTTCGGGAGCCGCTCGGTGACGAGCCCGAGGAACTGGCGCGAGAGATCGCCGATGACGGGGTAGCCGGCCATCACCAGGTCCGGCTGGTGCTTCTCGAGGACGTACTCGATCAGCGGACGGTGGCCGTCCTCGAAGGACAGGGCCTGCTCGACGAACGTCTCCTCGCTGACGATGCCGGCCTCGACGACTGCCGCGTCGGCGGGGCTCGAGACGGGGAACGTCTGCGCCACGTACTCGGCGAAGTCGCCGAAGCCGGCCTCACCGGGCCAGCCGGGCCAGAGCACCTCGACGCGCGACACCGAGCTGTGATAGAGGCGCACCGCCGAGAGGTCCGGCGCCAGCCTCTCGACCTTGACGAGGAGGCCGGCGGTGCGGCCGTCGACGAGGGCGACGCGGAGGCCCGCCCACTCGCCCTCGGCGAGGGAGACGCCGGCGGCGCCGTCCTTCGAGGGCGCGAGCAGCACCCGGTCGTAGCCGGTCGCGCCGTCGTCGGTCGGGTCGTAGAGGTAGGCGTTCAGGCCGTAGGCGTCGACGCCGGCGTCGAGCACGCGCAGGCGCATCTCCATCGGCGGGCTGTAAGACGGAGGGACGCCGCTCCAGCCGGCGGCCGGAGCCGGCGCCGCGCCCGGGAAGGGCGACTGGCCGGCGTATCCGGCCGGGTGGTCGAACTGGAGGCCGAAGGCCGCGATCGGGCCCGCCAGGTCGCCGGGCGCGACGTAGTTGGTGGCCACGCCGCGCCCTGAGTAGAAGCTGCGGAAGTCGACGGTCGGACCCTGGATGGGGCCGTTTGCGCCGCCCCCCCATTCGAGCTGCGCCACTCTCCGGCCGCCGCGCTCGGCGGCCTGGGCCAGGGTCTCGGCCTGCAGCACGCCCGCGTCGAAGGCGCCGCTCCGGCTCGCGAAGGGCTGACCGTTCACGTGGAAGCTGTTGCCCGGCGAGCCGGTCACGGCCGGCCAGGCGCCCGTCGCGAGGGTGTACCAGCCGGCTCCCGAGCTCGCCGGCGCCTGGGTGAGGAGCCCGCCCTCGGCCGCCGACGCGCCCCGCCTGCTCAGCTTCCGGAGCGCCGGGAGCGAGCGCCGGCTGCTCCATTCCTGGACGAGATCCTGGCGCAGCCCGTCGGCAACCAGGAAGACGACGCCGTCGCTGCTCGGGCCGGCCTGCGCCGGCAAGCTCGGCGTCGAGGCCACGCCCAGCAGCAGCCCCAACCCGACCCTGACTCCGATTCCATCGCGACGCATCCGCTTCGCCTGCCCCTCCGGGTTCGAGCCGCATTCTACGCTCGGCGGCAGGAGATCCGACAGCGGCAGCGCGCCCGCGGGGGCCCGCAGCTCGATCGAGAAGATCTGGCGCCCCGGGAAGGATTCGAACCCCCGCCCGCGCGCTGCCGCGCCGCCAGGGGATGACCCGCCCCGGGGACTGGGACAGACTGAAGGCGACATGGGACGGAGACTACTCGTGACCGGGCCCTGGGCCCGGCTCCTCGCCGGGCTGGCCCTCGCGTGACATGCAGCGACCTCCCACCAACGTCCAGACGCCGCCGGCTCCCGTGAAGGGCGCCGGCCAGGGCGCCGCGCCGACCGGCCTGCCGCCGCGCCGGTCCTGGCTCGTCTTCCTGGCGATCCTGTTCCTGAACTTCCTGGTGGTGCGGTACTTCTTCCCGGCTTCGGGGGAGCCGGTCACGGTTCCCTACACCGTGTTCAAAGCCGAGGTCGCCAAGGGCAACGTCGCGGCGATCTACAGCCGGG
>Ga0105106_10002905_pt1 | contig 12288 bp, 11 predicted proteins | sample PPLLaktember2015_5_FD_79109 | JGI IMG/M metagenome (GOLD analysis project Ga0105106, IMG submission 79109) | Freshwater sediment microbial communities from Prairie Pothole Lake near Jamestown, North Dakota, USA - PPLs Lake P8 Core (1) Depth... | ecosystem: Environmental > Aquatic > Freshwater >...
AATTGGCGATGAGGATCGGTTATCATGTGGCCGACTTGGAATTTTCAAAAAAGCCCATCCCTTTGTACTGGAAGGCTCTCGACACTCTTGCCTACATGTGTGTCCACAAAAAATTGAAAGATCATTTGGGACTTTCCAGAATTCGGGACACCTATACCGGTGGGGCAGCCATGGGGCCAGACCATTTCCGCTTCTTCCATGCCATCGGAGTGAACCTGAAACAGATCTATGGTCAGACAGAGATTGCAGGAATTTCAGTACTGCATCGCGATGGGGATATTAAATTCGACACGGTGGGCAAACCCATTCCAGAGACCGAAGTAAAAATTACTCCTGAAGGAGAGATCATTTCAAAGAGTCCCTCTGTTTTCCAGGGATATTATAAGATGCAAGAGGAGACAACAAAAACACTTCGAGATGGATGGCTTCATTCAGGAGATACGGGTTTCATCGATTCCGAGGGCCATCTGGTCGTCTTTGACCGGACAAAAGATGTCATGACCTTAAACGATGGAACAAAATTCGCTCCTCAGTATTTGGAGACGCGGCTCAAATTCAGCCCGTATATTAGAGATGTTTGGGCGATCGGTGACAACAAACCCTATGTCACGGGCGTGGTCTGCATTGATTATGGCGTAGTGGGTAAATGGGCGGAGGACAGAAATCTTGCCTACACCAGTTATCCCGAACTTTCGCAGATGCCCGAGATTTATGAACTGGTGAAAAAAGAGATTATTCAAATGAACAAAGATTTGCCCCCTGTGGCAAAAATCAAGAAGTTCGTCAACCTCTACAAAGAATTTGATGCAGATGATGAGGAACTCACTCGAACACGAAAATTAAGACGGGCCTTTGTCGAAGAACGATATAAGGATATTGTGAATGGCCTCTATTCTGAAACACAAAACGTCCATATGGATACCAACATCACCTACGAAGATGGAAGAGTCGTTCATATCAAAACGGACCTTAAAGTGATGGAAGTACCGCAATAAAATGGAGAAATGGAAAATTGGAACAATGGAATGATGGGTTCCTTTGAACTTTTTATTACCCAGTCTTCCACTATTCCAGCATTCCATCATTCCATTTGTAACTTGATATGGGTAGGGGCGACTTTAGTCGCCCATTAAATCAGTGAAGGGAGGCTAAAGCCTCCCCTACCCTTATTCTAAGCTTTTGTTAAATTTTGCATTTCTAATTTTGCAATTTGCACTGATGTTCTGAACGGGAGGTTTTCATGGAGCTTTTCTTAATGAGTTTGATCAACGGCATCATGGTCGGGGGTGTCTACGCCCTGGTCGCTCTGGGATGGGTTTTAATCTATAAATGTTCTGGCGTCTTAAACTTAGCCATGGGTGAATTGACATTAATCGGAGCCTACGTCACCCTGACCTTTTATCAGGCAGGCATACCCTTTGTTCTGTCGATCATCTGCACTCTCATCATCGGAATCATTCTCGGTATTCTTGTAGAAAGAATCTTCCTCGACAAACTCATTGGAGAACCGATCCTGGCTGTGATCATGGTGACCGTGGGCCTCTCCTTCTTCTTTAAGGGCCTGATCGAATTTGTCTGGGGGACAAACACACGGGTTTATACTCCCCCCATCTTTCCTCTTGAGCCGATAACACTTGGCTTTATCAAAATTTCAAACGTTTATCTCTGGTCTTTTATATTGGCCATATTGCTCTTTCTTATCTTCGCAGCCTTTTTCAAATATTCACGCTGGGGTCTGGCCATGCAGGCCACGGCTGATGATGAAACGGCTGCCCTTTCCCTCGGAGTAAGCGCCCGGTTTGTCTACGCAGCGGCCTGGGCCATTGCCTTTATGTCAGCAGGTGTAGGGGGTGCACTTTTAGGGAATATCAATGGGATCAATATATCTGTCGGTTACCTGGGTCTGCTTGTATTACCGGCGGTTGTCTTGGGAGGTCTTAATTCCATTCCTGGGGCTATTTTAGGAGGGATTACGATCGGTGTTTTACAAAACCTCTCTGGTGCCTATCTCGACCGTTATTTTCCTGGAGGAGTGAAAGAAGTCTTCCCCTTCGCCTTTATGGCAGTCTTTTTGCTGTTCAAACCTTATGGATTTTGGGGTTGGGAACGTATTGAACGGATGTAACTAACATCAAATAAAAGGAGACCCTTCTATGTCTACTGTCTGGCTGCCCTGCGGTCTTTACCATCAAGATTACACCAAGGATCAAGGTTGGTGGCAGACCAGCCTGATCAAGGGAAAGATGATTCTCCTCCTGGCGATCATATTTATTGTATTCCCCTTAACCCTAACGGGATACTGGTTCGGGGTGGCCAATATGGTTGGCTATACGGCCCTAGGGGCACTTGGGGTACAGGTATTGATAGGCTATGCGGGTCTGATCACCCTGGGACATGCAGCCTTTATTGCCGTGGGTGCTTATACGAGTACTCTTTTGATTCTTCAATTTCCATGGCCTCAATTTTTCATCAATGGGGGCATTGCCTATCCCATCAGTCTCATTATCGCTGCTATTGTAGCTGGTCTCTGGAGTGTCCTTTTTGGTCTTCCATCGGCTAAGGTTAAAGGGTTCTATCTCATCCTCACCACCATGGCAGCACAATTCATCACTGTTGATTTTCTCATTACCCAATATGTAAGCCAGATCGGCGGCAGGGGGCAAGCCTTCTCTGTTCCGCCCGGGACGATCAAGATCGGGCCTTGGATCATTGATAGCGAGGTTAAGACCTATTTGCTGGTGGTTGTCTTGCTTACCCTCTGCGTCATGATGGTGGCTAATCTCCTTCGCTCTAGGGTAGGAAGGGCTTGGATAGCCATTCGCGACAACGACATTGCTGCCGAAACACTTGGAATCAATATTGTCTGGTATAAGCTGTTAAATTTCTTCGTGGCTGGATTTATTGCTGGCCTTGCTGGAGCATTCTGGGTGAGCAATACTGCAGCCATCAGTCCAGAACATTTCCCTTGGTTTTGGTCGCTCTGGCTTGTAGGTGTCATTCTGATCGGTGGAGTCGGCTCCATTCACGGTGTGATCTTCGGTTCTATTTTCATGGTGTTGGTAATGGAATTGATACAGATGGGCGTAATCGAATTAAGTGATATTTTTCCAGCGCTCATGATTAAATTTCTCTATATCAAGGAATCCGTTTTTGGCTTAATCATCTGTGCCTTTTTAATCTTTCAACCAAGAGGGCTCAGTTATCGTTGGTGGCAGATCAAAAACTACTTTAACCTGTGGCCGTTTTCCTATTAAACACCCCCATCCTCCCCTCCCCCCTGCCTACCGGCAGGCAGGCATCAAGGGGAAGGGGACATAGGGGAAGGGGAAAGAGTGAAGGGGGTGATATCACGTCATTGGATGGTGGGAGGATAAAAGGGTGGTTGTTCTTATCTCTATTTAAACTGCTAATGGAGGTGAACGATGAGAATCGAAATTAAGTTTCTTACAATTATTTTAGCATTGCTGATTATGAGTATTCCCACTCCGTCGATATTGGCTCAGGAAATTAAGATTGGTGGCCTGACAGATTGCACGGGTCCCACTTCAGATGTGGGCAAGGATTATGCCCTCGGTTTGGTAGAATCCTTCCACTACGTAAATGACATGGGCGGAATTAACGGTAAGAAAATCAAATATACCTGGTTTGATTATGGGTACCGTATTCCCGAGGCAATCACAAAGTACAACTTTCTTAAACGGATGGGGGTGATAGCCATCGAAGGATGGGGGACTGGCGATACAGAGGCTCTTTCCCCAACGGTTCTCAAAGACAAGATCCCATATGTGTCAGCCTCTTTCTCGGCCCATCTCACGAATGCTGCCAAAACCCCTTATAATCTATTCTTTGCGCCCGACTATTCGACCCAGGCAAGGGCAGTGCTCACGACTTGGTTTGAAACAAGGTGGCCAAAGAATAAGGACTATGGCAAGAGAAAACCGAAGTTTGCCTGTGTGTATGCTTTTCCTCATCCCTACGCCAGTGCCCCTATCAAAGCAATCAAGGACCATGCCACAATGCTCGGATTTGAATTAGTAGATGATCAGGATGTCGCTCTTACCACAATGGATACGAAGAGCCAGATCATGGCCCTCCAAAAATTTAAACCTGATGTTTTATGGCATGGAAATACCACAATGTGTGTGTCCGCTACAGTTAGAGATGCGTTTGCCCTTGGGCTCGGGGCAGACTGGCTGTCGAACTATTGGGGGACGGATGAGAACTTATGGAAGTTGGCGGGTAAAGCAGCCGATGGCGTGATGTGCGCTGGCCCGGCTTACTTTTTTGATGATGCTCGAGGAAAGATGAAGCTCGTCCACGATTATGCAGCAAAATACAATCCTGGTATCCCCTATAAGGACCGCATCAAGTTTACAGTCACTGCTTGGTGCAATGTTCTTCTTTTGACCGAGGCTCTGAAACGGGCAGATAAAGCTGGAGATCTGAGCGGGCCGGGTATTTTGCAAAAGGGTTTCGAGACCATAAAAGATTATGCGATCCTCGATGGTGGTCTGGGCACCAGTCCAGTAACTTATACCTCTACTGATCATCGTTCAACCAGTATTGTTCCGGTTTATGAGCTCAGAGACGGCAAATTTGTCTATGTTAAGACGATAGATGTCAAAGCACGGTGGCCTGAGAAATGGGCAAAGGAATGGTTCGGATGGTAAAAAAGGGGTCTTACAGTGGAAACAGCGCAACCTATTTTGAAGCTAAATAATATTGAGGTTAAATACCATGAGGTAATCCTTGTCCTGAAGGGGGTCTCTCTAGAGATTCCCGAAGGGGGGATCATTGCGCTTCTGGGAGCAAACGGAGCGGGCAAAAGTACTACCCTCAAGGCCATCTCAGGGCTTCTCAAGGTCGAAGTCGGAGAGGTTACGGATGGTTCTATTGAGTTTCGAGGTGAGCGCATCCATCGAAAACCTCCTGGAGACATTTCCAAGATGGGGATCATACAGGTCATTGAAGGCCGGAAGGTTTTTGAACATCTGACCGTAGAGGAGAATCTTAAGGTGGGAGCCCATCTGAGAAAGATGGGTTCGGTCAGAGAAGGCCTGGAAATGGTCTATCACTACTTCCCCAGGCTGAGAGAGAAGCGGAGTGAAGTGGCCGGATATGTCAGCGGAGGGGAACAGCAGATGACGGTCATCGGCAGGGCTTTGATGTCTCAGCCTAAACTTATGCTTCTGGACGAACCCTCGATGGGTCTTGCCCCTCTTCTTATTAAGGAGATCTTTGAAATCATCATCAAGTTAAATCATGAAGAGAAGATCCCTATTTTATTGGTGGAACAGAATGTAAAGTTAGCCCTAACGGTTGCACCTTATGCTTATGTTTTAGAAAACGGCAGACTTGTGATGCATGATACCTCAGAGAAATTGAAGCAGAACCCAGACATCAGAGACTTCTACCTGGGTCTTTCTGACCTGGGCGAGAGAAAAAGTTTTCGCGATGTGAAGCATTACAAGAGAAGAAAGAGATGGCTCACATAATGCAAATGCATTCTGTAGGGCGTGATCCCCGATCACGCCTTTAGATGGTGCGTTCGGGGAACGCACCCTACATTTTTTTTGAACGGAAGGAGGTTTGATGATGAATAGAAAAACAGCATTGATGATCGCTTTTTTCTTTGGCGCGGGATTGATTTTTATTTCTTGCGCTGGAATGCCGGCAAAACCCACTGAATCGAACTTCAAGTCACCCATGGTTGCGCTTGAGATCGTTCAGGTCCCCTCCTATTTCGGTTATTGGTACTACGATGCGAAGGCAACGCCGTTGAAAGGCAAGCCAGGGGCCAATAGTGCGGTACTCCCCGTGGCTTTTCTTTTCAATATTACCAATCCCAATGATTATCCGATTAAGTTAGATGGGTTTGTTTTTACGGTTGCCTTCGAAGATATTGATATCAATATTGTGAATGCCTATGAGACGCAGTGGATTCCATCGGGCAAGACGAACCAACTCTCAACAGTATTAATCGTCGATGTCCAACAAGTGCTCGGGGGTCTTTTAATTGCCAATTATGAGAAAGTGAAGGCAAAGAATACGAATGCCTGGGCTCTTCTTGAAAAATGGTGGATAGAGATCCCTAATATGACGGTGCCCATCGACGTTAAAAGGGGCGCAGCTACTTTTGTGGCCGATGGTGTCCAAAAAGTAATTCCCTTCGCAGCTAAGTATCCCAAGTAGAATAAACTTTTGATCCCCTCTCCTCCTACCATGAATGGAGGAGAGAGGGATTCAAAGGCAAGACCGATGAGGAGAATGTCTATGCCCAAACCTGATGTGATGGATCGGACCAGAGGTTTTTACAAGAAGAATCTCGAGATTCTGCCCCATAAGAAACGGATTGAGTATCTTAACCGAAGATTGCGGGGAATCATCCAATACGCTTATAAACATTCGGCAGCCGTTAAGAATAAACTGGATTCCGTCGGATTGAAACCGAGGGACATCCAGACGATCAAAGATTTGGAAAAAATCCCCATCACCAAAAAAGCCGAATTAGTTGAGCTCCAGAAAAAACATCCCCCTTTTGGCGGGTTTGAAGGGGTTCCAGCGAACGAAATGAGAAGAATCTACGTCTCTCCAGGTCCCATTAATGAGCCAGGGGATATGGAATACGATGAGCTGGGTTGGGCCCAGGCCCTGTATGCAGGGGGGTTTCGGCCGGGAGACATTGTCATCAATACCTTCAGCTACCATATGGTTCCCTTCGCTATGGAGATGGTCGATAACTCCCTTCATATGGTGGGATGTGTCACAGTTCCAACAGGCGTCGGCAACACCGAGCTGCAAGTCAATGTTCTAAAGAATCTAAAAACCAATGGCTACTGTGGAACTCCGAGTTTTCTTCTCAACATCGCCGAGAAGGCAGAAGAAATGGGATTGGATCTAAAGAAAGATCTGAACCTCCAGGTCGCTTTTGTGGCTGCAGAGATGCTTCCGGAATCCCTGCGCCTTAAGCTGGAAGAAAAATTCGGATTAATTCTCCGGCAGAGTTACGGCACAGCCGATATCGGCTGTCTGGGTTATGAATGTATGTTGAAGAGCGGAATGCACGTCCCGGATGACAAGATTGTGGAGATTGTGGATCCGGAGACAGGGAAACAACTCCCTCCAGGGAAGACGGGAGAGATCGTAGCCACCACCTTTAACAAGGTCTATTCTTTGATCCGATTCGGAACAGGAGACCTCTCCATCCTGACCGAAACCCCCTGCCCTTGTGGAAGAACCTCCCCTCGGTTGATCAAGATTTTGGGAAGGGTGGATCAAGTAACGAAGGTGAGAGGGCTCTTCGTCCATCCAGGGCAGGCGGATGAAGTGGTTGCCAAGCACCGGGAGATTGCGAGGTATCAGGTGGTGGTCACAAGGAAAGAACATAAGGATGAAATGACCCTCCGGGTTGAACTCAAAGAGGAGACGCTCCAACCCGAGAAGTTAAAAGAAGAGATTGAGAAATCCATCCGGGATGTCATGAAGGTCAGAGGCGAAGTCCAATTCGTCCCAAAGGGGACGATTCCAGATGGAGCGAAGAAGATCGACGATCAGCGCACCTGGGAGTAAAGGTGAGTTGAAATGATCTTGCCAATTATTTCACGATGATGTATAGTTTTCGTATCTTTGGAAGGAGGAGGGATAGATTATGAAAATTCAATACAAAGGCTTTATGAGAGAAAAAATAAATAGGAATCCGGTCACGATCGGCCCAGAGGCCTCTTTCTATGAAGCCCGAGCGCTGATCCATGATAAGGGAATTCGCCATCTCCCTGTGGTGGAAAAAGACAATCGTCTGGTCGGAATTGTGACAGACCGGGATATTCGGGAGGCAGCTCCTTCTGATGCCACCCTGCTCAGCGTTCAAGAGCTTCATTATCTCTTGGGAAAACTGAAAGTCTCGTCCTTTATGACACCCAAAGAGAAACTGATTACCATCAATCCCGACACGCTGATCGAAGAAGCGGTCCAGCTGATGCATGATAACAAAATTGGATGCCTTCCCGTTCTGGAGGGTGATAAATTGTATGGGATATTTACCGAGACGGATGCCTTAGCTCACCTCGTCGATGTTTTCGGCTTTAAGGAGAAAGGAACGCGTCTCACCCTCGCCATTGAAGATAAACCCGGGACGATGCTTCAAGTTCTTGAGATTGTGAAAAAGCATAATGTGAATATTATCAGCGTTGTCACTCCTTCCTTTATGGTAGAAGGGAAACGAATCGCTGCGCTTCGAATTCGAACAGAGGATTACAAGAATATTGTTAAAGATTTGGAAGATACGGGCTTTGATGTCCTCTCTATAGGCAAATGGCCCTCCATATAGGGAATGCAGGAATGGTGGAACGTTGGAGTGATGGACGATTGGATTTCACAGAAATGTGTCTCTGATTTGAGCCCATCATTCCAACATTCCATTGTTCCATTTTTTTTGATTCTGATTTCTCAGTTTACGTTAAGTGGCTTTTGTCGGGGTATCCAATGGAGCACAATGGGGCAAAATACTATCAAATCGGAGAGTTGGCCAATCTAATCAATATGAGCCCCCGTACGATCCGCTACTATGAAGAGATTGGTCTTCTCAACTCTGTCAGGCGGGTCGAGGGGGGGAAAAGGATTTATACAGACAAGGATGTTCAGCGCCTTAAATTTATCATCAGGCTGAAACACCTTGGCCTCACCCTTTCCGAAATGAATGAGCTGGAGGATATCTATCAGATTCACCGGACGAATAAGAAGGTGTTACCCCGCCTGCTGGAATTATTGGATACCCATGTCTTAAAGATTGATGAACGGATCAACCAATTGGTCAAGTTAAAGGCAGACGTTTTGGAATATAAGAAAAAAATCTGTCAGAAACTGAATGTGGACGATGACCTCAAGAAAGGAGTGACTTCAGATGAGAGACGTGGTGATTACGAGCGCCGTCCGCACAGCCATCGGTAATTTTCTCGGCGCCTTAAGCTCTTTCAGTGCTACTGAATTAGGTGGAAAGGTGATTGAAGAGGCGGTCCGACGATCAAGGATCGATAAAAAGGAGGTGGACGAAATCATCATGGGGAATGTCCTCCCCTTCGGACTTGGACAGAATCCAGCCCGCCAAGCGATGATCAAGGCAGGCCTCCCCATGGCTGGGGGAGCCATCACCGTCAATAAGGTCTGCGGTTCCGGTTTAAAGGCGGTGATGTTAGCCGCTCAGGTCATCGCGGTCGGCGATGCGGATGTGATCGTGGCAGGGGGAATGGAAAGCATGAGTCGAACCCCTTACTACTTAGATAATGCCCGCACAGGATATCGACTCTGGGACGGGAAACTGGTGGATGGAATGGTCCATGATGGACTCTGGGATGTCGTGAACGATTACCACATGGGATTCACGGCTGAGATCCAATCGAGGAAGTTCAGTATCAGCCGTGAAGATCAGGACCGATTCGCTTATGAATCAAACCTGAAGGCAATGAAAGCGATACGGGAAGGAACGTTCAAAGAAGAGATCCTTCCGATTGTTCTTCCCTCAAAGAAAGGAGAACCCACCCTTTTTGAAGTGGATGAAGGACCGCGTGATCCCGACCTTCAGGGGCTCGCCAAATTGAAATCTGTCTTCAAGGAAGGCGGAGTTGTGACAGCGGGAAATTCATCAAAGCTAAGTGACGGAGCGAGCGCCCTGGTATTGATGGCGAAGGAAAAGGCTCAGACCTTGGGGGTGAAGCCCATGGCGAAGGTAGGAGCGCAGGCCTCAGCCGGTGTGGAGCTGGAAGATGTCCTGGTGGCTCCCATTCAGTCGATTCCGAAGGTTCTCAAAAAGGCGGGGCTCTCGCTTAAAGACATTGACCTTTTCGAAATCAATGAAGCCTTCGCAGCCACTGCGGCAGCCGTCATAAAGGCATTGGGAATCGACAAGAATCGAGTGAATGTTCACGGCGGTGCGGTCGCCTTGGGCCATCCCATCGGTGCCAGCGGTGCAAGGGTTTTGACCACCATGCTTTATGCCCTGAAAGAGCGAGGAGCGAAGAGAGGGATGGCTTCTCTTTGCTTAGGAGGAGGTGAGGCAGTCAGCCTCATCGTCGAACAAACGGAGTGAGAAATCCGAAGCACGAAATCCGAAATTCGAAACAATTTTCAAATGACCAAAATACGAAATTCAAAAACTTATGATCTGGAAGATCGGACACTCGCATTCGCTAAAAATGTAAGAGCTTTCCTAAGAAAATTTTCAAATACACCAATAAATAATGAGGATGGAAAGCAACTTGTTAAGGCCTCTGGTTCTGTTGGTGCAAACTATATTGAAGCCAATGAGGCGTTAAGCAAGAAAGACTTCATAATGAGAATAAAAATATGCCGGAAGGAGGCTAAAGAAAGCCGATATTGGCTGAAATTAATAGACACCTGTTCTGACACGGAACTGGAAAATGAGCGACAATGTTTAGAAAAGGAAGCTACAGAGCTTATGAATATATTTAGTTCCATTTTACGTAAGTCCGAATAACGTTTTGAACATTCGAATTTTGGATTTGTTTCGGATTTCGATATTCGGATTTCGAATTTTAGGGAGGAAATATGGAGATCAAGACGATCGGTGTGGTGGGGGCAGGACAGATGGGAAATGGGATCGTTCAGGTCGCTTCCCAATCGGGATTCCGTGTGGTGATGAGCGATATAGCGGATTCCTTTGTTCAGAAAGGATTGAACACTATTTCAAAAAATCTCGATCGAATGGTAGAGAAAGGGAAAATCAATGCTCAGGCAAAGAGTGAGGTCATGGGAAGGATAAAGGGGACGATCCAGCTCAAAGAGATGGCCGAGGCCGACTTTGTGGTTGAGGCAGCTACGGAAAATGAAACCCTTAAACTAAACATCTTCAAAGAATTGGATCAGACCTGCCGGAAAGAGATCATTCTCTCGAGCAATACGTCCTCCATCTCCATCACGAAAATTGCCTCAGCAACTCAAAGACCCTCCCAGGTGATTGGCATGCACTTCATGAACCCCGTGCCAGTCATGCAACTCGTAGAGATCATCCGAGGCCTTCAGACCTCTCAAGAGACATTTCATACGGTCAAGACGCTATCCGAGAAGATGGGGAAGACCCCCGTAGAAGCGAACGACTTCCCGGGCTTCATCTCAAACCGCATCTTAATGCCTATGATCAATGAGGCCATCTACACTCTCTTCGAGGGTGTGGGGACCCCTGAGGCCATTGACACGGTCATGAGACTGGGAATGAATCATCCCATGGGTCCGTTGGCCTTAGCAGACCTCATCGGCCTCGATACCTGTCTGGCCATCATGGAGGTGCTCCATGAGGGTTTTGGAGACCCAAAATATCGGCCCTGCCCTCTCTTGAAGAAATATGTTGGTGCAGGCTATCTGGGTAGAAAAACGGGAAGAGGATTCTATACGTATTAAAGTAGAAACTCGAAGCACGAAATCCGAATTTCGAAACAAATTCTAATGTTCGAAATTCAAATGTCCCAAACATAAGTTTTGAATTTTGATATTCGAATTTTGGATTTGTTTCGGATTTCGATATTCGAATTTCGGATTTTGAGGTTTACTGATGGATTTCAAACTGACGCCCGAACAAGAGATGATTCGCGATATGGTACGGGACTTTACGGAGAAGAACGTCAAACCCGTGGCCGCACAAATGGATGAGGAGAAGCAATTTCCTTATCAAAATCTGAAGAGAATGGCAGAACTGGGACTGATGGGAATGAATATTCCTATCGAATTCGGAGGGTCAGAAGTTGGGGTGGTTGCCTACAGCCTCGCCATTTCAGAGATTGCAAAAGGCTGTGCCTCCCACGCCGTTACGACCTCTGTGACCAATATGGTCGCCGAGGTCATTTATGAGTTTGCGCAGGAGGAGATAAAAAGGAAATATGTCCCCAAACTCTGCAACGGCCAATATCCAGCCGGCTCTTTTGCCATCACTGAGCCTCATACAGGATCGGATGCTGCCAATCTCCGAACGACGGCCATCAGGAAGAGCGATACCTATGTTCTTAATGGGAGCAAAACCTTGATCACCAGTGGTGAGGCATCAGGAGTGACTGTGACCTGGGCCGTCACTGACCGCGATGCCAAGAAAGGAAAGGGGATTAGCGCCTTTGTTGTTGAGAAGGGAACGCCCGGATTCATCATAGGAAAGGCAGAGGATAAGATGGGCCACCGGGCCTCACAGACCAATGAACTCGTCTTTGACAACTGCATCATTCCGGCCAACTGTCTCCTCGGAAAAGAAGGAGAAGGTTTCAAGATCGCGATGATGGAGTTGGATGGTGG
>Ga0105106_10002906_pt1 | contig 12287 bp, 12 predicted proteins | sample PPLLaktember2015_5_FD_79109 | JGI IMG/M metagenome (GOLD analysis project Ga0105106, IMG submission 79109) | Freshwater sediment microbial communities from Prairie Pothole Lake near Jamestown, North Dakota, USA - PPLs Lake P8 Core (1) Depth... | ecosystem: Environmental > Aquatic > Freshwater >...
ACAACGTGGTAGTCCTCCTTATTCCTGTCCCGGGCCACCGCCATGCCCAGGGCGGCCGAGAGGGCCGTCGAGGCGTGGCCGGTATTGAAGGCGTCGTGCGGGCTTTCCTCGCGGCACGGGAAGCCGAGCAGTCCGTCGAAGAGGCGGAGGCTGCGGAACCGGTCCCGCCGGCCGGTGAGGAGTTTGTGGGTGTAGCACTGGTGGCCGACGTCCCAGATGAACTTGTCCCGGGGCGAGTCGAAGACATAGTGAAGGGCCAGCGTCAGCTCGACGACGCCGAGGTTCGAGGCCAGGTGACCGCCGTTCCTGGCGACCGTGGAGACGATCTCGGCCCGGATCTCCGTCGCCAGCCTGTAGAGGTCTTTCAGCGGGAGCTTCCGGATATCCTTCGGCCGCTCGATGGTATCCAATATCCTGCTCATGATCGCTTTCTAATCGATTTCGCCGAGGCCGGCGGCCAGGGCCCGGAGTCCGGCCGACCGCACGCCGGCAGCGTCGAGCGCCTCGAGGGCCCTGCCGACGGCCCGCCGGAGTCGCGTTTTTGTTCCGTCCCGCCCGAAGAGGGCCGCGGCGTTCGGCCGCGTCCCCTCCTTGCCCTCCAGCTTCTTGCCGGCGTCGAGGAGGTCGTCCCGGAGCTGAAAGGCGAGGCCGACGGCCCGGCCGTACCCCTCGACCTCCGGCAAGCTGGAGTCCGGCGCCCCGCCCATGATCGCTCCCGCCCGGACGGACGCCTGTATGAGGGCCCCTGTCTTCAGGACCATGAGCTCGAGGAGCGACGCTTCGTCCGCCCGGCCCGGGTCATAGGCGATGTCCATCCACTGGCCGGCGATCATTCCCCTGATCCCCGCCGCCTCGGCGATGGCTTGGACGGCCCGGTCCTTGCGCCCGGCGCTCGCCACTCCCGCCGGCGCGCCCGCGAGGACCTCGAAGGCCAGGGTCAGAAGGCCGTCTCCCGCGAGAAGCGCCCCGGCCTCTCCGAACGCCCTGTGGCAGGAGGGCTTTCCCCGCCGGAACGCGTCATCGTCCATGCACGGGAGGTCGTCATGGACGAGCGAGTAAGAATGGATGAGTTCGACCGCGCAAGCATACGGCAGGAGCGTCGTCCGGTCGCCGCCGAAGGCTTCGCCGGCCGACAGAAGGAGGAGCGGCCGGAATCGCTTCCCCCCGGCCAGGACCGCGTAACGCAGGGCTTCATTGAGACGCGACTCTCCCTCGAGCAGGCGGTCGAGGCCGGCCTCGACCGCCGCTTTCATCTCGAGCAGGGATGCCGTCGCGCTTGCGGAGTCCATGGCGGGCTAGAAGAGCTTCCCTCCTTTATCCTCGCCGTCGCCGGTGCCGTCATCGTCAACGGCGTCTTCGTCGTCCTCGTTTTCCTTCTCGGCCCTGACGTGAGCCTTGACCTTCACCTTGACTTTCGGTTTGGCCTCTTCGCCTTCTTCTCCGATCTCGAAGTCCTCGGCATGGACGGCGCCCTTCTCGTCCTTGAGAAGGATCTCGACCTTCCGTTCCGCCTTGTCCAGCTCGGCGCGGAGGAACCGGGCCAGCTTGACGCCCTTTTCGAAGAGGGCCAGGGATTCGTTGAGCGGGGTCCCGCCCTTCTCGAGCTTCGCCACGACCTCCTCGAGGTCCGCCAGCGCCTTCTCGAAGCCGGTGTTCGTCATGAGCCCTCCTTCTCCAGCCTGGATTCGATGGTCCGTTCGGCGTCGACGCGCCTGACCTCGCAGGCCAGTTCGCCCCGGGCGAAGGACACGACGACCCCTTCGCCTGGCGCGACCTCGCCCGGCGCCCGAAGGAGCCGGAATCCGTCCTCTTTCCAGCAGAGCGTATACCCTTTCCCGAGGATACTCAGGGGACTGTGGGCGTGCAATCCGACCGACAGGCTCTCCCAGCGGGCGCCGAGGGCCCGGAGCCTCGAGGTCACGAGGTTCTGAAGGCGCTCGGCGGAGAGAGCAGTGGAAGCCCGCCGCTCGGCCAGGGCCTGTTTCCCGGTCCGGAGGACCTTCCCGGCCCGGCTTTCGAGGTCGTCCACGCGTTGGCCGATATTGAGGAGGCGGACGCGGAATCCTTCGAAGACGCGGTGCCCGGCGAGGGCCGCGACCCGGCCTTCGGTCCCGCGAAGCGAGTATTTCACGGCCCGGGCCGCCCGCTCCCCGAGGGCCGCGATCCGCTCGGCGAACGCCTCCTCCTTCTCGATGACCATTTCGGCCGCCGCCGAGGGCGTCGAGGCGCGGATGTCCGCCACGAAGTCGGCGATGGTGAAATCGACCTCGTGGCCGACTGCCGAGATGACGGGCACGGGGGACCGGGAGATGGCCCGGGCGACCTTCTCCTCGTTGAAGGCCCAGAGGTCTTCAATGGATCCGCCGCCGCGACCGACGATCATGACGTCGATGCCGCCCATGGACCCGAGGAGGTCGATGCCCTCGACGATCTCCTCGGCCGCCCCTTCGCCCTGAACCTTGACGGGATAGATGACGATGCGGAGCCGGGCGTAGCGGCGCTCGAGAATCCGGAGGATGTCGGCAATGGCCGCGCCGCGCGGCGACGTGACGATCCCGATCGTCCGGGGCCGGAGCGGCAGGGGCTTCTTACGGGTCGCGTCGAAAAGGCCCTCGGCCCGGAGCTTCTCCTTGAGCTGTTCGAAGGCGAGCTGGAGGGCCCCCTTCCCCTTGGGTTCGACAAGCTCGACAATGATCTGGTATTCCCCCCTGGGCTCATAGACGTTGAGCCGCCCGCGGCAAACGACCTTGAGCCCGTCCTTGAGGTCGAAGGCGGTCTTCCGCGCCGCGAAGCTGAACATGACCGCCCGGAGCTGGCTCCGAGCGTCCTTGAGCGTGAAGTAGAGGTGTCCGGAGGTATGCCGGTGGAAGTTCGAGACCTCCCCCTCGACCCAGATCGCCGGGACAGCCGTCTCCAGGGCGAGCTTGACGAGCTCGGTCACCTGGGAGACGGTATAGACCAGGTCCGGCTTAACCAGGCTATTCTTCGTCGCTCTCCTCCTCGACCAGGATCTCCCGCTTGATGGACAGGGCCCGTCCCGTCCCGGCGTCGACCTTGACGAAGACCGCCGAGAGGACGAGGCCCTCCTTGGACGGCTCGAACCTCTGCGGCCGGCCCGAGAGGAACTTCTGCAGGGCCTGCTCCTTCCGGATACCGATGACCGAGCGGTAGCCGCCGGCCATCCCCGCGTCGGTGATGTAGGCCGTGCCGCCGGGGAGGATCTTCTCGTCGGCGGTCGGGACATGGGTGTGGGTCCCGATGACGGCCGAAACGCGGCCGTCGAGGTGCCAGCCGAGGGCCTGCTTCTCCGAGGTCGCCTCGGCGTGGAAGTCTACGATGATGACCGGGGTCTCCTTACGCAGGGCCTCGACTTCGGTGTCCGCCCGGCGGAAGGGGCAGTCAATGGCCTCCATGAAGACCCGGCCCTGGAGATTGAGAACGGCGATCTTGACCCCGCCGCCGTCCTGGAAAATATAGCTGCCGCGACCGGGGTTGCCGGCCGGATAGTTGGCGGGGCGGATGAGGCGCGGCTCCCGCTCGAGGTAGGGTAGCGCCTCCTTCTTGTCCCAGATGTGGTTGCCCGAGGTCAGGACGTCGACCTGGAGGAACAGGTCCCTCCCGATCTCCTCCGTGATGCCGATGCCTCCGGCGGCGTTCTCGCCGTTGGCGATGATTGCCGTCGGGGCGTACTTCCGGACGAGTTGGGGCAGGAACCTCTGCAGGGCCCGCCGGCCGGGGTGGCCGACAATATCCCCGAGGAAAAGGATCCCAGCCTTATCGGGCATATTCCACCGCCCTCATCTCCCGGATGACCGTGACCTTGATCTGCCCGGGGTAATCCAGCTCGCTCTTGATCTTGGCGGCGATGTCCCGGGCGATCAGGGACGCCCGGTCGTCGGAGACCTTCTGGCTCTCGACGATGATCCGGATCTCGCGCCCGGCCTGCAGGGCGAAGGTTCTCTGGACCCCCTCGAAGGAGCCGGCGATCTCCTCGAGCTTGTGCAGGCGCTCGATGTAGGTTTCGAGGAGCTCGCGCCGGGCCCCCGGCCGCGCCGCCGACAGCGTGTCCGCGGACTGGATGAGGACGGCCTCGACCGACGGAAAATCCACGTCCCTATGGTGCGAGGCGATGGCCTGGACGACCTTCTCGTTCTCGCCGTACTTCCTCGTCAGCTCGACGGAAAGCTCGGTGTGGGTCCCCTCGACGTCCTTGTCCACAGCCTTGCCGATGTCGTGCAGGAGCCCCGCCCGGAGGGAGACATTGACGTCGGCCCCCAGCTCACGGGCCATCAGGGCCGCGAGCATGGCGACCTCCTTGGAGTGCTGGAGGACGTTCTGGCCGTAGCTCGTCCGGTAGCGGAGCTTGCCCAGGAGCTTGACAAGCTCGGGGTGGACGTTGTGGACCTTGAGCTCGAGGACGGCGGACTCGCCTTCTTGCTTGATCTTCTGCTCGAGGTCGGCCTTGACCTTCTCGACGATCTCCTCGATGCGGGCCGGGTGGATGCGCCCGTCCATGACGAGCTTCTCGATCGACAGCCGGGCCAGCTCGCGGCGGACCGGGTCGAAGCTCGATAGGATGACGGCCTCCGGCGTGTCGTCGACGATGATGTCGACTCCGGTCGCCTGCTCCAGGGCACGGATGTTCCGGCCCTCGCGGCCGATGATCCTGCCCTTCATGTCCTCCGAGGGGAGGTCAACGACGGAAACCGTCGTCTCGACGACGTGCTCGGCGGCCGAGCGCTGGATGGCCATGATGACGATCTCGCGGGCCGAAACGGCGGCCTTCTCCCGGGCCTCCTCCTCGATGCGCCGGACGGTCTGGATGGCTTCCATCCGGGCCTCGTCCTCGATCTTCCGGATGAGCTGCCCCTTGGCCTCCTCCTGGGTCAGTCCGGAGATGCGTTCGAGCTCGGCCGTCTCCTTTGCGAGGGTCTCGCCGATCCTCGCTTCGAGCGCCTCGATATCCTTCTCCTTGGTTTCGAGGCGGTGCTCCTTCTGGGAAAACTCGTGCTCCTTCCGCTCGACGGCTTGGAAGCGCCTCTCGAGGTTCTCCTCCTTGTTGAATAGACGGCGCTCTGTCTCGGAGATCTTTTTCCTCTGCTCGCGGGTCTGGAGCTCGAACTCGGCCTGGCGGGAGAGGTCGCGCTCCTTGGCCGTGATCGCGGCTTCGCGCTTGATCTTCTCGGCGTCCACGGCGGCCAGGGCGAGGATTCTCTTGGACTCCTCCTCGACCTCCGAGACGCGGCGGGCGGCGTCCTTCCTCTTGAGGGATAGGGCGACGACGGCCGCCAGCAGGGCGACGATGAGGGCGCCGCCGGCGTAGATGATGACGACGTTGACGTTCACGATGCTCACCTCCTTATGTGATCACAGGAGACGAGATGCGGGAGGAACGGGAAGGCGTCACATGGCGCGTGATGTTCCCTCGAGGGAGGGGCGCCGGGCGGCGCTCCCGGGGGCCTTTAGGTCGGATGTTCCCCCGGCGGCGCGGCCGCGAATATCCTTTTCATGAAGTGACCTTTCCCAGGCTCTTGTATGTATTTTCATCTTGCGAAAGATGAACCTCCAAACTTTCCATCTCGGTCTCCATGTGGCCGATCGCTTCGTTCAGTTGATCGAGTTGCTTCTGGCCGAGGAAGAGCTCGTCGGCGATGTTGAGGGCCGCCAGAACGGCGATCTTCGTCGCATCCGCCGACTTGGACTTCACGGCCACTTCGTGCATCTTCTGATCGACGTACGAAGTCAAATGGCCGATATATTTTTCATCCTCTTCTCCTTTGACGCGGATACGGTAACGCTGACCGTATATCTCGATCTCGACGATTTTGTCGATCATATCCCCAGTTTGTCGATCTGGCCGATGAGGGCCTCGATCCTCGCCTTGACGGCGTCCCGCTCGCCCTCGCTCCTCTTCAGCTCCTCGTCGAGGCGGGCGACCTTCTTCCCCTGCTCCTCGAGCTCCTTCTTCTCCGTCTTGAACTCCTTGAGCTGCAGGCGGAGCTTTTCGTTCTCGGCGCCGAGCTTGTTGACGTACTCGACGACCTGAGAGATCTTCCCCTCGAGTATCTTAATTCGGTCAAGTTCGGTTGTCAATTTTACTTCCCTCCCTTAACGTGGCGTTCAGGGCGGACCTCAGGTGGCCGACGACCTCCTGCTGGGCTTTATCGACCTCATCGGCCAGGAGGGTCCGCTGGGCGCTCCTGTACCGGAACCGAACGGACAGGCTGACTTTATCCGGGGGGACCGAGGGGCCGGCGAACCGGTCCGTGAGCTCGAACTCCTCGAGGTTGGGGACCGATAGCCTCGACAGCACCTGCCGGACGTCCTTCCAGGCGAGCTCGCGGTCCACGAGGAACGACAGGTCGCGAACGACTCCGGGGAATTTCGGGACCGGCGTGAACACGAACGGCTTCGGCTGTTTCTGCATCAGTCCGCCCAGGTCGATCTCGGCGGCATAAACGGTCCCCTCGATCGAATACAGGTCCCTGAGGGCCTTCCGTAAAAACCCCAGGGAGCCGATCTTCCCGCCCCTGTAGACCAGGGCCAGCGCCTCCCCCCGTTCGAAGAACGGGTGGTCCGCTTCCTCGAAGGTGAACGGCTCGTAGCGCAGGGCGGTCATCGCCGCCTCGACCGCTCCCTTGAGGACATAGAAATCCGTCGCCTCCGGCCGGGACTGCCAGTGGGGCACGCCCAGCCGTCCCGTGGCGAGGAGCCCGAGCGAAAGCTGCTCGCAGTACGCATCGTCGCGGCGGAAATAGACGCCGCCCGCTTCGAAAATATGGACCCCTTCGAGCCCCCGGTTGAGGTTCCGGGCGGCATTCTCGAGGAGTCCCATCATCAGGGTCGTCCGCATGGTCGCGGACCGGGCCGAAAGCGGATTGAGGAGGACGACGGGCTCCAGGCCGCTGGCCAGGACGGTCTCCTTCTCCGGGTCCGAAAAGCTGAAGTTGATGACCTCGTCGAAACCGTGGTGGAGGAGGACCTGCCGGAGCTTCTGAACGCGCTCCCGCTTCCGGTTGGCCGGCGGCTCGAACGAGCGGAGCGGGGTGGGCTCAGAGGGAATCCGGTCGTACCCGAAGAACCGGGCGACCTCCTCGATGAGGTCCGCTTCCCTCTCGATGTCGACCCGGAACGAAGGGACCTCGGCGATCCACGTCCCCTTCTGGCTCTCCTCGACGCGGAATCCGAGGTCGGCGAGGAGGCGCGGGACGAAGTCCGCGGGGACTTCGACCCCAAGCAGTTCGAAGATACGGCGGTTGCGGAGGACGACGGACTTGGGCTTGCGGGGCTTCGGATAGACATCGATGAGGCCGAGGGACGCCTTGCCGCCGAACTTGCCGAGAAGCGACGCCGTCATCCGGGCCGCTTCGGGAGGGAAGCCGACGTCGGTCCCCCGTTCGAAGCGGTAGGAGGCGTCGGTCGAAAGGCAGGTCTTCTTGGCGGTCAGCCGGACCGATACCGGGTCGAAGCAGGCGCACTCGACGAAAACGTCGATGGTCGACTCCGTGACACCGGTTTCCTCGCCGCCCATGACACCGGCCAGGGCCACAGGCTTCTCCACGTCGGCAATGACCAGCATCTCCGGCGTGAGCTCGATCACGCCGCCGTCGAGGCTCTTGAGCTTCTCCCCCTTCATGGCCCGGCGGACCACGATCCGGCCGCCCGCCAGCTTCCCGAAATCGAACGCATGGATGGGTTGGCCCGTCGCGAACAGGACGTAGTTCGTCACGTCGACGACGTTATTCACGGACCGCAGGCCCATGGCCTCGATCCTCTTCCGGAGCCAATCGGGCGAGGGCCCGACGGCGACCCCGCGGACGAGGACGCCACAGTAGCGCGGACAGAGGGCCTCGTCGAGCACCTGGACGTCGGTGAGGTCCGCCGTCCTTTCCGCAAGCTCGACGACCGGCCATTTCCGTTCGATGAGGGGGGCGCCGGTCATCGCCGCGACCTCCCGGGCGATCCCGAGGTGGCCGAGCGTGTCGGGCCGGTTGGCGTAGGTCTCGATCTCGAGGACGCGGTCCCCCCCGGCGTCCTCCGTCTTCTCGGCGACGAGGCCGATCATGGTCAGGCGCTCGAGGAGCTCGGGAAGGGGGAGATCCACCTTCACGTATTCGTTGAGCCAATCCAGACTGATCTTCATTTGATGTTGAACTGCCTGAGGAACCGGAGGTCGTTCTCGTAGAAGAAGCGCATCTCGGGGATCTGGTAGGACAGCATGGCCGTCCGGTCGATCCCCAGGCCGAACGCCCAGCCGGAATATCTCTCGGGGTCGATGTTGACGTTCTTGAAGACCTGAGGGTCGACCATGCCGGCGCCCAGGATCTCCTTCCAGCCGGTCCCGCCACATACGCGGCAGGCCGGGTCCTTGTGCCCGCAGACGAAGCACTCGATGTCCACCTCGGCGGAGGGCTCGGTGAAGGGAAAGAAGCTCGGCCGGAAACGAATCTTGAGCTTCTCGCCGAACAGGGCCCGGATGAAATGCTCCAGAGTCCCCTTGAGATGGGCGAACGTGACACCCTCGTCGACGACGAGGCCCTCGACCTGGTAGAACATCGGCAGGTGCGTCGGGTCCGCTGTCTCCCGGCGATAGACCTTTCCGGGGATGATGATCCGGATGGGGGGCTTCCGCTTCTCCATGACCCGGATCTGGACGGGGGATGTGTGCGTCCGGAGGACGACCTTCTCGGCCACGTAGAGCGTGTCCCAGCTGTCCCGGGCCGGGTGATGGGGCGGGAAATTGAGGGCTTCGAAGTTATAGTAATCCGTCTCGATCTCGGGCCCCTCCTCGATGGCGAAGCCCATGCCGGTGAAGATGGATTCGATCTCCTGTTGGAATAGGGCAACCGGGTGCGGCGCGCCCGCGTACGGGCGGCGGCCCGGCAGCGTCAGGTCGAGCGTGCGGCCCGGACCGGCGGCCCCGGCGGCGAGCTTCGCCTCCAGGGCGACGATCGCCTCCTGGGCGCGCTCCTTGAACGCGTTGATCAACCCGCCCGCCTCCGGCTTCTCCGCGGCGGGGAGGTTTTTCATCTCCTCGAACAGGGAGCCGAGACAGCCCTTCTTGCGGCCGAGGAACTCGTTCCGGAGGCCCGCCAATCCCTTGGCGTCCCGGACCCGGGCGGACTCCTCCCCGAGCTTTTTCGTGAACTCCTCGATCCGGGCCTTGAGGCGCGTCATCGCCCGGGTCAGGCCAGGGCTTCCCGCGCCTTAGCGGCGAGAGCGGCAAAGGTCTCGGGAGCCCGGACGGCCAGTTCGGCCAGGATCTTGCGGTCGAGCTCGATGTTGAGCTTCTTCAGCCCCTGGATGAACCGGCTGTAGGTGATCCCGTTGGCCATGGCGCCCGCCTTGACCCGGATGATCCACAGCGTCCGGAACGCGCGCTTTTTGGCGCGGCGGTCCCTGTAGGCGTACTGAAGGGATTTCTCCACCGCCTCTTTGGCAGTCCGGTAATTATGGCCTTTGGCACCCCAGTAACCCTTGGCGCGCTCGAGGACCTTGGTCCTCTTATCCTTCCTCTTCGTTCCTCTTTTGGCTCTAGGCATCGTAGTCTCCTTGTGTTCGTGCTCTCCCGGGGGCGGGCCTCAGGCCTCGTACGGGAGCAACTTCCTGAGGGCCCTCATGTCGGCGGGGCTGGCGAGGGCCTTCTTCCCCAAATGCCGCTTCCTCTTGGAGGACTTCTTCGTCAGGATGTGGCTTTTGTTGGCCTTACTGTGCAGGATTTTCTTTTTCGCCGTGACCTTGAATCTCTTTTGGATTCCCTTGTGGGTTTTTAATTTTGGCATCTTTTCCTCCTGTTTTCGCCGGGACGACGAGCGCTGAAACGGACCAGTCCTGTCTCCGGATGTCCCCGTCCCGGGCACCGATCCCCTGGACGGCCCCGAGGACCTTGTCGAGGACCGCGATCCCGAGCTCGGGCTTCTGCTTCTCCCGTCCTCTGAGCATAACGGTTACCTTGACCTTGTCGCCTTCCTCGAGGAAGCGGCAGATGTGCTTCATCTTGAAGTCGTAGTCGTGGACGCTGATCTTCGGCCGGAATTTGATCTCCTTGATCTGGACCTGTTTCTGATGCTTCCGGGCTTCGTGCTCCTTTTTATGGAGCTCGTACAGCAACTTCCCGTAATCCGTGATTCGGCAGACCGGCGGCGTCGCCTGGGGAGCGATCTCGACCAGGTCCTGTCCCCGCTCCCTGGCGATCGCCAGGGCCTGGAGGGTGGGCAGGACCCCCAGCGGCTTCTTCTCGTCGTCGATGACCCGGATCTCCTTCGCTTGGATCATCTCGTTGATCCGGTGCGGCTTGGCCTTCGCGCTCACGGGATGGAAAGGTTGACGTCTAAAAATGTGGGTCCTCCTCTAAAGATTGACAACCAAAGACCTATTCCTGACGAGCTCCCCGGCCTTGGCCAGGAGCTCGGCCACCTCGATCGCGCCCCGGTCGCCGGCTCCATGGACGCGGAGGGACACCGTTCCCGCGGCCGCCTCCTTGTCCCCGACGACGAGGATGAGGGGGATCTTCTGCATCTCGGCTTCCCTGATCTTCCGGTTGACCTTCTCCCTCGAGAGGTCCACCGTCACGCGGAGGCCGCCCTCTTTGAGCTTCTGTTCGAGCTCGAGGGCGTAGGCCTCGTGGCGGTCGGCGATGGGCAGGACGATCGCCTGGACCGGGGCCAGCCACAGGGGGAAGCTCCCCCGGTAATTCTCGATGAGGATCCCGAAGAACCGCTCCATGGAACCGAGCAGAGCCCTGTGGACCATATAGGGCCGGTGGGTCTGCCCGTCCTCGCCGACGAACGTCATGTCGAACCGCTCCGACATGTTGAAGTCGAACTGGATGGTCGTACACTGCCAGAAACGGCCGATGGCGTCCTTGATCTTGATGTCGATCTTCGGCCCGTAGAAAACGGCCTCGCCTTCCATCCGCTCGTAGGGGAGGCCCCGGGCGTCGAGGGCCTTGACCAGCGCGGCCTCGGCCTCGACCCACATCGCCTCGCTCCCGGCGTACTTGGACGGATTCTTCGGGTCGCGCACGGAGAGCTCGATCTTGTTGTCCGAGAACCCGAAGGCCGCAAGGATGGAGATCGAGAAGTCCAGGACCCGCAGGATTTCGCCCTCGATCTGACCGGGAGTGCAGATGATATGGGCGTCGTCTTGGGTGAACCCACGGACCCGGAACAGGCCGTGGAGAGTCCCGCTCCGCTCGTAGCGGTAGACGGTCCCGAGCTCGGCCCAACGGAGGGGCAGGTCCCGGTATGACCGCATCCGGGACTTGTAGATCATGATGTGGAACGGGCAGTTCATGGGCTTCAGGTAATAATTCTGCTCGTCGATCGGCATCGGCGAGTACATGCTGTCCTTGTAGAAGCCGAGGTGCCCCGAGGTCTGCCAGAGGCCTTCGCGGCCGATATGGGGCGTGTAGAGGATCTCGTAGCCGCCCTCCCAGTGCCGCTCGCGCCAGTACTGCTCGATGACGGCCCGGATCCGGGCGCCCTTGGGGTGCCAGAGGATGAGCCCGCCGCCCAGTTCTTCGGCGGTCGAGAAGAGGTCGAGCTCCTGGCCGATCCGGCGGTGATCGCGCTTCTTGGCTTCCTCGAGCATGGTCAGGTATTCTTCGAGCTCTTTCCTGGTGAAGAAGGCGGTGCCGTAGATGCGCTGGAGCTGGCGGCCTTTCTCGTCGCCCTTCCAATAGGCGCCGGATACAGAAAGGAGCTTCACGTGCCGGAGGACCCCCGTCGAGGGGACGTGGGGACCGAGGCAGAAGTCGGCGAATCCGCCCTGCTCGTAGACGGTCACCTTTGCCTCGCCTTTCTCCCGAATGAGCTCGACCTTGAGCTCCTGACCCATGGCCTCGAACTTCCGTACGGCGTCCTCCTTGTCCAGGACGAGGCGGCGGAGGGGCTGGTCGGTTTCGGCGATCTCCTTCATCCGCTTTTCGATGGCCTCGAGGTCTTCGGGCGTGAATGGGCACTCCCGCAGGAAGTCGTAATAATAGCCGTTCTCCACCGCCGGGCCGACGCCCGTCCTGGCGTCGGGAAAAAGCTCGAGGACGGCGTGAGCCAGGAGGTGGGCGGCGCTGTGCCGGAGTATTTCGAGGGCGTCGGGCGAGCCCGGGAAGACGAGGGCGACGTCCGCGTCCGCCTCGAGCGGGGCGCTGAGGTCGACGAGCCGGTCGCCGATCCTCCCCGCGACCGGTTTCCGGCCGAGGTTCAGCCCGGAGATCGCCCCGGCGACAGTCGTCCCTTTCCCTACACGATAACTTTCGTTCATGGCAACGTTATTTCAAAAAAGGGGGG
>Ga0105106_10002909_pt1 | contig 12279 bp, 9 predicted proteins | sample PPLLaktember2015_5_FD_79109 | JGI IMG/M metagenome (GOLD analysis project Ga0105106, IMG submission 79109) | Freshwater sediment microbial communities from Prairie Pothole Lake near Jamestown, North Dakota, USA - PPLs Lake P8 Core (1) Depth... | ecosystem: Environmental > Aquatic > Freshwater >...
AGCCGCTTGAGCGCTGCGGGGTCGCCGCTCGCATCGAGCTCGGCGAGTCGTGCTTGCGAGCGCTCGAGCAGCGCCGGCAGCTCTTCCGGCGCGCTCCGGTACTTACGGCACGCGGAGTGGACCTGATCGAGGCGCCGTTCGGCGTCCCTCAGGCGTTGCGGGTCGACGTCGAGCTTCTGCTGATAGTGACGCAGGGTGTAGACCGCTTCCTGTATCTGGATCGCGGCGGGCTGCAGCACGTCGAGCACCTCGCGCAGTGACGCGTCGTAGTCGACGAGGCCTTCGAGCCTCGCGATGACCGCGTTCAATTGCACGAGGCTCGAGCTCTCGGCCTCCGAGAGCGCGTCCAGGCCGTGCTGCGCGCCCTCGATCAGGCTCGCGGCGTGCGCGAGACGGCCGTGCTCTCCGGCGAGCGCCTGCCAGCCTTCGGCCGTGAACCCGAGGGATTCCAGCTCTTTCACCTGCCATTCGAGTCGCTCGCGCTCCGCGGCGATCGCGGCCGCATCGGTCTCGAAAGCCACCCGCTGCTCGACGCGCCGACGCCATGCGCGGTAGAGCTCGCCCACGCGCAGGGCCTGCGCTTCGAGCCCGCCGTAAGCATCGAGGAGCGCGCGCTGCGCCGCCGCCCGCACCAGCGACTGATGCTCATGCTGGCCGTGGATGTCGACGAGAAACTCTCCGGCTTCCCTCAATTGGGCAACGGTCACCGGCGTGCCGTTGATGAAAGCGCGCCCGCGGCCCGCGGCGTCGATCACTCGCCGCAGCAGACACGCGCCGTCGGCCGCCAGGTCGCGCTCCGTGAGCCAGCGCGCGAGCGGCGCGGCGTCGGCGAGCTCGAACTCCGCGTTGATCTCCGCGCGCTCCGCGCCCTGCCGCACGACGATCGGATCCGCGCGCTCGCCGAGCACCAGCGCGAGCGCGTCGATGAGGATCGACTTTCCGGCCCCGGTCTCGCCCGTGAGCACGGTAAAGCCGCGTTCGAACTCGAGCTCCAGGCGCTCGACGATGACGAAGTCGCGGATGCTTAAGCGAAGCAGCATCGCCGAATCAGGTATTCCAGTTGAGCTTCTGCCTGAGCATCGCGTAATAGCTGTGGCCGACCGGATGCAGCAGGCTGATCGTATGCCTGTAGCGGCGCACCAGCACCCGGTCGCCTTCACGCAGCTCGAAATGGGAGTGACTGTCGAAGTGCGCCCGCGGATCGTCGGCGCTCGCCACCACGATCTCGACGGTGCAGTCGCTGCTGATCACGATCGGCCGGTTCGACAGGGTGTGCGGGCACACTGGCACGAGCGAGATGAGTTGCAGTGACGGATGAACGATGGGCCCGCCGGACGACAGCGCATACGCCGTCGACCCCGTCGGCGTCGCAACGATGAGGCCGTCGGAGCGCTGGGTGTAGATGGGCTCGCCGTCGATCAGCACCTCGAACTCGATCATGCTGCCCTTGACGCCCTTGCTCACGACGACGTCGTTGAACGCCAGCACCTCGAGCACGCGACCGCCGCCGCTGTGCACTTCGGCTTCGAGCAACATGCGCTCTTCGGTCACGTACTCGCCTTCGAGTATCGCCCCTATCGTCTCGACCATGGTCTCGAGCGAGATATCGGTGAGGAAACCCAGCCGTCCCTGATTCACGCCGACGAGGGCGACTGCGTAGGGCGCGAAGGTGCGCGCGATATTGAGCATGGTGCCGTCGCCGCCGAGGACCACCGCGAGATCGGCACGCGCGCCGAGCTCTTCCAGCGAAAGGACGGGATAGGGGCACTCGGAGACGTGCGATGCGGTCAGGCGGTCGATCATCACCCGCACGCCGCGCCCTTCGAGAAAACGCGCGAGCTCGAGCAGCGGCGTCACGATCTGCGGGCTGTTGTATTTACCGATCAGCGCAGCGGTGCCGAACCTTTTTTTCATGGCTGCATTAAACCATATCGCCCTTGCCGCCGAGAAGCTTTGAAAGGCCGGTGTAAACCGCAATTTGTCTTTTGCGTTTAGCAGCTTAGCCCTTGGTCGATAACCATCTTTTTTGTGTAGAATGAACTCATGTCGAACGACAGCACGGTGTTGAGCGAGCGAGCGCAGCTCCTGCTGAAGACGCTCATCGAGCGCTACATCACCGAAGGTCAACCCGTCGGTTCGCGCGCGCTGTCCAGGTATTCCGGGCTCGACCTCTCTCCCGCCAGCATCCGCAACGTCATGGCGGACCTCGAAGACCTCGGTTTCATCGCGAGCCCGCATACCTCGGCCGGCCGCATACCCACGCCGCGCGGCTACCGCTTTTTCGTCGACACGCTCCTCACGATAAAACCGCTCGATTCGGTCGAGATCAACAAGCTCGAAGGCCAGCTGCACGTCGACAACCGGCAGCGGCTCGTTACTTCGGCCTCTCAGGTGCTGGCGGACGTGACGCGCTTCGCGGGGGTCGTCATGACCCCGCGCCGCAGCGGCGGCTTCAGGCACATCGAGTTCGTGAAGCTTTCCGAAAGCCGCGTCCTCCTGATACTGGTCACGCCCGAGGGCGACGTGCAGAACCGCATACTGCTCACCGAGCGCCCCTACACTCCGTCCGAGCTGATCGAAGCGGCCAACATACTCAACCAGAAATTCGCCGGCCTCACTTTCGAGGAAACGCGCAAGCGCATACACGAGGAGCTGAAGCAGCTGCGCGAGGACATGACCCAGCTCATGACGCGCGCCCTCGATGCGGGGAGCGAAGCGGTGGGCGAATCGGCCGACGATGTCGTCATTTCCGGCGAAGGGCGGCTCCTCGACGTGCAGGACCTCTCGTCGGACATGCAACGGCTGCGCAAGCTCTTCGATCTGTTCGAGCGCAAAACCGGGCTCCTGCAGCTTCTCGACATCTCGAGCCGCGCGCACGGGGTGCAGATTTTCATCGGCGGCGAGTCGGGTCTCGTTTCGCTCGACGAGTGCAGCGTGGTGACCGCGCCGTACGAAGTCGACGGTCAGATCGTCGGCACCGTCGGCGTGATCGGTCCGACGCGCATGGCTTACGAGCGCGTGATACCCATCGTCGACATCACGGCGAAGCTCCTGTCGAGTGCGCTCTCGCATCATTAAGGTACGCCGCGGAACGATCTACTCCGCTCCTTCGGCAGGCTTCGCCAGCCTCCGGGCGCGACGGCACGCTTAGGCGGCTATGGCCGCTCCTGAGTATCCGCTGTGTATGATTTCGCATGCGCCACTCGCAACCTGAGCTTCCGTACCAGCACGGCACCGCCGCGCGCCCGGCCGTACTCCTCGTCAACCTCGGCACACCTGAAGCGCCGACGCGCGCCGCGGTCCGCACGTACTTGAGGGAGTTCCTCTCGGACCCGCGCGTAGTCGAGATCCCGCGCGCCATCTGGTTGCCTATCCTGTACCTGTTCATCCTGACGACGCGCCCCAAGCATTCCGCCGCGCGTTACGAACAGGTGTGGACTTCAGAAGGCTCTCCGCTCAAAGTCCATACCGAACGCCAGACGCTGTTGCTCCAGGGCTATCTCGGCGAGCGCATGCGGGTGCCGATTGCGGTCGATTACGCGATGCGCTACGGCGCGCCTTCGATTGCCCAGAAAATCGAGGCGCTGACGGCCCAGGGCTGCGACCGCATCCTGCTCGTCCCGCTCTATCCCCAGTATTCTGCGAGCACGACTGCGACGGCGATCGATGCGGCCTTCGCGGCTCTCTCCCGCCTGCGCAACCAGCCCGAGATCCGCACGCTGCGCCATTTTCACGACGATCCCGGCTACATCACGGCGCTCGAAAAGAGCGTTCGCGAGCACTGGCAGAAGCGCGGGCGTGGCGAAGTCCTCGTCGCGAGCTTCCACGGGGTGCCTCGCAGGACGCTCGACCTCGGCGATCCCTATCACTGCGAGTGCCAGAAAACCGCGAGGCTGCTGCGCGAAGCGCTCGGCCTCGGCCCCGACGAGCTGCGGGTCACATTCCAGTCGCGTTTCGGGCGTGCCGAATGGTTGAAGCCCTATACGTCCGAGGTGCTGACCGACCTCGGAAAGCAGGGCCTCACCCGAGTGGACGTGATCTGTCCCGGTTTCGTCGCCGACTGCCTCGAGACGCTCGAAGAAATCGCGATCGAGGCAAAGGAGCTTTTTCTCCGCGCCGGCGGCCGCGAGTTTCACTACATCGCCTGCATGAACGAGCTCCACGAATGGATCGCCGCCCTCACCGATCTCGTCGAGCGCAACCTGCACGGCTGGACCGCAGTCCCCTCCGCCGAGAGCCTGGAACAATCCCGCCTGAGGGCGCTCGCGGCCGGCGCCCCCGCCTGACCGGCCCGCCCCTTCGCGGTTCAGCTGCAGTAAGTTAGGGTTTCGTCGCTTAAACAGGCACTTGGCACGTATTGAATTCTGCTGGGGCAACCCCCACGTGGTAAGGGTTAAGAGGAGCCCCCGAAGATGCAGGAAACACCCGAATTCACCAATCCGGACGTAGACCCCCGGGCAGGCGGCGACGCAGGCGATCTCGAAGAGCGCCTGCGACAGGCCCAGATGGCCGCAGCCGAGCACCACGATGCGTGGCTCCGCGCCAAGGCCGAGGGCGACAACATTCGCAAGCGCAGCCAGACCGAGATCGCGAACGCCCACAAGTACGCGGTCGAGAACTTCGCCACCGAGCTGGTCGCGGTGAAAGACAGCCTCGAGGCCGCGCTCGCCTCCGATAACGCCACCGTGGAAAGCATGCGCAGCGGCGACGAGCTCACGCTGCGGCAGCTGAAATCGGTCTTCGAAAAGTTCAGCGTGAAGGAGATCGACCCCAAAGGCGAGAAGTTCGACCCGCACCGTCACCAGGCGATCAGCACCATCGAATCGGACAGCGAGCCCAATACCGTGGTGCAGGTCCTGCAAAAAGGCTATCTCCTGCACGATCGCGTCATCCGCCCCGCGCTGGTGATCGTCGCGAAGTCGAAAAGCGTTGAAAACTGAAGGCTTACCCCCATATCCGCGGTAGTGAAATCTCTTTCCAGATTCGAGTGAGGCAGACATGGCAAAAATAATCGGCATAGACCTGGGCACGACCAACTCGTGCGTCGCGGTGATGGAAAACGGCGTTCCCAAGGTGATCGAAAACTCCGAAGGCGCGCGCACCACGCCTTCGGTCGTCGCGTACATGGAAGACGGCGAGATTCTCGTCGGCGCCCCGGCGAAGCGTCAGGCGGTCACCAATCCCAGGAACACGCTGTATGCCGTAAAGCGCCTGATCGGCCGCCGCTTCGAGGAAAAAGAGGTCCAGAAAGACATCGATCTCATGCCCTACTCGATCGTGAAGGCCGAGAACGGCGACGCGTGGGTCGAAGTGCGCGGAAAGAGGATCGCGCCGCCCGAGGTTTCGGCGCAGGTGCTCATCAAGATGAAGAAAACCGCCGAGGATTACCTTGGCGAGCCGGTGACTGAAGCGGTCATCACGGTGCCTGCGTATTTCAACGACTCGCAACGCCAGGCGACCAAGGACGCCGGCCGCATCGCGGGCCTCGAAGTGAAGCGCATCATCAACGAGCCGACCGCTGCCGCGCTCGCGTTCGGTCTCGACAAGAAGAAAGGCGACCGCAAGATCGCGGTCTACGACCTGGGCGGCGGCACGTTCGACATCTCGATCATCGAGATCGCCGCGGTCGAAGGCGAGCACCAGTTCGAAGTGCTTTCGACGAACGGCGACACGTTCCTCGGCGGCGAAGACTTCGACCAGCGGCTCATGGATTACCTGTGCGACGAGTTCAAGAAGGATTCGGGTATCGACCTCCGCAAGGACATGCTCGCGCTGCAGCGCCTGAAAGACGCGGCCGAGAAAGCGAAGATCGAGCTTTCCTCGTCGCAGCAGACCGAAGTGAACCTGCCGTACATCACGGCCGACCAGTCGGGCCCCAAGCACCTGGCGGTCAAGATCACGCGCGCCAAGTTCGAGTCTCTCGTCGACGAGCTGATCGAGCGCACGATCGAGCCCTGCCGCATCGCGGTCAAGGACGCGGGCGTGAAGCTTTCCGAGATCGACGACGTCATCCTCGTCGGCGGCCAGACGCGCATGCCCAAAGTGCAGGACAAGGTGAAGGAGTTCTTCGGCAAGGAAGCGCGCAAGGACGTGAACCCCGACGAGGCGGTCGCGATCGGCGCAGCGGTCCAGGGCGGCGTGCTCCAGGGTGAAGTGAAGGACGTGCTGCTGCTCGACGTGACGCCGCTTTCGCTCGGCATCGAAACCCTCGGCGGCGTGATGACCAAGCTCATCCAGAAGAACACGACGATCCCGACCAAGGCGAGCCAGGTCTTCTCGACGGCGGAGGACAACCAGAATGCGGTGACGATCCACGTGCTCCAGGGCGAGCGCGAGATGGCGCGTGCGAACAAGTCGCTCGGGCAGTTCAACCTGACCGACATTCCGCCCTCGCCGCGCGGGCTGCCGCAGATCGAGGTCACCTTCGACATCGACGCGAACGGCATCCTGCACGTGTCGGCGAAGGACAAGGCGACCGGCAAGGAGAACAAGATCAAGATCCAGGCCTCGAGCGGTCTCAACGAGGACGAGATCCAGCGCATGGTGAAAGACGCCGAAGCGCACGCCGAGGAAGACAAGAAGGCGCGCGAGCTCGTGGACGCGCGCAACCAGTGCGATCACATGGTGCACTCGGTGAAGAAGTCGCTCAAGGAAGGCGGCGACAAGGTGAGCGCCGAGGACAAGGCCAAGATCGAAGCCTCGTTGAAGGACGCCGAAGACGCGATGAAGTCCGACGACAAGGAGAAGATCGAGAAGGCGACGCAGGCTCTCGCCGAGTCCGCCCACAAGCTCGCCGAGCAGATGTACGCTCAGGAGCAGGCGAAACAGCCGCAGGGTCAGCCCGGCGCCGGTCAATCGGCGGGCGCGTCCGCCGACGGCGGCAAGCAGCCGCAGGACGACGGCAACGTGGTCGACGCCGAGTACGAAGAGGTGAAGGACAAGAAGTAACGGGATTCCGCCGGCGGGATCCACACGGCAGACGGGGAGGCCCGCTTAGGCGAGCCTCCCCTTTCTGCGTTTGAGACACACACATGAATTGCAGGCGCTAGGGAGTCATGGCAACGAAACGCGATTACTACGAAGTGCTCGGGGTCAACAAGGACGCTCCCGACGACGAGATCAAGAAGGCGTATCGCAAGCTCGCGATGAAGCACCATCCCGACCGCAACCCCGACAACCCGAAGTCCGAAGATCAGTTCAAGGAAGCCAAGGAAGCCTACGAAGTCCTCACCGATCCCAACAAGCGCGCGGCGTACGACCAATACGGCCACGCCGGCGTCGACCCTTCTTCAGCCGGCGCGGGCGCCGGTTTCGGCGGCTTCTCCGACGCGTTCGGCGACATCTTCAGCGATATTTTCGGCGCCGGGCGCTCACGCTCGACGGTCTTCCGCGGCGCAGACCTGCGCTACAACCTCGAGATCGCGCTCGAGGACGCGGCACGGGGCACCGAGACGCGCATACGCATTCCGGCCATGGAGGAGTGCGAGACGTGCAAAGGCAGCGGCGCGAAGCCCGGAACGCAGCCGACCCAGTGCTCGACGTGCAACGGTCACGGGCAAGTGCGCATGCAGCAGGGGTTTTTCTCGATTCAGCAGACCTGCCCGCGCTGCCATGGCACCGGAAAGATGATCGCCAACCCATGCCAGCCCTGCGAAGGCACGGGGCGCGTGAAAAAGCACAAGACGCTTTCGGTGAAAATCCCTTCGGGCGTCGACGAAGGCGATCGCATACGCCTTTCGGGCGAAGGCGAAGCCGGCGTGAACGGCGGCCCTGCCGGCGACCTCTACGTGGTCATCCACATCAAGCCGCATCCGGTTTTCACGCGCGATCACAACGACCTGCACTGCGAGATGCCGATCAGCATCACCACCGCCGCGCTCGGCGGAGACATCGAAATCCCCACGCTCGAGGGCTACGCCAAGATCAAGGTGCCCACGGAGACGCAAAGCGGCAAGGTTTTTCGCCTGCGCGGCAAAGGCATCAAGGGCGTGCGCTCCTCGAGTCACGGCGACCTGCTCTGCCATGTCATCGTCGAGACCCCGATCAACCTGACCTCGCGCCAGAAGGAGCTCCTGCAGGAGTTCGAGGCGATCAGCGGCAGCGATACGGCGCGCCACAACCCGCGCGCCAAATCGTGGATGGAAAAGGTGAAAGAGTTTTTCGAGTCTTAAGAAAAACGTTTCACCTTTCGGCGTAGGCTAACGTCGCTTGCGATGTTAAGGCGCGAAGCGCAGGCCGGAGCCAAAAGTAAAAGGATTCTTTGAATCGTGAGCGTTAAGTGGCACGAGCGAGCCTAACGCGGGATCGAGGCACACACGGACGCCCGCACGCGACCGCGGCCGGGAAGCTGCGCATCGGCGACGACTGGAACGCGATCACCATCATCGCATTGTCCCAGGACAATCCGCTCAAGGCCGTCGCCGAGCTCGTCGAGAACAGCATCGATGCGGGCGCGGGGTCGATCACGATCACGCGCGGACGCGAGCGCGGCGAGCATTTTCTCGAGGTCATCGATGACGGCCGGGGCGTTCCGCGCGATGTAGACGGTGTGCCCGATTTCCGCTATGTCGCGACCCATATCTGCGATTCGGTGAAGCGGCGCCTGAAAACCGACGGGATGCGGGGTCTGCAGGGAGAATTCGGCATTGGCCTGCTCTCGTTCTGGACGGTGGGCGAAGAGCTCGCGATGGCCTGTCCAGCGGCTGACGGCAGGGTTTACGAAATGCGGATGCGCAAAGGCGATCCCAGCTACAGCATCGCGCGCCGCAGCGCACTACTCGCCGAAAGCGGGACACGGCTCAAAATCCGGCCGCTCCTGCCCGGTGTGCGCCACCTGTCCGGCGAGAAGATCCAGCGCTTTCTGGCCTCCGAGCTTCGCGAACGTATACGACAGTCCGGCGTGCGTATCCGGGTACTAGACCGCCAGGCGCGCCGGGAGCTTGCAGTGGAGCCGCGGCAGTTCACGGGAGAACTGCTGCACCACCTTGCACCGCTCTCGCCTCCTGAAGGCGAAATCTACGTCGAGCTCTATCTGGGCGCACCGGACTCGGCAAGCGAAGTCGGGCTCTACCGTTCGGGTACGCGCCTGCTGCGCACCATTACCGAGCTCGATGCACTTCAGAAGGCACCATGGACGAGCGGCTACCTGCAGGGAATTATCGACGTGCCGTTCCTCAACCTGACGCCTGCCACGCGCACCGGCGTCATACACGATGCCTTTTTGGACGCCTTCACCCAGTCGCTTGCGCCGCTCGAGACCCAGCTCCTGCAGCTGATCGATGAGCGCAAGCGCGTCGAAGAAGAGCGAAGCTCGCTCGACACGCTGCGCGCGATCCAGCGCGCTTTCCGTGAGGCGCTGCTTGCGCTGCCCACAGAAGAATACGAATGGTTCGACGTCACATCTCGCAGGCACAGCCGCTCGCCCGCGTTTGGAAGGCCTGCTGACGATGCGCTGCTCATGGAACCCGGGGTATCGTTGCCGGAGGAACCGGACTCTGCGCCTGCACAACGGCAGTTCTTCGAGTACGCCGGACCGCTGCACAGCGTGCGTATCGCGCCTTCCGCCTGCACGGTTGCAGTGAACGCGTCCCGTGCGCTGCGCGCCGTGACACGCGACGCAAGCAGGCGTCATATCGATGAAGGCGTCGATTGCGCGTGGCGGGTAATCGAAGGCGGCGGCCGCCTGGAAGCGCAGGCGTCCCAATACGCTGTGTTTCACGCGCCGGCCGAACCGTGTCTTACGCGTGTCGGAGTGACGGCCCGGCAGGGTGGCGTCGTTTGCGAGGCGGAAGCCCTGATTACGATCACCGACAGCCTGCTGCCCGAATCGAAGGAGCGATCCGCGGCTGCCCAGGGCTTGCCGGGCTATACACTGGAGCACGCACCCGGAAAGCTGTGGCGCTCGCACCTGGACCCGGACCAGAACGTCATCGTCGTGAACAGCGGCCACCGCGACTACGTTTTCGCCGCGCGGGCGAAGAGCCTCAAGCTGCGTTATCTCGTCAGGCTATACGCCAAGGAAATGGTGCTTCGCAACTTCCCCGGATTGCGCGGCGAGGAGCTGCTCGACCGTCTCGTCGAGCTCTCGCTTTATACCGAGGAGCACTTGCGCTAGTGCGCATGCGTTTTTTGCATGACGGCCACCAGGCACGCGCGCGCGTGGTCTCCCCCGCGGAACCCTGTGGCGTCTGGAGCCCACTGCGCCCGTCGCCGCCTTCTGGGACGGCCTCGAAGCGCAGCGACTTACGCTGCAGTAGCAGCGTAAATCGCATGTAGCGCCAATAGGCGCATAAGCGCGCCGTTACGCCCGGAGCGCAGCGAAGGAGCGGCGTAGCTTTATAACCAGCCGGATTTTCTGAAGCGGTAGAAAAGATACCCGTCGGCCGCGAAGATGAGGGCCATGGTGGCGGGATAACCGTACGCCCATCTCAGCTCCGGCATGACGTCGAAGTTCATGCCGTAGATGCCGGCGATCATGGTCGGTATCGCGAGCAGCGCCGCATAAGCGGCGAGCCGCTTCATGGTCTCGTTCTCGTGCACCGTGATCAGCGAGAGGTTGACCGAGATCGCCGTGGTCAGCATCTCCCGCAGGCTGTCGATCGACTGGTTGATGCGGAAGAGGTGGTCGTACACGTCCCGGAAGTAATCCTGCGTGCCTGCGACGATTTCGGGGACCCTGCCGCCGTAGAGCTTGCCCGCAGCCTCGTGCAAGGGCGCCACGGCGTGCCGCAGCACCATGAGCTTGCGCTTGAGCACGTAGAGGTCCTCGATGTTCCTGCGCTGCGGCTCGCCTTCGAAAATGCGCGCTTCGATTTTCTCCAGCTCGGCCTCGAGCTCGTCGATCACCGGGAAATAGCGGTCCACGACGGTGTCCATGATCACGTAAAGGACGTATCCGGGACCTTCCTTTAGGAGCTGAGGCTCGCGCTCGCAGCGACCGCGCACGCCCGAGAAGCCCTGCTTGGTGCGCTTGCGCACCGTGAGCACGTAATCGGCGCCGACGAAGACGTCGACTTCGCCCACCGCCAGGTCGTCGCCATCGAGCTCGACCGTGCGCAGCACGACGAAAAGACAGTTGCCGTATTCCTCGACTTTCGGCCGCTGGTCGCCGTGCAGCGCGTCCTCGACGGCGAGCTCGTGGAGATCGAATTCCTCGCGCATCTCATCGAGCTCTTCCGGCGCCGCATCGCGCAGCGCGACCCAGACGAAACGCCCGGGCTTGCCCAGGTGGAAGTGGATCTCCTCCTTCGGTATGTCGGCGAGCTTCCTGCCGCCTTCATAGACGGCGCAATTGATCAGCATCGTGCTCCTCCCAGCCGGCGATGATACGCTTCAGACCCTATGCTTTTCAGGAAACGCCCAGCGGCAAGGAGCCCGGCGCAGGACGACGCCGCGCTGCCGGTCGAGTACCCGCTCGAAGTGGAAGCGAGGTTGAACGCGATGCACGCGCGAGCGCCCGTGCGCGAGCATCTCGCAATCCTCCACGGGGACTCGCGCATCGGCGACGAGCGCTACACCGACGTGTACTTCCGCTGTCTCGAGCAGACCGGCACTGCGGTCACGCCATTCAACGTGTTTCAGCGCTTCCAGACGCGGCACGACCTCCTGCGGTACTTTTTCGCGACGCTAGCGCTTCCCGGAGTGCGCGTCGAATGCGGCGCCTACCGCGGCGCCACCGCGCTGCTGCTGTGTCACGCGTGGCGCAGCGTGGACGCGGCGTTTCGCGGCCGCGGGCTGCACCTCGTCGACAGCTTCACCGGCACGAGCGCGTCGACGCCGGGCGATCTCATACCCGTGCGCGACGGTGCCGGCGCGCGCATGGAAGCGTTCTTCCCGGCGGGTAAGAGCGACGTGACGCCCGAGCTGGTGCGCGGGTTTTTCGCGGATTTCCCCGAGGTGGCGATACACGGCGGCTGGGTCCCGGAGGTCTTCGAGAGCATCGGGCATGAGCGCTACGCCCTGGTGCATGTCGATCTCACGCTTTATGAAGCCACGCTGGCGGCGCTGGAATACTTCCATCCGAGACTCACCGAAGGCGGCGTGATCCTGTGTGACGGCTCGCTTTTCTGTCCTGGCGTGGAGAAAGCGGTCGAGCGTTTTTCGGCGGAGCACGGCGCGCCTTACGCCGTTCTCGGCCATCGCCAGTACGTGTTTCTGAAATCCGCCGCGCCTCTTTAGAGCCTGTTATGGACTTTATCGCGCACGACGTTGAGCCAAAAGGGTCTGGATGCTAGGCGCGACGAGGCCGCATAGCCCTTCTATGCAACGAGGAGCAACGAC
>Ga0105106_10002911_pt1 | contig 12277 bp, 12 predicted proteins | sample PPLLaktember2015_5_FD_79109 | JGI IMG/M metagenome (GOLD analysis project Ga0105106, IMG submission 79109) | Freshwater sediment microbial communities from Prairie Pothole Lake near Jamestown, North Dakota, USA - PPLs Lake P8 Core (1) Depth... | ecosystem: Environmental > Aquatic > Freshwater >...
CCCTCGGCGCACCGCGCGAGCGGGTGGAGGTGACCGGCGACCTGAAGCTCGACCCGCCGCCGGCGCCGCCGGAGCTCGCGCCCGCCCTCGCCGCCGTGCTCGGGGGCGTACCCCTCGTGGTCGCGGGCAGCACCCACGAGGGCGAGGAGGAGGCGGCCCTCGACGCCCTCGCGGCGGCGCGGGCCGCCGGTCTGGCTGCGGCCCTCGCCCTCGCGCCCCGCCATCCGGAGCGCTTCGAAGCGGTGGCGGGCCTCGTGGCCGCGCGCGGCCTGCCCCTGCGGCGCCGCTCGCGGCTCGAGCCGCGGCCCCTCGAGGCGGGCGAGGTGCTGCTCCTCGACGGGATCGGCGAGCTCGCGGGGCTGTACGCCGCCGCGGCGGTCGCCTTCGTCGGCGGCTCGCTGGCTCCTCGGGGGGGACACAATCTGGTGGAGCCCGCCCTGGCGCGGCGCGCGCCGCTCTTCGGCCCCCACACGGAGAACGGGCGCGAGGTCGCGGAGCTGCTGCTCGCGGCCGGGGGCGCGCGGCGCGTGGCGGACGCTCGGGAGCTGTCCGGCGCGATCCTCGAGCTGCTGCGCGACCCGGCAGCGGCGGCCGCTTCCGGCGAGCGGGCCGCGGCCGCCCTCGCGCCCCACCGGGGCGCGACGGAGCGCAGCCTGGCCCTGCTGGGGCGCGTGCGGTCCGCGGGCGGGGGGCCTCCCTGATGCGCGCCCCCGGCTGGCTCGGAGAGAGGGAGGCGACGCCGCTCCGGCGGGCGCTGCTGCTGCCGGTCGCGGGTCTCGCGCAGCTCTACGGCCTCGGCGCGCGCCTCCACCGCGCGGCCTATCGCTCGGGCTGGCTCGAGGCGCGGACGCTGCCTTGCCGGGTGGTGAGCGTCGGGAGCCTCGCCGCCGGCGGGTCGGGCAAGACACCCCTCGCGGCGTGGCTCGCCGCCGCGCTCCACGCCCGGGGCCGGCGCGTCGCCCTCGCGAGCCGCGGCTACGGGCGGCGCGGCGGAGGAGCGGTCGAGGTCGTCTCCGACGGCGTCACCGTCCTGTGTGGGCCCGAGCGCGCCGGCGACGAGCCCCTGCTGCTCGCCGCCCAGGCCCCCGGCGTTCCGGTGCTCGTGGCCCGCGACCGCGGCGCTGCGGGGCTCCGGGCGGTGGAGCGCTTCGGCGCCGAGATCCTCGTCCTCGACGACGGCTTCCAGCACCACCGACTGCGCCGCGACCTCGACCTCGTGGTGCTCGACGGCGCCGCGGGCCTCGGCGGCGGCGCGGTGCTGCCCCGCGGCCCGCTGCGCGAGCCCCCGGCTGCCCTCGCCCTCGCCGACGCCATCGTCGTGATGGACGGCCCGCTCCCCCCCGAGGACGAGGCCCGCGTCGCCGCCCTCGCGCCCGGCGCAGCGCGCTTCGCCGCGCGCCGGGCCCCCCGCAGCCTGCGCCGCCTCGGCGCCGCCGGCGAGGAGCCCCCGGCGGCCCTTCGCGGGGCGGAGGTCGGGATGCTCTGCGGCATCGCCCGGCCCGCCTCCTTCCGCGCCACCCTCGAGGGGCTGGGCGCGCGGGTCGTCGCCGAGCGGCTGTTCCCCGATCACCACCCGTACCGGGCCCGCGACCTCCGCGGGCTCGCGGGCGCGGCGCCCTGCTGGGTGACGACGGAGAAGGACGCCGTGAAGCTCGACCCCGCGTGGTGCGCGGAGCTCGACCTGCGCGTGCTCGCGATCTCGGTCGAAGGGGCGGAAGGGCTGGTGGAGCGGGTGCTCGCGCGGCTCGCTCAGCCGCGCCCCGCGGCGCGATAGCCGACGCGGTGCACGGCGACCTTGCGCAGCTCCGCCGGCAGGCGCCGGCGGAGCGCCGCGCGCAGCCGCCGGTCGTCGCCGCAGTAGGCCGAGAAGAAGCGGGCGCAGCCCCCGCTGCCGACGCGCCCCAGCAGGCCGCGCTTCACGAGCGAGCGGAACAGCCGCATCAGCTCGCCCATGCGCTCGCCGGGGATGGCGTCGCTCGCGACGCGCGCCTTGTCGAGGTCGACCACCACGCACGCCGTCGCGTGGGGGCCTTCGCGCAGCAGCAGGTTCTTGACGTGGAGGTCCGCGTGTCGCCCCCCGGCGTCGTGGAAGCGGCGCACCGCCGCGCCGGCGGCCTCGGCCGCGCGCAGCACGCGCCGGTCGTCCGGCGCCGAGGCGAGGAACTCGGCGGCGTCGACCGTGTCCTCCTCGAAGAAGGTGCCCACCGCGCAGGCGCGGAGCGGCCCGGCGAGGCGCCGGGAGAGGGCGAGGGCGGGACGCGGCACCGGGGCGCCCGCGTCGCGCAGCCGCCCGGTCACCCGGAGCTCCGAGAGCGAGCGGCCGCTGCCGAGGAAGGCCGACCCGAGCAGCGGCCCGAGCAGGCCGCCGTGGACCAGCCGCCGCAGGTGCAGGCGCGGGCCGCCGGGCCCGAGCTCGAGGCGCGCGGTGGGCGCGCGCCCGTGGCCGGCCGGCGCGGCGAAGGCCCGCTCCAGGGCGTCGTCCTCGAGCAGGCCGAGGGCGCGCGCTCGCTCTTCGATCTCTCCGTCGACCACCAGCTCGATGCGGCCCCGCTCGAGCCGCCTGAAGCCGCGCGGCGCGTCGCGGGTCACCGCCTCAGAGCTCGGCGCGCCGCGCTCGCAGCAGCAGGGGGACGGCCGTCGCCCCGAACACGAAGTTCGGGATCCACAGCGCTACGCCCGCCTGCAGCGTGCCTTCCTCGGCGAGGAAGGTGCCGAAGGAGAGCAGCGCGTAGTAGCCGAACACGAGGCCGATGCAGAGCAGCATGCCCCAGGAGCGCGCGCCCCGGGAGCGGCGCATGCCGAGGGCGACACCGAGGCACGCGAACACGATGGGCGCGAAGGGCAGCGCCAGGCGCCGGTGGTACTGGATCGCGTAGCGCTCCGGCGTCTTCACCCGCAGGCAGTCGGGGGGACGGCCGTCGTGGACGGCGAAGTAGTCGAGCACCTCGCGGACTCGCGCCGACGTCATCTCCTGGGGACGTTCGTTGCAGGGTCCCGAGCCCACGACGTCGGCGACGTCGACGGTGTACTCGAAGGTCTTGAAGGCGATCCGCCGGTAGGTGTCGCTGGCCGGGTCGGCGGGCTCGAAGTGGACGTCGCCGTCCTCGAGCACCAGGTGGGCCTTCGACTGGTCCGCGTCTAGCCGGAAGCGGGCGCGGGACGAGACCACGGTGAAGGGGTGCTCCGGATGGCTCCGGTCGGAGAGGAGCACACCCTCGAGGGAGCCGCCCTCGCCGCGGGCGTCGACGAGGAGCAGGCGCAGGCCCTCGCGGTCCAGGCGCCGGAAGCTCCCCGGCTCGACGAGGGTGCCGCGCGACGCCACGTCCACCGCCACCTCGCGCAGGCGCGTGCGGGCCCCGGGCTCGACCTCGGCGAGCAGCCAGGCCGTCAGCGCGGACACCGCGAGGGCGAGGCCGAGGAAGGGCACGGAGAACTGGGCGAGGCTCACGCCGAGGGCGCGCATCGCCGTGAGCTCCGAGTCCGAGGAGAGCCGGCCCACCGCGACGAGCACGCCGAACAGGAACGCCACGGGCACGGCGTAGGCCGAGAGCATCGCCACCAGGGCGCCGAGGATCGCCAGGACGTCGCGGGTCTCGAGGCCCGCGGAGGCGAAGTCGGCGAGCTGCCGGAGCGCGTTCTGCGTGAGCAGGATCGCGCCCACGCCGAGGAAGCCGAGGGCGGCGTACTGCAGCACCTCGCGGGCCGCGTACAGGCTGAGGATGCGGGGCAGACGCATGGGCGAGTATCCTACCGGCCCACCCCCAAAGGTCGACCCCCCGCCGCGAGGTGAGCGATCATCCGCTGCCTGAACCCGCTAGCGAGCCCGCCGGGCGCCGACCGCATCCTGGTGGTCCGGCTGGGCGCGGTCGGGGACGTGGTGCGCACGCTCCCGGCCGCTTCCGCGCTCCGCGCCGCCTATCCGGGATCGCAGCTGGCGTGGCTCGTGGAGCGCCCCTCGGCGAGCCTGCTGCGCGCCCAGCCCTGGATCGACGAGGTGCTCGAGTTCCCGCGCGAGGAGCTGCGCGAGGCCCTGCGCCGCGGCCGGCTGCTCCGCGCGTTCGGGGCGGCGCGGGACTTCCTGCGCGAGCTGCGGCGCCGCCGCTTCGAGCTGGTGGTGGACTTCCACTCCATTCTGAAGAGCGGCGTGCTCGCGGCCGCGAGCGGCGCGCCGCTGCGCGCCGGCTACGCGCGGCCCTACGGGCGCGAGCTCTCCTTCCTCTTCGCGACGGCCCGCGCCGAGCTCTGGCCGCCGCGGGCGAGCCGCTTCGAGCGCAACGACGCCCTCGTGCGCTTCCTCGCCGTGCGCGCGCCGGCGGCGCCGCGCCCCCTGCGCGTCGATCCCGAGGCCGCGCGGCGCATCGAGCGGGAGCTCGGCCCCGGGCCGGCGCCCCTCGCGCTGCATCCCGGCACGAGCGACGCGACGCCCCACAAGCGCTGGACCGCCGAGGGTTACGGCGCGGTGGCGCGCGCGCTGCGCGAAGCGACCGGCGTGCCGTCGGTCGTCAGCGTGGGCCCGGCGCGGGACGACCGCAGCTTCGCCGAAGCGGTGGTCGAGGCGGCGGGCGGCGCGGCGCGCCTCGCGCCGGCTACGCCGGGCCTCGCGGACCTGGCCGCGCTCTTCGCGCGCTGCCGCCTCTACCTGGGAAGCGACACCGGACCGATGCACGTGGCCTCCCTCGTCGGCACGCCGGTGGTGCAGCTCCTCGGGCCGACGGACCCCGTCGAGAACGCACCCTGGCCGGGCACGCCGTCGCGCAGCGTGCGCGTCCAGATCGCCTGCAACCCGTGTCGTCGCGGCTGCGCCGCGGCGCCCTGCATGCGCCTGCTCGAGCCCGCGGCCGTGGTCGCCGCGGCGCGCGCGCTGCTGGCGCCCGGGAGCCCCGGGTGCTAGCGTGGGCCGGGCGTAACCCGTGAAAGAACCTCAGGAAATCCTCGTTCGAGGACCGAACTGGACGGGGGACGTGATCATGGCCACCCCGGGGTTCCGCGCGCTCCGCGCGGGGTTTCCGGCGGCGCGCATCACGCTCCACCTGCGCGAGAGCCAGCTGCCGCTGCTCGCCGGCGCGCCCTGGTTCGACGAGCGGATCCCCGTGCGCTCCTTCGGCCGGCGGGGCCTCGCGCCCCTGCGCGAAGGGCTGTCCCTGCGCGGGCGCCGCTTCGACCTCGGCGTGTGCCTGCCGGACTCCTTCTCGTCGGCGCTGCTGATGCGCGCCGCCGGAGTGCGCCGCATCGTCGGATACCGGCGCGGCGGCCGCGGTCCGCTCCTCCACCAGGCGGTGTCGCTCCCGCCCGCCGCGCGGGCGGGCCGCGGCGGCCCCCTGCTGCCCCGGGAGCTTCACGTGCTCGGCCTCGTGGAAGCGCTCGGCTGCGCGCCCCGGGGCACCCAGCTCGAGCTGTTCGTGACGCCGGAAGAGCAGGCGGAGGCCGCCGCCGCCCTCGCCGCCGCCGGCGTCGCCGAGAGCGAGCCTCTCGCGGTGATCGCCCCGGGAGCGAGCTTCGGGCCCTCGAAGCTGTGGCCGCCCGGGCACTTCGCGGAGGCCGCCGACGCCCTCGCTGCCCACGCGCGCATCGTGCTGGTGGGAGCGCCCGGCGAGCGAGCCCTCGCCGGGGAGGTGGCGGCCGCGATGCGCGCGCGCGCCGCAGACCTCAGCGGCCGCATCGGCCTCGGCGCCCTGAAGGCGCTGGTGCGCCGCGCCCGCGTGGCCCTCTGCAACGACGCCGGCGTGCGCCACGTGGCCGTCGCCTTCGGCGTGCCGTGCGTGGTGCTGATGGGCCCCACCAGCCTCGAGAAGACCGCCCTCAACCTCGAGCGCGTCACGGTGCTGACCGAGGACGTCCCGTGCCGGCCCTGCTACCTGCGCGAGTGCCCGATCGACCACCGCTGCCTCACGCGGATCGGGCCCGAGCGGGCGGTCCGGGCGGCGCTGCCCGCCCTCGGCGCGGCCGCCGCGGCGCGAGGTGCCGCGTGACGGACCTCTCCATCGTGGTCGTGAGCTGGAACGGCCGCGACCTGCTGCTCGGCTGCCTGGCGTCCATCGAGCGCGAGGTGCGCGAGCGCCGGGACGCGGGACGGATCGAGACCGAGACCCTGGTGGTGGACCAGGCCTCGACCGACGGCTCGGCCGCCGCGGTGCGGGCGGCCTACCCCTGGGCCGAGGTGATCGAGCTGCCGGCGAACGTCGGCTTCGCCGCCGGAAACAACGTCGGGCTGCGGCGCGCGAAGGGACGCTACGCGGTCCTGTTGAACAACGACACCGTCGTGCTGCCGGACGGCCTCGAGCGCCTGGTGCGCTACCTGGACGACCACCCCGACGTGGGGGTGGCGGGGCCCCAGCTCCTGAACCCCGACGGCTCCAAGCAGAACTCCATCCACAGCACGCCGAACTTCGTGAGCGAGATCGTGCCCAGGGGCCTGCTCGAGTCGATCGCCCCCTGGCGCTACCCCTCGAAGCGCTTCGAGCACCCGGGGCCGATCTCGGTGGAGGCCGTGCTCGGCGCCTGCCTGATGGTGCGCCGCGAGGTGCTGGAGGACGTGGGACCGATGCCCGAGGAGTACTTCTTCTTCCTGGAGGAGACCGACTGGTGCCTGCGCATCCGCCGGGCCGGCTGGAAGGTGGTGCACGTGCCGGACGCCCGGATCGTCCACGTGCACGGCGCCACCACCAAGAAGCGCGTGCCCGCGGAGACGCGGATCGAGTACCACCGCTCCCTCTATCGCTTCTTCCGCACCCACCGGGGCGAGCGCGCCTTCCGCGCGCTGCTCGCGCTGCGCATCGCGAAGGGCTTCCTGTACGCCGGCACCGGCTGGCTGCCCGGCCTCTTCTCGGCGCGCGCCCGCGAGCGCTGGCTCCAGAACCTGCGGGTGCTGGGCTGGCACCTGCGCGGTCGCCCGGCCCGCGAGGGGCTGGTGCGCGCGGTGGGGGCGCTGCCCCGATGAAGGTGCTCGTCACGGGCGGCGCAGGCTTCATCGGCTCCCACCTGGTGGACGGCCTGCTGCGGGCGGGCCACACGGTGCGCGTTCTCGACGCGCTGGCGGCGCAGGTGCACGGACGCGAAGGCGAGCGCCCGGAGCACCTGGCGCGCGAGGCCGAGCTGATCGTCGGCGACGTGCGCGACCGCGGCGCCCTCGGGCGAGCCCTCGACGGGGTCGAGGCGGTGTTCCACCAGGCGGCGGCGGTCGGCATCGGCCAGTCGATGTACGAGATCGAGCGCTACGTCTCCGCCAACAGCGTCGGCGCCGCGGTGCTGCTCGAGGAGGTCGCCCGGCGCCGCGACCGGATCCGGAAGCTCGTCGTCGCTTCCTCGATGTCCCTCTACGGCGAGGGTGCCTGCCGCGACGCGGCGGGAAGGCTGGTGTTCCCGCCGCCGCGCACGGTCGCCCAGTTCGAGTCGCGCGCCTTCGAGCTGTGCGACGAGTCGGGCGCGGAGCTGTCGCCGGCTCCGACCCCCGAGACCAAGCCGCTCCACCCGACCTCGGTCTACGCCATCACCAAGCGCGATCACGAGGAGCTGTTCCTCACGGTGGGCGACGCCTACGGGATTCCCTCGGTGGCGCTGCGCTACTTCAACGTCTACGGGCCGCGCCAGGCGCTCTCGAACCCCTACACCGGCGTGATGGCGATCTTCTCGGCGCGGCTCCTCAACGGGCGCGCGCCGCTGATCTTCGAGGACGGGCTCCAGAGCCGCGACTTCGTCCACGTGTCGGACGTGGTGCAGGCCAACCTGCTGGCCCTCGAGAGCGGCGCCGCCGGCGGCCGGGTCTACAACGTCGGCACCGGCCGGGGGACGACGATCCTGCGCGTGGCCGAGGAGCTGGCGCGCCAGCTCGAGGTCCCGCTGGCGCCGGAGCTGCCCGGCCGCTTCCGCGCCGGCGACGTGCGCCACTGCATCGCCGACATCTCGCGCATCCGCGCCGAGCTGGGCTACGAGCCCCGGGTGAGCCTCGAGCAGGGGATGAAGGAGCTGCTCGAGTGGCTGCGCACCCAGTTCGCCGAGGACCGCGTGGACGAGGCCACGCGGGAGCTCGCCGAGCGGGGCCTCGCCCGATGAAGGGCGGCGCGCGCCTCGAGCTGCGCCGGCTGGAGCGGCTGGTGGCCTCCTTCGAGCGCCTGCGTCTGCTGGTGGTGGGCGACGCGATGCTCGACGAGTACCTGTGGGGGGACGTCGAGCGCGTGAGCCCCGAGGCGCCGGTTCCGGTGGTGCACGTGCAGCGCGAGTCGGTGGCCCTCGGCGGCGCGGCCAACGTGCTGCGCAACGCCATCGCGATGGGCGCCCAGGCCGGCCTCGCGACGGCGATCGGCGACGACGCCTCCGGAGACCGGCTCGTCGACCTGCTGAAGGAGCTCGGCTCGGATACCAGCGGCGTGGTGCGCGTCGAGGGCCGCCCGACGACGCGCAAGACCCGCGTCGAGGCGCGCTCGCAGCAGATGGTGCGTTTCGACCGCGAGACCGACGAGCCGCTGCCGCCGGAGGCGGTGCGCCGCCTGCAGCGCGCCATCGACGCCACCCTCGGCCGGGTGGACGGCGTGATCCTCGAGGACTACGGCAAGGGCCTGCTGACCTCGGCCGTGGTGCGCCGCGCGATGCGCCGCTTCCAGGCTGCGGGGGTTCCCGTCGCCGTCGACCCGAAGGGCCACCTCGAGGCCTACCGGGGCGCCGACCTCGTGAAGCCGAACCTGCGCGAGGTGGAGCAGCTCTCCGGCCGTCCCATCCGCTCCCGCGACGCCCTCGTCGCGGCCGTCGGGCGGCTGCGCCGCAGGCTCGCCGGCAGCGCCGTGGTGGTGACCCGGGGCCCCCTCGGCATGACCGTCTTCGACGACGACCCGGCCGGCGTCGACGTGCCGATCGAGCGCTGCGAGGTGTTCGACGTGCAGGGCGCCGGCGACACCGCGATCGCGGCGCTGACCCTGGCGCGCCTCGCGGGCGCCTCGCTGCTCGAGGCCGCGGTGATCGGCAACGCGGCCGCCTCGGTGGTGGTGCGCAAGGTCGGCACCGCGACGGCGACCGCCCGGGAGATCCGGCGCCGGCTGCCGGCGGCCGTCGCCGCCGCCGGGCGCGAGGGGCGGCCGTGATCGCCAGCATGACGGGCTTCGGGCGCGCCGAGTTCGAGCTCGAGGGAGCGGCCTTCCAGGTGGAGGTGCGGAGCGTGAACCACCGCCACCTGGACCTCCAGGTGCGGCTCCCCCGCACGATGATGCGCTTCGAAGCGGAGCTGCGCCGGCGGCTGCAGGGCCGCTTCGCCCGGGGGAAGGTCGAGGTGAGCGTCTCCGGGCGGGCCGGCGCCGGCCTCGAGACCTTGCGCATCGACGAGGAGGTCGCCGCGCGCTACGTGCGAGCCGCGCGAGAGCTCGGCACGCGCTACGGCCTCTCCGAGCAGCTCGACGTCCAGCGGCTCCTGGCCCTGCCCGGGGTCGCCCGGCTGGCCGAGCCGGAGCTGCCCGAGGCGGCGCTCGGGCCCGCCCTCGCCGCCGCGGCCGAGCGCGCGGCCGACGACGCGGCGGCGATGCGGCGGAGCGAAGGGCAGGCGCTCGCGCGGGAGCTCGAGAGCCGCCTCGCGCGCGTCGACGCGCTGGTCGACGCCCTCGCCGGCAAGGCCGACACGGTGCAGGCCGCGGCCCGCGAGCGGCTGCGCAAGCGCGCCGAGCAGCTCGCCGCCGAGACGGGCCAGCGCGACGAGGCGCGCCTCGCCCAGGAGCTGGTTTGGGCCGCCGACCGCCTCGACGTCACCGAGGAGCTGGTGCGGCTGCGCAGCCACACCGCCCAGTTCCGCGCCGCCCTCGGCGCGGGCGCCGACGGCGGAGTCGGCCGGCGCCTCGAGTTCTTGCTCCAGGAGCTGCTCCGCGAGGCGAACACCGTGGGCTCGAAGGCGGCGGACGCGCCCCTCGCCCATCTCGTGGTGGACCTGAAGACGGAGCTCGAGCGGGCCCGGGAGCAGGTGCTGAATGTCGAGTAAGGCGAAGCCGCGCCCCGAGCCGCCGGCGCCGCCGCCGCCGCTTCGCATGCTGAGCATCGGCTACGGAAACCTGGTGAGCGCGGCGCGGGTGATCGCCATCGTCTCGCCCCAGTCCTCTCCGATGAAGCGCCTGCGCGAGGAGGCCGGCGCCCGCGGCAAGCTGGTGGACGCCACCCAGGGGCGCCGCACGCGCTCGATCCTCGTCACCGACAGCGACCACGTGATCCTCTCGGCGATCAACCCCGAGACCATCGCCGCGCGCCTCGAGCAGGGAGAGGAAGGCGAGGGCGGGGCCTAGCGGCCGTGGCGCGGCGGGGCATTCCCTTCGTGGTCTCGGCGCCCTCGGGCACCGGCAAGACGACCGTGTGCCGGGCGCTCGTCGAGGCGGACCCGGGGCTGCGCTTCTCGGTCTCCCACACCACGCGGCCCCCCCGGCCGGGCGAGCGCGACGGCGAGGACTATCGCTTCGTGAGCCGCGAGCGCTTCGCCGAGCTCGTCGCCGGCGGGGCCTTCCTCGAGCACGCCGAGTACGCGGGCAACCTGTACGGCACGAGCTGGACCGCAATCGACGAGCCCCTCGCCGCCGGCATCGACCTGCTGCTCGAGATCGAGGTGCAGGGCGCGCGCCAGGTGCGCGCGCGGCGCGCCGACGCGCGCCTCGTGTTCCTGCTGCCGCCGAGCCTCGCCGCCCTCGAGGAGCGCCTGCGCGGGCGGGGCAGCGACCCGCCCGAGGCGGTCCGGGCGCGGCTCGAGCTGGCCCGGCGCGAGCTCGCCGCCGCCGAGTGGTTCGACTACGTGATCGTGAACGACGAGGTCCCGCGCTGCGTGGCGGCGGTCCGCGAGGTGATCGAAGCCGAGCGCCGGGGCGAGGGGGCGGCGGCGCGGGCGCGCCACGGGCGCGAGGCGGTGCTTCCCGCGCTCCGGGAGCGCCTGCCGATCGGCGCCAGCGGCTAGACTCCACGCCATGCCCACGCGCAAGGACCCGCCCCGGCCGCGGGCCGGCGGCTCCGCCGGCGGACCGCTGCTCCACCGCTCGGTGGCCGACGCCCTGTCCCTGGACCAGCTCCTCGAGGGCTCCTACCCCTCCTTCGGCGGCGGCTTCCTGCGCCGGGTCTGGGCGCTGCTCGACGAGGCGATCGGCCTCGGGCTGCCGCTGACGCTCTCGATCTCCGGCCCGGTGACGGCCTCGGGCCAGCACTTCGCCTGGCTGAACCCGCTGCTCGACACGGGCTGGTTCGGCTGGCTCTCGGTGACCGACGCCATCTGCTACCACGACGGTCACCGCGCCCTCGCCTCGGTGCGCGAGAGCGACTTCCGGCAGGTGCCGATCTTCGGCGACGACGGGAAGCTCCGCGAGGAGCAGATCATCCGCATCGCCGACATCGGCTTCCCGGAGTCCGTGCTCCTCGACACCGACGCGTGGCTGTGTCACCTGCTGCGCCGGCCCGAGTTCCAGCGCCGCATGACGGGCTGCGAGTTCCGTGCGCTGCTGGGGCGCCACTACGCCGAGGCCGAGCGCACCGCGGGGGCGTCGGAGGGCCTGCTCGCGCTGTGCTGGCGCAAGGCGATCCCGCTTTTCGTCGGGGCGCCCGCCGACGGCAGCGTGTTCCTCAACTCGATGAAGCTGTGGGCCCTGCGCGAGGCGACCGGCGAGCCCTTCGCCTTCGAGCTGGACCTGAACGGCGAGGTGTTCGAGTCCTGCGCCTATCACCACTGGGGCCTGTTCGAGTCCGAGGCGAAGAACCTCGGCACCCTGATCCTCGGCGGAGGCGTGCCGAAGAACTTCAACCTCCAGCCCGAGCCGGCGCTCTCCCAGATCCTCGGCTTCGAGGACGTGCGCGGCTTCCTCTACGACATCCAGATCACGACGGCGCCGGTGACCGACGGCTCGCTCTCGAGCTGCCCGCCGGCGGAGGCCGTGACCTGGGGCAAGGTGGACAAGGACCACTACCGGCAGACCACCGAGAGCTTCTCCTGCGACTACTCGGTGGTGATGCCGATCCTCGCCAAGGCGCTCCTCGACAAGCGCGCGCGCCTCGCGAAGCTGCGCGAAGAGCTGGGCGAGGACGCGCTCCTCGCGCGCCACCCGGAGGCGAAGGGCTACCTCCGCGACCCGGCGGGCTACCGCCTCTACGAGCGCCGCGACGAGCTGATCGGGAAGCTGCTCGCCCGGGTGCGCGAGGAGGCGGAGCGGATCCGCGGGGACGGAGTCAACTAATCAACTTGCTGCCCCGCGGGCATCGTGTGCGCCAGGGTGGACCCGGCGCAAGCGGAACCCGCGGGGCAGCAAGTTGATTAGTTGACTCCGTCCCCCTCCCTAGAACG
>Ga0105106_10002912_pt1 | contig 12277 bp, 8 predicted proteins | sample PPLLaktember2015_5_FD_79109 | JGI IMG/M metagenome (GOLD analysis project Ga0105106, IMG submission 79109) | Freshwater sediment microbial communities from Prairie Pothole Lake near Jamestown, North Dakota, USA - PPLs Lake P8 Core (1) Depth... | ecosystem: Environmental > Aquatic > Freshwater >...
AGCAGCTTCGGATCCCTGCAGTTTGAAAGCTTTTGCTGTGAGCCATCCAACAAGTAGCAGAAAGAATACCACAAAGCCTGAAATTGCAAGTATCGTCAGGCTGTTTGCTATCAGCCTCGGGGTCGCTTCGAGCCGGAAGAAATTCGTGAAAAGCATCAGGGGAAGGGAAATATTGAATATCACCTTCGACAGCATATCCTTCGAGTCGATTGTAAGTACTCTGAATTTTGCCGCAATGGCACCGATAAGAACCACAACGGCAAGGATTATTATCTGGGTGATTACAACCTGGGTTTGCATGGATTAAAATTGGTCCAAAAGTAATGTTTTTATTATTGTAAGGATTGCCTGAATAATTCTTTAAGAACTTTGCGCTATTGCCTTGCGAACTCAGCGGTTAATGGATCTGATTTTAATAACAACCTCTGAATTATAAGCAAAAATCCGGGAGCAAAGCCATGGGATCGTAGAAGTGCGGGCTTATTCTCTCGAGATCATATTTACAGGATTTGAACTTGCTGACTTGAATGAAACAAAACTTATGGTGATAAGAGCGATTATCAGGGTTATCAAAAACGACAAAACAAACGGAACGACGGTTGTCCACTCAAAATCAGAGAATCCGAAATTCATCCGGTAAGCAAAACCATGCAGCCACCGGTCCATCAGGTAATACGCCACGGGCCATGAGATAAGATTGGAGATCAGGACAAGGATAAGGAAATCCTTGTTCAGCTGCCAGACAACCTGACCAACACTTGCTCCCATGATTTTTCGCAGACCAGTCTCCTTTGATCGTTGTTCCGTTACATATGAAGAAAGCCCCAGTAGTCCAAGACAAGCTATGAAGATTGTCAAAAGAGAAAAAACTGTGAACAGCACATTGAGCTTGTTTTCAGCTGTATACATTTCATCCAGCTTATCCCCAAAAAAGAAATAATTGAAAGGAAGAGTATTTCCAAGATCCGTTTGTACTTTTTTTACATCCTCGATTGTTGCAGGGATATTACTGCCGCTGAGCCTTACATAAAAATAGGTGTTTGGATTCCCGGACACGATAAAAATGAAGGGTTCAATGGTATTATGTATGGAAGTGAAATGGAAATCTTTTACAACGCCAATGACAACTCCGTCTCGTTGGGCGGCTCCTGTCGAAGGATTAATTCCAAATCGGACCCTTTTACCCAGAGCATTATTGCCCCAGCCGAATGCTTTGACGGCAGCCTCATTAACGATGAAAGCCTGTGTCAGGTCAGAGCTCTTCGACCGGTCAAAATTCCTTCCATCCAGTATTTTCATCTGCATAACATCAATAAATTCATGATCAACAATTGAAAAGCTTGTCGCAAGTTCCACCATGCTGCTGTCCTTCTCAATCAGAAATACCACTTTACCGGCCATCAGGGGGGGGACAAGAGCTGCTGAGGATACACCTGTAACATTAGGAAGCTTTGACAATTCATCCTTGAAAGACTGCATCTTATTATTGATAAAAGCCGTATCCCTGACCGGAATGATCATGACATTTTCCTTATTTAATCCAAGGTCTTTATTTCTGATATACCTCTGTTGACCCGATACTATCAAAGTACCGATAATCAGCACCCCTGAGACAGTAAACTGGAATACCACAAGGATTTTTCTCAGCATCCCTTTGCCCTGGCGCGGATTTGTGTTGCTTTTAAAAACATCAACCGGTGAAAAAGATGAAAGATAAAATGCAGGATAACTGCCTGAAATAAGTCCTACAAAGAGTGTTATCAACAAAATCAATAAAAAGGTAACCGGTTTAAACAGGTTGCCAATATTCAGTGCTTTATCAGTTAAAACATTAAAGGAGGGAAGAATAAAGATCGTGGCGATCAATGCCAGTATTAATGCGATTATAACCAGAACCATCGATTCGCTGATAAATTGTCTGATCAGGGTTCCTTTTCCTGCACCGATTACTTTCCTTAAACCGACTTCCTTTGAACGGTTTGTTGAACGGGCTGTAGCCATATTCATGTAATTAAGGCTGGCGATAAGAAGCATAAAAACTCCGACCAGCGAGAAAATCACGATATAGTTAAAGTTACCGACAGGAAGGTCAAATTCAAGCTTTGAACCAAAATGGACCTTATCGATCCTGGTAGCCTTAAGCTGGAAAGTAGCATTTATCTGTTTTCCAAGGGAGCTCATGTATTTATCATAAAAACCGGGAAACTTCTTCAGCAGGTCCTCAATACTTGCATTATCATCAAGCAGAATAAAGCCGAAGGCAGAAATATTCCAGAAAGATGGTGCACTCCTGGAATTAAAATTGTCGACACCTGCAAGTTCAACGATTGTTGCCATCGAAAGCAGGCAATCGAAACGCATGTGTGAATTGACAGGAACATCCTTAATAACACCTGTTACACGGCAGTTACCGAAATTACTGGTTATCAATACTTCACCCATCGGATTTTCCTTTCCAAAATACCTCGAAGCGAAGCTTTCGGTAATGACGATCGTATTAGGCTCATTCAATGCACCATCGGGAGATCCCAGAACAAATTCATAATCAAGTACCTTGAATACGGTTGAATCGGTAAAGTAAATTTTATCTTCGAAAAACCTGAGATCTTTGTACTGGAAAAGAATATCCTGTAAGCCAAAACCTGCAAACCGGGTTATTTCTTTTATTTCAGGATATTCATCCTTAAGGGTCGGAGCCATCGGAATTGGGACAAGGGCTGCCAGGGTGGGTTTGCCGGAGATATTAAAATCACTTTCCAGACGATATATGCGGTCATAGTTTTTGTAGTGCTTGTCAAATGTGAGTTCTTCCTGCACATATAACAGAATCAGTATTGCACAGGTGATTCCGATTGCAGGTCCGAAAATATTAAGGACTGAATAGAACTTATTCTTCCTGATGTTCCTGTAAGCTGAAATAAGGTAATTCTTGATCATGATCCATGGTGTTATATGTGAAAATCCCCCTCCTTTCAAGGCTATACAATTTATGCAAAAGAATTCAATTGATTATATGTTGGAAGGCAGATGTTAACGCCAAACCTGAATAAAATTTCATAATCCCGGGTTGGTTCGCTCCCAAGCTTGCTGAACCTGCAAAACTTGCATACCTTGCAGAACAAGGAAAACAAAGCCAATGTCCAAACATATCGGAATAATAGCCTGTAGTTACGAGGGAGCGGCTTTATGCTACCAGACTATCTGCAATGAGGGATCAAAAAACATGGGGGAACATTCTCATCCTGAGATTAGCCTTCATAACCATCCGCTGAGTGAATACATGGAATTCATAAAAACCATTGACTGGGAAGGGGTTGCCGGGCTGATGCTGTCATCCTCGGAGAAGCTATACAGAGCCGGGGCCGATTTTTTAATCAGTCCGGATAATACAATCCATCAGGCATTTTCAATTGTTGCTGAAAAGTCGCCTCTGCCATGGATGCATATCGGCAGGGAAGTGGCGAAAATTACTCAGATTAGTAATTTTAAAAAGCCAGGGATCCTTGGTACAAGGTTTTTAATGGAAGGCCCGGTCTATCCCGAAGTCCTGGAAGAGAGGGAAATAGGTTTTTGCATACCGCCTGAAGAACAAAGGATTGGAATAAATGATATCATTTTCAGAGAACTTGTATATGGAATTATTACGGAGGCATCAAAAGAATATTTCCATAAGGTCATTGATGAATTGAAGCTGAAAGGATGTGATTCAGTAATACTTGGCTGCACCGAGATTCCGCTTATTGTACTTCCCGGTGAATCGTCATTGCCAATATTGGATTCCACTCGGATACTTGCAAGGGCAGCGCTGAAATATGCTGTTGTGGCATAGAAATGGAAATGATGGAACCGCTCCGCGGTACAAAACATCAATTCGTGATCTGACATGCTATCATTAATGGAACCTCTCCGCGGTAATGAAATGGAACCACTCCGTGGAATGAGAAATAGGCACGATTTATTCCCGGATGGAACCTTGGAGAGGTTACATCAATGCTAGATGATCCACCATAACATAGTGGTGAACCCCGGAGCGGGTTCCACAAGGAAATGGAACCACTCCGTGGTTCGGAGCAATTTAAATGTGCATCATACCAGCATTAATGGAATCGCTCCACGATTCATTTTTAAGGTTAATATTTCACGTGCCTTGGAAATAAGCACGGACTATTTCCGAATGGAACCTCGGAGAGGTTCCATCAATACTAGAGGACCCGCCACAACAAAATGGGAACCCCGGAGCGGGTTCAATATAATTACCCAGACAAAACTCACGCCTTAAACAAAATATATTGGTACCATTATTTTTTTTCTATTAATAATTCCCTCTAATTTTAAAATATTCTTCCTCATGGATCGTCTATGGGATTAAAACATCCTTTGATATGAGCCCTAAAGAATCAAAAAGGATCACCTCAGCCTGGGAAAGCGAGCACAAAAGGCTGCTCAGCTATATCAGGAAGAGGATTCCAATCAGCGAGCAGGCTGAGGATATTCTGCAGGATATCTTCTACCAGCTCACAGTAGGATTCAGGGACATCAGAAGGATCGAACGTCTGACTGCCTGGCTCTACAAGGTGGCGGATAACAGGATTAATGATCTTTTCCGGAAAAGAAAACATGAAGTAATAAGTTACAACGACACTTTGATTGAAGGAGATGAGGGTCCCCTGACACTCGGAGAGATTCTGCCGGCCGTTGGAACGACTCCCTATGATAAAGATCTGATGGATATGATATGGGAGACAATCGAAGAAACACTTTCCCAATTGCCTGATGAGCAACGATCGGTGTTCATTGAAACTGAATTCGAGGATAAAAGCTTCAGGGAGATCTCTGCAGGGACAGGTATCGGGATAAATACCCTGATCTCGCGGAAACGCTATGCAGTACTGGCGCTCAGAAAGAACCTTGATGAATTGTATAAACTGTTAAAAAATAATTAGTATGAAACCCACATGTTATTTGAGCGCCAACACTTATTAATTTGTACAACATGTGGGTTCCATCATTCCATTAAAATCAAAATTATAATATGATGAAAGCACTTAATGTATTAAAGTATGTCGGATTCGGAATCCTTGGAATCGGATTTGTAATCGCTGTTATTTTCGGCGTTCAGGCACTTTGGAACTGGCTTATACCCGAATTGTTCAATGGTCCGGTGCTGAACTGGTGGCAGACTGCGGGGTTATTCCTTCTTTCAAAAATCCTGCTTACAGGCATTGCTCCCGGTTCCGACCACAAACACAGGGAAAAAAGGGACTGGAGGAAAAAATGTGAGGAGAAGTACAAACCTGCAACTGCCGGTTCTGAACCGGGATCGGTAATATGAAGAACTATCACAGAGGTCACTGAGAAGTCACAGAGGACACTGAGAAATTATCCAGGGGAAAATCTCAGTGGATCTTTGTGTCTTCTCTCTGGATCTCAGTGTAAGTTCTTGTCTTTAAGGCAATTATAGTTCCGGCAGATTATACATGCTTCTTGTTTCGCAAACATCAAGAAACTCCTTCTGAAACAGCTCTTTGTCCCTTATAGTGTAATAAAACTCCTCGAGGTACCTGATATTTTCCCTTTTAGTGATCTTTGAAACAAGTTCCTGCCCATTGATAATCGATTCAAAAACGGGCCTCAGCTTACTGTAAAATTCAAATGTCCGCTCAAACTCTTCCTCAGTATAACATAGTCCCTTGTACACCCTTCTTTTGCTCAGAAACTTTTCTGACACGTTCCTGGGCTTAGTATAGCTTGCATCGATAAGACCCGCAAAATCAAAATCATAGGGAACTGCATACAGTGCCTTTGTATCGCGTGACCTGAAGATGACAACATTTCTTCTGGATGTGACAAACCAGTCCTTGTTGCCTATAAGGTATTCAAAAACAGACATCTTCATAAAGTTCTCCCTTTCGATGTCAAATGGTGTAAGGACACTGTCCCTCTCGTAAACATTATTGCGTTCAGCCAGCTGATCCTCGTGTTCGATAAAGAAACTATGGCTCACCAGAACCTCTTTGCCGGTGGAAGTATCAAAATAACGGACCTTTACAAGCCTTACTTTCAGACTCAGATCGGTGACCTGATTGTACATTTTGTAGATCAGATATTCCTCAATCACATCTTCTTCCCTCTGGCAGGCTGTAACCAGTTTAAGCTTATCCTGATTGTCGAAAATAGTGTTCCTTACCTCCTTCTTCTTGAAGTTAACCTGGAGGGGTGGGAATGAGCAGATCTCAGGGTTACGTCGAAAATCGCCCCTTGCCCTGACCTTAACCGTAAATTTTGTTGTTTTCCCGTCAGGGCTGTAAAAAGTCAGTTTGCCGTTTTGGGGTTTCGGATCAATTGCAGTATCGGCCCTTATAGCTGTAAAATCGGACCTCAGCTCAAGGTTCAGCACCTCGTCTGACAGAAACAGGGTATCAGCTTTCTGCCCTTTTGCACAAACCGGAAGGAGCAGGTTAAAGGCAACCAGAACAAATACACTAAGGGAAGCCGATTTTTGAAAGTTTATCATGATAATTTTAAATTGAAATTATTTTTCCTCCCTCCATTTTAAACGGTCTGGCGAAGGAGGAACAGTGACCTTTTTAGCAGGTTTTTGCTTAAGTTCCTGAAGCAGCACCTCGACAGCCTTCTCAACGGATGGGTCAATTCCCCTTGCCAACTGCTCCGGCCGGTCGACAACCTCGATATCGGGAGATACACCCACTCCTTCAATTATCCATCCATCTTCCTGATCGAAAATTCCGAATCTCGGGACAGATATATAACCGCCATCAACAAGCCGGGCATTGCCGGAGATGCCTACCAGTCCTCCCCATGTACGGGTTCCTATAAGCTTTCCGAGACCGAGTTTCCTGAAGAAGTAAGGGAAGGCATCGCCTCCCGAAGAGGAGTAACCGTTTATGAGCATAGCTTTTGGACCGTCATGCGCTATTGCAGGCGATTTGCCCGGCTGAAGGCCGTTCTGGTGCCAGTAGACAAGAGTGTGTCGGTCGAGGAGGTCGGCCATGCGGTCGGGAATAAATCCGCCTCCGTTGTACCGCTCATCGATAATAAGGGCTTCCTTGTCGAAGTACGTATACATGCCGTGGAAAAGCTCACGGTTACCGCTTGTTGATGTATTCGGAACATGAATGTACCCGATCCTTCCTCCGGAAAGCCTGTCAACCATTGCCCTCCGTTCATTCACCCAGTCGAAATACCTTAGTTCAAGCTCGCTTGAAACCGGTTTGATGAGCGATGAGCGGGCATCTGAAGAAGAAGGCTTTGCACTTACCTTGATCTCAACACTCTTTCCAGCCTTGTTCTCAAGATGAATATATGGATTTTCCGATGTTGTAACCTCTTTGCCGTCGATGCTAATAAGATAATCTCCCTCCTTGACATCTACACCCTGTTCAGTCAGGGGTGAATGCCGTTCAGAATTCCAGTTCTCCCCCTTGTAAATCTTTGTAATCCTGTATCTTCCTGAAGCCTCATCAGGAGTCAGTTCAGCCCCGGGCAGCCCGACATCTACTCTTTTGACATTTTCAAAATCACCCCAGTCGACATAGGAGTGGCCGGTATTGCTTTCGGCTACTATTTCATTGAGAATATAATCAAGGTCAGCCCTGTGGCTTACATAGGGAAGAAGTTCACTGTAACGTGCTCTCATTGAGACCCAGTCGACGCCATGCAGATTATCGACGTAGAAATAGTCGCGGAAGATCCTCCAGGCATCTGCATAGATCTGATCCCACTCTTTCCGGGGATCTATTTTCATTTCAAGTCCGTCAAGATTAAGCTTCCCGGCTCCTGCCTTCTGCCCCGGTGTAAGCTTAATGATGCCATAATCACTGCCCGACCTGTACATGGCCATCTTGCCGTCGGCTGTGAGGGTGACCCCGGTGGCACGGTCGAGAATCTCCTCATTCTTTTCTTCCTGGATATTGTACTTCATAAGCTTGCCGCCGCTTGTGAAGATCAGTCCCCCCTCAGCAGCCCCAACGATTCCGTATTCCCCGGCTTCACCTGGCAGAGCAGTGATACGGTCGTTAATGCCATTGAAATCAATTTCGACCTTCACTTCCTTTTTTGCAGATGAGGTATCAGCAGAAGCAGCTTTGCCCTTCTTGTCCTTTGCAGAGACTGGAGGGGCAGTAGTTGTCTTTTGATCCTTTACCGGTTCAGTGTCATTTTTATCCTTGAAAAGTTTTGGACTCTTCCGCGTCAATGAGATTGCATAGATGTGTGTTGCCCTGTTATAGATATAATCGAAGTCAAAACTTGAGAATGCAAGGTTGAAGTCGCGGTTTGACGCAAAGAATATGTAATTGCCGCACAGGCTGAAAACAGGATTGTCATCAGCAAATGTGCCATCAGTAACCTGCTGTTTCTTACCTGCAGCTATATCATATACCCATATGGCTGATTTTTCGTTTCCGCCCTCCTTCTGGTAGGCTATCCATCGTAAATCGGGTGAGAAACTATAGTTCCTCAGTTCATTTGCCGTGGCATGATCAATGTCGGTTATTTTACCGGTTGAGGCTTCAACGAGCCTGAGTTTAAGAGTTCTATCGGAGAAGAGCAGGTAACGGCTGTCGGGTGACCATACCGGCTGGTATTTCCATGCTGATGAATTGAATGTTACCTGCCGCGGCAGAGCACCTTTTTTGTTCTCCAGGAGCCAAAGCTCGTACTCTCCGGTCTGATCGGAGTAGTATGAGATATATTTCCCGTCGGGCGACCATGCGGGAAAGATTTCGCGGATTCCCTGGGTTGCTGTGAGGTTCTCTGTAATCCCTTTCTCAGCAGGGACTGAAAAAATATCCCCCCTTGCATCGAAAAGTGCCCGCTTGCCTGTTGGTGAAACAGCCCCGCTGTGAATATTGTCCTTTACTAACTTGTAGTAAGGAATAAGGTTCGGGTTGTCGAAGCTGATGCTGACCTTCACTTTCTCGGGTTCTCCTGAAGGAAGGCTTAGCTTGTAGATATATCCTCCGTTCTCATATACAAGCAGATCGCCGTTACCTGATGGCCACATCACATCAAATTCATTGTGGCGGGTGATCTGTTTTGTTTCTTTTGTGGCAGTGTTGTACTGCCATATATTGAGTTTCAGGTCGCGGTCGGAGGCAAAGAAAATGTTTTCGCCCGACCATACCGGAAGCTGGTCGGTTCCTTCGAAATTTGTTATCTGTTCAGATGTGTTAGCCTTAAGGTCATATATCCACAGGTCAGTGGCTCTTCCTCCCTTGTACCGCTTCCAGTTACGGAATTCACGGTCGACAGGAGTGAAAACCATTCTTGACCCATCGGGTGAAAGCACCCCGAATCCGCCGTTTACAATCTGAAGCGGCTTTTCAAATTTTCCGTCAAGGCTTACAAGGAAGTATTTCCCCTGGCGTTCCCCGAAAGGTGTACGGGCAGAGCGGATAAGTATCTGTTTGCTGTCGGGGGTCCAGTCAAGGACCGCATTGTCCCATCCGCCGCGGGGAGGCATAACTCCGACTGAATTATACCATGTAAGCTGTCGCGGTACTCCGCCGTTTGAAGGAATGACGAATATCTGACGGCTGCCTGAGTACTCTCCTGAGAATGCTATCCATTGCCCGTCGGGCGATATTTTCGGAAAAAGTTCCATCCCCTCATGCGATGTGAGGCGGCGTGCCTCGCCCCCTGACGAACTTACCGTCCAGATGTCGCCTGCATATACAAACGCAATCAGGTTTTTGTTGATGTCAGGGAACCTTAGCAGCCTTGTATCTTCAGCCGCATCGGCGATCATTAATGCACTCAGTGCAAGAAGGGATAGAGTAATAAGTCTGATTATTTTCATTTGAATTGGAGTTTTATGGCTGGAAATGTATTTCTGATTCCTGCTGATTACGGTTATTCAATCGGAATAATACGCATAATTGTTCCAGGGGTTTCAGTTGCAAAGTATATATATCCGTCGGGACCCATTACTGTATTCCTTACCCGGCCGATACCCTCGAGAAGGGGTTCGCGATGCAATACCCGGTTATTTTTGAGGACCACCCTTTCTAGATGCTTAAGGGGCAGGGAGCCCAGCATTATATTGTTCTTCCAGTTCTTATAGCGATCGCCGGTGACGAAAGTCATGCCGCACGGGCCTATTGAAGGCAGCCAGTAGAAGACAGGCTGTTCCATTCCCTCCTTTTCTGCCAGAGTCGTGAGTATTGTTCCGTCGTAATTGATCCCATAGCATATCACCGGCCAACCGTAATTGAGGCCCGGTTTGATAAGGTTCAGTTCATCGCCTCCTCTTGGCCCATGCTCCGAAATCCATAACTCACCCGTAAGTGGATCAATGCATGTACCCTGTGGATTCCGGTGGCCATAGCTGTAAATCGACTTTATGGCACCCGGGGTGCTGACAAACGGATTGTCGGCAGGTATTGTACCGTCATCGTTAAGTCGGTGGATCTTTCCGTTTGTATTATCGAGCTTCTGCGGAAAATCGAAATGCTGGCCTCTGTCCCCGTTCCCGAAGAAAATATGTCCCTTGTTGTCAAATGCGATTTTGCATCCGAAGTGGTAATTCCTGTCGGTTTCGGGAGTTCCCCTGTAGATAATTTGCTGGTCGGTAAGCACATTGCCTTTCAGTCGCGCCCTCATGATGGCTGTATTGCCAACTGGCTTTTTACCCGTATTGTTTATATAAGAGTACGAAAAATATATCCATCCGTTTTTTCCGTAATCCGGGTGCAGGCAAATATCCAGCAGGCCGCCCTGGCCGATTGCCATTACCGGAGGAACACCGCCGATAGGAGCTGACAGCTTACCGTCAGAGAAAATATGAAGAGTTCCTGCACGTTCAGTGATGAGCATGCGGCCGTCGGGCAGGAAGGCAAGTCCCCATGGAACATTCAGCCCTTTCACAACGGTGTCGACAACAAATTTCTGTACCTCCGACTCTACAATCCCTCCCGGAGTAACTGCCGGCTTCAGGTTGTCTCTGTTTTCGGGTATGCCTTTCTTTACATAGGCAGCAAGATCTTCAATTTCATTATTGCTGAAAGTTTTCTCAAATGAAGGCATTCCTATTGTCTCAATGCCCGATTTAATGCTTTTAAAGACAGAAGCCGTGCCTACCTCATCCATCCATGCCTTTGCTGCGAACTTTTCCAGATTGGCACCGTGGCAGCCTGCACAATACTTCTGGTAATTTCGTGAAGCGGTATTCTGCTCCTGAATCCTTTCACCGGTAACCGGACATGATGATCCTGAAAGCAGAAACGCTCCGGTAACTGCTACTGCAATAACGACCGGAAGGATATTCATTGTTCTCATGGGCGGTCTCTTTGTTTTATTGGCTTAAGATAAAAAATAAATTCCATTTAATGGTTTGAAGAAAATTAATATCGAAATTGCGTGGAAGGGATTGTAATAATGTATTTGTCCCGGCAAGCCAATGAGCAGCGATTGTTTCCAGTTCAAACAGTTTACTGTAAGGCACGACAAAGCCTCCTTTAAGGTCGGCACCGACGGTGTTCTGCTTGGAGCATGGGCCGATGTGGCAGGGAAGGAGAGGATCCTTGATATAGGAACGGGAACAGGGTTGATAGCACTTATGCTTTCCCAGAGGTGCGATGCTGATATAACCGCAATCGAACCTGATCATGATTCATTTGAACAGGCAGCAGAAAATGTTAAACAAAGCAAATGGATCGACAGGATTAAAGTTGAAAATTGCCGGCTTCAGGATTTTGTCCCGGATGATATAAGATTTGACCTGATTGTTTCAAATCCCCCGTATTTCATCGATTCACTTAAGAATCCCGATCCTTCCAAATCTGCAGCAAGGCACAATGACGGACTTGATCATGTTGATTTATTGAAAGGAGCGTCGAGGTTGCTGGTTGAGGATGGATTGCTTCAGGTTATAATGCCTTGGGAAGAGGGATACATTTTCATTGCCGAAGCCCCGGAGTATGGATTTTATTGCAGCAGTATCCTTAAGATAAAGCCGACGATTACATCGCAGGTCCGTAGGCTAATACTTGGATTCACCAGGAAGAAATCAAAACCAGCGGAAAGGTTTCTTACAATAGAAAAAGGTAAAAGACACGACTACACTGAGGAGTATATAAAGCTTACCAGGGATTTTTACTTGAGGTTTTGATCGTATTTTGTGCAGGCAGTCAGAGGCGCGGATTTGCGATCCGTGCCTTTAACCCCGCACCGCTGGCGCGGATTTGCAATCCGTGCCTTTAATTTCATTTGAAAAATTCCTTTAATTTTTATAACTTACCATTTGATTCTTCTCGCT
>Ga0105106_10002913_pt1 | contig 12275 bp, 13 predicted proteins | sample PPLLaktember2015_5_FD_79109 | JGI IMG/M metagenome (GOLD analysis project Ga0105106, IMG submission 79109) | Freshwater sediment microbial communities from Prairie Pothole Lake near Jamestown, North Dakota, USA - PPLs Lake P8 Core (1) Depth... | ecosystem: Environmental > Aquatic > Freshwater >...
CCGCGGGCCCGAATCCCGCCCTCAGTTGAAGGGCGGCAGATTCGCGAAAGTGGAAGCCGGGCGCGTAGGCTTCTCGATCGTGGCTTCCAGGTGCTCGCCGGCCATCGCCACGGGCTGTGTGAGCTTGATCCTGAGCTTGAGATCCGTCTGGGAGTCCGCGTTGCGGAGCGCTTCTTCGAGGGAAATCCTGCCCTGCTCGTACAGCGCGAAGAGCGACTGGTCGAAAGTCGCCATGCCGAGCTCGGTGCTGCGCGCCATCACTTCCTTGATCTCGTCGACGCGGCCGCCCTGAATCAGGTCCGATATGAGAGGGGATGCGAGCATGACCTCGACCGCCGGCACCGCGGCGTCCGCCACGCCCGGTATCAACCGCTGGGAGATTACACCGCGCAGGTTCAGGCTCAGATCCATGAGCAGGCCGCGGCGCGCGTCCTCCGGAAAGAAGTTGATGATGCGCTCGATCGCCTGGTTCGAGTTGTTGGCGTGCAGCGTCGAAATGCAGAGGTGCCCTGTGTCGGAGTACGCTATTGCGTGCTGCATGGTCTCCCGGTCGCGGATCTCTCCGATGGCGATGACGTCGGGCGCTTCGCGCATCGCGTTCTTCAGCGCATCGGCGTAGGACATCGTGTCCACGCCGACTTCGCGCTGGTCGACGACCGATTGCTTGTGCGTATGGACGAACTCGAGCGGGTCTTCCACGCACAGTATGTGCCCGGTCGAGCTTTCGTTCCGGTAGTCGATCATCGAGGACATCGTCGTGCTCTTGCCGGCGCCCGCGGCGCCCACGATGAGCACCAGGCCGCGCTTGAGCATGATGAGCTCGCCCAGGATCCGGGGCAGGGAAAGCTGCTCGAAGGTCGGGATCTGCGACTTGAGGTAGCGCACGACCATCGCGACGTCGCCCCGCTGCTGGTACACGTTCACACGGAAGCGCCCCATATCGCGAAAGGTCACCGACAGGTTCATCTCGAGCCGGGATTCGAACTCGGCGATCTGCTTCTGGTTCATGATGCCGTAGGCGAGCGCCTTGGTGTCCTGCGCCTGGAGCACCGGCGCTCTCAAGGGCATCGTGATGCCCTCGATCTTGATGTGAGGGACGGTGCCGGAGCTGAAGAAGAGATCCGAAGCGCTCTCCTCCACCATGAGCTTCAGGTAGGGAACGACGTCTTTATCCATGGGCGTATGTTACAAGGCGATCGCCGACGCGAAGTCCGCTTATCCGTCCACTCTTCGAGATGCAGCAAGGCGTGGTATAACCTGCGCGCGCGCCCGGCGCCCCACACTGGCGTCGTCAGGGCGAAGAACTCACCCGCTCAGACAGCCTGGTAAACCGTCGTCCCGTCCGGCCAATAATAGATATCTATAAACCTGATGGGCTCCGTGGCGAAAAGCCTCCGCCCCCCGCTCATCCGGGCACTACGGGCGGTGATCGATCGCGCAGTGATTCGCAAGGCGGTGCTCGTCGGTTAAGCTTCGAGGAGCCGCAGGCGCCTTTCCGCGGCGGCGACAGGCGGCGCCGGCCGGTCGCTGTGTGGACCAGGGATAAACGCGGCGCGGGAAATAGAATGCAAATGAGGAGTGACTCGGATGAAAGCTTGTGTCATTGGAGCGCGACTGCTGGTCGCGATGGTACTCATCGGCCTGGCCGACGGCGTGATCGCCCAGCAGGACTATCCGAACAGACCGATCCGCTACATCGTCCCTTACTCTCCGGGCGGGAGTACGACATGGACCTCGCGGCTGGTCGGTCAGCGGCTGACCGAAGTCTGGGGCCAGCAGGTGCTCATCGACAACCGGCCCGGCGCCAGTACGATCATCGGTACGGAGGCCGCGGTGAGATCGCGGCCGGATGGCTACACCCTCGTGTACATCGGCAGCGCCCTCGCCACGAACCACACGCTGATGAAGACGCCTTATGACGCGAGAAAGGACATTGCGCCGATCGCAACGGTCTCCAGTTACGAGAACCTGCTGGCTGTCCATCCGTCCCTGCCCGTCACGACGTTGAAGGAGCTCATCGCGCTCGCGAAGGTGCGGCCGGGGGAGCTCAACTACGCCACGTCGAGCCACGGAGGATCCACGCATCTTGCAGCCATACTGTTCAACGGTGTCGCGGACATCAAGACACAGCAGATCAACTACAAGGGGGGTGGGCCCGCGGTGGTGGATCTGATGGCGGGCCAGGTGCATTTCATATTTGCGGTTCCGGTGAACATCGTCACGCATGTCAAGAACGGAAGGTTGAGGGCGATCGCGATCACCGGTGGCAAGCGCATGACGGCGCTCCCCGACGTGCCCAGCTTCGGCGAAGCCGGGCTGCCGAGCGTCACATTACAAACCTGGCAAGGCGTCGGCGCGCCCGCCGGAACCCCGAAGGCCATCATCGACAGGATCGCCGCCGAAATCGAGAAGCTCGTGGCGATGCCGGAGACCCGGGCCAAGCTCGACGCCCAGGGATTCGTGCCCTACTACAACAATCCCGGGAAAACGGCCGAGCTGCTGAACGCGGACATCATCAGATTCGGCAAGATCATCAGGGACGGAAACGTCAAGGTCGAGTAGCCGAACGAAACGCCGCCGCAACGTACCGCCGCGCTCGCCATAGCACTCGCGGGCCTGCCTGCGGCAGGGCCGCGTGTCTGATGTCTTCCTTCTCAGCGCACGACGCAGCGCATCAGCTCATCGGGGCTCGTGACGCGATCGAGGCCAAGCAATGGATCGACCGCACGCGCAGCCTTGTCCGGCGCGACGCCGCCCCACTGCGCGCACTCGTCGAATAATCGGTGCCGACGGCGAGCTTCGCGAATTTTTCGGTCAGGTACAAGCACTCTCTCCTCATTCATAGTGAATGGGGCAGTGTAACTTTTCCGTGACAGCAAACCCGCGCCGCGCGGTATTCTCTGCAGACGCGTTTGTTCGAGAGTCAAAATGGATACTGGCTTCGCGCCAGCATGACGTCAACCGACTACCGTCGACCATACGGGGTGGCATGATGCAACTGAACGCGATGTTTCCAACGCGCGATGTCGGCAACGATCCGGCCCGAATCCGCGACTGGGCGCAGGCAGCCGAGGATCTCGGCTACGCTTACATCGAGGTGCCCGACCACGTGTTCGGGGCGAGCGCGAGAGACGGCTGGACTCCACGTTACGATGAGAGAGATCCTTTTCACGAAACCTTCGTGACGCTCGGCTTCCTTGCCGCGGTCACGAAGAAAATCCGGCTGTCGAGCGGCATTCTGATCGCGCCGCAGCGTCAGACCGGGCTCATCGCCAAGCAGGCGGCCGAAGTCGATCTGCTGAGCGGCGGACGCCTGCGGCTCGGTATCGGCGTCGGCTGGAACCACGTCGAATACGAAGCACTCGGCACCGACTGGAAAACGCGCGGCGCGCGGCAGGCGGAACAGGTCGAGGTGTTGCGCCGGCTGTGGACCGGGGACTCGGTAGACTACAGCGGCCGCTTTCACGACCTGAAGGGTGTCAATATCGTGCCCCCGCCGGCGCAGCGGCCGATCCCGATCTGGTTCGGCGGCACCTCGGATGCCGTCGTGAAGCGCGCGGCCCGACTCGGCGATGGCTGGATGCCGATCATGGCGGCGGATGACGAGGCGAAGCAAAAGCTCGCGATGTTGCGTGAGGAAATCGGAAATCAGGGACGCGACGCCGCGAAGTTCGGCATCGAGGGGTGGCTGCGCATGCACGAGAACGACCCGCAACGCTGGGGCGCCGCGGCGGATGGCTGGCGTCGGCTCGGCGCCGACTTCGTGATGCTCTATCCGATGTTTCGTATGCCCAGCCTCGAGGACCAGATCGAAACCCTGCGCCGGTTCAAGCAGGTAGCGAGCGGGTAAGCTTCCGCTCTTCAACATGCTGATGCGCCGGGGCTCCAGGCCAGGCGCACCGTCTACCGGACCAACAGAGGAGGCTCACGCGATGGGAACGACCGAGCAGTCGGCAGTACGCAGCAGGGAGCAAGGCATGAAGCTGCTGAAATCCTTCGTCAGCAGGACGCCCTACTCGCCCGGGCGGCGCCCCTTCTTCAAGTACCGCGACCTGGGGCTCGAAGACGCCACCGGCGGGCGCATGCGCGCCTACCACAACAGCGCCATTGCCGGCATGACGGAGCCCACCGGCTGGCATTACCACATCTGCGAGATGCAGTTCGTGTACGTGCTGAAGGGAAAACTGACGATCGAATTCGAGGACGGCACGGTCGCGACCTTCACCGCCGGCGACTCGTTCTTCGTCCCCGGCGGCGTGCGCCACAACGAGATTTACGCATCCGAGGACAAGGAAGCGCTGGAGGTATCGGTGCCGGGCAAGATCGAGACGGTGAACGTGGAGCGGCCGCAGGGATTGCCGGAGACGCTGAGAGCAGTGAGCAACGAACAGCCGTAGAAATCGAGTGTTCAACCGGCACGCACGCTGACAACGTCGTACGGACATCGGGAGGTTACGCAATGGACCTGGGGCTCAAAGGCAAGAATGCGATCGTGACCGGAGGCAGCCAGGGTATCGGCAAAGCCATAGCGCGCGAGCTCGCCCGCGAAGGCGTGAACGTGGCGATCGTCGCCAGGAACAAAGATCAGCTCGAAGCGGTCGCGCGCGAGCTGAGTGCCGAAACCGGAGGCCGCGTCATCGCGCTCACGGCCGATGTCACCAGCAAAGAGCAGGTGGAAGCGATGGTCGCGAAAGCCGCCGAGCAGCTCGGCGGGCTGCACATCCTGGTCAACAGCGGCTCCTCGCCGGGCGGCTCGACGAACGCCATCGGGCCTATCGAAACCGTGGTCGACGAAGACCTTCTGCTCGACTTCAACACGAAATTCGTGGGGGCGCTCCGCTGCGCCCGCGCCGTCATTCCCCATCTGAAGAAGCAGGGCTGGGGCCGCATCATCAACGTGAGCGGCACCAATGCGCGCAACGCGGGAAACCTGAGCGGCGGCGCCCGCAACGCGTCCCTCGTGCACATGACCAAGACGCTCGCGGTGCAGCTGGGGCGCTTCGGGATCACGGTGAACTGCATACACCCCGGCACGACGCGCACCGAGCGCACCCCGCGCCTCATGGCAGCGCGCGCGGCCGAGCTCGGCGTCACCCCGGAGGAAGCGGAGAAACGCACCTACGCGCCCGATGCGCCGCGCGGCAACGCCATCTGCCGCATGGTCGACGCAACGGAAGTCGCCCACGTCGCGGCGTTTCTGGCGTCGGACAAGTCGTGGGCCGTGTGCGGCGAGCTCGTCGTGGCGACAGGGGGCGCCGGACGGGCGGTGTTTTACTAAGAGCCCCTGAGTGCCGAGCCTGCCGGCGTCTGCGAGCGAGTATCGCAATCTCATCGCTTTACTGACGATCGCCGCGTTCATCGTCGCCGGCGGCATTCACTATCAGACGCCGATGCTGGCGGCGATCGCCGCGGATTTTCAGGTGGATGCCGCAACGACGGGATGGATACCGACGCTCTCCTTCGGCGGGCTTCTGCTGGGAATCGTGCTGTTCGTGCCGCTCGGCGATCGCGTCGACAAGCGCGCGCTGGTGCTCTCGAAAATCGTCGTCCTGATGGTGGCGCAGGCGGCGATGGCGGTGGCGCCGTCGATTGCAGTATTGGCAGTGGGCAGCCTGGTGACCGGCATCTGCTCGTCGCTCCTGCAGCACTTCATCGCGATCACCGCCGAAGTGGCGCACCCGGACCATCGCGGCCGCGCGCTCGGGACGCAACTGACGGCGATGTTCAGCGGCATCCTGTTCGCGCGCATCGTCGGCGGATTGATCGCCACGCACCTCGGCTGGCGTTACAGCTACATGCTGTCGGCCGGCATGCTGCTTCTGCTCATCCCGGTGCTGTGGGCACGGCTTCCGAACACCCGGCCCACCACGCAAGCCTCGTACGGGGATCTGTTACGGTCGCTCTACCGGCTGTGGCGCGCGCACGGCGCGGTCCGCCGCGCCACGGCGATACAGTTCATGTTCGGCATCTGCTACGGCGGATTCTGGGCGGTGGCCGCACCGATGCTCGCGCTGCTGCACCGCGTGGGACCGAGCGCCGCGGGCTTCATGGGCATCCCCGGCGCGGCAGGCATACTCATCGCGCGCGCGGCCGGCCGCTGGACAGACCGCGCAGGCGTCAAGCCGGTGGTGCTCGCGGGCATCTGCTCGATGATGGCCGCGTGGGTGGTCATGGCCTTCGGCGGCTGGTGGATCGCGGCGGTCGTACTCGGCGCGATGTTGCTCGACGTGGGCTTACGCGCGGCGATGGTCGCCAATCAGACGCTGATCAATTCGGCGGTGCCGGATTCACGCGCCCGCGCCAACACGCTGTTCGGCCTGCACGTGTGGAGCGGAAACGCCGCAGGCGCGTTTCTCGCGAGCTGGATGCTGGCGCATTTCGGCTGGCTCGCGGTGTGCGGCATGGCGGTGACGGCGACGGTCCTCGCGCTGATGGTGCATCTGGGCGTCGTGCCGGTGGGCGAAGCGGAGTGAGGGGCCGGACATTACACTAACGGACAGACAATCATGCGAGGAGGAAGGATGAAGACCCGTCGAATTGCGTGGCTTTGGGTGGGACTCATGCTGGCCTGCCCGGCAGCGGCCCAGGAATACCCGGTGAAATCGGTGCGGCTGGTCGTCCCCTATCCGGCGGGCTCGAGCAGCAACGACATCATCGGGCGCTTTCTCGCGCAGCACCTGAGTACCGCGCTGGGGCAGCGCGTGCTCGTGGAGAACCGGCCCGGCGCCGGCGGCAATGTCGGCTCGGAGTACGTCGCGAAGGCCGCACCCGACGGTTACACGCTCCTCGTCGCGACCAACGGTCCGCAGGCGATCGCGCCGAACGTGCTCAAGCTGAACCACGACAACCAGAAGGACCTGACACCGGTCGCGATGGTGGCCAACGTTCCCTACATGCTGGTGGTGCATCCGTCGCTGCCCGTGAGGAACGTGCGCGAGCTGATCGCGCTCGCGAAATCGAGGCCGGGCCAGATGCTGTTCGCTTCCTCGGGCAATGCCGGCACGCCTCACCTGTGCTGGGAGCTCCTGAAGTCCATGGCGAAGATCGACATCGTGCACGTCCCGTATAAAGGCGGCGCGCCGGCGATGATGGATACGATAGGTGGGCAGACGCAGATGTACTGCACGGGACTGGTCTCGGCATCTTCGCAGATCAAGGCAGGCAGGTTGCGCCCGATCGGCATGGGGACGCTGAAACGCTCGCCGATCATGCCCGATATACCGACGGTCGCCGAACAGGCGCTGCCCGGCTTCAACGTAGCCTCGTGGTTCGGGATCATGGCGCCCGCCAACACACCGGGCGCGATCGTCCAACGCCTTTACGGCGAGATCGCGAAAGTCGTCGAGACGGCGGAGATGAAGAAGTTCCTGCTCTCGCAGGGCGCCGAGCCGATGGTGATGGATCCGGCGAAGTTCACCGAGTTCCTGCGCGCCGAAACCGATAAATGGGGCAAGGTGGTCAGGGAGGCCAAGCTCAAGCTCGACTAATCCAGCCTGAATCCCATCGCCTTGATGACAGGCAGCAGCCGCGCCTGCTCCTGATCGAGGAATTGCTGCGCTTTCGAGAGACTGGAGTCGAGCACCGGCTCCGACCCCGACTGGATCAGCGTCTTCTGAAAGTTTTCGTCGGCAAGCGCCTTGCGCGACGCCTGCGAAATGCGCTCGATGACCGGCGCCGGCGTTCCGGCGGGTGCGAAGATTCCGCTGAACAACTGGGCGATCATGCCCGGCAGGATTTCGATGGAGACGGGAATATCGGGCGCCGCCTTGAGGCGCGCGGGCGCATTCACGGCGAGGATGCGTATCTTCCCCGCGCGGTGCAGGCTCAGAAAGTGCGCGTTCACGTGCGGCGTCATCATCGGGATGTAACCGCCGAGGATATCGGTCGTCGCGAGCCCCACTCCCTTGTACGGGACGTGCAGGATGTCGAGGCGGCCTGCGCGCTGCTTGAACATCTCGCCGGCGAGGTGGGTCATGGTCCCCGCGCCGGCCGAGCCGTACGACAGCTTGCCGGGATTCGCCCGCGCGTAGCTGATGAGCTCCTTCAGGCTGCGCACCGGAAGCGAAGGATGCACGACGATCGAAGTCGCGGATTGCGCGATGATGTCGATCGTCACGAACTCCCTGGCCGGATCGTATGGCGGGCGGCGCATCGCCGCCGGATTGAGTACCTGCGTGCTGGTGTTGCCCATCAGTATCGTGTAGCCGTCCGCGCGGGCGCGCGCCACTTCCCCGGCACCGACCGTGCCGCCCGCGCCGCTCCGGTTCTCCACGACGATCGTACCGAGAGACGGCCCTACCCTTTCCACCCATTGGCGGCCGATCGTGTCCATGATGCCGCCCGGCGGGAACGGGATGACCAGCCTGATCGGTCTCGCGGGATATTTCTCCTGCGCGAACGCCTGCAGAGGCGCAAGCGCGCTCGCCGCGGCCAGCGCGGGTCCCAATGTCAGCAATCGGCGCCGGCGTCGATTCACGATGCGCTCCTCCCGGCAAATGTCCCCAGCGTCCGCTCGGCCCAGCCGGCGTAGGTTCCGGTATCGATCATCTTCCGGCGCACGACTTCGCGCAGCGTCCCGAGCTCGTCGGCGCTCGGCGGCACCGTGCCCGCGACCGGCTCGCCGGCGCCGAGATCGAATCCGGTGTTCTCGCGGATGTCGTCGAAGGAATGCGGCGGATGAATGGACTCGAGCCGCAGGCACGCGGCCTCGTTGTCGAAGCGGAAAGTCGCCTTGGGCGTGATGACTTTGCTCGGGCCTCCGAGCCGCAACGTTTCCGGCGGGGAGCTTCCGGCGGCCGAGATGTAGTCCACGCGCTCGACCAGCGAGCGCCGCGTATGCTCGGTTCGAAAGACGATGGTACGGCGCGCGCAATAGTAGATCATGCCGCCGCCGTAACCGCCGGGAAAGCGCACTTGCGGATGATCGGGATCGGGGCCCAGTTGATGCAGGTTGTAGTTGCCGTGGCCGTCGATCTGCACGCCGCTGACGAAGAAGAGACCCAGGTCGCCGCGCTGCGCGAGAAAATGAAACTGCCGCGAGGTGTGGAAGGGCCGGAACACGGTGTTGAGGATGATGAGCTCCGCGTCCGGCGCATGCCGTTCCTTCGCGAGCAGCAATCCCGCCGCCGGAATGTGCGAAAGCGCGCCGCACGCGGAGATCTCGCCGTCACGCACTTCGCGCGACATCAGCACCGCCATCAGTTCGGCGTCGTTGTAATCCGCGGTTTCCGCTTCATGCATCGCCGCAGCAGGCGCCCGGCTCACGTCACACCCTCCGGCTGCCGCGCGACGTGCGGAACGAAACGCTCGATGTAGTCTTCGTGGTTTCGCGTGCCGAACACCTGCTCGTCCAGGTAGGCCGCGAACGACGCATCGTCGCGGCTGGCGGCGACGTACCGCCGCATCGCGTCCCTGTCGGGCTCATAGCGCCCGGTGAGACCGCCGGGATGCGCCCCGAAAGGCGCGTGCACGACGGTGTCGACGAGGATGGACGGTATGAACGCGCCGACCGCATCGTCCTCGGTCAGCCGGTCGACCACTTCCTCCGCGGTCACGACGACATGCCGTGATGCCTCGGCGAGCATCACCGCCTCCACGTGGTAGCCGCAGGATACGTTACCGTGACGGTCGGCCTTGTCGACGTGGAACACCGCGACGTCCGGGCGCATGGCCTTTGCGACGACAGTGACTTTGCCTTCCCCGAACGGATCCGGCGCGAGCACCATGTCGTCGCGGCGCTTCAGCAAATCGGTCCCGACGAGCCCGATCACCGGCACGTAAGGCACACCCATAGACCCAGCCTGGGCCTGTGAAAAGAGCACCCCTCAGGTGTTGTCCAGCGCGCGCACGCGGCCCGCCAGGACATGCCGCGCGAAGTTGGGGCCGGTGCGCGCGAACTCGCCCATGGTGACGCTGCACGTGTCGACGACGCCGACCGCTCCGGCGCCGACCAGAAAATCGATGTTCAGGTCACCGCCCACCACGCCGATCACGCGCAGGTTGCGCACGCGCCGGCGCACGAGCTCGCGCAGGAACGCCATCGGGGGACGATGCAGGTTCGCGCTCATCACCAGCCGCGCCCCATCGGTTACGCATGCAGCGGCTTCCTGCAACGATCTCACTTTGGTACTCATGGACATGCTCCTCGCAAGTTACGCCTTGACACACGGGGGAGTTTACCGAAACATCGATGCAGCGGTCTTCTCATTCAGGGGAACTGACGATGAAGGTGCACGAACTGGTGGCGCGCTGCGCGCTCGCGGCGGAGAGCAGCGACGCCATGGCGTCGTTACGCGCCGTCGCGGACGATCTGCGCGAGCACGTCGATGAAATAGAGCGTGCGCTTCACTATATCCCGGGCACCGGCGGCAACGCGCGTCAGGTCTTCTACCGCTCCCCCCAACTCACTTTGCTCAAAGTCTGCTTTCCGAGCGGACGCCGCACGCCGCCGCACGACCACGGCACCTGGGCGACGATCCTGCTCCTGTCCGGCGAGGAAAAGAATACGCTCTACCGGCGCGAAGACGGCAAGCTGCGAAGGGCGGGCGAGGCGACGCTCGCGCGCGGGTCGATACTGTCGATGCGGGCCGACACGGTGCACGTGGCGGAATGCCTGAGCGACACGCCGGCCATCGGCCTGCACGTCTATGGCGGCGACATTTTCGAGCTGCCGCGGCGGATGTGGGACCCGGAAACGCTCGAAGAGCACCCGCTCGACTGGCAGCTCTACGAACGTTTCGCAGGCGTGGCGTCGAAAGCGGCAGGCGCACCATCGCCCTGAGGCCGTTCGGGTAGACCCGCGGCGCCGCGTTGCCACTGTTCGCCCTCGGGGATTTTCGCCGCCTCTGGTTCGTAGGCCTCACGATCTGTGTCGTGCGCTGGCTGGAGACGCTGGCGTTCGCCCTCTTCGCCTATCAGCTCACCCACTCGGCGTTCGTGGTGGTGATGCTCACGATGTTGCGCATGGCGCCGATGGGACTCTTCGGCGCCTTCCTCGGCGCCGCGTCCGAGCGCTTCGACCGTAGACGCGCGCTGATTCTCGTGGTGTCGACGTCGATGGGCGTGAGTCTCACGCTCGCGATTCTCTCGAGCCTCGGCGCGATCGAAGTCTGGCACCTCGCCGTCGCGAGCTTCATCAACGGCACCGGCTGGGCCGCCGACCACCCGGTGCGCCGCATGATGATCGGCGATGCGGTCGGCGTCGAGCGCGTCAGCGCGGCGTTGTCCATCGATACCGCCACCAACAACGGAAGCCGCGTCGCCGGCCCGATGCTGAGCGGAATCCTGCTCGCCGAGTTCGGCATCACGAGCGTGTTCTGGTTCAGCTTCGCGCTCTATGCGCCGACGCTTCTTGCAGCGCTGCGCATCGGCATGCGCAGGCAGACCACCTCCGGCAAGCCCGCCGCATTCATCGCCAGCGTCCGGGAAGGCCTCGCATGGGTGCACCGCGACCGGCGCCTGATCGGCGTTTTCGTGATCACCATCATCTTCAACGTGTTCGGCTGGCCCGCGACCAGCATGGTGCCGGTGATCGGCACCGACTATCTGAACCTCGGCCCGAAAGGCGTGGGGCTCCTCGCGAGTTGCGACGGCGTGGGCGGACTGCTGGGCGCGCTCATCGTCGCGGTCCTCGCGCGCGCAGCGTGGTACGGGCGCATCTACGTGAACGCCACCGCCCTCTATCTCGTGATGGTGATGTTCTTCGCGACTGCGCCGGCCACGCCCGTGGCGGCCGTGTCCCTCTTCCTGGGCGGCATGTTCGGCGCGGGGTTCGCGGTGATGCAGGCGACGCTCGTCTACCGCGCGGCGCCGGTCGAGATGCGCGCCCGCCTGCTCGGCGTGGTTTCGGTGTGCATCGGCACGGGGCCGATCGGCTTTCTCTACCTCGGCTTCCTCGCCGAGATGTTCACGCCGCGCACGGCCACCGTGGCGCTCGCCGCGCAGGGGCTGTTGGTCCTGCTGCTCACGCGGCGCTACTGGGCGGGCGTGTTGCGGCTTTGAAGCGCGTGACTTACCTTGCGGGGATTCCCGGGATCGCCACGGCGCCTTTGGCGGCGCCTCGCGATGACATCGTACGAACGTGCTCGCGGGTCGCCACGGCGCCTCGAGATGAGATCATCAGGTGAATCATGAAAGCGATGGTATGTAAGTCCTTTGGCGGGCCCGAAGTGCTGGCGTTATGCGACGTGCCCGATCCGCCGCCGCCCGCTCCGGGCGAAATCCAGGTGCGGATCGGCGCACGCGGCGTGCAGTACGTCGACGTCCTGATCCTCGCC
>Ga0105106_10002914_pt1 | contig 12274 bp, 10 predicted proteins | sample PPLLaktember2015_5_FD_79109 | JGI IMG/M metagenome (GOLD analysis project Ga0105106, IMG submission 79109) | Freshwater sediment microbial communities from Prairie Pothole Lake near Jamestown, North Dakota, USA - PPLs Lake P8 Core (1) Depth... | ecosystem: Environmental > Aquatic > Freshwater >...
CAGCGCTGCTACAGGACTTCGATGGCCATGGCGACGGCCTCACCGCCGCCCAGGCAGAGCGAGGCGATGCCGCGGCGCAGACCGCGCTCTCTCAGCGCGTAGATCAAGGTGGCGAGCAAACGGGCGCCGGATGCGCCGATCGGGTGACCAAGCGCCACGCCGCCGCCGTTCACATTCACCTTCGACCAATCCCAGCCTTCCTTGGTCAGCGCGTAGCCGTCGGCCAGGACCTGCGCGGCGAAGGCTTCATTGAGCTCGATCAGGTCAACGTCGGCGAGCGTCCAACCGACACGCTCCAGCAGACGCGGGATGGCGCGCGCCGGCGCGATGAAGAGCTCCTTGGGCGGCACAGCCGCCTGCGCGTATCCCACGACACGCGCCAATGGGCTGCTGCCCAGGGCGTCGGCCTTCTCGCGGCTGGCGAAGACCAACGCAGCCGCGCCGTCGTTGAGTCCGGGGGCATTGCCGGCAGTGACCTTCCCGTCAGCCTTGAAAGCCGGCTTGAGTCCGGCCAGGACCTCGAGCGATGTGTCGCGCCGAGGCGTCTCGTCCTGCTCGAAGCGCGTCACCTGGCCCTTCTTCCCCGGGATGTCCACCGGAACGATCTCGGCCTTGAACTTGCCGGCGTCGATCGCGGCGATCGCCTTCTGGTGGCTCTCAAGTGAGAAGCGGTCCATCGCTTCCCGGGTGACCTCGTACGCGTCGGCAATCCACTCGGCGGCCATGCCCATGGCCCAGTCCTCGAAGGGATCCCACAGCCCGTCGTGCAGGAGGGCGTCGGTGAGCTGCGCATCGCCGTAACGCAGCCCCGTTCGCCCGCGGAGAAGGTGAGGGGTGTTGCTCATACTCTCCATGCCGCCAGCGACGATCAGCTGGGCGTCACCGGCGCGGATGGCCTGGCTGGCGAGCATGCCCGCCTTGAGGCCCGATCCACAGACCTTGTTGAGCGTGGTCGCACCGACGGTCGGGGGCAGTCCGGCGAAGATGGCCGCCTGGCGGGCAGGCGCCTGGCCCAGGCCGGCCGAGACGACGTTGCCCATGAAGACTTCGTCGATCTCCTCCGGTTTGCGGATGCCCGCTCGTTCGACGGCAGCTTTGACCACCAACGCGCCCAGCCGCCCGGCCGTGAGTGAGCTGAGGGCGCCCTGGAATCTGCCCATCGGGGTACGTACCGCGCTGAGGATGACCGGCTCGAAGCGGCCTGCGTCTTGGCTCATAGGGTCCTCTTGGTTGTTCGTGGCGGTGGCGGGGCGCTGGCCCTCACCGCGTATCGTCGAGCGCCTGCCAGCCCTGCAGCAGGCGCGCGTACGTGGTCTCCGGGAGGGAGGGAACCACGCGCGTCCCGGCGGTCGTGGTCATGAAGTTGGTGTCGCCCGACCAGCGTGGCACGACGTGCAGGTGCACGTGGTCGGCGACGCCCGCGCCGGCCGGAAGCCCGATGTTGATTCCTAGATTGAAGGCCTCGGCGCCGTATACGCGCCGCAGCAGGCCCAGGCTGCGCGCGGACAGGCTCATCAGTTCCGCCTGAGCCGGGCCGTCCAGGTCCTCGAGCGACGGCCGGTGTGCGTAAGGGACCACCATCAAGTGCCCGTTGGTGTACGGATAGCGGTTCAGGATGATGAAGGCCAGCGACCCCCGGTGGAGAATCAGGTTCTCCGGCCCGTCGGGTTGGGCCAGTGCGCTGCAGAAGATGCAGCCGGTCTCGTCCGCGGCTCTCTCGATGTAGGTCATTCGCCAGGGGGACCAGAGATGCTTCATCGCGTGCCCGGTCGATTGTAGCAGAGAACAGTAGCCGGGAGTACTGCTGGTCGTCGGGACGATCCGGGCGGACTGCCATTCGGGGCCGGGCAGGGATCCGACCGTTCAGGCTGACCCCACGGCCCGGCCCAGAGTGGGTACAATCCGGTCATGCTGGATCGGAAACGACTGCGCCGCGGGCTGCCGGTCGAAGGGCTGGGGCTGCCCGTGTACGTGTACCGGACGATTGGATCGACCAACGATCGGGCCTCCGAGCTGGCTGCCCAGGGGGCCCCGCACGGTACGCTGGTGGTCGCCGATGAGCAGACGGCCGGCCGCGGCCGTGCCGGCCGCCGTTGGATCACCCCGCCGGGCAGCGCGCTGGCCTTCAGCCTGGTCCTGCGGTTGCGCGCGGCGGGCCAGGCGACGATCGCGCCGTTGAACGCCCTGGGGGCGATGGCGGTCGTCGACGCGCTCGGCGAGGTCGGCGTCGCCGCCCGAGTGAAGTGGCCGAACGATGTCATTCTGGGTGGTCGCAAGGCGTGCGGCATCCTGGTGGAAGGTGCGTGGGTCGATGATGCGCTGGAATCCGTCGTGTTGGGGATCGGCCTCAACGTGGCCCCGGCATCGGTTCCCCCGGCTGCAGTCCTGGACTACCCGGCGACCTGCGTGCAGTCCGCCGCGTCGGCCGAAGTCAACCGCGTCGATCTCCTGCTGCGGATCCTGGCGGCCATTGCCGCCTGGCTCCCACGCCTCGAATCCCCCCACCTGACTGCCGCCTGGGAGCAGCGGCTGGCGTTCCTGCACGAGGAGGTCGAGCTGGTGGGGAAAGAAGGCCATGTCCGGGGCGTGTTGCTCGGTCTGGCGCCGGACGGGCGGGCGCGCCTGCGCTCGTCTTCGGGAGAGACGCTTCTGATCGGGGGTGAGACGGTATCGCTTCGGCCGGTTGACATGCCGGCGTAATCGTCTACACTGTCTCCCGGGCATTGCCCGGTGGAGGTGCCTGGCCATGTTTGACAACCTTCGCGAAGCGTCCACAGGCGGCGACGGGTACCCGGAATCCGGATCACGTCTGCGGGCTCCGCGTCGCAGCTCGGGGCGGCGCATCTTCGGGATGACGGCCGGACAGCGATTCCTGGTCTCCCTCCTGCTGCTGGTTACTGTCATCGTCATGGGTGTGATGTGCTTGCTGGTGACGGGCAGGGTGTTCCTCTAGGCCGCCTACGCCTGAACCAAAGGACCCGCAGCCGGTGCGGGTCCTTTCCTTTTCGAGGGCGGGCGGCGGGCAAGGTCAGATCGCGCCGCGGCCCGGTAGGGCCTCGTAATCGGCGCGCAGGATGCCGTAGCGGGCCAGGTCTTCGTACTGCCCCCAGCGTTTGACGTGCTGCCGCTGGCAGCCCTCGTAGGCCATGCCGGCCTTCTGCATGACCCGCCCGGAGGCGGGGTTGCGGGTGAAGTGGCAAGCGTGTACGCGGTTCAACCCCAGCGCGCCGAAGGCATACCCCAGCAGTGCGCGGGCGGCCTCGGTGCAGTAGCCGCGTCCCCAGTAGGGCTTGCCGATCCAGTAGCCCATCTCAGCCCGATCGTATTCGCGGGCGATGGCCAGGCCGATCGCCCCGACCAGCTCGCCGGTCTCACGCAGCGTCACTGCGTAGGTGACGGACTCGTCCTTGATGAACGCCTCGCGCTGAGCGTCGATCCAGCGCTCGGCCACGCCGTCTTCGTAGGGGTGGGGGATGGCCAAAGTCGTGGCGGCGATATCCCGCTCGCCCGCCAGCTTCTGGACGATGCCGGCGTCTTCGAGGCGGAACGGCCGCAGGATCAGGCGCTTAGAATGCAGGACCGGCTGCTCAACCAACCCGCCTCCGTGCCGCCTAGGGCAGCAGGGTCAGGTGCGCCTCGGACCCGGCCACTACCTCCGCTCTCGTCCAGAGCACCCGGTGATACTGGAAGTTGCGCCACAGGTCGATCATGTCGTCATAGTGCGGGCTGAACGGGTGGCCCGACTCGCCGGTGGTGAAGATGGCCAGCGAGCGCGAGAAGTCGGCCAAATCGATGATCTGCCGGTAGGATGGAACGACGGCGACGCCGTAAGGTTCGGAGGCGCTGTAGCCGGTGTTGTTGACTGTGGCGGCGGTGCCGTCGACCTCAACCGGGCCCCGGTTGAAGAGCCTTTCGATGGGCGCGATCCCGCTCTGGCCCAGGCTGGCGTTCTCGAACGTGGCGGTGTGCAGCTCGCCCCAGCGCCAGGAGCGGATGTTGCGGCCGAGCGTATCGGTCAGCTCCTCCACCGCCGCCGTAAGTGCCTGGAGCAAGATGTCGTCGCGCCGCTCGACCGTGTCGGGCGTGTGGATGTCGTCAAACCAGGGCGAGGACGGGTTCTCCAGCAGGGCGGGCAGCGCTTCGAGGATCGCCCCGCTGGCGCGCCAGAGCAGGTCTTCGCCCAGTTCGTCCCCGAGAGCGGTCTCGATCAGCCGCAATCGGAAGGCCTCGAAGATCGCCGCGCCGACGCTATCCCGCACAGCTCGCCCGTCCCAGGCTCGCAGGACGTCCAACGCTTCGGAGACGCGCGCATCTTCACTGGAGAGCGGGGCCAGGTAGGGCAAGATCAAGCGGGCCCAGACGGGTGTGCTGTCAGCCTGGATGGCCTGCATGTCGCTTACACTTAATGAAGGATCCGCCTCGATGAGCTCAACGATGCGCTGCGCCCGGTAGCCGGGATCCCAGTCGAGCGTGAGCATGAAAGGAAAGTCGGAGTGGACCACGGCATTGTTGGCGGTGACGATGTAGCCCTCATCGGGGTTGAAAGCGCGCGGCAGCGAACTGTACGGGATGGTGTCGATCCACTCATACTCACTGCTCCAACCCGGGACCGGCACGCTCCCGTCGCCAAGCGCCCGGATGGGGATGCGCCCTGGGGATTGGTAGCCGATATTGCCATCGACGTCCGCGTAAACGAAGTTCTGGCTCGGGCTGTCCCAGTAGCTGAGCGCCTCGCGGAACTCGTCCCAGTTCTGAGCCCGATCGAGGAGCACGATGGCCCGCATGAGCGTCCCGGGTTCGAGCGCTGTCCAGGAGAGGGCCAATGGCTCCCAGCCGTAGAGCCATGACTCCTCCTCACCCCCGACGACGTCGTTGATGATCGGGCCGTGGCGCGTCTCCCGGGCGAAGATCACCACCGGTTCATCTTCTCCGGCGACGAAGATCTCTTCCCGGATGATGCGCATGTCCTCCCACTCCCCGTCGACCTCATACTGATTGGGGTTCTGCGGATTGACCCGCTCGATGTACAGATCCTGGACATCCGGGCCGAGGTTGGTGACGCCCCAGGCGATACGGGCGTTGTGGCCGATGATCACACCCGGCGCGCCCGGGAACGAGCTGCCGACCACCTCGTACGGGCAGTCCGGGCCGACCGGTTCGCAGTGCAGACCGACCTCGTACCAGATGGCCGGCATCTGGATGCCCAAGTGGGGGTCGTTGGATAGGATGGGCATGCCCGTCTCGGTGCGGCTGCCGGCGACCACCCAGTTGTTGCTGCCGACGTCCGGCCCGCTGCCCAGGAAGTGCAGGTCGAACGCGGCCTGAGGTACGGCCTCGAGCGAGGCGCGACCCGGGTTCGGGACGATGACCGGGTAGTCCTCGTTGTAGCCGGGAACGAGCTGTGAGACCGCCGGCGTGCCCAGCCGGGTGGCGATGCGCGCCCGCAGCAGCTCCATGTCCATGTTGCCGCCCAGGTCCCAGTTCATGACCTTTCCCCAGGTGATGCTGTCCAGCGGGGTCCAGGGTTCGGGGGTGAAATCGGTGCCGATCAAACCGAGCAGGACGAACTCCAAGCCCAGGCGTGATTGATCGGTGGTCGCCAGATAGGCGTTCACCCCGTCGGCGTAAGCCTGCAGGATCGCCAGCGTCTCGGCGTCGAGCGCCTCCAGCTCGGCCGCGGCGGTGCGATGCCAGCCGATGGTGCGAATGAACCGGTCCGACCCGAGCGCCGACTCACCCAGGACCTCGGCCAGTCGACCGGTGCCGATGCGCCGCTGGAACTCCATCTGCCAGAATCGGTCCTGGGCGTGCACGAAGCCCTCGGCCAGGAACAGGTCATGCGAGCTGGCGGCGTAGATGTGCGGGATGCCGAGCTGGTCCCGGTAGACTTCGACCGGCGCCTGCAGGCCGGGGAGGTTCAGCGTGCCCTCCGTCTGAGGGAACTGGCGCCTGACGACGGCCACGCCCAGCCCAACGGCGGCCAGGATCACGACGACCAGGATGAGAATGAACACGAGGAGACCGCGGCGGCTTCGGCGATACATGGGGCTGCCTCCTTGGCTGGATAGGGCAAGGCTGTTCTAGCACCGATGCAAGGCGGCGTCAATCGGGGCTTTGCCGGGCCGGGCACTTTCGGACAACCACAAGCCGACGCGGTATAATTAGGCTCCGCCCAGTCGAATTCCCCGAACACGAGAGATACCGTCACTTATGGAAATCGGCATCGTACGCCAGGTCGATATCGACGAGCAGATGCGGGGAGCCTACCTCGATTACGCCATGAGCGTGATCGTGGCCCGCGCCTTGCCGGACGTGCGCGACGGCCTGAAGCCGGTTCACCGGCGCATCCTGTATGCCATGCACGATATGGGTATCCGGGCCAACACGCCCTACCGCAAGTCGGCCCGCATCGTGGGTGAGGTCCTGGGCAAGTACCACCCCCACGGCGATGCAGCCGTCTACGATGCCATGGCCCGCATGGCGCAGGACTTCTCCTTGCGCTACCTGCTGGTCGACGGCCAGGGCAACTTCGGCTCGGTCGACGGCGACGCGCCGGCGGCCATGCGCTACACCGAGGCCAGGCTGAAGGCGATGGCCGAGGAGATCCTCCTCGACATCGAGAAGGAAACGGTCGACTTCACCGACAATTTCGACGGGTCGCTCAGGGAACCGCTCGTCCTGCCAGCGCGCCTGCCGAACCTGCTCCTGAACGGCTCGTCCGGGATCGCCGTCGGCATGGCGACCAACATCCCTCCCCACAACCTGATTGAGCTGGCCCAGGCCGTCGCCTTCATGGTCGACAACTACGACCGCCTGGATGATGTCGCCGTCGACGATCTGATGCGTTTCGTCCCCGGCCCGGACTTTCCGACCGGTGGATTGGTCGTCGGCGTGGAGGGGATCAAACAGGCCTACAGCGCCGGCCGCGGTCGGCTGGTCCTGCGCGCCCTGGCGCATATCGAGGAGGCCAGCGGCGGGCGTCACCGCATCGTCATCACTGAGATCCCCTATCAGGTCAACAAGGCCAGCCTGATCGAGCGCATCGCCGAGCTCGCTCGCGAGGGCCGGCTGGGCGACATCTCCGACCTGAGGGACGAATCCGACCGGCGCGGCATGAGCGTGATCGTCGAGCTCAAACGCGGGGCGCAGCCGAAGAAGGTCCTCAACCAGCTGTTCAAGTACACCGCCCTGCAGACTACTTTCGGCGTGCAGCTGCTGGCGCTGGTCGACGGCGAGCCGCGGCTGCTCTCCCTCAAGCGCGCCCTGCAGCTCTACATCGAACACCGCCGCATCGTGATCACCCGGCGATCGGAGTTCGAGCTGGGCAAGGCGCGCGCCCGGGCGCACGTCCTGGATGGTCTGTTGATCGCACTGGCCAACCTGGATGACGTCATTAACACGATCAAGAAGTCGCCCGATGCCGACGTGGCCAAGGAACGCCTGATGACGCGCTTCAAGTTGAGCGAGATTCAGGCGCAGGCCATCCTGGATATGCAGCTGCGCCGCCTGGCGGCGTTGGAACGCAAGAAGATCGAGGACGAACACAAAGAGGTCACTGCCCGCATCGCCTTCCTGGAGGACCTGTTGGCCGACGCCCACAAGATCCTGGCCCTGGTCAAACAGGACATGGCCGAAATGGCCCAGAAGTACGGCGACCCGCGGCGGACGCGCATCGCACCGGATGCCAGCGAGACCTTCCGCGAGGAGGATCTGGTCGCCGACGAATCGGTGCTGATCAGCGTGACCGAGAAGGGCTACGTGAAACGAACGGCGGCTTCGGCCTACCGCCGCCAGGGGCGGGGAGGCCGCGGCGTGACCGGGCACGCCATGCGCGGGGAGGACGAGGTGGTGATGCTCTTCCCGGCGCGCTCGCTCGACAACATCCTGTTCTTCTCCGACCGAGGCAAGGTCTACTCGGAAAAGGCCTACCAGATCCCGGACGCCGATCGGACGGCGCGCGGCATCCCGATGGTCAACATCCTGGCCCTCAACGCCGACGAGACGATCACCGCCGCCGTCGCCGTGCCCAAGTTCGAAGAAGCGCGCTACTGCACCATGGCCACGGTGCGGGGCAAGATCAAGCGCGTGGCGCTGTCCGAGTTTGCCGCCGTCCGCGCCTCGGGTCTGATCGCCATCTCGCTCTCCTCGGGCGATGTCCTCGGCTGGGTACGCCTGACGACCGGAAAGCAGGACATCATCCTGGTCACCCAGCAGGGGCAGGCGCTGCGCTATAACGAGACCCACGTCCGGCCGATGGGCCGCCCGGCGGCTGGCGTGCGCGCCATCCGACTGCGCCAGGGCGACCGGCTGACCAGCCTGGACATCGTGGATCCGAAGGGCGACCTGTTGGTGGTGACGGCCATGGGCTTCGGCAAGCGCACGCCTCTCTCGGAGTATGCCGTCAAGGGCCGCGGCACGGGTGGGGTGGTGACGCTGAGCAAGGACAAGCTGGGCACCACCGGCCCGATCGCCGCGGCGCATGTCGTTCATGACGACGACGACCTGACGATCATCTCCACCGGCGGGATCGTGCTGCGGACCAAGGTCAAGCAGATCAAGCGCGCCAGCCGGGCGACAATGGGCGTCAAGGCGATCGGCTTGCGCGAGGGCGAAAGCGTGGCCTCGGTGGCGCGCATCGCCGCCAAGGACCTGGAGCAGGTCGGCGCTTCCGAAGAGGCCGCTGGTCCTGCCGAAAAGTGACCCTTCCGCTTCAGTCCAGACATCCGGCGCCTTCACGGCGCCGGATCCGTTTGCGCGCGTGCTGGAGCACGCCGAGCACGTCTGGCCTGCGGGGTCGATCGATTCCCCCTCACCCTGGCCTCTCCCTCCGGGAGAGGGAGCCGCAACCCTCTCCCCTTCGGGGAGAGGGCTAGGTGGAGATGGGTTCCCGGCGGATCCACCGCCCAGCCTGGGGCGCCCTGACCGGCGAGCGTGCCCGGATGTAGTCCTCGATGACCTCACGTGTGATCGTCGGGACCTCGACACGCCCCTGCTGACCGGCCTCGACCACCAGCAGGGGCGACTCCGCGGAGGTCTCCGCGTCGGTGTGCGCCAGACTATAGGTGCGCTGCGGATCGATGGGCAGGTCACCGACCAGCGCGGCGACGACCCGGCTTCCAACCGGCATGCCCGGGTCAAACTCGACTCGCAGACCGCTGATCTGCAGCCAGCCGACCCGCGGGCCGCGCAGGCCGCCTGGTCGCGACTCGCTCAGCGCAGGATCGAGGCTGCGCTCGAGCAGGTCGAGTATCTGTTGGCCGCGCACTTGCGATACCTCGGGGTTGGCTGTGACGCTCGAGCACTCGCACAGCTCTCCAAAGGTCAGCTTCCCGGCGCGCAGCCCCTTGTGGAATTGACCGGACATCAGACAGGCGGCCTCGGCCTGCATGCGCTCTCGCAGTGCGTCGGCTGCCAGGTCGCCCAGGGCGCACTCGGCCCGATCGTCGAGCACCAGATCCTCGAGCAGGTCGCCGATGGGTTGGTCGGCCAGCGCCTCCACCTCTCCTCCCGCCTCGGCGATGGCTTCCAGGACCGCGGCGTCGGGGGTCTCACCGACGTCGACCGGCATGATGCGCGCAGAGCGGGCCAGCACGGCCCCGTTCGCGGCTTCGAGTTCCAGCTCTACAATTCCCAGATGCTCCGCGTACTGCCCCGCCTGTGCGATCAGAACGCCATTCTCCTCCTGGCCTCTTTCGAGCAAGTCGTGGGAATGGGCTCCGATGATCAGGTCGATCCCCGGGACGGACTGAGCCAGTGCAATGTCGTCCTTCAGCCCCAGGTGGGATAGGACAACGATCACGTCCGCGCCGTCGGCGCGGAGCTGTCGCGCCACCCGTGCGACCGTCTCGTTGGCGTCGGGGAAGTGCAGGCCAAAGGCCTGGTAAATCCCTCCCCACGGAGCGGTAACGCCGATGACGCCGACTTGCGGGCCTCCCGGCACTGACAGCAGCACCGATTCGCGCAATCCGGCCGCCGGTGGCGCAGAGCCGTCGCGGCAGTTGCCGGCCAACACCGGGAATGCCAGGCGCGAGACGACCTCGGCCATGGCCTGCGGCCCATAGGTCAGCAGGATGTCGTTCCCCATCGTCATCAGCTCGTAACCCATGGCGTTCAGGACCCGGGCCAACGCCGCACCCTTCGACAATCCGCACAATCGGTCGCGCCGGTCGAGCGCGTCGCCTGCGTCCCACCAGAACACGGCTCGTCCGGCGGCGAGCGCGGCGGCGCGCTGGCGCTTGGCCACGGTGCTCAGTCGGGCCATCGCCTCCAGGCGGCCGTGCATGTCGTTTGTGTGCAGGATCGTCAGACCGCAGGTCGCCACCAGGCAGCGCTCCTCGACAGCTCCAATGTCGGTGGGCGGTCAGCTCGTCGGTGGTGTGCAGCAGCTCGCCGCAGGCAGGTGTCACCCAATCAGACGCAGCCTGCCCTGATCCCAGACGGCGGAGAAAGCCGGACCGGCTGCCCCGATCAAGCGGGCGGCCAGCGTGCGCAGTGCCTCCGGCGCCCGGCTGCTGACCAAAGCGAGTGCGCCGCCGGCCGGACGCCCGCTGCGCAACTGGCGGTCGTCGAGAACACGGACGGTCTGACGGGCGATGGCGGGCGACGGATCGATCACCCGAACGCTCGGGCCGGCGATCTCTGCAATCAGGTCGATGACCAGCGGGTAATGCGTACAGGCCAGCACCAGCGTGTCGACCCGTTGTTCGAGCAGGAGGCGGAGGGCGCGTTCGATGATTGTCCGTGTGTGGGCTGAGTCAAGCTCCCCGGCCTCGATCTGTTCGACCAGGCCGGGCAAGGTTTGCTGAACCACGCGTACACCGCTGGCGAATCGCTCGACGACCGAGGCGAACAACTCACCCTGAAAGGTCGCCGGTGTTGCCAGTACCCCTACCGCGCCGGTTCGGGTCGTCTCGGCGGCCGGCTTGACCGCGGGTTCCATGCCGACAAACGGGATCCCCGGGTAGGTGCGGCGCAGGTGGTGCAGCGCAGCCGCCGAGGCCGTGTTGCAGGCCACCACGATCGCCTTGGCCCCCTGTGCGGCCAGAAACCTCACGATCTCGACGCTGAAGGCGCGCACTTCTTCGAGCGGCCTGGGGCCGTAAGGGACATGGCCCTGGTCGGCAAAGAAGATCACGTCCTCGCCGGGCAGCCTCTCCCGGACTTCCCGCAAGATTGACAGACCCCCCACGCCCGAGTCGAACATCCCGATCGGTCGGCTATCCACGGGGCCCAGCCTCCGTCGACGCCGCGGCGACGAACGCCCGGAACAGCGTCAGCATGGCCGGCTCCGATAGCATCCGCTCAGGATGCCACTGGACAGCCAGCCCGAACGGATGCCCCGCCAGCTCGAGTGCCTCGACCACCCCGTCGGAGGTGTGGGCCACCGGGAGCAGATTGGCGCCGAGGCGGCGTGCGGCCTGGTGATGGTAGCTGTTGGCCGTCAGCCTTCTGCTGCCAAGCAGGGTTCCCAGGCGGGAGGATGGATCGATTTCGATCGGGTGCAGAGTCGGCTCGGCGCCCTTGGCTGTGGTGTGGCGGAGGCTGCCGGGCAGGTCGCGGGCCAGATCCTGGATCAGGCTGCCTCCCAGCGCGACATTGACGACCTCCAAGCCGCGACAGATGGCCAGGAAGGGCCGCTGGTGTGCCGCAGCCTGGCGGGCGAGGGCCAGCTCGCGTTCATCCCGCTTAGGGTCAACATCGTCCAGCCGGTCGCCGGGCACGTCGCCGTAGAGGCGCGGGTCCAGATCGCCGCCGCCGGCGAAGAGCAAGCCGGCCATGCCGGCAGAGAGGCTATCGAATTCGTCCCGATCGAGAGAGGCGGGGAGCAGCACGGGCTCGCCTCCGGCGGCGCGGACAGCCGTCAGGTAGGCGGCCAGCGGCTGATCGGCGGGGGCCAGCGGCGCCCGACCCTGGGTGATTCCGATTTGAGGCAAGCTCTCTCTCACGCTGGTCACCCCTCAGGGGTGCGGTCGTGGAATGCAGAGCGCCACCCGGCCGTCAGGGACGTGGGTGGCGCCGGATCATCCCGGTTCGGCCTGGCGACCGCGGCCGGAGTCGATCAGTTCTCGCGCTTTTCCTTCAGGCGGGCGCGCTTGCCGGTTCGCTCGCGCAGATAGTACAGCTGAGCACGGCGGACGTGCGATCTCTGCGCCACCTCCACCTTCTCGATGCGCGGGGAACGCAGCAGGAAGGTGCGCTCGACGCCGATGCCGTGCGAGGCCGTGCGCCGAACCGTGAAGTTGGCGTTGTTGCCGCCGCGGCGGAGCCGGATGAC
>Ga0105106_10002916_pt1 | contig 12270 bp, 10 predicted proteins | sample PPLLaktember2015_5_FD_79109 | JGI IMG/M metagenome (GOLD analysis project Ga0105106, IMG submission 79109) | Freshwater sediment microbial communities from Prairie Pothole Lake near Jamestown, North Dakota, USA - PPLs Lake P8 Core (1) Depth... | ecosystem: Environmental > Aquatic > Freshwater >...
CCGCACCCTGTCGATTGCGCCATGAACGGTCTCCGCCCCGAGCGGCGCCGCAAGAACATGGACGATGGTCCCCTCTTCGTCGACGACGTCGACGACCGCGACGCCGTCGAGGGTGCCTCGGTCGGAAGATTGACCGCCCGCCTCCGGGTAGAACGCCGTCTTGTCCAGGATGATCGCCGGGCGCCCGTCGACCACGCGCCTTTCGATGACACTGGCCTCGAATTCGGTCAAGTACGCATCTTCGTGGTACAGCTTCCTCGTTTCCGCCATGACATCCTCCGTTCGGTCAGCCCCCGTTGATCGGCCGCCCGGGATCAGGGCAAACGGTCGATCCGATCTCCCTCTTCATAGCCGTCGATGATCTCCTGCGGGACCTCATAAACCCGGCCCCATCCGCCGAGGCGTCCGACGATATCGGGCCGGGCGATGGGGCGTTTTTTCCCGGCCTGGATGAGATAGACGCTGCGATCCTTCCGCGTGCTCTGCTCGATGATCATCCTGCCTTCGAACGTCAGGTCGATCATCTCCTCGGTCTCCATCCTGTCCAGCGTTTCCTCCGAGGTTTCGACCAGGAATTTCCAAGGATTCTTGCCCTGGTTCCGGTCGTAATTGTAGCGGAACACGCTTTCCAGGCCCCTGAATGGCCTTTTGACGTAGGCCCCCATGCTTCTCTTTTCGATGAGATAGACCGTGGCGTCGCCCGCCTTGACGTACTTCCCGTCCAGATAGGCGAGGTTGTCGGCGTCCGGCCAGTCGGCGAACTCGTCCTCCATTCGGGTGAGTACCTTACGGCAATCGGACAGGGCATAAGGCATGACGTTGCTCCCCCGCATCTCCTGTTCGAGCTCGCCGAATGAAGCGGCCAGGTAGGTAAAAGCGTTGAAGACGTTCGTCCGCAGATCGTCCTTCCGAAAGAAGTCCGACTGGGATTCCGTCAATTTCAGAAAGAGCCGGCAAGAGGCCGCGAACGCCTCCGACTTGAAGAGGATGCCCTGTTCCCGGTCCGAGATGGTCCCGTTCCATCCCCGAAAATGGTCGAAGCTCTCCTGGGCAAGAACCGTGGCCTGACGCTCGAGCTCCACGCCCAGTTCATAGATCCGGTTCCGCTGGGGGGATGCCGGGCCATTCGGATCGCCGGGCGCCAGGGGATTTCCCCCCGCGTCGAAGGCCGGGGAAGAGCCCGAGAATGCCACCAGGACGAGGATGAAGATCGAGCGAATGGAGATTTTCATCGGGATGCCTCCTGGCTCTGTTTTCCCGGACTTAGCGGATCCCCGCGCCGAAATCCACTCCGGAAGTGTAGGGCCGGCGGCATGGCGGTGTCAATGGTCACGATCGGCCCATCCGTGATCTCTTATAAACCCATTCGACACCCCGGGCTGAAGCCCGGGGTATTTCTTGGGTTAATACTGAGCGGCGCTCTTACCCCGGTTTGAAAACCGGAGTTTGGCGCCGCGAATGTATCAAGAGAGAAGCCGGGAGACAACCAGCCAGGCCAGGGCAGACAGGAAGACGGTCAAAGTGGGTCCTACGAGGATCTTATAAACGTCCCTGAGCGGGGCCTTGAAGTAATCGGCCGTCAAGGCCAGGCAGAGATGCGCCGGGGACAGCAGGATGCCGACAAAGCCGCTGACGTAGGCGAAGGCCAGGAGTCCCATGTCCGGGTTCCCCTGCCCGATGATCGGGACGAGGAGCGGGAAGGCGATGGCCACATAGGCCTGATTGACGCCGGTGAGCAGGCCGATTAAGAACGGGGCGGCAAAGAGGAGGACATACCCGGAGGGGCCCCGGGGATGCACCACTCCGGCCACGGCCTCCAGGGCCCCCGAGGATTCGAGGATGCGCTTGAAGACCATCACGGCGACGGTCAGAAGGACGATCTTCGGCGAGAGGCTCTCGACAACGGTCTTCCACCGCTCCCGAAGATCCATCCGCGCGAAGACTTGGGTCAACACGGCCGAAATGCCGAGCGCTGCGATCATGCCGAACCGGAACGCGAAGATGAGGATGACGGCCGTCAGGATGGGCCAGATGCTGAGGACGACCATGAGGACGTCCTTCAGGGTCTTCGGGTTGTCATGGCCTTTCGGCAGGTACGGGACGTTCCGGAACAGGATAACGAGGCCTGCGGCGACGGCGACGAGCGTGAACGGGAACTGGTACAGGCTGATCTTCGAGACGGGAACTCGGAAGATGGCCGCCGCAATTATTAGATTGAAGTAGAGGGGCCAAAAATACTCCCAAATATGCCGGAACCAGTAGTTGAAGAACGTCTTCCAGGCCGGCGTGAGGTCCCATCGCTTTGCGGCCTCGTCCACGATAGGCGCGCCCATCATGGCGCCGGCCATCATGGGCAGGAGGCCGATGAAGGCCGAGGGAATGGCTAGGATCAGGCGGGGGTCGTCGACGAGGTTCCCGAGGCCTTCGACCATCCGCCGGAAGTGCCCCCCCCTCTGGAGGAAGTTCCCGATGTAAAGTACGAGGACGACGACCCCGACGAGGTTCAGGGTCTCGGAGGCGATGACGGCCTGGCCGGCGTTCGCGAAGAACGGCCCGGCCGGCATACCGAACAGAACGGCCGTCAAAACGCTGTCCAGGACGAGGACGAGTCCGAGGTCCACCTTCTTCCGGAGGAGGAAGAGCAGGAGGGCGATAATTAGGCCGATCTTCAACAGGACGATCATGACAGCCTATTGTATGCGTATCCGGGCGGGGGTCAAGCCGATTGAGAGCATGCCCCGCGAGAACGGCGGGGTTCGACGCTTGATCGTCCTCATGTCGCGGCGGCGAGGACCCGCGCCGTCGTCTTGAAATGCAGCTTGGCAAACCGGCCCAACGCCTCGGAGCCCAGGGCATTCACGAGCCGGACGCCCGCTTCCTCGACGATCGGGGCGGCTCCCTTTGGAAGCTCGACCCCGGCGTCGCGCGACAAGACCTTGAGCCGGTCCAGGAATTCGGCCCGGGCCAGGATGGACGCCGCCGCGACGGCCATGTCCTCCTCGGCCCGCGGCTGTTGGACGAGTTCGATGGACCTCCCCTTCTTCATGAGGGCGTCGAGGACGAGCGACTTGTCCCCGAACTGGTCGGTGACCGCCCGGTCGCCGTCCACGCGCTCCAGGATGTTCTCGATCGCCCGGGCGTGGCCCCAGGCCAGGAGCCGGTTCAGGTTCCGGAATTTCTCATAGAGCTCGTTGTACTTCTCCGGCCCAATCGCGACGACCGAGCAGACATAGCCCGTGCGGAGGATCCCCGCGATCTCCCGGGCCCGCTTGTCCGAAGTCCGCTTGGAATCCTTGACCCCAAGCTCGCGGAGAGCGCCTTCCTGGCCGTCCGGCATGAAGAAACCGGCGATGACGAGCGGGCCGAAGAAGTCCCCTTTCCCGGATTCGTCGGTCCCGATATGCCCTTTGGCGGCGGCGAAAAGTCTCGGCTGGTCCACGGGAGGGAATCCTAAGCTTCGTATACGACCTTTCCGCCGACGACGGTCAGGACGACCCGGGCCTCACGGATGCGGTCGGGCGGAAGAGCGAAAAGGTCCTTGTCAAGGACCGTCAGGTCGGCCAGCTTCCCGGCCTCGATGCTCCCCTTGTCCTTCTCGGCGAACTCAGCATAGGCCCCGCCGGTCGTATAGCCTCGGACGGCTTCCTCGACGGAGATCTTCTCTTCGGGGATCCAGCCGCCGGGGTGCTTGCCGTCGGACGTCTCCCGCGTCACGGCCGCGAAGATCCCCGCGATCGGATCGAGAGGCGCGACCGTCCAGTCGGAGCCGAAGGCCAGGACGGCCCCGGCATCACGGAGGGATCTGAACGCGTAGGTGGTCCGAGCGCGTGTCTTGCCGATCCTCCGCTCAGCCCAACAGCCGTCGTCATAGGCATGGTAGGGCTGGACGGAAGCGATGAGGCCGAGCCGCCCGAAACGGGCGATGTCCCCGGGTCTGAGGTGCTGGGCGTGTTCGACCCTCCAGCGCCGGTCGCGCGGGCCGTTCTCGGCGACGGCCTTCTCGAAGATATCGAGGAGCATGCTGTTGGCCCGGTCGCCGATGGCATGGATGGCGACCTGGAGGCCGGCCCGGTCCGCTTCGAGAATCCGCTTCTCCATGATGCCTTTGGGGAACATCTGTTGAGCGAGGATGCCGGAGGTCGAAGGATCGTCGGAATAGGGCTCGAAGAAGTAGGCCGTGGCCGAGCCCATGGACCCGTCCACGAAGCCCTTGAGGCCGCCGATCTTCAGGGTATCGTTGCCGAAAGGCGTCTTTAGCTTCAGCCGGGCGTAGATGTCTACGTCATCGATGGGGATGTAGACGTTGAGCCGGGCGGTCATGCGGCCCTGCCGGGCAAGCTCCTGGTAGACCTCGAAGCTCGAGGCGTTCGCCATCTCGTGGACGGACGTCACCCCGTGCTCTGCGGCGTGACGCAGGGCCGCTTCGGCGGCCCGGAGCTTCGCCTCCATGGAGAATTCCGGAATGCGGCTCTGAACGAGGTCGATGGCGGCATCCTTGAGGATCCCCGTCGGTTCCCCGGTCTTCGAGTCCTTGATGATCTCGCCGCCGGGCGGGACGGGCGTGTCCCGGGTAATCCCCGCGATCGCGAGGGCCGCTCCGTTGGCGAGGACCATGTGGCCGTCCAGGCGGTTGACGCAGACGGGATTATCGTGAGAAACGGCGTCGATCCAATCCCGCCGGGGAAGCTCTACCGGAGAGAATTGCTCGTGGTCCCAGTCGCCGTTCAGGATCCATTCGCCCTTCCCGAGCTTCCGGGCCTCGGCGCCGATCCGGGCGACGAACTCCTCGCGGCTCCGGGCGTCCCGGAGCTGGATGCTCGAGAGGGCGAACCCGCCTCCGAGAAAATGGGTGTGACTATCGGTGAAGCCGGGGAAGACCGCGGCGCCCCCGAGGTTAACGACGCGGGTGCCCGGGCCGGCCAGGGCCTTGATCTCCGCCGACCTCCCGACCCGGAAGATCCTGCCGTCGCGGACAGCGACCGCTTCGGCAACGGAGTTGGCGGGGTTCATCGTATGGACGGCGCCGTTGATGAGGACGAGGTCTGCCATTTCCTTCTCTCCTTTGGAGCAGGTGCCTGAGAATAGCGCCGTGACGAGGACGGCAACCGGAGCGATGCGCTTGAACATGGGGCCTCCGAAGCTCCATTTATAGATTCTTTTTACCGGAAAATCAACCCTATGTTACAATGGCGGTCCTCCGAGGAACTGCGGATGCATGTTCGCTTACGCGCCCGGCCGGGCGGGCGAGGTCGCCGCCGCGATTGAAAAAGCGGGAGGCAAAGCGTATATTATCCGGGTCGACGAGGGAGCCAGGGTCGAGGGTTGAGCCCTGTTCATCGGTCACGATCCCCGCAGTAGGCATTAAGGACGGAGGAAGGCTTATGATCGACGCGACGAATATCCGCAAGGGCATGCTGATCATCATGAACGGACAGCTTTACCGGGTCATGGAAATGCAGCTCATCACGCCGGGCCGGTGGAAGGCCATGGTCCAGACCAAGCTCAGGAACGTTCGCGAAGGGTCCCAGATGGAGCACCGGTTCCGGTCCGAGGAGCGCCTCGAGCAGGCCCACCTCGAAGAGTTGGAGATGGAGTTCCTCTACGAGCAGGCGGGCGAGTACTTCTTCATGAACCTGGAGACCTATGAAACGGTCAAGCTCGAGACCGAAGCCATCGGCGAGGGCGTCGGCTATCTCAAGCCGAACCTTGTGATCACAGTCCAGTTGTTCGAGGGCAAGCCGATCGGCGTCCTCCTCCCCAATTCCGTCGACCTGAAGGTCGTGACGACCGAGCCGAGCCTCAAGGACGCCACGCGCTCGGCCGTCAACAAGCCGGCGACGCTCGAAACGGGCCTCGTCATCACCGTCCCCCAGTTCATCAAGGAAGGCGACGTCATCCGCGTCGACAGCCGCGAGAACAAGTACATCGAGCGGGTCAAGACGAAGTAAGGGCCGGCCGGCGGCCCGCCACGAAGGGATTCAGTACTTCTGCTGGAAGATCCCAACGTTTCCGAAGGCGTCCCGGACCCGGACCGTGACCAGGCTCTCGGCGTTCGCCGGAAGCTTCAGGGAGAACTTGTAGGCCTCGGTCCTCGAATCGGCGATGCCGTCGACGGGGAACACGACCCGCCACTCCCCCGGCCGGACCAGGACCTTGACCTCCTCGACGGTCGAGAAGGCATCCTCCGCCTGGAAGCTCACGTCCAGGCCACCCGCCCCCCGGACCGCCGCGAATCCCTTGACCACCGGAAAGGAATTGTCGACGACGAAGGGCGGCCCGACGCGCTCGGCCTGAAGCTCCGTGCCCAGGGGGTTCGAAGGCGCGTCCGAGGCCGTCACCTTCAGGAGGTAAGTCCCGTCGGAATAGGTAAGCGTATCGAAAGCGAATAGGGTCTCGCTCCGGAAAGGCCGGAGCAGCCGCCATACCGATTCCCCTTCCTTCCGGATGGATAGGGTATAGGAGAGATCGTCCCCGTTCTCGTCGGCGGCCTCCCAGAGGATCGTCCGGTATCCTTTCCGCTCGATCTTCTTGGCGACGATCAGGGTCTCCGAGGCAGGCTTCGCGGGGGCCGCGTCAGGCCCGCTCGATTCCTCGCCCCAGACCACGTCGTCGTCCGCCGGGGGCTTGAGGAAGACCTCGTTGGGCTTGAACACGTTGAGCCTGTCGACCGTGGGCGCGAGGTTGGTCTGGAGATAGAAGACGCCGGTCTTCTGGAGTGAAGGCGAGGCCTGACCGGACGGCGTCTTGAAGAGGGCCTTGAACTGCAGGAAACGGGCCTTCGGGCTCAGGACCTGTTCGCCGGGTTTTTGCGAAGGCGGCGACCAGTCGCTCCACGTCTGATTCGGCTCGCTCGAGTTCCCGGTCCGCGTCAGGACCTGGAGGCTCGTCCCCGCCCCGAGCTCGGCCGTCCATTCCATCTTCCCCCAGCTCGAAATGGTCTGGGAATCCAGGACCGGGCTCAGGTATTCCCCGGCCAGCCTTTGCCCGGACCGGATGATGCCGAGGGCGCACGGATTGTTGCCCACGATGTAGGTTTTGTCCCTGTCGGAGATCAGGAGATAAGCCTGCTCGGACGCCTCCTGGAGAATGAGGGACGTTCTCTCGTCCCGGTCGACCGCATAGATGCGGCCCTTTCCTCCGGTCCCGAACAGGACGGTCCCGTTCTCCTTCAGGACCACCGTATAGATCATCTCGTCGACCGACCTCCAGAGTCTCTTGGCCACGCCGTTCGGGCTCACTTTATAAAGGGCGCTCGGCTCCTTGCCGGCCGCGGGCGGCCCGGGCGCCGCTTCCGGCCCGGCCGGGCCCGCAGAAGCGACGGTGACAACGACGTCGGCGTCGGCTTTGACCGAAGGGGCCGGGGCCTCGTCCTTGCGGGGTTTCGAGGGCGTCCCCGAAGCCGAGGCGTAGATGTTCCCCTCCTTGTCCAGGACGAGGCTGCGGACCTCTTCGTAGGGGGATTCGAAAAGGACGGCGGCCCGGCCGTCGCGGGACAGCCGGTAGATGGACCCGCCCCCGCCGCTCCCGGCGTAGATATCGCCCGAGCCGGCTTTCCTCAGGCAGAGGATGTGGTTTTCCTCCGCTTTGAGGACCTGTCGGCCCTGGCCCTGGGGATCGATCTCATAGATCCCGCCGTTCTCCCCGACCGCCGCCAGGAGGCTCCCGGATTCCGTGAACGCCAGGTCCCAGACGTACTTCTCGGACGGATTGAAGAATTCCTCGCCCTTGCCTTTCGCCGTGATCCTGTAGATCTTGCCGTTTGGGGACGTCCCGGCATAAAGGGCTCCCTTGCCGTCGCGGGCCAGGCAGGTCACGTCGATCTCCTGGGTCTGGAAATAAAGCTCGGCCTTCCCGTCGGAGCCGATCCTGTAGATCTTACCGCCGTGTCCGGTCCCGAGGAAGAGCGCGCCGTCGGGTCCGGCGAGGAGTGCCATGTAAAATTCCTCGCTCGGCCCGGCGATCCGATCCTCCTGGGGGGCGAGCGCGAGCACGCCGTCGAACGCGAGCGAGACGCCGTCGAACTTGCCCCGAAGGAAATCCTCCTTGGTCCGAAGCTCCCACCGCCGGGGGACAACGGCCTCCAGGGACAGGGCTAGGACGACGCTCATCAGGATGCCCGGGACGATCTTTCTCATTGCCGTTGTCTCCTAATTGCGGATCTTGATCGGGATGACGGCGGCCCCCCGGAACACGTACGGGACGGGCAGCTGGTACTCGCTCAGGGTCGACCGGGTGAGCTCCGTCGGGGACGATGCCGCGGCCCTCGGCGAGGCGAACATGGATTTCAGCGTCGGCGGGAGGTTGGGCATCTCCTCGCCCTTCAGGAAGAGGCCGGGCTTGGCGGCCATGACCTTGAAGTAGATGCGATTGTTCTTCCGGAGATTGCCCAGGATCCGGATGAGCTGGTCCAGGTCCCGCGGGACGAAATCCTGCGTCCGGTACTGGCTCCGCTCGATCTGCTGCATCGAGGCCGCGTCGCCGACGACGAGGTAGAATTCCGACCCGCCCGGGAGGTTGGGGGTCTGAATGGAGACCTCCTCGACGAGGCCCTCCTCCTTGAAGGTCCGGTAATACGTCTTGATCTGGATGCGCTCGCCCGGCGAGGCCTCGTACTTGTCGAGAAGGACCCTGTCCAGGCTGCAGAGCCGGGCCTCTTCGGAGGCTCGGACGTTGAGGTCGATGCGGAAGATCCCGACGTCCTTGAACTCATTGTTCGTCAAGTAATAGACGACCGCCGCCACGATCCCGGAAAGACTCGAAGACGGGTTGTCGTAGTTGCCCGAGAACAGGTCCTCGAGGTGAACGCTCTGGCCGTTGTCGAGATAGACGTCGCCGTCGAAGTCGAGCGAGACGTTCCCGTACGACCGCTCCTCGCCCGTGATGATGGAGGACAGGGCCATGTTCACGAGGGCGGGGCTCAGGATCCTGTCGTTGACGATCCGGAACGCGAACTCTTTCCGGACCGAAGGACCGGAGGAGAGCTTCACCCGGACGGGGACGAGGCGGGGGGCCTTGCCCAGCTCGCCGAAGGCGCCGGCCGTCCGGTCCTGGGAGAACCGGCCGACCATCGGCCCGGTCGCGCCGAGTTTGAACGAGCTCTGGACGCTCGGGACGACAGTGAGGACGTTGATCTTGGTCATCGGGAAATCGACGGCCCCGAGGTTGTAGAACGGGTGTCCGAAAGCCAGGATCTTATCGCCGTCCACGTGGGTGACGGTCCCCACGGCCGTCATGTCGAGGTCGCCGCCCATGAGCTGGACGCCTACGGCCTCGCCCTCCTGGAGGCGGAGCCCGGAAAGGACCGGGCGGTCTCCGGATTGCCCGGCCGAGCCGGCCCTGACGGGCTGGAATCCCAGCCCGGAAAAGAACGCGCTGGCCCGCTCGAAGGCCGGGGTCGAGAAGCCCCCGAGAAGCACGGGGACGTTGAGCGGAAGGAAGGATTCCGGCGAGGGCGCCGACGTGGGGTTCGGCCCGCGGGACCTTTTGTAGAGGGCGAGAAGGTCATCGAGCGTCAGGCTCTTCTCCAACGGGAGGGGCACGGCGGCGCCGGGCGCCGGGACCGCGGGGGCACGTTCGATGGCCAGCATCTCTTCGATGGGAGTGATCCCGGCGATGGGCTCCTTGGAGAACGGGAAGCTGAAGGCGACGGCACCGACGAGCTTGCCGTCCACGTAGACCGGGCTCCCGCTCATCCCTTCGATGACCCCGCTCGTCTCCAGTCCCCGGCCCCGGAGCCGGGCCAGGATCATGTTCCGCTTGGGCCGATAATTCTCCAGAACGCCGAGGATCTCGGCGTCGAACTCCTCGATCCGGCCGGCCTCGAAGACGCTCTTCCCCTTCCCCTTCATGCCCATCTTGACCTCGACGAGGGGCATGATGATCGAGGCCGCTTCGAGCGAGGCCGCGGCGAGTCCCAGCAGGAACGTCCCGGCGAGCACCCCGCACGCCGTCCATTTTCCCATGCGTCCGTTCATTCTATTCGTTTCCTTCCCCGGGCATCGTCCCCTTTCCGGAGGGACGGCCTTATGGGACGCCCGTTGACGGCCGGGCGCGAATCTCCTACAATCCGGGCTATGAAAGTCCTGGTGACGGGAGGCACGGGCTTCATCGGCCGCCACCTCCTCGATCATCTCCGGTCCAGGGAGGACGTCGAGACGTTCGCCCTGGTCCGGGATCCCCGGCGGCTCGGAGAACGGCGGGAGGGGCTCCGCTTTCGGGTCCTCCGGGGCGATCTTAATTCCATCCCGCCCCTGCCGCCCGGGCTCGACGTCGTCTTTCATCTCGCAGGCTTGACCAAATGCGCCGACGCGAAAGATTATTATACCGTAAACACGGGAGGGACGGCAAGTCTCGTCCGATGCCTTCTCGGGCAGGGTCTGCGGCCCCGCCTGGTCCACCTCAGCAGTCTGGCCGCGGGTGGGCCGTCAGGGCCCGGGAGAGCCGTCCGCGAGGACGACCCGCCCCGGCCCGTCTCTCCCTACGGCGAAAGCAAGCTCCAAGCGGAAGAGGCGGCCCTGAAATGCCGCGGCGAGCTCCTCGTTTCCGTCCTTCGCGTCGCGGCGGTCTATGGGCCCGGCGACGAGGATTTTCTCGCCTATTTCCGATACGTCCGGAAGGGCTTCCTGCCGCTCCTCGGGCGACGGCCGCGCTACTTGAGCCTCTGTTACGTCGGCGACGCCATCCGGGCGATGGACCTCTGCGCCCGGCCGGGGACGGCCGCCGAAGGGGTCTTCAACATCGCCGATCCGACGCCGTATTCGTGGGAAGACCTGGGCCGGGCCGCGGCCGCGGTCCTCGGAAAAAGGCTTGTCCCCCTGCGCGTTCCGATGCGGGCATTCGGGTCGGCGGCCGCGATCGCGGAAACGGTGTCCCGGGTCACCGGGAAACCGACCCCCCTCAACAGGAGCAAGTACCGCGACGCGCGCCAGTTCGGCTGGGTGGCCGACGTCCGCAAGGCCCGGGACGTCCTCGGCTTCGAGGCCCGCATCCATCTCGCTGAAGGGATCAAAGAAACGATCGGCTGGTATGTCCGGAACGGTAAGCTTTAGGGCCCAAAGCCCCCGTCATTTCTTCCTGATCAGGGTCGAGCGGGTCGTGAACGCCACCGAGAATTTCGAGGTCGTCTTATAGCACCACCCCTCCCCGGGGGAGCGGGCGAAATATTTGATCCGGCCCTCCAGGATATGCCCCCCGGGCTTGGCGTCGGGGGCGACGGTGAACGGGATGGCGACGGGATTCGTCAGGTCCAGGAACGTCCCCTCGGGCCTCTCGACGACGTCGATGTCGAGGTCCGAGGCCGTGAAGAAGTTCTTGGGGAACGAGATCTCCGGCACGGGGGTGAAGTCGATGATGAACGAGGGCTGGGCGCTGATGAGGACGCCCTCGCGGACGGCCAGTTTGATGAGCGCCTGACCCTCCTCCCCCCGGGAAAGCCTCTTGGGCACGACGGAGCATTCGATCTTCAGAAGATCCTCGTCCTGGGGCAGGGAAGCGGGGGCGGCCAGAGCCAGAAGGCCGGCCGTAAGGACCCAGGAAGGGAACAGGGAACGCATAAACATCGGGAAAATCTTACTCCCCGGGAGCGGAAAAAGCAAAATCCCGCTTTACACTGGGCCGCCCCTTCCCTATAATTCGGTACTTCCATGAACAGACGAACCATCATCACGGGCATCGGGCATTACGTTCCGCCTCGCATCGTCACGAATTTCGACCTCGAGAAGCGGATGAACACCTCGGACGAATGGATCCGGCAGAGGAGCGGGATCGTCGAGCGCCGCCATGTCGAGCCCGGCGTCGGCAGCTCCGACCTCGCGGTCGAAGCGGGCCGCCTGGCCATCGCGGACGCAGGGGCCGGGCCTGCGGACATCGACTTCGTCATCGCGGCCACCCTTTCCCCCGATCACTACTTTCCCGGCATCGGCGTCATGATCCAAGCCGCGCTCGGCTTGGGGACCGTCGGCGCGCTGGACGTCCGCGACCAGTGCTCCGGGTTCCTCTACGGCCTGTCCGTGGCCGACCAATACATCCGCGCGGGGACATACCGGAAGATCCTCCTCGTCGCCTCCGAGGTCCAGTCCTCGAACCTGGACTACTCCGATGACGGCCGGGACATGGCCGTCCTGTTCGGCGACGGGGCCGGCGCCGTCATCCTCGAGCCCGACCCCGGAGAGACCGGCCGGGGCATCCTCTCCACCCATCTCTATTCCGACGGCCGGTTCCTGTCCGACCTGTGGATGGAGAAGCCCAGCTGTCGGGACAACCCGACGTTCC
>Ga0105106_10002918_pt1 | contig 12269 bp, 8 predicted proteins | sample PPLLaktember2015_5_FD_79109 | JGI IMG/M metagenome (GOLD analysis project Ga0105106, IMG submission 79109) | Freshwater sediment microbial communities from Prairie Pothole Lake near Jamestown, North Dakota, USA - PPLs Lake P8 Core (1) Depth... | ecosystem: Environmental > Aquatic > Freshwater >...
AGGCCTCTTTACCGGAATGCTTCCTTTTGTATGGTTCACAAACCAGCCAACGAACTCAGGACTGATCCAGGTTCCCGAGATCGGATGGGGCCCGGGTAATGTAAACCTTGTCGATCTTGATTTTCAGCCTGATTACAAAGCATTTATTGCCAGCAGACCTGATATCTTCCCGCAAAGCCCGAGCACACTCCCAAGTGGGTCTGCTCTTGCCCAGGTTTCAAAAGAGTTCAAATTACCTCAGATATGGCGTTCCAATATAGGGATTGATGTTGAACTTCCATGGAATATGATATTTACAGGTGAAGCAATCTTTTCTAAAGACATAAACGCTATTAAGCAGGTAAATATTAATGAATCAGATCCTGCCGGTGTAATGATGGGTCCGGATAACCGTCAGTACTGGACCACCAACAAAGTTGTCAGTTCAGTCGGAAGTGCAATGGAGCTTGCAAATACCGACGAGGGCTACCAGATGTCATTGACTGCACAGTTGACAAGGAACTTCAGAAACGGCTTTGCTGGCATGTTTGCCTATACCTATACTCAGGCTAAGGATATTACAGCGAATCCGGGTTCGGCAGCTTATTCTGCTTTTTCATCCAACACTTCTGTGACCAGCCTGAATAATCCGGGTCTCAGCTACTCTAATTTTGCCACTCCTCATAAACTAATAGGGAACATTTCATACAAAATAGAGTACGCACAGCATCTGGCAACAACATTTTCGCTCGTTTACCAGGGATATCAGACAGGACGCTGGTCTTATACTTATTCCAACGACCTCAACGGCGATGGTATTTCATCGGATCTGATGTATATTCCTGCAACTGCCAGCGAACTGGATTTTACAGACTACAGGGGTATGACTGCTGATGATCAGCGCAATGCTTTCTGGAATTATGTCAATAATAATGAATACCTCAATAGCCGCAAAGGCCAGTATGCAGAACGTTACGGTGAAATCAGGCCATGGCTCCACAGATTTGATGCTAAACTTCTTCAGGATCTTTTCACTAACTTCGGAACCGATCGCAGGTACACACTGCAGTTAAGCATTGACTTCCTTAATGTAGGCAACCTTATAAACGACTCGTGGGGGACATATTACTATAATCCGCTTGCAAGCTATGAAAATGTGCGTCCTTTAAGAGTAAATAACAGAGGTACGGCAACCGCTGCTCCGGTGTATACCCTGAATGCAAATTCTCTTGACGATTTTGCCAGTAAGACAACAATCAGCAAAGATATCAGCACATCAAGTACCTGGGGTTGTCTTCTCGGAATCAGACTTCTATTTTAAAGAGTAGTATACTATTGAACTAAATTAAAGGGGCTGTCAACAAGATAGCCTCTTTTTTTGTTTATATAGAATCTGACATTAGAGAGAACCAACCAGGTTTTTTCAACTTTCAGATAATTAGGTGTTTTGCATCCGATTAGCAAAAGAATGGTATTCAAAAATCTCTTAAATTGCTGATATACAGAAGCTAATGGCTTAGTTAATAACTACCTTGTCAAATGTTAATAAACTTAAAATTTTTGTCTTGCATTGAGATGTATGCTTATCTATTTTAGCAAGTACCCGCTTAAAAAATCAACGGTCGTTTAATAGTAACATAATCAGAGAATAACAGAATAATTTTTATATATGGGAGAGCTATTTGTCCAGGAATCAGCAATTACATCAGAAAAACAAATTGATGTTTCATCAACTGAAAACAGAAAAAAGATGAATGTGAAGGAGGCTGTCAAAGAAAAGGAAATAAAAACGGGGAAAGTCACTTATTCTCATGATGAAGCTGTTGATGCCAGTATCGGATATTTCAACGGAGATGAACTGGCTGCCAGGGTGTGGGCAAATAAGTATGCCTTAAAAGATTCATTTGGGAACCTTTATGAAAAGACTCCGGATGATATGCACCACCGGCTGGCAAGGGAAATCCACAGGGTTGAACTTAAATACAAGAATCCGCTACCGGAAGAACTTATTTATAATGTCCTGAAGGATTTTAAATACATTGTACCCCAGGGAGGGCCGATGACAGGCATCGGGAATGATTTCCAGATAGCTTCTCTTTCAAATTGCTTTGTTATCGGGAACGACGGAAAATCCGATTCTTACGGAGGTATAATGAAGATTGACCAGGAACAGGTCCAGCTCATGAAACGCCGCGGCGGAGTCGGTCATGACCTGTCGCATATAAGGCCAAAAGGGACTCCGGTTCTGAACAGCGCCCTTACTTCTACGGGAGTAGTTCCTTTTATGGAAAGGTATTCAAATTCAACACGCGAGGTTGCCCAGGATGGCAGACGAGGCGCTTTAATGCTGTCAATATCGATCAAGCACCCCGACAGCGGGAAATTTATCGACGCCAAGCTTGAGAGCGGAAAGGTAACCGGGGCAAATGTCTCAGTAAAGCTTACTGATGATTTCATGGATGCAGTAGAATCCCGGGGGCTCTTCAGGCAGCAGTATCCTGTTGTTTCTGATAATCCGAAATTTGTAAAGGATATTGACGCCAGCGAGCTTTGGAGCAAGATCATACATAATGCATGGAAATCGGCCGAACCGGGAGTACTTTTCTGGGATACTATAATAAAGGAGAGCGTTCCTGACTGCTATGCCGATCTTGGTTTTGCAACAGTGTCGACCAATCCATGCGGTGAAATTCCCCTTTGCCCTTACGACAGCTGCAGATTACTTGCTATCAATCTGTACAGCTACGTGGATGATCCATTCACAAAGAAAGCCAGATTCAATTTCGACCTGTATAAGGAACATGTCGGACTGGCACAGCGGATGATGGATGATATCATCGATCTGGAACTTGAAAAAATTGATTTTATACTATCTAAAATTGAAGCTGATCCTGAATCGGACGAACTTAAGCAAGTTGAGAAAAACCTGTGGAAAAACATCCGGAAAAAATCAGAAGAAGGCAGAAGGACAGGTATAGGTATTACTGCTGAAGGCGATATGCTGGCAGGCCTTGGGCTAACATACGGAACTGATGAAGCAACGAATTTCTCAGTTGAAGTCCATAAAACTCTTGCTCTTGAGGCGTATAAATCGTCCACTTACCTGGCAAAGGAGAGGGGACCGTTTACAATTTATGATTCAGAAAGGGAAATGAATAATCCCTTTATCCTCAGAATGAAAGATGCCGATCCGGTGATGTATAATAATATGGTGAAATTCGGCCGCCGTAATATAGCCCTGCTGACAATTGCTCCCACAGGAACTACCAGCCTGATGACTCAGACCACCTCGGGAATTGAACCTATTTTCTCTGTCTTTTACAAAAGACGCAGGAAGGTCAATCCTAATGATAAGGATGTAAATGTGACATTTAAGGATGAAGTAGGAGATGCATGGGAAGAATTCAATGTATTCCATCACAAATTTGTTGACTGGCTGAAGCTTAGCGGGTATGATCCGAATAAAGTAAACAGAATGAGTGATGAGGAAATTACTGAAATAATAGCCAAATCTCCTTATAATAAAGCCTCGGCCAATGATGTCGACTGGATTGCGAAGGTGCGTATGCAGGGTGCAATTCAGAAATGGGTCGACCACTCTATCAGTGTAACAATTAATCTGCCTGCAGAAGCCAAAGAAGAGCTCGTAAGTGAACTCTACCTGACTGCCTGGAAGTCAGGCTGCAAGGGTGCAACTGTCTATCGCGACGGTTCAAGAAACGGAGTGCTGATAGCAGGCAAGAACGAATTACGGACTGAAAAGCTCAAACGTCCCAAAGTGCTCGACTGCGACGTTATAAGATTCAATTTTAATGAGGAAAAATGGGTCGCTTTCGTAGGGCTTAAAGAGGGTAGGCCTTATGAGATTTTTACAGGACTTGCAGATGAGGAGATTTTTCCTATTCCAAAGACCATTATCAAGGGTAAGATAATAAAGATGAGGATGGATGATGGCAAAACCCGTTACGATTTTCAGTATACCGATAAATACGGATATAAGAAGACCATCGAAGGACTCTCGCATATGTTCAAACCAGAATTCTGGAACTATGCAAAACTGATATCCGGCGTTCTCAGACATGAAATGCCCATTGCCGACGTGGTTAGTCTGGTGCAGTCGCTTAAGCTCGACAGTGAATCGATAAACAACTGGAAGAGTGGTGTGGAGCGTGCCCTTAAGAAATATATTCCAAACGGGACAAAGGCAAAAGGCAAATGTGGTGAGTGCGGCTCACATAATCTCGTTTATGAGGAGGGATGTCTGATCTGCAAAGACTGCGGATCATCAAAATGCGGCTGATCTGATTTGTTATTTAATTACCTTAAGTTCCTTTCCAATCTTTTCAAAAGCACTTACAGCTTTGTCAAGATGTTCAATCTCGTGGGCGGCAGAAAGCTGAACACGTATCCTTGCCTGACCTTTTGGAACAACCGGGTAATAAAAGCCTGTCACATAAATACCTTCAGTAAGCAGCTTAGCAGCAAAATCCTGCGAGAGCTTTGCATCATAAAACATAACCGCACAAATTGCTGACCGTGTTGGCTTTATATCAAAACCAAGAGCTGTCATCTTCTCAATAAAGTACGCTGAATTGCGGTGAAGCTTGTCCTGCAGTTCGTTGGTACCGGTCATCATTTCAACCATTTTAATTCCTGCCGCAGCGACCATTGGAGGGATCGAATTTGAAAACAGATAGGGACGCGAACGTTGTCTCAACAGCTCAATAATTTCTTTTCTTCCGGTTGTGAAACCTCCAATCGCTCCTCCGAATGCTTTGCCCAGGGTTCCTGTTATAATCTCAACTTTTCCTTTGAGATCATAGAGTTCAGTCACACCCCTGCCGGTTCTTCCGACCACTCCGGCGGAATGCGATTCGTCGACCATAACCATTGCGTTATACTTTTCGGCCAGGGGAACTATCTTATCAAGAGGTGCCACATTCCCGTCCATCGAGAATACTCCGTCGGTGACGATCAACCGGAACCTTTGTTCCTGTGAAAGTATGAGCTGCTTTTCAAGCTCTTCCATATCGGCATTCTCATACCTGTATCGCTGAGCTTTACAGAGACGGACACCATCAATTATGGAGGCATGGTTAAGGGAATCCGAAATAATGGCGTCCTGATCTGTCAGCAAGGGCTCAAAAACCCCGCCGTTGGCGTCAAAGCATGCAGCATAAAGAATTGTGTCTTCGGTTCCGAAGAATTCCGCAATTTTTGATTCGAGTTTTTTATGAAGATCTGTTGTCCCGCAGATAAATCTTACCGAAGACATCCCGTAACCATGATCGTCGAGCGAGGCTTTTGCAGCTTCAATAAGCTGTTGGTTATTTGATAGGCCAAGATAGTTGTTGGCACAGAAATTCAATACTTTCTGCCCTGTATCAAGAGTGATTTCTGCCCCCTGGGGCGATATGATTACCCTTTCATTTTTATACAGGCCTGCTTCCTTTATCTCGCTCAGAACTGTGTCCAGATGTTCTTTAAAATTTCTATACATATCTAAAATATTATTAAAATCCTTTGAGCTCCTTTGTGAGTACTTGGTGTTCCTTAGTGGTAAAGAAGAATTAACCACGAAGGTCCACAAAGGATTTCACTAAGGTGCACAAAGGAATTCGTTTATAGTTTAATCCCAGTTTAAGATAACCTTACCGCAATTTGTACTTTCCATGATATCGAATCCCTTCTGAAAATCGTCGATATAATATCGATGGGTAATAACCGGATTAAGGTCGATACCACCAATTATCATCTGTTCCATCTTGTACCAGGTCTCCCACATTTCCCTTCCATATATACCCTTCAATGTAATTGCCTTAAAGATAATGTCGCTCCATGGCACTTCAAAATTTGAAGGCAGAATGCCAAGCAAAGAGATACTCGATCCGTTGTACATATTGCTTATCATTTCAATGAAAGCCTTAGGTGATCCTGACATTTCCAAACCTATGTCGAATCCTCTCATCCCAAGTTGTTTCACTGCATCAGAAATCTTTTCCCCCCTGGATGGATTTAAAGTCAGTGTAGCGCCCATTTTTTTTGCAATTTCCAGGCGGTAGTCGCTCAGATCGCTTGCAACAATAAACCTGGCTCCGGCATATCTGGCAATTGCAATTGCCATGCTGCCAATCAGTCCGGCACCTGTTACAAGCACGTCTTCACCAAGCAGGGGAAACGATAATGCTGTATGAGTCGCATTTCCGAAAGGGTCCATAATGGCAGCCCACTCATCAGGGATCCTGGGATCAAGAGGAACCACATTAACGGAAGGTATCCTGACGAACTCAGCAAATGATCCGTCGATATTTACCCCGATCCCGATGGTATTTTCACAGACATGTTCTTTTCCCCTCCGGCAATTACGGCAATGACCACAAGCCAGGTGACCTTCCCCGGTGACCCTGTCGCCGGGTTTAAGATTCTTAACCCCTGCACCAACCTTTTCAATATGTCCCATATATTCATGGCCGATTACCAGGGGAGTTTTAATAGTCCTTTGTGCCCATGGATCCCATTCATAAATATGAAGATCTGTACCGCATATTGCTGTCTTTTTAACCTTGATTATTACATCATTTAGTCCGGGTTCCGGAACAGGGACCTCCTGCATCCATAACCCCTTTTCAGGCCTGGCCTTAACTAGCGCTTTCATTTTATCCATGGAAATAGATTAAAATGCTAAATTAATACAAAAATGTATTCCTGACCAGGTAGTTCCTTTATGATGAATTGATTTTATTTGTTCGCCCCTGACCCTGAAGGGTGCAAATAAAATCAATTTTCTCCCTTTAGGGCCGGGGCAAGGAAATTGATTTTTGCAGTGGTTTAGTTATCTTTACATGAATAATTTACACATTAGTAAGAGATGCCACAGGTACGAGTACGATTTGCGCCAAGCCCAACAGGTCCATTGCATATTGGTGGGGTGCGCACAGCTCTTTATAATTACCTTTTTGCCAGGAAGCATAACGGGACATTTATCCTGAGGATTGAAGACACTGACCAGACAAGGTTTGTCGAAGGCGCTGAGGAATATATTATGAATTCGCTTAAATGGTGCGGGATAGCTTTCGGTGAGGGGATTGCTGAAGGAGGCGATTACGGGCCATACAGACAGAGTGACCGGAAACATATTTACAGGCAGTATGCCGATATGCTTTTCGACAAGGGCTATGCATATTATGCCTTTGATACATCTGAAGAACTGGAAACACTCAGAATAAAGACGGAGAAAGAAGGGAAGACTTTCATTTACAATGCACAGAATAGGGAAAAGCTTAATAATTCGATCTCACTGGAGGATGTTGAATGGAACGCGAAGCTTGATAAAGGCGAACCTTATGTGATCAGGTTCAGGATGCCAGCCGACGAGGATATTCATTTTGATGATATGATAAGAGGCCATATTGTTGTAAATACCAGTACGCTTGACGATAAGGTCTTATTCAAATCTGATGGCATGCCGACATACCATCTTGCCCATATGGTCGATGATCACCTGATGAAAATAAGCCATGTCATTCGAGGCGAAGAATGGCTGCCTTCCCTCCCCCTTCATGCTATGCTTTACAGGGCTTTTGGCTGGGATCCCCCTCTTTTTGCCCACCTGCCTCTTTTACTTAAACCCGACGGGAAAGGTAAATTGAGCAAACGCGACGGCGATAAACTTGGATTCCCCGTGTTCCCTGTTTTCTGGCCTTATGGTGAAACTGCCAGAGGGTATCGTGAGGATGGATACTATCCCGAAGCATTTATAAATATGCTTGCTCTCCTGGGTTGGAATCCCGGAACTGAACAGGAGCTTTTTTCGATGGACGAGCTTATTGAAGCTTTTTCAATCGAAAGAGTAGGAAAATCAGGATCACGGTTTGATCCTGAAAAAGCAAAATGGTTCAACCACCAGTATCTTCAGAAAAAGACAAATAATGAGCTTGCCTTTGAATTCAGGGAATTCCTCAGGGCAAAAGGCTATCATGTCGATATTGTGGATCTTGAAAGCCTTGTAGGGCTCGTTAAGGAAAGAGTAAGTTTTGTAAAGGATATCTGGGAACAGACCGACTTTTTCTTTAAAGCTCCTGATGATTATGACAGGGAGGTAATAAAAAAGAGGTGGCAGCCCGATACTAATGTTTTGCTCGGGGAGCTTCTTCAGGTTCTACAGGGAATAGATGATTTTACACCTCAGGCAACTGAATCAGCTGTCAAAACATGGATTGAGGACAAGGGATATAATACAGGCGCCGTAATGAATGCTTTCCGGCTTGTAATAGTAGGCACACTACGCGGTCCGCATATGTTCGACATAATAAGCTGGATAGGCAGGGGGGAGACTATTAAACGAATCCAAACCGGAATTTCAGTTATCGGAGAACAGTTCAGATGAACCTACCTCAACCCGGCGATTATATAGATATTCATACCCATCATGCAAAGCCTGCTGAAGGTACTTTTGAATTGGTGACTCTGATGGCACATGAGAACGTTTATCCGGATAACCTTCCCGGACGGACATATACAGCCGGAATTCATCCCTGGTATCTGAATAATGACAATCATAACCAGCTGCTGGAATTCATTCATCACTCAGCCGGTAATTCAAATCTGGCAGCCATTGGTGAAGCAGGTTTCGATAAGCTCAGGGGACCTTCAATGGAGCTGCAGAGGTTAGCGTTCGAAGAACAGGTTGTAATTGCCGGTAAAAACAGAAAACCTCTTGTAATTCATTGTGTAAAGGCATGGGACGAGCTGCTGGCGTCTCACAGGAATCTTAAACCGGAAACAACATGGCTGGTTCATGGATTCAGGGGGAAAAAAGAGCTCGCTTCACAGCTGCTGTCGAGAGGGATGTATATTTCATTATGGTTCGATTTTGCACTGCGTCCGGAATCGGCTGACCTTATCAGGTTCCTCCCAGGAGACAGGATCTTTCTTGAAACTGACGGAGCAGATGTTGACACAAAAGAAATTTACAGGAAGGTCGCACATGATCTGGCAATTCCGGTAGATGAATTAAAAAAACTAATACTGACCAACTTTAATTTATTATTTAATAATGCTATTTCTTAAACACGGAGATGCACGGAGTTGACACCGAGTTTCACGGAGTGGCTTATAAAGCTTAAAACAGTGATACTCCATGCAAACTCAGTGTCACTCCGTGGTTAATAAAAATATTTCAAATTTATCTGATATGTTGGACTGGCTCTCAAGGACAGAACTACTAATTGGGGAAGCAGGATTGAATAAGCTCCAGTCTTCCAATGTCCTTGTGGTTGGTTTGGGAGGGGTTGGAGCCATGGCGGCAGAATTGATCTGCAGGGCAGGAGCAGGGAAAATGACAATCGTCGACGGTGATATCATTCAGCCAAGCAACCGCAACAGACAGCTTCTTGCACTTAAAAGTACCGCAGGATCACCCAAAGCACTATTAATGGGGGAACGGCTGAAAGACATTAATCCGGATCTCGACCTGACAATAATTAACAAATATATCAAGGATGACAAAATGAAGGAAATACTTGAAGGGAATTTCAATTATCTGGTTGATGCTATCGATACCCTGTCTCCTAAAGTCTTCCTGATTTTTCATGCAGTCGCAAAAAAGATTCCTGTTGTAAGCTCAATGGGAGCCGGTGGAAAGTTTGACCCTGCCAGAATATCGGTATGTGATATTTCAGAGACAACTGATTGCACTCTGGCGAGAATATTGAGAAAACGACTTCACCGTCTTGGCATAAGGGAGGGAGTTACTGCCGTCTATTCTCCTGAAGGAGTTGACAAAAGCAAGGTAGTAACGGCTGCAGGTGAGCCTAATAAAGCATCAATAGTCGGGACAATATCCTATATGCCTGCTGGTTTCGGGATTGCATGTGCTTCGGTTGTGATCCGTGATCTTGCAGGAATTCCAAGGTAATTTCTCTGTGTATCCCGGTGTGCCTGCATGGTTCTCTTTGGAATTAAAAAGAACTTACACAGAGGGCCACAGAGAAGACACAGAGCGACACAGAGGACTAACGAGAAGAATTATTTTCAGAACTTTTTTTAAATATAAAATAGAAAGGAATACCGACAAATACTGTCACCAGTGCTATTGACGATTCAATGGGCCTTTCAAGGAATGAGAGGATCAGGATAAGAACCCCGGCTGTCATATAAACCAACTGTGTGACAGGAAAACCCTTTATCCGTACCGCTCCCGGATTATTTTTTCTTAATCTCCAGATACCAAATACAGCAAGCAGAGGAAAGATTCCAAGAGCAAATCCCATATATGTAAGTACCTGTTCGAATGTTCCTGAAAGAACGAGGACTAATGATATAAGGCACTGAAGCAGTATAGAATTGGAAGGTACCTGGAATTTTTTATGAATTTTAGCTGCTGACCTGAAAAACAGCCCGTCTTTTGCCATTGAGTAATAAACCCTGGGTCCGATTATAATAAATGCACTCAGGGATGAGAATAAGGCAAATGAGATGAGGATTGAAAACAATACCTCTGACGGTTTGCCGAAAAGACTACCCATTGCCAGTCCGCCAACCGATATCACACCTTTCATTTTCTCCGGATTTATACCATACACATATAATATGTTCAGGCCAAGATAAAGGATCATTACAATGGCGGTTCCGTAAATAAGCGATCCCGGAAGATTTTTGGCCGGATTCCTGATTTCAGCCCCGAGGTAGGTTGAGGCATTCCACCCGCTGTAAGCAAACATTATCCACATAAGCGAAAGGCCTATTGTCTTCCATCCGGCAAGTCCTGAAGGAATACTCCCCCCCTGTGCAAAATTTGAAAAATCTCCTCTGCCTGAAGAAAATCCTGCTGTTAATAAGATAACAATAAGCAGGATTTTCAGCAAAGTAAGTGCATTCTGTATCCTTGCTCCATATTTTATACCCCGGTAGTGTATAAAAGTAAAAATCAGTATTACGGAAACTGCAAGTACTTTTTTTGTCATATCCGGACCCATGAGCACCGTTTCCTGAATCCAGACAGATAAACCCGGAGCCGCCCTGGTGAAATATTCACTGAATCCGAGCGCAGATGCTGCAATCGGAGCAGAAAAACCAACAATAAAGGAGACCCAACCGCTCAGAAAACCGAAAACCGGATGATATAATTTTGAAAGGAACAGGTATTCTCCGCCTGCTCCCGGCATTGCCGCCCCCAGCTCACCATACGAAAGAGCGCCGCACAGGGCTATAATGCCACCAACTGCCCATAAGATCAGCATAAGCATGGGATTATTAAGTCCCGACATCAAAAGGCCGGAGGTTGTAAAAATTCCGGCACCGATCATGTTGGCAACAACAATATTTGTAGCAGGGAAAAGACCCAGCTTCCTCTCGAGTGTTTCTTCAGCCATATTCTGATTAATTATTTCTGGGCTCTTTTGTAGCTTATAGAAACCCCGCCTCCGGCACTGTTTACCGTTGTTTCATAATTTTTCAGGCTCCTGACATAATCAAGAAAACCTGCCTGCCCACTGGATCCGCCATACCCGCCCCGTCCTCTGTCAGATATATTGTGTGCCGTAAAGCAACCGCCGACTTTAAGTTTTGGATCCAGATCAATAAAATAGTTTTTATACCAGTCTTTGTCAGCATCGCTGAAAACAAAATCAAAGGGCCCTTTCAGTTCTTTCACCAGCTTATGGGCATCAGCCAGCCTTGCATCAATGTATTCGGACAGACCTGCTTTCTTAAAATTTTCGATGGCAGTTTTATAACGCTCCTCATCAATTTCGATTGTAATGAGTTTTCCTCCTGTCTTGCTCAGAGCCCAGGCAATCCAGATGCCTGAATGGCCTGTTGATGTGCCTATTTCAACGGCAGATTTATAATTACCTTTGATAATAAGATCATAGAGCAGCTGGCCATCGACCCATGGTATGTTCATATCATACCACTGCCTCGAATGCTCATTGAGGAAATTTCTTACCTTTTCATCAAGAGCCTGATTTGGCGTTTTGGCTTGAGCTGTCACAATATTGTTGAATGAATCTAAACTCAAAACCAGAATTAATATTGAAATAATCAGGAAATTCTTTTTCATATTCATGATTTATCGTTACAACCAGGAACATTATTTAGCGATAAAGGTCCATATTTTTTATTTCCGGAAATATATCACTTTCATTTTATAAATCAATTACAATTCTTTTCATAACTTTCCATAAACAACCAATATTTTTTTTCATTTTTCCCATGTATGGAAAAAGAGTCAAAAAACAGCCATCTCTTCCTTGTTGTAGGAGCATTGGCTATCTTTAATGCAGTTATTC
>Ga0105106_10002919_pt1 | contig 12261 bp, 10 predicted proteins | sample PPLLaktember2015_5_FD_79109 | JGI IMG/M metagenome (GOLD analysis project Ga0105106, IMG submission 79109) | Freshwater sediment microbial communities from Prairie Pothole Lake near Jamestown, North Dakota, USA - PPLs Lake P8 Core (1) Depth... | ecosystem: Environmental > Aquatic > Freshwater >...
ACATCGGGGTCGTCGAAATTGCGGATGGCCTGCTGCACCTTGCGCAGCAGGCCATAGTTTTCCGGCATGATCACCGCCTTGCCGACCGGAAACTTGATCCCCCGCAGCCGGATCATGAGATAGTCGCCCTGGCGGTAGACTTCGGCCTCGTCTTTGCCGAAAAAGGTCTGGATCTCCGCGAATTTCTGATTGAAGCGTTTATCGGCCTCGAGGCGGGCCATGGTCTCCTGCTCTTCCCGGCTGCGGCCCTCGAGGTTGATCACCCGGGCGCTCAGATCGTCGACCTCGTTTTTGAGGGCCTCGGTCTTGGCGCTGAGATAGTTGCGGTTCTCCTGAAGGGCCTGGATGGAGCCGATGATGTTGTCCTGCTGGATTTGGAAGCTTTGAGCGCGCATGTCGGGCGCCGATAGCTGCCCGGTGATGCCCTGCAGCAGGTCCTCGATCCAGAGGGCCACCCTCTCGGGGGTCATCTCCTTGACGGCCACGGCCTGGCGGGTGATCTGCACCGCCCGGTTGGCGTTTAAGAGTGCGTCCTTGGCCACCAGGTTCATCTTTTCGCTGGCATACGGGTTCTGGGAGATGAAGAGGTCGGCCTGATTGTATTTCTCGACGGCCAGGGCGTAGGATTGCGGGGCGTGCTTGCGCGCCGCCATGGCGTCGAGCTGGCTGAGAATGTCGCGCACTTCGCCCAGCGCATCCCCTTTGATGGCCAGGATTTCGAGGTCGTGGTAAGCCGCCTTGACCCGCTCCTTGTTTTTGATGGCATACTCGAGGTTGTTCTGCTCGATGGCGCGCGTCAAGCGGATGAAATCATCTTCGGTGTCATCGTAGCGCGCCAGCCGGGTGGCGCCCGCCTTGCGGGCGGCTTCGCGGCTGGGGAGCAGATCGGACAGCGCCGTCCGGGACACCGCGGCCATCTCTTCAGCCTTCCGGAGATGCTCCCGGCCGCGGGCAACCGCATCGGCAATTTTGGAGACGGCCGTCTGGTCTTCGAGCCCCTCGCGTGCGTCCAAGAGCGCTTCGTCGGCTTTTGCAAACCAGGTGGGCGCCAGAATGTTGACCTGGTCGTTGCGGGCGCCGGCAACCTCCCGTTCGAAGTCCGCCACCAGCTCCTTCGGGTTATCGACTGCCGGCCGGCTCGCCGGACCGGCAGCGGCACAGGCGCCCAGCAGGCTTGCGAGCGCCAGAACACAGATCCATCGCAAGGTTTTTTTTCGCGGCATGACGTGCCTCCTCCTCGCCGAAAGGGTTGTCCCAAAAGCCCGCAACCTGCCCGGGCCGCGCATCGGCGGGAGCCCCCGGAGCGGTGCGCGCAAAACCTGGGTCGTCGCGGTCCCGACCATCACCCAAGCTACCGGTCATGGTAGGCTGAAATCCAAAGGGAATCAAGGCTTCCTTTGGGACAGCCAGGGCACCGCCGGGGCGGGATTTGACACCACCGGCGCAACCCTTTATTACTGGAGCTGCGCGGTCATCAACCGCCACCCCGCCGGCGCGCGCGCTTTGATAAGGTGAAAGGAGCCCCATGGCCGACAATACCCACAGCAAACCCATCGGCTACATCCTCTGGCTTTTCGGCTTTACCGGTTCCCACCGGTTTTACTACGGCAAGCCCATATCGGGCACCCTCTACTTCTTTACCCTGGGGCTGCTGTTCATCGGATGGATCGTGGACCTCTTCCTGATCCCCGGCATGGATCGCCGGGCGGACCTGCGGTTCCAGGAGGGGCCGATCGACTATACCCTGGCCTGGATTCTGCTCACCTTTCTGGGGATTTTCGGCGTCCACCGGATGTACATGGGCAAGTGGCTCAGCGGCCTGCTTTACCTGCTGACCGGTGGTCTTTTCCTGATCGGCTACGTTTACGATTACTGGACCCTGAACGACCAGATCACGGTTCTCAACAGCCGTCGATGAGGCGCCGGGCACCGTTGCCGAAACGTTTTCAAAAAATCCGCCCAGGAAAAAGCCCTGCCGGCAACATCGCCGGAAACGCCGCCACTGGAGGCGACACCTTGAAAGGCCGCCCGGCATGCCACCCGATCGTCCGCGCGACCCTCTGGATGACGGGCACCCTGGTCTCCTTCATGGCCATGGCCATCGGCGGCCGCGAGCTGTCGGCAGAGTTGAACACGTTCCAGATTCTTTTTTTCCGCAGCCTGATCGGGCTGATCGCCATCGGCGCCCTGATGCGGCCGACCGGCTGGCGGCGGCTCCAGACCGGATGCTTCCTGCTGCACGCCGCCCGCAACATCGCCCATTTCGGGGGGCAGTTCGGCTGGTTTTACGGGCTTGCGACCCTATCGCTGGCGGAGGTTTTCGCCATCGAGTTCACCGTACCGGTCTGGACCGCGGTCCTGGCGACGCTCCTGCTGGGCGAGCGCCTGACCCGGCCGCGGATTACGGCCATCGCCCTCGGCATCGCCGGCATGCTGATCATTCTGCGGCCGGGGGCGGCGGTTTTCCAGCCCGCCGCCCTGGCCGTGCTGGGCGGGGCGGTCGGCTACGCCCTGTCTCACACCCTGACCCGCAAGCTGGCGCAGATCGACCCGCCGCTGGTCATCATCTTCTACATGACGGCGATCCAACTGCCCCTGGGACTAGTGCCGTCGCTTGCGGGCTGGGTGACGCCGTCCCCCGCCATGTGGCCCTGGCTCCTGGCGGTGGGCCTCTCGGCCCTGACGGCGCACTACTCTATGGCGCGGGCGCTGAAACTGGCCGACGCCACGGTGGTGGTGCCGATGGATTTCATGCGCCTGCCGCTGATCGCCCTGGTGGGCCTGACGATCTACGGCGAGCGCCCGGACGTCCTGGTCCTGGTCGGGGCCGTGGTGATGCTGGCCGGCAACCTGATCAACGTTCGCGCGGAGCACAACAAACCCGGCGCATGACGGCCCAGGAAAGTTAAAATTCCTCTGATTTCACTTATTTCAAAGATTCGCCTTGACGGCGCTGGATTAAACCCCTATTATCTGGAGCATCACTCACCCCCCCTCGACACACTTCCTGGAAACCAACGACACCTTCGTAAGCCCCGGAATTGACCCGGGGCTTTTTTTTTATCGCACCAATTTTCTCTTGTAAGGATTTTATGAATTCGAATTTTAAAGCGTTCAATCTCCACCCCACCGTCGCGGCAGGCGTCACGGCGGCGGGCTATGTCACCCCAACCCCGATCCAGATCCAGGCGATCCCGCCGGTCATGCAAGGCCAGGACGTCATGGGGCTGGCCCAGACCGGCACCGGCAAAACGGCGGCCTTTGCGCTGCCGATCCTGAACCGACTGCTCGCCGGCGGACAGTCCCGCGGCCACGTCCGGGCCCTGATCATCGCCCCCACCCGCGAACTGGCCGAGCAGATCCACCAGGCCATTCAAACCCTCGGCCGCGGGACCGCCCTTAAGAGCGCCACGGTATACGGCGGCGTCGGGATCAACCCCCAGATCGAGATTCTGAAGCGCGCCGACATCGTCGTCGCCTGCCCCGGCCGCCTGCTGGACCACATCGGCCGGCGCACGGTGAACCTCTCGCGTCTGGAAGTTCTGGTGCTGGACGAGGCCGACCAGATGTTCGACATGGGCTTTTTCCCCGACATCCGGCGGATTCTGCGGCATGTCCCCGCCAAGCGCCAAACCTTGCTCTTCTCGGCCACCATGCCGGCTGAAATCCGGAATCTGGCAAAGGACGTGCTGCAAAACCCGGTCACCGTCCAAGTGGGCCTCACGGCCCCGGCGGAAACCGTCAGCCACGCCCTCTACCCGGTCTCCGAGCACCTGAAAACCCCGCTGCTGCTGAAGCTGCTGGAAAACACGGCCACCGAGTCGGTCCTGGTCTTCACCCGCACCAAGCACCGCGCCAAGCGCCTGGGCGAGAAACTGGCCAGTGCCGGCTTCCGCTCGGCCTCACTGCAGGGCAACCTCTCCCAGAATCGGCGCCAGGCCGCGCTGAACGGCTTTCGCGACGGGACCTTCCAGATCCTGGTGGCCACCGATATCGCCGCCCGGGGAATTGACGTCACCCAGATCTCGCACGTGATCAACTACGACATCCCCAACACGCCGGAAGCCTATATCCACCGCATCGGCCGCACCGGGCGGGCCACCCGCAGCGGCGACGCCTTCACCCTGATCACCAGCGCCGACCAGGACATGGTAAGGGCCATCGACCGGGTGCTCGGCTCCCGGACCGAACGCCGCACCCTGACGGATTTTGACTATGCGGCCGCCGCCCCGCCAAAGGTCAACGACGGCCGGCGTCCCGAACGGCAGCCGGCGCGCAGCCGAAAACCCGCGGCAAGCCAGACCGGGCGATCGCAGGCAGGCGCTTTTGCCTGGATGTCGCCTTCAGGGGCTGAAACTTCCAGCCGGCGGCAAGCACCTGCCGGCCGGGCCACGGCCGCCCGCGCAGGAGAGCGCCAGCGCTCCCGATACCCCCGGTAGAAGGGGGGGCACACGGCGGAAGCTCCGATCTGCTGCTTGCCAGCTGAAGATTGCCGTTCAAGCCTGGGGGGTGGTGACATCCCCCTGGCCCGCAGTCGGGTTTGCCGCCGCCATCCGGATCGGTCACGCCCAACGAGCCGCTGCGCTTGAAGCTCTGGCAGCGTGCTCCGGCCTGACCGCGCCGCACGCCGGGCTGCCGCATCCCCGAAAAAAATCCCGAAGTTCAATTTTTTCCTTAAATGCGCTTGTTTTTTTTTAAAAACATGGTATGGAATAACCCAAAGTAAAGGCTCGGGTTTAATCTGAGCCAGTTTCTTACTGAAGGCGAAAAAACCATTTGCCAAAGTGGCGACCTGCAGTCTGAAACTTAGAGAATTTTTTTTAACAAGGAGGAAGTCACCATGGCAGAAGGCGTAGTAAAGTGGTTCAACGACAGCAAAGGTTTTGGTTTCATCGAGCAGGAAAACGGTCCGGACGTATTTGTTCATCATTCCGCAATCAACTCTAGCGGTTTCAGGTCTCTGAATGAAGGTGACCGGGTGACGTTCGAAATCGAGCAGGGTCAGAAGGGCCCCGCTGCAGTAAATGTCACGGTGATCTAACCGGCCATTTTACAGTTTAAAAAGGGCATTGCCAGCCAGCACGGGGCAATGCCTTTTTTGTTGCCGAAACCGGACCGCCTTCTGGCCTTTTTGGCGTCACAGCCGTCCCGCCCCCGGCTTCAGGGCTTCGACCGACCTTGCGGTTCGGGCTTTTAAAAACGCCGTTATTTTTGGCGAAGGGCCAGTTCATAGGCCGTGTCCGGCGGCAGGCACCCGCCCGCAGCGGCGCGCGTGGCCAACTGGTCGCACCTTTCGTTGCCGGAGTTGCCGGCGTGGCCTTTGACCCAGACGAACTGGACGGTGTGCTTCTGGCAGAGCGCCAGAAGCTTTTCCCACAGGTCCGGGTTGAGGGCCGCCTCGCCGTTGCTTTTTCGCCAGCCGTTGCGCTTCCAGGATTTGGCCCACCCCTTGGTAATGCCGTTGACGACATAGGCCGAATCGCTGTAGAGCGACACCGTGGCGGGGGTTTCGAGGGCATCGAGCCCTTTGATGCAGGCCAGCAGCTCCATGCGGTTGTTGGTGGTTTTTCTGAAACCGCCCGAAAGCTCCGTGCGTTGCCCCCCTTCCAGAATCACCACGCCGTATCCGCCGGGCCCCGGGTTGTTCAGGGCACTGCCGTCCGTGTAGATGATCACCGCGCCTGTCGGCGCCGGGCTCGCTGCCCCCTCCGCCGCTGAGGGCCTCGGTCTGACCCGCGCCGCGTGCGGCTGCCCGAGAAAGGCCTCGGCCTCGCGCCGGGTGGCGAAGCCGCGGTAAGCGGCCCCCGGAAAGTGGTCAACCTGCACCTGGGCCCCATCGGGGCCGAACCACTTCTGGTAAATACCCGGCTTGCGGCCCTTGGCGACCGCATAGAATTTTTTCTTTTCGGACATCAGACGGTTCCTTGTGGATTGCGCCGCGCCCCGCGAAGTCGGCCGGATGGGGCTTTTCGGCAAACAACCGGCTATTCGCGCGCTTTCAAAAGCGAAGTAGGATAAGGGTCCACCATGACCGAGACCGCCGCCTCCTCCCCGAGCACCCCGACCTTTATCCCGACCACCCCCCGGGAGGTCCGCCAGTTGGGCTGGTCGCAGGTGGACGTCATCCTGGTAACCGGGGATACCTATCTCGATTCAGCTTACATCGGTGTGGCCGTTATCGGCAGGGTGCTGCTGGCCGCCGGCTACCGGGTCGGGATCATCGCCCAGCCGGACATCCACAGCGAGCGTGACATTGGCCGGCTGGGGCAGCCGGCCCTTTTCTGGGGGGTCAGCGGCGGCTGCGTCGATTCCCTGGTCGCCAACTACACCGCCGCCGGCAAGCGCCGCAAAAGCGACGACCTCACCCCCGGCGGGGTCAACGACCGGCGCCCCGACCGGGCGCTGATCGCCTACAGCAACCTCATCCGGCGGTTTTTCAAAGCGACCCGCCCGATTGTCCTGGGCGGTATCGAGGCCAGTCTGCGGCGCATCTCGCATTATGACGGGTGGTCGAACACCGTGCGGCGCGCGGTCCTCTTCGATGCCAAGGCCGACGTGCTGGTCTACGGCATGGCCGAGCAGACCGTCCTGGAATTGGCCGCCAAACTGGCCCAGGGGGGCGACATCCGCACAGTCCGCGGCATCTGTTACATCAGCCGCGAGGCGCCCGCGGCCGTGGCCGAATTTCCGGGGCCGGATATCGAGCTGCCGCCCCACGAGCGGGTGGCCCGCGACGACAACCAGCTGACCGCGATGTTCCGGACCTTTTACGAAAACGCGGACCCCTTCACGGCCCGCCGCCTCTACCAGCGCCAGGACACCCGTTACATCGTCCAGAACCCGCCCCAGCCGCCCCCGACCCCGGAGGCCCTCGACCGGATCTACGAACTGCCGTATGCCCGCGAAGTCCACCCGTTTTACGGAAAAGACGGCCCTGTCAAGGCCCTCGAGACCATCCGCTTTTCGCTCACCTCCCACCGCGGCTGCTACGGCGAATGCCGGTTCTGCGCGATTGCGGTGCACCAGGGGCGGCATGTCATCTCGCGCAGCGAGGACTCCCTGCTGCGCGAGGCGGCCGGGTTTACGCACCACCCGGCGTTCAAGGGGATCATCGCCGACGTGGGCGGCCCGACGGCCAACATGTACGGCTTCGAATGCCGCCGTAAAACCGAAAAGGGGGCCTGCCGGGACAGGGGCTGCCTCTTTCCCGAACCCTGCACCCAGCTTGCGGTCCACCATGGCCGCCAGATCCGGCTGCTGGGGGCGCTGCGCCGCCTGCCGGGGGTGCGCAAGGTCTTTGTCGCCTCGGGAATCCGCTACGACCTGATCCTGAAAGACCGCGCGGCCGGCGCCCGCTATCTGGAGACGATCCTGCGCCACCACATCTCCGGGCAGCTGAAAATCGCGCCCGAGCACGTGGTTGACCCGCTGCTGCGTCTGATGGGCAAACCCGGGCGCAAGGATCTGGAGGACTTCATCCGGCTGTTTCAAACCCTCCAGCAGAAGCATAGCATCAAGGTCTTTCTGACCTATTACCTGATGGCCGCCCACCCCGGCTGCACCCTGGCGGACATGCAGCAGCTGCGCACCTTCGCCATCCGCAAACTGCACCTGCTGCCCGAGCAGATTCAGATTTTCACCCCCACCCCCTCCACCTGGTCCACCCTGATGTACCGTACGGGAAAAGACCCATTCAGCGGGCAGCCGATCTTCGTCGAAAAAAATGCGGACAACAAGCAGCAGCAGAAGGCTGTTTTGCGGCGCAAGGCTTGAGATCAAACCCGGTATCCCCCGACCGCCGCTACAAGAGCGGCATCAGCTGCATGTCGGCCAGGATCCGCCGGACCCGGCCCTGGACGTAGCTGTCGGGCCGCAGCGGCGAGAGGCGGTGCGGGTTGGGCAGCACGGCCACCAGCAGCGCCGCCTGGCGCGGATTCAGGCGGGCCGAGGATATGTTGAAATAGCGTTGGGAAGCGGCCTCGGCCCCCATCACCCCCGCCCCCCAGTCGACGGTGTTCAGGTACATTTCCAGGATCCTGCGCTTGCCCCAAAAGAGTTCGATCAAGGCAGTGTAATAGGCCTCGAGCGCTTTTCGCGGGATACTGCGCACCGGCAGCAGGTAGACCGTGCGGGCGGTCTGCATCGAAATGGTGCTGGCGCCCCGGATGCGCTGCTCGCGCAGGATGTCTTTGGCCGCTTTCCGGATTTCCACCAGATCAAACCCGTGGTGCTCTGCAAAGCGCTGATCTTCGGCGGCCAGCGCGGCCCTGCGCAGGTGCGGGGATATTTTTTCAATCGGCTGCCAGACAAAGGCCGGCGGACGGTAGGGTTTGGCCTTGATGCGCTGGCGAGTAAAGTCCCATATGACGCTCACGGTGACCGGCGGGTTTACGAAGCGCAGGACCGCCACCTGGAGAATCGTCACCAGCAGAAAGGTTCCCGCCAGCCAGATCAGCGGGCGGGCCAGCCTGTGCAGGCGCAGGGGGGTTTTAGGGCGGCGGGGAGCTGCGGCCATCCCTGGCTCCTTGAATTTCAGGGCTTCGCCGATGATCGCCAGCGGTGCAAGTCGGATCCGGAGCGCTCCGGATCCGGCCCACTGAAACAATCGGGTTCACAGCCCCTTATCATGATTCCCGGCATCTGACAAAATCATCGGCTGCCGCGGCTGCGGCCTGATGCGGCCGGAGGCTCCCGGCAGCCGGCGCCGCGCGGCCCTTACAGCGTAATTTTCCAGCAGCGGTGGATGGTTTTGCGTTTGCTAAGGTAGTCTTCGGGGATGGTGGCCGCGGTGATTTCGGCCACGTCGGCCACTGGCAGCTGGTCCATGCGGAGGGTAAAATTCTGGTGGTTGGTGGAGAACCAGATGGCGGCGCCGGGGCGCATCACCGCCACGACGGCGGAGAGCAGCAGCGGGTGATCGCGCAGAATGTCGAAATCGTCCTGGCGCTCCCGGGTGGTGGAATACGACGGGGGGTCGACCACCGCAAGGTCGAAGGTCCGATGCCGGCGGTGGGCCATTTTCAGAAAATCAAGCGCGTGGGCCTGGACCAGGGTGTTGTCCGCTGCGGGAATGGCGTTCAGCGCCATGTTCTCCCGGGCCCATTGGATGGCGCTTTCGGCGCGGTCCACCGAGACCGTGGAGCGCGCGCCGCCTCTGGCCGCATAACAGGAGAAAGTGCCGGTGTAGCAGTAGAGGTTGAGAAAATCCTTGCCCGCCGCCGCGTCCCGCACCATCTGGCGGGTGTTGCGGTGATCGGAAAAAAGACCGGTATCGATGTAGTCGTAAGGGTTCACATAGAAGCGAAAGTCCCGTTCGGAGACGACGATCTTCTGGTTGGTGGTATCCAGGCGCTGGTAGCGCTTTCCGCCCTGAAAGCCCGCGCGCCTTTCCTTCAGGTGCAATTTTGCGCGGGGAACGCCCAGCGCCTCGGCAACCGCGGCGCCCATCAGCGGCAGCCATTCGGGAGTGGACTGGTTGCGGGTGTATTCGCCGATCACCAGATGCCCGGCATACCAGTCGACCACGGCCCGTATTTCAGGGATATCCCAGTCGTAAAGCCTGAAGACCTCGATGTTCTGCCGCGCAAACCGCTTGCGCAGGTGGCGGTAGCGCTTGGTCACCTTGTTGGCCAGCATCGCGGCCTGGTTCCGGTAGTGGGCCGTCATCTTGGGATCCGCCGCTTGCCACTGATCGTCAGCCATCGCCACTGCCCTCACCCTCCTGCCGCCTCTGCGGTGCCGTCAAGCGCGCCCTATCCCGCAATCTCGCCAACCGCGGCTTCCACCGCCGCAACCATCTCGCCCGAACGCAGCACGGCCACGATGGCCGCGATGTCGCGGTATAGTTCGCGGTCGGCCGCCAGGTAGGCCACATGCCGGCGGATGACGGCGTAAGCTGCGCGGGTGCCCAGGCCGGCGCTCACCGGCTGCTTTTCCGTCAGCAGATCATAGGCCTGGGCGGCGCAGAGCAGTTCGATGGCCACGACGTGCTCCACGTTGGCGAGGATCTCGCGGGTCTGGCGGATGGCGATGCTGCCCATGCTGACGTGGTCCTCCTTGTTGGCGGAGGTGGGGATCGAGTCCACGCAGGCGGGGTGCGCCAGGACCTTGTTTTCGGACACCAGGGCGGCGGCGGCGTACTGACCGATCATGTAGCCCGAGTTGAGGCCGCCGTTCTTGACCAGGAAGGCCGGCAGTTCACTGAGCTGCGGGTTGACCATGCGCTCGATCCGACGCTCGGAGACGCTGCCCAGCTCCGCCAGCCCCATGGACAGGTAATCGGCCGCCATGGCGATCGGCTGGCCGTGAAAATTGCCGCCCATGCGCACCTCCTCGGTATCGGCGAAGATCAGCGGGTTGGTGGTGGTGGCGTTGAGTTCGATCCCGATTACCCGCCGGGCGTGGGCCACGGCGTCCTTGCTGGCGCCGTGGATCTGGGGGGCGCAGCGCAGGGTGTAGGCGTCCTGGACCCGGGCGCAGCCTTCGTGCGAGGCGACGATGCCGCTTTCGGCCGTCAGGCGCAGGATGTTGTCCGCGGTGGCGATCTGGCCGGGGTGCGGACGCACCTGCTGAATGCGGGGGTCGAACTCGGAGTAGCTGCCCATCAAGACTTCCAGGGTCATGGCGCAGGCGATGTCGGCGGTCTTGGAGAGCCGCAAGGCGTCGTTGACCACCAGGGCGCCGATGGCGGTCATCACCTGGGTGCCGTTGATCAGCGCCAGCCCCTCGCCGGCTTCCAGCCGCCGCGGCGGGAGGCCCGCAATCCGCAATGCTTCCGCGCCCGAGATGCGCCGGCCGCGGTAAAGGGCCTCGCCGCGGCCGATCAGGACCAGACCCAGGTGGGCGGTGGGCGCCAGATCGCCGCTGGCCCCGACGGACCCTTTTTCAGGCACCAGCGGCGAGATCCCCTGGTTGAGAAAGGCCAGCAGGTAGCGCAGGGTTTCCATCCGGCAGCCCGAATAGCCCAGCGCCAGGTCGTGCACCCGGAGCGCCATGATGGCCCGCACGACCTCCTCGGGCAGCGGGTTGCCGACCCCGGCGGCATGGCTCATCAGGATGTTTTCCTGAAGCTTGCGGGTGTCGCCCTCGGAAATGGTCACGTTGCAGAGGGCGCCGAAGCCCGTGGTGATCCCGTAAATCACGCGTTTCTGCGCGACCCAGCGGGCGATCAGCTCGCCGGTGCGCTCCACCCGCCGGACACCCGCGTCTGAAAAAGCCGCCGGCGCCCGGTGGCGTGCGACCGCCACCAGGTCGTCGATGGTCAGCTGCGCTCCGTCCAGATAGATCGGCTGCATGGCCTATCCCCCCTGTATTGCGTCACTGGGCCAGCTTGGTCACGACCGCTTTTTCAAGTTGCGCGACGGCGTCATCCACCCGCTGCAGGCAGCGGGCCGTGTCCCGGGCGCAGGTTTTGACAAATGCCCCGTCGCGGATGGCCATCAGGTTGATGCGCACATTGTAGGCCGCGGCATACGCGCCGGCGCGGCAGAGGTGCAGCGCGCTGCCGGCATCGGTGATGCAGTTGGGGTTGCCGTCCACCACGACCGTCTCGAGCAGCCCCACCAACCGGGTGGCGGCCTCCAAAGTTTCCAGGGGCACCTCGGCCGCATGGCGCAGGGCCGCCTGCAGCGCCGCGCTGCGCGCCGCCTTTTCGTCATCGCTGGCGTTGGGCAGCTTAAAGGCCGCAGCCACCTGGTTGTAGGCCGCGGTGTCCGCGTCCAGCAGCACGACGAAGCGCGCCGCCAGTGTTTCGGCGGCCGCGATCACGGCCGCCAGGCGGGTGCGGGCGCCCTGAGCGCCCTTTTTGCCCAGCGTCAGCCGCGCCACCATGGCGGCCAGGGCGGCAGCCATGGCGCCGGCATAGGCCGCCGCGCTGCCGCCGCCCGGGGCGGGGGCCTCGCCGGCGAGGTCCTGCACAAATTCGGTCAAGGAGCGTTGCGCAAGTTTCATGGATCTTCCCTTCCAGCTGCCAGTTCGCCGCGTTTGTAAACCGCCGTCACCGGCGAAACGCCCGCGTGGTAGGCCAGGATCGCCGGGCTTTCACCGTCGAGCAGCAGAAAATCGGCCTGCTTGCCGGGATCCAGACTGCCCACGCGCTCGGCCATGCCCAGCGCGTAGGCGGCGTTCAGGGTGACGGCCGTCAGGGCCTCCAGCGGCGAAAGGTCCATCTGCATCACGGCCAGGCCGAAGACAAAGGGCATCGACTCGGTGTAGCTCGAGCCCGGGTTGCAGTCGCTGGCAAGCGCCACGGGAACGCCGCCC